>Ga0302324_100001168_pt1 | contig 64547 bp, 56 predicted proteins | sample Palsa_T0_1_FD_201949 | JGI IMG/M metagenome (GOLD analysis project Ga0302324, IMG submission 201949) | Peat permafrost microbial communities from Stordalen Mire near Abisko, Sweden - Palsa_T0_1 | ecosystem: Environmental > Terrestrial > Soil > Palsa > Peat permafrost | place: Sweden: Abisko...
AAGGCGGATGGGTGCGGGTCTCCTCCAAACGCGGCGCGGTGGTCTGCAAGGCCTACGTGACCAAGCGGATCAAGCCACTCATCGTCGAAGGCCGGCCCACGCACGTCGTCGGTGTTCCGCTGCATTGGGGCTTCACCGGGCAAGCCCGCAAGGGATATGGCGCCAACACACTCACGCCATCCGTCGGCGATGCCAACACGCAGACTCCGGAATTCAAGGCCTTCTTGGTGAACGTCGAGAAAACCAGTGGCCCCGTGGGTTAAGGGAGGCTTCGATGTCGGATCTTCAATCACAGGACTATATCCGGATCTCGGCCTCGACCCTGACTCCGCCATCGACGCGGCGTCACGAGGATCAGGTCGCAAAACTCATCGATACGAGTCGCTGCATCGGCTGCAAGGCGTGCCAATCAGCCTGCATGGAGTGGAACAATCTACGGCAGGAGGTGGGCCACTTCGAGGGCAGCTACGACAATCCCATGGATTTGAGTCCCTCCGTGTGGACGCTCATGCGGTTCACGGAATGGGAGGACGACAAGGGCAACCTCGAATGGCTGATCCGCAAGGATGGCTGCATGCATTGCGAGGATCCCGGGTGTCTCAAGGCGTGTCCCGCGCCTGGTGCGATCGTGCAGTATGCGAATGGCATCGTCGATTTCATCAGCGAGAACTGCATCGGTTGCGGCTACTGCGTGAAAGGATGTCCATTTGACATCCCCCGGGTGAGCCCCGTCGATCATAAATCCTACAAATGCACGCTGTGTTCGGACCGAGTGAGTGTCGGACTCGAGCCCGCGTGCGTGAAAGCTTGCCCGACCGGAGCCATCATGTTCGGGGCGAAGACCGACATGCAGGAATGGGCCGGCGAGCGCATCGCCGATCTAAAATCGCGAGGCTTCGACAATGCGGGGCTGTACGATCCGCCCGGTGTCAATGGCACGCACGTGATGTATGTACTACATCATGCGGACAAGCCCTCGATCTATGCAAACCTTCCTGACCAGCCGCGGATCAGTCCCCTCGTTGACCTCTGGAAGGGCGTTGTCAAACCCCTATCGCTGGTCGGCATCGCGCTCGCCGCGATTGCCGGCTTCTTGCACTGGATCGTGGAAGGTCCGAACGAAGTCGAGCCGCAAGACGAGGCGGATGCGGCGAACATTCTCAAGCGAGGGAGCAAATCGCCATGACTCGCCCGCAGGGAACACTGATCCGCAACACAATGGCCGCGCGCATCAACCATTGGATCACGGCCGGCTGCTTCGTCCTGTTGATGTTGTCCGGTTTGTCCATGTTCCACCCGATGCTCTTCTTCCTGTCGGAGCTGTTCGGTGGGGGTCAATGGACCCGCGCCGTCCATCCATGGATCGGGATAGTGCTCTCCCTAAGCTACCTCGGCTTGATCGTACAGTTTTGGCGCGAAAATCAGTGGAACCGCGATGACATCGCGTGGATGAGGGTCATCGACCGCGTTCTCGCCAATGAAGAGCGCGGCGTGCCCGAGGTCGCGCGTTTCAATGCCGGGCAGAAATTCGTCTTCTGGTCGATGGCCCTGCTGGTGCCGGCGCTTCTGCTGACCGGTTTGACGATTTGGGAGGTCTATTTCGGATCCTACACCTCGATCGAGGTACAGCGGACCGCCGTGTTGATCCATAGTCTCGCCGCCATTGCCGCGATCCTCGTGTGGATCACTCATGTTTATGCCGCTATTTGGGTTCGAGGCTCGGTCCGAGGCATGACGCAAGGCTATGTGACGCCGGGCTGGGCTTGGCGCCATCATCGCAAATGGCTGCGCCGGCTGGCAGCCACCGGCTCGGACGGCCCATCGCCGCGGAACGAGCGATGAGGCAAGGCGAAGTCACCTCACAAGGTAAATGGACGGGAGCCACTGGCGGGGTGTCGGCCCCCGTTCCGATCATTGCTCCCGATCCAATGAGGCGCTTTGCGGCTACGGCAACGCGGCTCGAGCGGCTCGCGTCCGGACACCCGATGGAGGGGTGGCTGCGCTTCATGGCCCAGCTCGCGTGGGCTCAGCACAAGACCATCACCACCCTCCCCGCTTTGCCGCCGCTCGACTCAGCCGAAATTGATCGGGCTGTCGAGGCGCGCGCAGCGCCGCTCGCGCCGGATCGGCATCGGCTCGATCGCCTTTGGCAGCGCGGCCTCCCGCAAATCTCGCAGCATTTCGTGGGTTCTTTGCTGCCGGACCCGGCCAAAGCCGTCATCGCCGATCTCGAGACCTGGGACGCAGAGGCACTCGACGCATTGGCCGATGGCTTTCTTCAGGGCGAATTAGCAGCTGACCGCATCGGCCATGCGCTCTACATCGCAGCCGCCCTCCAGGTCCATTTCACTGCGACGGCAGGCGCTCTAGCTGCCGAGGCCCTGCGACTTCTACCGGAACGGGGCCTCTGCCCCTGCTGCGGTTCGACACCCGTCGCAGGGATTGTCACGGCCTCGGGGCCTGCGCCGGGGAGCCGCTACCTTTACTGCTCGCTTTGCTCCACCGCGTGGAATCACGCGCGCGCCGTGTGCATCACCTGCGGAAAATCCGGCCATCTAGCCCTGAAATCCATCGAGGGAGATGGCGGAGCGGTCAAGGCCGAAACATGCGGCGATTGCCATACGTACGCAAAACTTCTCTATGCGGCGAAGGACACACAAGTGGATGCCTTCGCGGACGACCTCGCCAGTTTGGCGCTCGAGGTCCTCGTGGCCGAGGCGGGTTGGTCGCGCCACGCTCCCAATCCGTGGCTGCTGGTCGGATAGGACCCCATTGTTGCGCGCTCACCGCGACTCTAACCCTTCAATTCCCGGCGGCAGCCTTTGCCGCCAGTTGCTGAACAACGGCGAGCGCTTGCTCGGCATTGGCATCGCCGGCAACTCCACCGATCGTCGCAACGATCTTCCCGTCGGGCGCGACGACGAATGTCGTACGTTCAGCCGTGCTATGGCCGATCTCGTTGCCGCGAGAATCCTTCATCGTGGCGACGGCCTGTCCCTTATAAGTGTCCGTGATTTTAATATCGTAGGATTTCGCGATCTCACCCTTCTCATCCGAGGCCACCGGCAGCTTGCCCGCGCAATACCGAGGATCGGCCGAAAAGTCGTTCAAGCGCGAGATACTATCGAGCGAAACGCCGATGACCGAGGCACCCGCGGCGGCGAAGTTGTCGTGATTCTCCGCAAACGTATGCGCCTGGAGATTGCAGCCGCCGGTGAAGGCGGCAGGATAGAAATACACCACCACCGGACCCTTCTTCAAAGCGTCGCGCAGCGAGAAGGTAAAATCCTTGCCGGCCAGAGAGGCCTGCGCTTTGAAGTCCGGCGCGGTGTCGCCTTGCTTCAATGCGGCGAGACTCGGCGACACAGTCAGCACGAGCGACAGGAGACCCAGGGCTTTGCATCTCATGGCGAACCTTCCACGTCATATCGGCAAACCGATCGCGATTCACAGCACCCTCAGATGGCCGGAACACATCTCGAGCGCTGTCGCACAGTATCAGGGTTCCGACCTGCCGTCACCGCGACTCCTGGAACTTGGCGCGCGGCATTTTTCGTCCTAGAGTCGAGCGGGCAACCCGCCAGGTATCGCTGGAATCCGCAAGAGATGGTCATTCGCGAGGTGTTGTAGCTGCGTGGCCAAGGGCAAATCGTACTTCATTGTCTTCGCGTCGAATTCGCACCACTCGAGTCCAAAACCCGTGGCATCGCGGCCCTAAGAAATCGAGACTCGCAGGGATGTCGGGAAACTGTGACTTCTATGCGAACTACCAATTGCGTCACGAAACGCGCACGATCCGACGATCGAGCGCTCAGATTCCACCTCATCAGGGAGCGGTAATGAAGTCTGCATGTACCATGCGATGTTGCGCCCTTCTTTTCTGGAGTGTGAGTTCGGTCGCTCAACAGCATCCGACGTGCGCCGGTCCCCAACTCGGCGCTTGGACGCTCCTGTCCATGGAAACCGAAGATCTAGAGACCGGTCAAAAGCACAATCTGCTCGGTGTACATCCCAGCGGCTATCTTTCCTACGGTCCCGACTGCCGGATGTCCGCCATCCTGGTTAAGGAGAGCCGTGAGGGGCCGGCCGCCTTGGTGGCAACCGACCCAGAGAGCATGGAACTTTATCGTGGATTGATTGCTTACGCAGGTAGCTACGCGATCGACGGGTACAAGATCACCCACCACATTCAAGCCTCGTGGAACCAAGCGTGGACAGGCACTACCCAGGTCAGTCAATTCAACGTGGATGGAAAGTCCTTGTATATAAGGACGGGACCCACCAAAAGTCCAATGACCGGAAGACAGAGCTCGACCGTGTTCATCTGGGTCAGGGTTGAATAGCCGCTCTCGGCGGCGGTGCTTGCGCTCGAGTATATCTGGACCAAGTCGCGCTCAAACTACCGCCGGGAACCTGAGGAGCGTATGGAAGAATCGCCTTTCAATCCAGATGAGTTGGCCGCACAGGCGCTGGCTGGCGGCGGACCACGCGGCGCGGGCGGCATTCGTCATTTTATGCCGGAGCAGCTTCGACTCTTCTTCGCACAGCTGCCCTATATTTTTGTTGCTGCAATCGATACTGCCGGATGGCCACTTGCGACTCTATTAACTGGCAAGCCCGGCTTCGTGCAGTCCGCGGATCCTTCAACCTTGTACATCTCAGCCCTTCCGCAGGTCGGCGATCCCGCAGCGGAGGCGCTCGTCCCCGACCGCAGCGTCGGGATCCTCGGCATCGATTTCTCGACGCGCCGGCGCAATCGCGTGAATGGTCGCATCTTGAGCCGCAATGGGCGCGCCATCAGCGTTGCCGTCGACCAGAGCTTCGGTAACTGTCCCCAATACATCCAGCTGCGGACCCTTGCAAGTGATCCTCGACCTGAAACGGCAGCGGCGGCGGCCGCATCCGCTGCCGTCGAGCCCTTCGCGCACTTGGATGAGGCAGCCCAGGACGCCATCGCCGGCGCCGACACTTTCTTTGTAGCGAGCCGTTCTCGGACTGGTGAGGGCGCAGCTTTCGGTGCGGACATCTCACATCGCGGCGGGCGCCCCGGTTTCGTCCGCGTCGACGGCGACGTATTAACAATCCCCGATTTTTGCGGCAACCGGTATTTCAACACGTTTGGGAATCTGATTGCCGAACCGCGAGCTTCCCTGTTGTTCGTGGAATTCGAGACGGGAGACTTGCTTCAACTTCAGGGCGTAGCGCAAGTGGATTGGAGTGGCTCCACAGAGGAGTTCACCGGCGCCGAGCGGCTGTGGCGGTTCCATGTTGCGCAGGGCTGGCATCGCCGCGCATCTTTGCAGCTGCGGTGGTCATTCAGGGAGTACTCCCCCGTCACGCTCCGAACAGGCATCTGGCCGATCGAGCAGTAGGGGCCGAAACCACTCGTATCGCGAGCAGTTTTCGCACGTCGGCGATATCAGTTGCAACCGCTCTTTGGTACGCACGCGGCCGGGCGGTTCCCATCGAGGAGGTCCCTCCCTACTCGATCTTGATCTTCGATTTCCTTCGCGGTTCGGCTGACTCTGCTTTGCAAGTTAGAGCCGGTCACAGCCTCGTTTCGGCAATAGACACGCTCGCCGCGAAACGCGGCGGGCTGATATCCCCGCTTACGCATGGCGATGTCACTCTTGGGCGGATCTACAGCGGACTGCTGGGTGGGCGCCGAAGTCGGAGACGCGCGTGGCGGCGAGCTGGCGCAAGCGGATGTGAGCGAAAGGGCGAGCGCGCCAACCGAGATTCGAAGTACGGACGTGCTCGCATCACTCATCGAGGCACTCATTGTCCATTTGCGCGCGTGCGCAGCTGCAGTTCATGGCGGCGATAATCAATGATGAACACGTCCAGGAGGCCGATGGCGTCCATTCCAATGAGCAGCAAGCGATCTAAAGCTAATTAGGTTCGGCATTGTCATTCTTAGTCTCCCTAGAAGTGAGTTATGTATGGCAGCGTGATTTCGAGTGCCCAAACTCCCGTTGTGTTGTGGCGACATAAAATCCAGACGGCCGCCCTCTGATTTGATGGACGATAGCCGCGCGCCAACTCGTTGAGAATGGAAATGGTATGAATGCCGCTGGGGGCGTGATGAAGGCCGCTGGCACATGACGAAAGTCAGCTGTACGGTCTGCGCCGTACTTTAATGGGCGAGCCAACAGGCGGCCGCTGCTGCCCGCGTCGGCAGGCGGAGTGCATACGCACGCCTCGCAAGAGTCGTCAGATCATCAGCTGCTCAAAATGCGTTCGTACCTTGTCGCGATATCCCTGGCTGCTCGACACCGTGGTACCGCCGCTCAACACCAAGACGAAATCGCCGCGCAGCGTGCGGTTGACCTCGCGCACGTGATTCGTGTTGACGACGCAAGATCGACTGATGCGCAGCATCGGCTGTGAGCTCATCGCTTCTTCGGCGTGTCGCAACGTGGTGCGCGCATGGAAACTCTCCTTGCCCACCCGCAGTCGCACGTAGTTCCGGTCGGCCTCCAGCAACTCGACCTGGGCGACGTCGATCATCTGCATTCGACCGCCGGCGTCGGCGAGGATCCTCGGACGCGTCTCCGCCACCTTGCGAGTCGCCCGCTGCAGCTGCTCGAGCAGCGTCTCGACGGCGGCCCGTTGCTCTGCAGCAGTATTGGCGCCGTGGCGTTGTCGGACGCGGGAGAGCATCGTACGAAAGCGCGTCTCGTCGAACGGCTTCAGCAGGTAGTCCACCGCGCTGACCTCGAAAGCCTCCCGGGCATAGTGGTCGTGGGCGGTCACGAACACGATCAGCGGTGCGGCAGCGGGGTCGAGCGCGTGCGCGAGTTGCATGCCCGACATCGTGGCCATCTCGATGTCCAGAAAAATCAGATGTGGCGGATCGCAGCGGATCGCCGCGAGCGCGTCCGCGACCCTCGCGAACTCACCGATGACCTCGAGGTCGGGTTCTGCCTCACAACATTCGCGCAGTGCCCTGCGGGCGATGCGCTCATCGTCCACGATGAACGCCTTCACGATGCGCCTCCTCCGGGCGTTGCCGGAGCGCGCTCGAGGAGCGCCGGCATGGTGATTTGCGCCAGCCAAAAAGTGGGCTCCGCGCGATATGCACTAAGACTCGCCCGCGCTCCAAACTGTACTGCGAGCCGTTCACGGACATTACTGAGTCCGATGCCTTCGCCGGCGGCGACCGCGAGACTCGCGGTGGTATTGACGATTCGCATGGTGAGTCTGTCGGGGGAGGTGCTCACTTCCAGCCGAATCTCGACGGGGCCATCGTGGCCGTCGAGTCCGTGCAGTACGGCGTTCTCCACCAAGGGCTGGAGTATCAGACTCGGCACCCAGAGTGCGGGTTGCGCGCCGGCATCGGGCAGGCTCACGGTCAAGCGGTCGCCGAACCGCTGCTGCTGCAGCTCGAGGTACATGCGTGCGAAGCTGAGCTCCTCGGATAGAAGCGAAAAGTCGCGTTGACCGGCGCTCAACAGACGCCGGAGAAGATCGGCAAGCTGCACCACCATCGAGCGCGCGATCTCGGGCTCCGGATTGATCTGGCCACGGATCGTGTGCAGAAGGTTGAACAGCGTGTGAGGCGAGAGTTGCATGCGCAGCGCGCTCAGCCGAGCCGTGGTCCATACTCGCTCGAGTGCTGCGCCGCGGAGCTCGGAATCGCGGTGCAGCTGATACCAGTTGAATCCGGACACGAGGGCCACACCGAATCCGTACGTGAGAAAAAAGCTGACAGAACTCGCAGTCCAATAAGCCTGCTCGGCGCCGCTTGGCTCTGGGGTCATGGCAGGGTCCTGCCAATGCCCCTTGAAGGCCCAAGTACATAGATGGACGGCGAGATTCATTGCCGGGTAACACAGTACGGCAAAAATCACCGCCAGCAACAGCTGGAGCGGCAGACCGCGCAGCATCCCCCAGCCCGCACGGCTCGACGCCCAGTAGCAAACCAGCAGCAGCGGCAGCAGCAGCACGTGCTGCACAACCCGTACTTCCCAGGGGGCGAACAAATCGGCATGGTACAGGGCAGCGTTGAATTGCATGTTGTTGGCGTACAAGACGTTGGAGAGAGTCACGTACACCCAGAAGAGACCCGAAATCATCAGTAGTGTGCGTAGCGCGATCGGTTTGGGCGCGGGAGGCAGGATCTCGGTATTCATACCCGACAAGCATAACGCCATGGCACGCATCGACCGAGGCATTATTACGTAACGCCGGCGATCCGAGCTCAGTCTTGGGACGAGTGAGTCGATAGAAGGGACGAACTCAATGCATGCCCCTGGATTCCGTCCCGGCGTTGCGGTGACATATCCATGCGATGACCGAAACCAGAGAATTTTTCGGTGCGCGCTTGGGATGGGATCAATGCGGTTCCTGGTCATAGGTCAAGACGAGCCAGGGCGATCGGCATTGATTCGCCACTGCGAGCGCGCAGCCGACCTTAAGGTAATTGGCGAAGCCGAATTCGGAGCCGCCGCCATCCAGGCGACTCGGGCACTGCGGCCCGACGTGCTGCTGCTCAACTCCGAATTGCCGGACATGAGCGGCTTCGACGTGTTGCGCGCCGTGCGCGGCGAGCCCGGCCCGCTCGGTATCATCGTCACACCGCGCGCCGACCATGCGGTGACGGCCTTCGCAGAGGGCGCATTCGATTATCTACTCGACCCGGTGAGCAGCCACCGCTTCGACCAGGCGATGGAACGGGCCCGTCAACGCCTCGATCCGGTCGGCGGCAGCGCGTCCGCGCAGCCGCGTCGAGGGCCGTTGCCGTCCATCGGGGCGTTCGACGCTTCCCGCTTTACTCCGCCAAAATTCCTGGTCGGAGAGCGCCGGCACCGCTTGTATCCGCTCGAGCTGTCGAAGATCGACTACATCGAATCGGACGGTAACTATGTAACCATCCGAAGCGGCGGTGCCGAATACCTCAGCCGCGATTCCATCAAGCGTCTATCAGTCGCGTTGTCGGATCACGGATTTGTCCGCATCGAGCGCTCCCTCCTCGTCAATATCGGGGCGGTATCATACGTCGAACTCGCGGGACACGCCTCGTATGCGTTCACCTTGGCCTGTGGCGCATGCCTGTACTCGGGCGTCACATATCGCGATGGCATTTTGCGCGTGTTGCCGCTTTCGCAGCGAGGCGGCCATCGAGCAGGTTGATGGCGCGGGGCGAGACGCAGACTGATCCCGAGAATGCCGGGAGATCTACCCGCTTAGACCAACTTCGTAACAAATTTCCTTCAGCGGTCCGCGCCGCTGCTAGCTTCTCGATGCATGAGGTTGGCCGATCATATTGCGCAGAGTCGCCTCCCCTTCTACGTGCGGAGCGCGCAATCCCATCACGTGGTGAAATTGAATGGCGTCGCGGATTACGCCGATCAAGTTCTGCGCTGCCCAACACGGTATGTGTTGAGCGACGATCTGACACGCCTCTGCACGGCGCTGGCTTATTCCAGGGGCGCCCGCAGCCTGGCCTGCGCGGACCTGCTACATGTGCCCGCCGAGTGCGTGTTGGTGGAATGGTGCGAGGCTCCCTGGCGCGCCGAACTAAAGCGCTATGGGTTTCGCCCGGTCGACAGTTCCGCTCCCGTATCCGGTCGGCGGGGGGCCTTGATTCGCTCGTCGGTGAAGGGGCGTAGCGGACAGATCAAGACCTTTTGGTCCAGCGGGCTCGATGTGGTCGCGAGCAGCATGGAGACCTATTTTGATTTCGACACGCCGGAGGGCGAAGCACCCGATCCGCCGGACGATGAAGCAACACCGGTGATCACCGTCTTCGACGCCGCGCTTCGTCGAGCCGACATCTTGCGTCGTTGCTTTCGTTTTCGATTCGAGCGCACCTGGGCGAATTATTACGCGCAGGCGCCGCTCTCGCCCATGCAGACGGACGCCATCGCGCGCCACGCGCTCGGCACCATCGCCATCGATATTCCGGTATTGCTGACCTTCTTGGTGCTGCTGATGACCCGTCCGGGCATACCACGGCGGCCACTGATGCTGGAGCGGCTCAATCGCGCACGCAGCAAGGCTGGGAAGCGGCCGCTCTTGCCGCATGTCGAGGTATTCTCGCCGCTGTCACCGGATTACCTGCCCTGCGCCAACGCGGGGTCGGGCGCAGGCCGACGCGCGCCGCGCCTGCATCATGTTCGCGGGCATCTGGTGCGGCGAGGCAGCCAGGTATCGTGGCGCGTACCGCATCTTCGAGGCAGCGCGCGCGCGGGCATCGTTCGCTCACGAACGGTAACATGGACGATCGATTCGCCCGCCAGCATCACGCCGGCCGAGGGTCCAGCGTGATGGGCAGATTCACAGGACTAAGACCCGGGCGGCAACCTCACGAATTCCTCGTCCAAGCGGATTGCGCTGCTCTTTCCTTTCCGCTCTCGGCAGACTGATAGTGTCTGTCATAGACACCGACCATTTCGTCCACGGCGGCACCGCCAAGCGTTGCCAATAGCGCATTGACACCCGCGGCCTTGGTCTGCGGCTCGCACCATTCGAGCCCCACACCCCGTGCATCGTGACGTGTCACAGTCGCCGCGATGAACTTGCCGATTCCATCTGCTCCGTTCCTGTGTGCAGACTCCAAGTAGACGAAAGAGAAAGGACGTAGCGTCATTTTAGTCTCCAAGTAAGCCCCCGTCAGGCTGACGTTAGCCAGGCGACCTGCTCCGCGTGCACCCCATTTGGCGATCACTTGCACCGCGACGTCCGTCGCTTGCCTTCGGCCCCAGCGATGATCCATGCCCATGGCTGGCTCAGCTGGCGCTGTTGGCGATAGTCGACCAAGGCGAGAATCGGTCTTGCATGTGGTACTCCCTGTAACTGTCGGCATTATCGATAGGCGGTAACGCGTGCCTCAGATTGAGATTAGCGAGACTGAAGCCACGATGATGTAGGGAGAGCGTGACAATCATGGTGGCTGCCGGATGCCGAACATGATTATGTCAAGCACGCTGGCGCACCAGAACCCGGCACTTGATCAGCGGCAGCAGTGAGACTCATTTGTTTGGCAACACCTGTTGGTCAGCGGGTGCTCGCGAGAACGGTGGCGGCCTCGGGTGCGGGTGGCGTGAACGATATTGGTACCGCGCGCGTGAAAGCGGCCTGTTTCAGCTTGACCTCGACTTCGGACCACAGCGCCGTGTACACGTTTGCCGCGTCGCTACGCGGCGCATACGCCGGGAGTGGAGCGCGTCGCAAGGACATTCGCTCGATCTCGCTCCAGTAGGGAACCTCCGTTTTCAGCATGCCCGGGAACTGCAGGCGCGTGCTGGCAATGACCTCATGGTGCAGCGCCTTGCGCCGATCGACCATCGAGAAGAACGGCAGCAGGGTCATGTCGACCCAGGCGTTGGCGACCAGGAAATCCCGCAGCTGCACCAGCATGCGGACCGACAGGGGGCTCGGAATCAGCGGGACGATGACGGCGTCGGCGGCGCGCAGCACGTTCTCCGACAGCAGCGAGATGCCGGGCGGGCAATCGAGGAATAGCAGGTCGTAGAGTTCACGCAGATTGCGGCTCATGCGCAGCAGCCGTTCGGTTGGATTCTTGCGAGAGCTGAGATGCACGTCGAAGCGGCGGTAGGAAAAATCCGCCGGCAAAACGTCCAGCCTGTCGTGCCCGCTGGCGACGACGAGCTCGTTGAGCTCGCGTTTGCCGGAGATCAATTTCTTGGCCGATGCGTTTTCCTGTGGCTCACAGCGCAGCACGTAAGTGGCGGCGCCTTGCGGGTCCAAGTCCCACAGCAAAGACCGCCGCCCGCTCGCCGCGCACAAGAAAGCCAGGTTCACGGCAGTCGTTGTCTTGCCGACTCCGCCCTTGATGTTGGTGACCGCGACGATCTTCATCTGTGTCCCCTTTGACTCCGACACTGCCCGGTTGCGATCATTGAGCCTACCCGCTCTGCGCAACCGATCCGCGATGATCTTCATCACCCGCGAGGCGAAAAGCAATCCACAACTGGCTGCATGCTCTACAATTCCCGGCGATAGAAGGAGCTAGTCATGGCTGTCAAAAAAGGCGCGGGCCAGCAGATCGCCAAGCGATACCCGCCCTATTTGCTTGCGCGGCAGATCGCCGCGCTCAAGAGGCTCTCGGACGACACGGAAACGCCCGTGCAGCACCACATCAGGCAGGCGATAGACGAGTACTTGCAGCGGCGGAAAAAGCCGAGGCGCGGCCGCTCTGCTATTGCAAGCTAGGTGTCGAATCTCACCGATGGTCGGGCAACGGCACGTCTACGGCGGCGGCGCGCCCGGGATCCAGGAGGTGCCCGCCAGCGGCACGCCGGCCATCGCGGCGGCCTCCACGGTGAGCGCCACCAGATCCTCTTTTTCCAGATGATGCACGTCCTGCTTGCCGCAGGCACGGGCGATGGTGGTGAGCTCCATGGTCAATGTCTTCAGGTAATTCTTCAGCCGTTTCGCGCCCACCGCCGGCTCGAGCCGCCTCTCCAGTTCGGCGTCCTGCGTGGTGATGCCGACCGGGCACTTGCCCGTGTGGCAATGATGGCAGAATCCCGGCGCGGTACCCAGGCGTGCGTAGTCATCGAGCGCCGCGACGTGCTCGCCGCCGACCACGTAGGTTCCACTGTTGCAGCCGAGCGCGAACAAGACGCCCTGCCCGATCGCCACGGCGTCCGCCCCCATCGCGAGCGCCTTGGCGACATCCGCGCCGCTGCGGATGCCGCCCGAAATCACGAGCTGCACCGTGCCCCGCATGTTGAGGGCGTCGAGCGCGTCGACCGCTTGGCGCAACGCCGCCAGCGTGGGGATGCCCACGTGCTCGATGAACACGGTCTGCGTCGCTGCCGTGCCGCCTTGCATGCCGTCGACCACGATCACGTCGGCGCCGGCGTGCACGGCGAGCTTGACGTCGTTGAACACGCGTGTAGCGCCGACCTTGACGTAGATCGGCTTCTCCCAATCGGTGATCTCGCGTAGCTCGGCGATCTTGATCACGAGATCGTCCGGACCGGTCCAGTCCGGGTGGCGCGAGGCGGAGCGCTGATCGACCCCCTCGGGGAGCGTGCGCATGCGCGCGACGCGCGGATTCACCTTCTGCCCGAGGAGCATCCCCCCGCCGCCGGGCTTTGCGCCCTGGCCGATGACGATCTCGATGGCGTCGGCGCGCCGCACATCGTCCGGGTTGAAGCCATAGCGCGAGGGCAGGCACTGGTAGATCAGAGTTTTGGAGGAGGCTCTCTCTTCTTGCGTCATGCCGCCGTCGCCGGTCGTGGTCGAGGTGCCCGTCTCGGTCGCGGCGCGGCCGAGTGCCTCCTTGACCCGCGCGGACAGTGCGCCGAAGCTCATGCCGGCGACGGTCACCGGAATCGCGAGCTCGATGGGCCGGGACGCGAAGCGCGTGCCGAGCACGGTCTTGGTCGCGCAGCGCTCGCGGTAGCCCTCGAGGGGGTAGCGCGACAGCGAGGCGGCGAGGAAGAGCAGGTCGTCGAAGCTCGGCACCCGACGCTTGGCACCCAGTCCGCGAATCTCGTAAAGACCGGTTGCCGCCGCGCGCTGAATGTAATCGATGGTCGAGCGGTCGAAGCCCGCCGATTCCTCTCGCTGAATGCCGCTCATCCTCAGTACTCCTGATCGGCGTCCGCATGCCAGTGATACAGGCTCTTCGCCGAAGCGACGCGCTTGAATTCGTTCGGATCGTGGGAGTGCCCCGCCGCGGCGAGCAGGCTCTTCACCGCGGCGCGGTCCGGTTCGCCCATCGCCTCGAAGCGGGCGTCGGCGCCGAGCGAGCGTACCGTGCCGCGCACGTAGATGACCGCCTCGTAGAGCGAATCGCCCAGCGCATCGCCTGCATCACCGCAGATGACGATCCGGCCCGCCTGCGCCATGAACGCCGAGAAACTGCCTACGCTGCCGCCCACCACGATGTCGGCGCCTTTCAGGGAGATGCCGCAACGTAGGGACGCGTCGCCGTCGATGATCAGGAGCCCGCCGTGCGCCGAAGCGCCGGCGGCCATGGAAGCGAATCCCTTCACGTGAACTCGGCCCGACATCATGTTCTCCGCCGCGCCGGGCCCGGCGTTGCCGTGCACGGTCACCGAGGCGTGCTTGTTCATGCCCGCCACGTAATAGCCGACGTGCCCGTGAATCTGCACGTCGAGCTCGGCGTCGAGGCCGCAGGCGATCGAATGAGCGCCGTCCGGATTGTGCACGCGGATTTGCGACACGCCTTCGGCCGCCGCCTGCCTGTGGAGGAAGAGATTCAGGGTGCGAAGCGACTCGCTGGCAAGGTCGAACTCGCGCGTCGAGGGCACCGGCTTCAGATTCGCCACGTGTAGATCTCCTCCGGCTTGGGTTCGAACAAGGAGGCGTGCGCGATGTGCGGCAGGTGCGCAAGTGAGCGGAACTCCGAGGCGATGGCCACGAAGTCGTCGCTTTCCGCCACCACGGCGGGCTTGCAGGCGAACGCGTCGCGTACGATGAGCAGCTCCTGATCGGTGCCCATCAAGAACGTATAGAACCCGTCGAGCACGCTGAAGCCCCGCTCGACCGCGGCCTCGAGGGTATCTCCCTCGCGCAGGCGCCACTCGAAGAAGCGGCAAGCCGCCTCCGTGTCGTTGTCGGTCTCGAACTCGATGCCGAGCGGCTCCAGGTGCTTGCGCACCAGATGCGGGTTCGACAGCGAGCCGTTATGCACCAGACAGAAATCCCTGCCGGCGGTGAAGGGGTGCGCATGCGCCGGCGTCACCGCGGACTCGGTGGCCATGCGCGTATGCGCGACCAGGTGCGTGCCCTTGAGCGCGTCGAACCGGTAGCGCCGCGCGATGTCGGCGGGGGCACCCACATCTTTGTAAAGATCGATCGAGCGTCCGACCGACAGCACGGCCACCTTGGGCGCATGCCGCAGGATCCACTCGGTCACCTCGTCGGGGTCCGATGCCGTCACGAGCACCGCGTGGTTGCCCTCGACCGTCAGCTCATGCACCGCGTCGAGCTCTGCGCGCAGATCCTGGAGCAATCGTCGAAAGTCAACCGCGTGCTCACCGCTGTACAGACTTAGCTTGCACTGCCGGTCGGAGACCGGAGCCGTGTACACGGCGAGCCCTGCCGAATCGGGGCCGCGCTCGGTCATGCCGACCAGCATCGGCACCATCATGGCTCCCAGCTCATCGCGAAGCTCCGCCTTCTTCACCAAAAGACCGACGATTCCGCACATGCGAGACCCTCCGTGTCAGAAGAATTCGAGGTAGCGCCGCGTCTCCCATTCAGACACATGACGCGAGTATTCCGTCCATTCCATGCGTTTCAGACGCACAAACTCGCGCGCGAGATCGGCGCCGAGACCCTGCCCAACAACCTCGTCCTCTTCGAGCGCATCGAGCGCCTCGTTCAAAGACTGCGGCAGGAGCTTGATGCCCTTCTGCGCGAGCTCTGCGCCGCTGAGCTCATACAGGTTCAGGTTGTGCGGCGGACCCGGATCGAGCTTTCGATCGATGCCGTCGAGCCCCGCCGCGATCAGGGCCGCCGAGACCAGGTACGGATTGCACCCTGAATCGGGCAGTCTCACCTCGAGGCGTCCGTGGGGGACGCGCACGCACGCCGTGCGGTTGTTGTCGCCGTAGGTGATGTACGCAGGCGCCCAGGTGGCGCCCGAGAGCGAGCGGCCCACGACCAGGCGCTTGTAGGAGTTCACGGTGGGCGCCGCGACGGCGCACAGCGCGCGCGCGTGCGCGAGCACGCCGGCGAGGAACTGATAGGCGAGCGTCGACAATCCCATCCCCGATTTGTCGTTCGGATCGTGGAAGGCATTCTTTTGCGCCGCCGATCCGAGCGAGACGTGAAAGTGCGCCCCGCTCCCCGTGCGGTTGGAGAATGGCTTCGGCATGAAGGTGGCGATCATGCCGTGCTTGTGCGCGATCTCGCTCGCGGCCATTTTCACGAAAGTGAAATTGTCCGCGCTCTTGAGCGCATCGGCGTAGGTGAAATTGATCTCGAACTGCCCGTTGCCGTCCTCGTGATCGATCTGGTACACGTCGATTCCGACGGCTCGAAGCCCGGCCACCATCTCATCCAGCGCCTCGCGCGTTCGGTACAGGCCTTTGTAGTCGTAGCAGGGCTTGTCAAGGTCATCGGTGGGATCGGCGGGTCCCAAGCTTCCATCGGCGCGGCGCGCAAGCAGCATGAATTCGGGCTCGATGCCGGTGAACAGCGTGAGGCCGCGCTCCTTGAGCCGCGCGGTCTGCGCTTGCAGCGCGACGCGCGAGCAATAGGGATAGGACTTTCGATTGACGACGCCGTTGCAGATGATGCGCGCATAGCCCGGCATCCAGGGAATGAGCGACAGCGTCGACAGATCCCCGACCGCCATGTAGTCGGGCCCTTCGGGGCCCAAGCCTAAGCCCCAGACCGCAAAGGCGGCGAATCCCGCGCCGTCCGTGAGCACCATATCGAGATGCTCGACCGGTACCGCTTTTGCCTTGGCCGCACCGTGAATGTCGACGAACTGCGCCAACACGTAGCGGATGTCGTGGTCCGCCAAGAACTTCTGAGCCTGGTCCCGATTCATTCCCCTACTCCTGTTATTGTTCCCCCGCACTCGACGACGATCGCGCCGAGCGTCTCGCTCAATGACGGACCGAAGGTCGGATCGCACCAAAATCGGTATTGCCGTGCCTCGGTCCTCCCGTCGGGAACGGCAATCACCGCGACGCCGATCATGAGCGTCATGATGACCGGCCGCGCCTCGAGATTGAGCCCGGCGAAATCGACGTTGCAGACCTGGGCGAGGACATCATGCACCCCCGGACCGCACAATCGAAAGGCAAAATCCTCGCGCAGCACCGGATAGACGCCGGCGGGCTCCGCCGCCAAGCCCGCGGCGAGCGAGGCCAGCGCGCCGTGATCCTGCGCCTCGAGAAAGAACTCGCTGGAGCCGAGCCGGGCGATGAGTACATCCGCCGGGTCGGCCGGGGAGCGGCTCCAGGTATTGACGCCCGCCGGCGCGGCAACGCCCTCGGCCGCCAGCCAGTCGGCCGCGCGCGGGCCCTTCAGCCCGAGGCGCGCGGCGGTATCGGCGACGTCCAGGCACAGCGCGCTCACGCGGCGAGTCCGGCGCGCTGGCGCAGATTGTCCGGATCGTAGAACGGCACGGCGACCACGCGCGCGGCGAGCATCTCGCCGCCCTCGGCGCGAATGCGGATCTCGCTTCCCGGCTCGGCGAGCGGCGGCGCGAGCATGGCGAGCCCGATCGTCTTGCCGAGCGTGCGCGAGCGCGCCACGCTCGTGACCCGGCCGGCGATGGCGCCGCGATCGATCACCAGGTGGCATTCCTTGGGCACACGCGCGGCATCGAGCACTTCAATGCCGGTCAGCTTCTGCCGAGGCCCCCGCGACTCGAGAATCTTGAGACTGCGCTGCCCGACGAAGAAGGGCTTTTTCATGCTCACCGCCCAACGCGCGCCGGCCTCGAAAGGATCGGTGAGCCCGTCGGTGTCCTGCCCCACGATGAGATGCCCTTTCTCCAGGCGCAGCACTCGCTGCGCCTCGACCCCGAAGGGACGCAGACCGCGCGGCCGCCCCGCCTCGTACAAGGCTTGCCAGAGGCGCGCAGCGCCGGACGCAGGCACGTGAATTTCATACCCGAGCTCACCCACGAATCCCACGCGCAGCACGCGCGCGCCCACGCCGGCGATCGATCCCTCGCGCGCCGCCAGATAGGGGAAGGAGGCCTCGCCCAGGTCGACGTCGGTGAGGCTCTGCAAGATCTCACGGCTCGCAGGCCCGGCGAAATTGAAGGCGGCCCGATGCCCCGTCACATTGACCAGCGCGCAGTCGAGCCCCCACAGCGCATTAAGGCGCGAGAGCTCGCGAAATACGCTCGCGGAGCCTCCGGTGGTGGTGGTGAAATAAAATCTCTCGGCCCCCAGCCGGGCGATCACTCCATCATCGATAATGACGCCCGATTCATCCAGCATGAGGCCGTAGCGCGTCGTGCCCACCCGCAGATTCGCGTAGCTGCCGGCATACGCCCGATCGAGGAACGCTCCGGCCTGCGGGCCGTACAGCTCGATCTTGCCGAGCGTGCTGACATCGATGAGTCCGACCGTCGTGCGCACCGCCTCGACCTCGGCCTCGATGCTCTGCTCGCGGCTCTCGCCCTCGACGGCGTAATACTCGGGGCGCCGCCAGTTCCCGGCCGGCATCCAGACGGCGCCGAGCGCGCGGTGCCGCCCATCGAGCGGTGTGCGCCGCTCGATGTTAAAACCGCGGCCCGCGAGGAGCTTCAGCGGAACCGGATGGTACATGGGCCGAAACGTGGTGAGACCGAGTTCCTCGACCCGGACGCGGCGCACGCGCGCGAGGATTCGCAGCGCGTTCATGTGCGAGTGCTTGCCCTGCGAGGGACCCATGCCCACCGTGCTGAAGCGCTTCAAGAGCTCGCTCGAGTCGAAGCCCTCCTGCGCCGCGTTCTCGAGGTCCTTGACCTGCAGATCCTCGTCGAAGTCGACGAAATTCTTGCCCGCCGGATGTCCGAAGATCGGGAACGGATGCGAGGGGCGGCGCGTGCTGCGCTCGATGGATGCAGCCGAGCCTGCGCCGAAGCCCGCATGAGCGGCGGCTTGCGCGCCCGCGCGCCGGCCGTCGGCGAGCCGTGCAGCGAATTCATAGACCCCGTTCACGCGGCCGGCGGCAAACAGTCCCGCGGGCAAATCCAGCGGAACGAACTGCTGCAGCTCCGCGCAGAACGCCGCGCCGGCCCCTGCTTGCAGCAGCAATTGTCCGGCGGGCGCGAAACCGACGCTCATCAGCACGGCATCGCACTCGATCCGCCGCGGACTTCCCGCAGCTGCGCCCCCGCGGCCGATCTCATCGATCGGTGCCACGGCGAGCGCGCAAACCCTGCCGTCCCGGCCGGCGAAAGCTTCGCAGGGCGCGAAGCCCTTGAGGATCGGGATACCGAGCGATGCGCACGCCGCCGCGTCCGCACATGCGCCGCCCGCACCTCGATCGTCCGCGCCTGCGCCCGCGGTGCCCGGACCGGCCGCGCTCGCCGCACGCAGATCGACGATGGCGGCGATGCGCACGCCGCGCGCGGCGAGATCTCGGCACACCGAGTACGCCTCGCTGTTCGCTCCCACCATAACGACGCTACGCCCCGGCGCGACGCCGTAGCGCTCAGCGAGCCGCCATGCGCCCGAGGCCAGCATTACGCCGGGCAGGTCGTTGTTGCGGAACACGGCCGGCTGCTCGATGACGCCGGTCGCGAACACGACCGCTTGCGCGCGCATCTTGGTCAAGCGCTCGGGCTCGGCCAGCGCCACCCACCGGTCCGCATAGCAACCGACCGCGGCCGTCGCGGACAGTACGGCGATGCGCGCCGAAGCCTGTACGGCACGAAGGAGCGAATCGAACGCCTGGCGCTCCGCATCGTTCAACACCGAGGCACCGCCAAGCCGATGGGCTTCGTCGACCACGGTGACCCTCGCGCCCGCCTCGGCGGCCGCGAGCGCAGCGGCGAGGCCGCTCGGCCCGCCGCCGATCACCAGCACGTCACAGAATCCGTAGCGCTTGGGGGTCGTGCGGCGCTCCGCGCTCAAGGTCACGGAGCCGAGGCCGGTGATCGCGCGGAACATGCGCTCCCAGCGAGGGAACCAGCGCTTGGAATGAAACGCCTTGTAGTAAAAGCCCACCGGCAGAAAGCGCGCGAAGCGATCGAGGATTCGCGCGCGGTCGCGGGCGAGGCCGCCGAAGGTGTTCACGGCGGCGACGTGCATGCCTTCGCGCAACAGCGTCACGTCGCCGCGAACGTTCGGGATGCCGTCCACCTGAAAGAGCGCGTTGCTGTCGTGGTTCGCGCAGGAGAGCACCCCGCGCGGCCGATGATACTTGAAGCTGCGCGCGAAATAGGGACGCGAGGCCGCGAGCGCGGACGACAGGGTGTCGCCGGCGTATCCCTCGCAAGGCGCATCTTCGAAGAGGAAACGCAGCACGGTCGAGCGATCGATCCACTCGCGCGCCTGGGGCTCGAGCCGGTACATCAAGACCGCGGGTCCACGGGGGCAAGCTCGCGCGCCTTGTCGGCCGGGTACGTCGCCAGCACCACATCGCGTGCGGTATCGCGCAGCGCAATGAACCAGAAGCCCGAGGCGATGTGGCACCACCACTCGTACTTGATGCCGGGCGACCCGGACCGATTGAACACGTAGTCGCTCCACTCGGCATCGCTGCACCTGGCCGGTTCGGGCGCATGGCGCACCTCGCCCCCATAGACGAACTCCGATACCGGGCGCGCGCCGTTCAGCGGGCAGATCATGATCTTCATTAGTGGCCCACCGAGGCCGCGCCCTTCTCGCCAGTGAGCTCATAGCGCGCGAAGCGGTCGAAAGCGAATCCCTCGATGAGCGGATGGTTGTGGCCGGTCGCCACGGTGTGGCTCATGGTCTTGCCGCACACCGGCGTCGCCTTGAACCCCCAAGTTCCCCAGCCGGCGTCGAGGTAGAAGCCCTCGATTGGGGTCACGCCCATGATGGGCGCAAAGTCCGGAGTCATGTCGGCGAGGCCGGCCCATTGCCGATTCACCTTCGCCTCCGAGAGAAAGGGGAACATCTCGAGCATGTGCGCGCTGAGCCCTTCCGCGAAATCCAGGGTCGAGCGCGTGCTGTGCAGCTCGTAGGGGTCGAGGGAGGCACCCATGACCAGCTCGCCGCGCGCGGTCTGCGACACATAGACGTGGAGCGACCCCGACACGATGATCGGGTCGAGCCAGGGCTTCAGCGGCTCGGACACCATCGCCTGCAGCGGATGCACGTAGATCGGGGTCCGCAGGCCCACCTTGTCGAGGATGCGCGGCGTGCATCCGGCCACCGCGCACAGGACCCGCGGCGCCGCGATCGGTCCCCGCGTCGTATCGACACCGACCACCCGGCCGCCGACGACGCGGATCGCAGTGACCTCGGTTTCCTGATGAATTTGCACGCCGCGCCGATCGGCGCCGCGGCCGTAGCCCCAGGCCACGGCATCGTGCCGCGCAATCGCCCCGGGCTCGTGAAACAGGGCCCCCAGGATGGGCGCATGGCCTCCGCAGCTCATGTCGATCATCGGGATGGCGCGCCTCACGAACGCCGCATCGACCGCTTCCGAGCGCACGCCGTAGTGCTTGTTCACCTCCGCGCGCCAGCGCATGGTGCGCATGACCGAATCGGTGTGCGCGAGGGTGTAGTGGCCGCGCGTCGAGTAGAACAGGTTGAGATCGAAATCTTCCGCCAGGTCCTGCCAGAGGCGCACGCTCTCATCGTAGAACCGCACTCCTTCGGGCGTGAGATAGTTCGAGCGGATGATGGTGGTGTTGCGTCCGGTATTGCCGCCGCCGATGTATCCTTTCTCGATCACGGCGACGTTGCGAATACCATGATCGCGGGCCAGGTAGTAGGCTGCCGCCAAGCCGTGGCCGCCGGCGCCGATGATCACGACGTCGTAGGCCGCCTTCAGCGACTCGTGGCGCGTGAACATCCGCGGTTCCGGGTGCTTGCGCGACAAGCCGAAACGGATTAGGCGGTGAGGCATCGGGGATGGTGCAAGAATCTCGTATGGCGGCCGTTCGATGTGCGAATATAATCACGACCTTTAACTGTGGAGCAACTGAATTTGCGTAATGCGCAAGGCACCGCATGAGCCGCAAGGTCTCCAAACGGGCCGCCCGCCGGGCCGCGCCCTCGGATCGAGCCGGCGGCGTCCCGCCCGAGGCCGTCGTGCGCGACGTCATGGCGACCCGCCTGGCGGATCGCCGCCCGGCGGATCGCAGGGACAATCCCGCGCTCAATCTCGGCCGCACGGCACGGCGGCTGCGCGAGAGCCAGAATCTCACGCTGGCGGATGTCGCTCGCCGGGCGACTATTTCGAGCGCGATGCTGAGTCGGCTCGAGACCGGGCGGGTCTCGCCGAGCCTCGAGACGATCGTCGCGCTCGCCCAATCCCTGGGGGTCACGCCCTCGGTGCTGATGCAGCGGGTCGGCAGCGACGATGGCGGCGCTCAGCTGATTCGCGCAGGCGAGGGCCTCGAGACCGTGCGCAGCGGTACGCGCCGCGGGCACACCTACCATCTGCTCGCTGCGCAGCGCGGCCCGCGCAAGGTGTTCGAGCCCTTCCTCGTCACCCTCAACGATCGCAGCGAGGTGTTCCCGGGCTTTCAGCATCCGGGGACCGAGTTCATTCACCTGCTCACGGGCGTGCTGCACTACCGCCACGGACGGCATACCTACGTGATGCGGCCCGGCGACACGTTGACGTTCAACGGCGATGTAGCGCACGGACCGGAACGCCTGGAGAAAGTGCCCATCAGGATGCTCTCGATCATCATTTACAATACGCCCGAGGACGCCCTCTGATTGCGCCGGCCGCGGATGCGGCGGCCCCTGTTACACAGCACGCAATTAATTTGCACAACAGTAACTAGCGTGCTATTAAATTTCCGCATACCGCATTGAGGATTGACACCATGGCGCGCGATCCAAAGCACGATATCCTGTTCCAGCCCATCAAGATCGGACCGAAGACGCTGCGCAACCGGTTCTATCAGGTCCCGCACTGCATCGGCGCGGGCTCCGATCGCCCGGGATTTCAAGCGGCGCATCGATCGCTCAAGGCCGAGGGCGGCTGGGCCGGCATCAACACCGAATACTGCTCCATTCATCCGGAGTCCGACGACACTCACCGCCTGTCAGCCCGGATCTGGGACGAAGGCGACGTGCGCAACCTGCGCGCCATGACGGATCACATCCACAAGTTCGGCGCGCTCGCGGGTGTCGAGCTCTGGTATGGCGCCTCGCACGCGCCTTGCATGGAATCGCGCGCGACGCCGCGCGGACCGAGCCAGTACGCCTCCGAGTTCGAGACGCTCACCTACTGCAAGGAGATGGACTTCGACGACATCGCGGCCGTCCAGCAATACTACGTCGACGCCGCGCTCCGATCCCGCGATGCCGGCTTCGACATCGTCTACGTCTACGGCGCGCATTCCTACCTGCCGGTGCAATTCCTGTCGCCCTACTACAACAAGCGCAAGGACAAGTACGGCGGCACGCTCGAGAACCGTGCGCGCTTCTGGCTCGAGACCCTGGAGAAGGTGCGGCGCGCGGTGGGCCAGGATTGCTCCATTGCGACGCGCTTCGCCGTGGACACCCTCTATGGAGATGCGGGCGTCGAGATCGAGCGCGACGGCATGAAATTCATCGGGCTCGCGGATCCGCTGGTCGATCTGTGGGACGTCGACGTGGGAGACATCGCCGAATGGGGCGAGGATGCGGGACCGTCGAGATTCTACCAGCAAGGCCACCAGGTTCCCTGGACCCGATTCGTGAAGCAGATCGCCAAGAAGCCGGTGCTCGGGGTCGGCCGCTTCACGGATCCGGAGAAGATGACCGAGATCGTCACCAAGGGCATCGCGGACATCATTGGCGCGGCGCGACCCTCCATCTCCGATCCCTGGCTGCCGAAGAAGATCGAGGAGGGACGCTACGACGACATTCGCGTATGCATCGGCTGCAATGTGTGCATCTCGCGCTGGGAGATCGGCGGGCCGCCGATGATCTGCACGCAAAACGCCACGGCCGGCGAGGAATACCGGCGCGGCTGGCATCCGGAGCGGTTCCCGAAGCGCGGCTCGGACGACTCCATCCTGGTGGTCGGGGCGGGCCCTGCGGGCGCTGAATGCGCGCGCGTGCTGCTCGAGCGCGGCTACACCGTCCATCTCTATGACACGGCGGCGAAGATCGGCGGCCACGTGAACGCGCTCGCCACGTTGCCCGGTCTGGGCGAGTGGGGCTATCACCGCGACTATCGCGAGCTGCAGATCGGCAAGCTGGTGAAGAAGAACAAACAAAGCCAGGTGGCCCTCGGGCAAAAACCCATGACCGCCCAGGCGGCGATCGCTTACGGCGCCGAGAAGATCGTCATCGCCACCGGCTCGTCTTGGAATGCCGACGGCACCAATTGCCTGACGCACGAGCCCATTCCGGGCGCGGACGCCTCCCAGCCCGACCAGCTCACGCCCGAGCAAGTGCTCGAGGGCAAGAAGCCGATCGGCAAGCGCGTGGTGGTGCTGAACGCCGATACCTATTTCATGGCGCCGAGCGTTGCGGAGAAGCTCAAGCTCGCGGGCCACGAGGTGACCCTCATTTCGGGCGTGCATCTCGCGAACTACATGCACTTCACGCTCGAGTACCCCAACATGATGCGCCGCCTGCACGAGCTGCACATCGAAGAGACGCACAACGCCTTTGCGAGCAAGATCGAGAAAGGTCGGCTGCAAATCTATGACATTTGGGGCGACGGATCGAAGCGCACCTACCGCGGCGCGGGGCACCTCCCGCGAGAGCCCAACAAAACTCACCGCTGGGTGGAGTTCGACTCGCTCGTGCTCGTCACGGGCCGCCATTCGAACGATCAGCTGTATCGGGACCTCAAGCAGCGGCAGGGCGACTGGGAGAAAAATGGCGTCAAGAGTGTGTATCTCGTGGGCGACGCCGAAGCGCCGCGGCTCATCGCGGACGCCACGTTCTGCGGACACCGGCTGGCACGGGAAATCGAGGAGCCGAACGCACAGTTGCCGCTCCCCTACCGGCGCGAGGTCGCCGTGTGGGGCACGCCGCACATGCCCGGCGGGCGCTTCGAGATCGAGTACCAGACTTGAAGGCGAGCCGCACCTAGATCGTGAGCCGCCCCGACGCTGTCACTCGCATCCTGTTCGAGGCGTTCCCTACGGCCGAAGTGCGGCTTTTCTATGTGATCGCGTACACGGCCATCGCGATCTTCTTCTACGGCGTCTATGTGCAGGTGCGCAAGTACGGCCGCGGCGCGCCGCTGCGGCTCGAAGGCGGACTCGGGAGGCGGCTCGCCGACATGGCTGCGAAGGTGTTCAGCCATCGCACGGTCGAGCGCCGCGATCCGGCGGCGGGCGGGGCGCACCGGCTGATCTTCTATGGCTTCCTGCTCCTGTTCCTCGGCACCGCGACGATCACGCTGCAATACGACATCCTCGAGCCGCTCTTCGGGATCCGGTTCTGGCAGGGGCCGTTCTATCTCGTCTTCTCGCTCGTGCTCGACCTCGCGGGCATCGCCCTCCTCGGCGGCCTGATCTACATGATGTATCGACGCGGCTGGCTCAAGCTCCCGAAGCTCGATTACGCGCGGCCCGATCGCGCGCCCGGCGATGCGGATTTCGACCGGCCGCAGTATCGGCGCGAGGATTGGGCGTTTCTCTGGACCCTACTCGTCATCGGCTTCACGGGGTACTTGCTCGAGGCCGCGCGCCTCGTGTGGCTGCACGACCGGCCGGATGTATGGGACACGCGTTGGTGGTCGCCCGTCGGTGCGGCGCTCGCCGCGCTGCTCGAGGCCGCCGGCCTCGGCGCACACGGCGGCGGCGTGCTGCGCCTCGGCCTGTGGTGGTTTCACGGGCTGCTCGCGCTCGTGTTCATCGCGCTCATTCCCTTTACCAAGGTAAAGCACATCTTCACGGCCGCTGCCTCGCTCATGGTGCGCGACCCCCGGGCGGCGCAGCGCTTGCCGCGCGTACCCGAGAATGCGCAAACACCCGGTATCGCCAGGATCACCGACCTCAACTGGAAGCAGCTTCTGAACCTCGACGCCTGCACCAAATGCGGCCGCTGTCACGAGGCGTGCCCGGCCCGCGCCGTCGGTGCGCCCTTGTCGCCGCGCGATGTGATCTTGAGTCTGCGCGAATTCGCGAGCGCGACCTTGGAGTCCGCCAGCCTACCCGCCGCCGCCGATCTCGACGTACACGGCAAGTCGCCGGGTCAGATTTCCATGGAGACCCTCTGGTCGTGCCGCACGTGCATGGCGTGCGTTGAGATCTGTCCGGTCGCCGTGGAACATGTGCCCATCATCGTGCAGATGCGCCGCAAGCTCGTGGAGGACGGCGCCATGGATCCGTTGCTCGCCAAGACGCTGCAGACGATCCACAAGAGCGGCAATTCCTTCGGCGAGTCGAAGCGCAAGCGCGGATCGTGGAGCAAGCCGCTCCCCTTCAGGATCAAGGATGCGCGCAAGGAGCCCGTGCAGGTGCTCTGGTTCGTCGGCGACTATGCCTCCTTCGACCCGCGCAACCAGAAGGTCACCCAGACCTTCGCCGCTTTGCTGCACCAGGCCGGCGTCGATTTCGGCATCCTCTATGACGGTGAGTCGAACGCCGGCAACGATGTGCGCCGAGTCGGCGAGGAGGGTCTGTACGAGGTGCTCGCGGGCGCGAACATCGCCGCCCTCGAAGGCGCCTCCTTCGACACCATCGTCACCACGGATCCGCATTCGTACAACACCATCCGCAACGAATATCCGGATTTCGGCGGCACGTACGAGATTCAGCACTACACGAGCTTCATGAGACGGCTGTTCGCCGAGGGGAAGCTCAAGGTCACTCAGCCGGTGAAACTGCGCGCGACCTTCCATGACCCCTGCCATCTCGGCCGCTTCAACAAGGGCTACGAGGCGCCGCGCGAGCTGCTCAAGCTCCTCGGCTGCGAGCTGGTCGAGATGGGCCGCTGCCGCGATAATTCTTTCTGTTGCGGCGCGGGCGGCGGCAGAATCTGGATTCCCGATCCGGTGGGCGCAGAGAAGCCGGCTCAGAACCGAATACGCGAGGCGGCCGCTATTCCGGGGCTCGACGTGTACGTAGTGAGCTGCCCGAAGGATCTCACCATGTTCGAGGATGCGCTCAAGACCACGGGCAATGAGGGGAAATTCGTCGTGAAGGAGCTGATCGAGCTCATCCGCGAGGCCGTTCCCGCGCCTCGCGCCGAGGCGGCGCCCGCATGAAAATCCTGGTCGCCGTCAAGCAAGTCGCCGCGCTCGATGAGGACTTCACCATCCGTGCGGACGGCCGCGACGTCGATGAAGAGTTTCTGCTGCGCGATCTGAACGAGTGGGACGACTATTCGCTCGAGGAGGCGGTCAAGATCAAGGAGGCCGCCTCCCAACCCGTCGAAGTCGTCGTCATCACGGTCGCTCCCGAGCACGCGGACGAGGCGCTGCGCAAGTGTCTCGCTAAGGGCGCGGACCGCGCCATTCGCGTCTGGGACGAGGCCGTCGAGGGATCCGATCCCATCGCGATTGCCCGCGTCATCGCCGCCGCGGCGAGACGGGAGTCTCCGGCGATGCTGTTCGCCGGCGTGCAGTCCTCCGATCAGGCCTTCGCGAGCACGGGCGTCGCGGCGGCGGCGTTTCTCGAATGGCCCCATGCCGCGGTGGTGACCTCGCTGAAGCTTTCGCCCGGTGCTCAGTCCGCCGTGTTCCGCCGCGAGCTCGAGGGCGGCCTGCTGGAAGAGGTCGAGATCCATTGCCCGGCCGTGCTCACCATCCAGCTCGGCATCAACACGCCGCGCTATGCGTCGCTGCGCAGTATCAAGCAGGCGGCCGCCAAGCCGATCGAAGTGAAATCGCTGAGCGATCTGGGCTTGAACACCGCCGATGTGGGCGAGGCCGGATCGGCCTCGCGCGTGCGGCGCATGGTCATTCCCGACAAGGGACGCGCACAGCTCATCGAGGGCGATGTTGCGGCGCAGGCGCGCCGCCTCGCCGAGATCATTAGAGAGTTCCAGGGGAGCGCGCCGTGAGCGGCGTCCTGATCATGGCGGAGCAGCGGCGCGGCGAGCTGCGCCCCGTGTCCCTCGAGCTCATCGGAGCGGCTCAAGCGTTGCGGCGCTCGGGCGACTCGGTCGCAGTGGCGATCCTCGCATCGAGCCCGAACCAATTCATCGAGCCCTTGAAGCTCGCCGGGGTGGATGAGATCGTCGCCATCAAGGTCGAGAGCGCGGAATTCGATCCCGACACCTTCGAGGCGGTCGCCGCGGCACTCATCACCGAGCGTGCGCCGGACGTGGTGCTGGTGGCGCACAGCGTCGACTCCTTCGGCTACGCGCCGGCCCTCGCCGCGAGACTCGGGCTCGGATTCGCCTCGGACGTCTTCAAGGTCGAGCGTATCGAGGGCGAGCTCATCGCGACCCGGGGCGGATATGGCCAGAAGGTGAACGTGGAGGTCGACTTCCCCGGCCACAGCACGGTGCTGCTCGCCCTGCGCGCGAATGTGTTCAAGCCGCCCGAGCAAGCCGGCTCGCCACGCATCACCGAGATTGCCCCGCCGCCCTTATCGAGCCGCTCGGTCGGCCGCGGCTTCATCGAGCTCGCGGGCGGCGACGACGTCGACATGACCCAAGCCGAGTTCATCTTGACCATCGGCCGCGGCATCGGCGAGGAATCGAACGTCGCGCAGTTCAAGGAGCTGGCGGATGTCGTGGGCGCAACCCTCGGATGCTCCCGGCCGATCGCAGATGCCGGCTGGCTTCCGAAGAGCCGCCAGGTCGGCCAGTCCGGCAAGACCGCGGGCGCCTGTAAGCTGTACATTGCCATGGGCGTCTCCGGCGCCATCCAGCACCTCGCCGGGATGAAGCACGTCGCCACCATCGTCGCGGTGAACAGCGATGCGGGAGCATCGATATTCGGGGTCGCAAAATATGGAATCGTGGGAGACATCTTTGAAATCGCCGAAGAGCTGCGACGGAATTTTTAGCGCGGGCGCCCTGTGAGCTCCGCGAGCGTGGAAAGCGCGGCGCTGGCGGTACCCAAGAGCGCGGGACTCGAGCGCGGCATCGACTGGACGGGCGCCTTCTGGGTCGCGAGCGGCGTTCCGCCGCTGGTACTCTTCTCGATCGGCGGGGTTGCAGCAACCGTCGGCAAGCTCTCCTGGGTCATCTGGATCGCCTCGATCGCCATGGGCTTCGTGCAATCGTTCACTTACGCCGAGATCGCGGGCCTGTTTCCCGATAAGGCGGGGGGTACCTCGATTTACGGCGCCATCGGCTGGGTTCGCTACGGCAAGCTGATCGCCCCGATTTCGGTCTGGTGCAACTGGTTCGCCTGGTCGCCGGTGCAGGCGACGGGGTCCACCCTCGCGGCGGGGTACGTCTTGAGCGGCCTGTTCGCGCCCGACTCGCTCGTCAACACCTGGCACATCACCCTGCTCGATCTGGGGGCGCTCAAGACCGGCCTCACTTTGCGCATCAACGCCACCTTCATGCTGGGCGCCGTGATCTTGCTCGCCGTCAAATTCATCCAGGACGGCGGTATTCTGCGCTCGGCGAATACCACCAAGATCCTGGGGATCTCCGCCATGATCCCGCTGCTCTTGATAGGGCTCGTCCCCATTCTCACGGGCGACATCGTCAAAGCGAACCTCTTCCCGCTGGCACCCCTCGCCCACGATGCGGCAGGGCTCGTGACCATGGGCTCCTGGAACATGGCCGGAATCACGCTGTTTGCCGCAGGCATGTTCCTCGCGGCCTGGTCCACGTACGGCTTCGAGACGGCGGTCTGCTACACGGGCGAATTCAAGAACCCGAAGACCGACACTTTCAAGGCAATTTTTTACTCGGGCCTGCTCTGCGTGGTCGTGTACTCGCTGGTGCCGTTCGCATTCCAGGGCTACCTCGGCCTCGGTACCCTCGTGCACCCGGCGGTCATCGACGCGGCCGGCCAGATGATCAAGCCAGCCGAGTACAGCGGCATGCTCGCGCCCGACATCTACGACGGCACCGGCGTCGCTGCCGTCATGGCGCGAATGGTGCACGCGGGCCAATTCGTCGGTGCGATCGTGGTGATCATGCTGATTCTCGCGCTCGTGCTTTCCCTCATGACCTCCATGGCCGGTTCCTCGCGCACCCTTTACCAGGCCGCGCTCGACGGCTGGCTCCCGAAGTATCTCACCAAGGTGAATGCGCATGGCGCGCCGACCCATGCCATGCTCACCAATCTCGGATTCAATCTGCTGCTGTTGCTCCTGTCCGATACGGTATTCATCATCGGTGCGGCGAATGTCGGCTATCTCATATATAGCTTCTTGACCTTGAATGCGGGATGGATCCACCGCATGGATCGCCCGCGGCAAGAGCGGCCCTGGCGCGCGCCGAGCTGGATCCTTGCGGCGGGCGCCGTGCTGTCTTTCGTCAACCTGGCCTTCATGGGATTCGGGGCCGACGTGTATGGCGCCGGAACGCTCAAGACTGGGCTCATCTTCGCCGCACTGATCATTCCGGTCTTCATCTACCGCCATTACATCCAGGACAAGGGTGCATTTCCGGAGCAGATGGCCCAGGACCTGGACATGGTCGACGGCGAGCGGCTTGCGAAGCGGGCGGGCCTGTGGCCGTACGCCGTGCTGGCGCTCGGCATTGCGGTTCTCGCCATCACGCATCACCTGGCGGTCTATTGACATGCTGGTTACCGGCATCAAGAGCAAGCCCGTGTATGCGCCCCTGCGCGCCGACCCGCGCGGGCGCTACCACCTCATGCTCGGCCTGGGTGTGGGCGAAGTGGCGCTGCTGCGGGTGCTGCGCGAGATGCAGGAATCGGCGCTCGAGGGACTCGCCCGTACCCGCGTGCTCCTGCTCCCCGCACCCGCCGTGGGCGATGCGAGCGCCGCCGAGGCGCGGCGCGAGATCGAGCGCCTGCCCTTGCAGGAGATGCGCGCATTCCCCGACGTTCCATCGCTCCTCGGCGAATTCAAGTCGGTGCTCGTGGACTCGCTCATGGGCACGAGGCTGTACGTGGCGGGCCCCGAAAGCTTCATCGGGCTCGCGATGAAAATCGCGCTCGAGTTCAACTTGAACAAGGATGAGATCCGCGCCGAAGAGCTGGGGACGCAAGCGCGGCGGGTGTACTGCATTCACTGCCGCGCCACCACCGAGAACGTGCGCACTAATATCGTCCGCTGTCTGGGCTGCGAGCGCTGGCTGCTGGTGCGCGATCACTATTCGCGCCGCCTCGCGGCCTACATGGGCGTGATGGTGGATGCCGAAGCGCCGGGCGCACTGCCGCCCATCAAGGAGGTATTCGTGTGAGCGAGGTGGCCCCGTGAGCGAGGAGCAGACCCTTGCCGTCGAGGTGAGCGCCATCGAGCGGCTGACACCGCTGATCAAGCATTTCACCCTCGCACCGGCCGGGGGCGGCAGCATGCCGGCTTTCTCGGGCGGCTCGCACATCGTCGTCGTCATGCGCGGCGGCGCACGCGTGCATCGCAACCCCTACTCCCTGCTGAGCTCGCCGCACGAGCTCGATGCCTACCAGATCGGCGTACGGCGAATGGAGGAGTCCCGGGGCGGCTCGCACTTCATGCACGACCAGGTCACGGTGGGCACGCGCCTCGAGATCGCGCACCCGGTGAACCTGTTCGCGCTCGACAAGATCGCGCGCAAGCACGTGCTCATCGCGGGCGGCATCGGCATCACGCCGTTCATGGCGCAGCTCGAGGATCTGCATCGCGGCCGCGTGCCCTACGAGCTGCACTATTGTGTGCGCTCCCCGGAGCACGCGGCATTCCTGCCGCGGCTGCGCGAGCGCGAGGGCGAGCGCGTGCATGTGTACTACGACAGCGAGGGCGAGGCGATCGACTTCGATCGGCTGCTCTCGGGTCAGCCGCTCGGCACACATGTCTATGTGTGCGGGCCGGCCGGAATGATCAATCGCCTGACGGCGACGGCGCACGCTTGGGGCTGGCCCGACAGCCATATTCACTGGGAGCAATTCAGCGCGCCCCCAGTCGGGGACGCGTTCGACGTGTTCCTCGCCCGCTCGAAACTGCACGTGCATGTGCCGCCCGATCAGAGCCTCATGGAAAGCATCGAAGCGGCCGGCGTCGAGGTGCCGTACCTCTGCCGCGGCGGCGTGTGCGGCTTTTGCCAGACGCGTGTGCTCGAGCTCGACGGCGAGATCGTGCACAACGACCACTTCCTGTCGGAGGCCGACAGGAGCAAGTTCATCATGCCGTGCGTGTCGCGGGCGCGATGCAAGAGCCTGGTGCTCGATTTATAGTCCGCCGCAATTGAGAGAATGAGACCATGAGCGCTGCCTTCAAACCCGACGAGACGTTCCGCGACGACTTCACCTTCCGCAACAGCGCGCAGGCGATTCGGCGCTTCCCGCTGCCCTTCGCTGAAGATGAATACATGTATTCGGTGAACATCGAGCCGCATACGTCCGGGCCGCATGGCTCGGTGCTCGAATTCGCGTTCGACGTCGACGAGCATTACGTGGCGGAGTGCCGTGAGCGCGCGCTGGTGCTCGCCGCCGAGCCGCTGCGCTATCAGGCGCTGGCGCACATGATGAGCTCACAATGGGATTGTCTCGAGCTCATCATGGAATCGCTGGCACGCGATTATCCGGAGCATTTCTCGCTCGCCAAGCAGGGCAATCGCTGGCGCTGGATCAATCGACCCTTGAACATCGACCAGTCCTTCCTCTTCGGCGACCCGGCAAGTCTGCCGCGCGAGCCGCTCGATTTCATCACGCGTCAGGCGCAGGGCGACTTCGTGGTGATGGACCAGCGCGAGGGCGATCTGTGGGCCGAAGCGGGCATGGTGACCACTCAGGCCGACTGGTCGCTCGATTTCGATGTGGGCATGACTTTCAAGGAGTGGCACGGTCCGGTACCCCTGGCGCATGAGCTCGGCGTGTTCGACCGCGCACTCAAGTACCTTCTGAATCTGCGCCTGGGCCAGCCCGTGCGGCGGCTCAATTGGACCATGACGGTGCACCCGCGGCTCGACACCTCTCCGGAGAATTATCCGAAGTGGGGTCCGGACCGCGCGGCGGTGACCGCTCAAAATGCGGGCGATCTCGTGCACCTGCGGGTCGAGCTGCAGGGACTGTGGCGGCTGCCGCGCAGCAACGCCATCCTGTTCGGCATCCGCTGCTATCTCCTCAGTGTGCGCGAGCTCGCCACGATTCCCAAATGGGCGCGCAGGGTGCACCGCGCGCTCAAGACGCTGCATCCGGCGCTCGTCGACTACAAGGGGTTGAGCCGCTATCGCGATGCGGTGGTCGCCTGGTTGGCGCCCTACGACGACGGCTCGCCTACCACGCCCGGCGCCGGACCCGATTAGCGCCCGCCCGCGGCGGGCCACTTTCGATAACTCTCTGGAGAAATAGGCATGGCACTCAGTTGGCGTCACTCGGCTCTGGCGGATCGGCACCGCGCGCTCGGCTCGAAGCTCGAGGATTGGAACGGCATGGGCACGGCGTGGACCTACGCCAAGGACGTTGCGCAGGACCATGCGGCGATCCGCACCAAGGCCGGATTGATGGACGTCTCAGGCCTGAAGAAGCTGCACCTGGTGGGTCCGCACGCATCGGCCATCCTGAGCTACGCCACCACGCGCGATGTGACCAAGATCAACCCGGGACAGTGCCGTTATGCGTGCATGCTGAATGATGCGGGATACTTCATCGAGGACTGCGTGCTTTACCGTACGGGTCCTAATTCCTGGATGGTCGTGCACGGCAGCGGCGCAGGTCACGAGACGCTCGCCGCCTATGTCCCCGGGCGCAACGCCGCCCTGCTCTTCGATGACGATCTGCACGATCTGTCGCTGCAGGGACCTCTCGCGGTCGACTTCTTGTCGAAGCATGTCGCGGGCCTTCGCGGCCTCAACTACTTTCACCACATGCCGGCGATGCTGTTCGGCCGGCCCGTCACCCTATCGCGCACCGGCTACACGGGCGAACGCGGCTATGAGATCTTCTGCAAGGCGGAGGATGCCGGCCACCTATGGGATACCATCCTGAGCGAAGGCAAGCCCATGGGGATCATTCCGACCTGCTTCACGACACTCGATTGGCTCAGGGTCGAGAGCTATCTGCTGTTCTATCCTTACGACATGTCCCAGATGTATCCCTTCGAGCACGATCCGCCGGGCGACAGCCTGTGGGAGCTCGGGCTCGATTTCACGGTGAGTCCGGAGAAGAGCGATTTTCGCGGAGCCGACGCGCACGCGCGGCTCAAGGGCAAGGAGCGCTTCAAGATCTTCGGCCTGCTGCTCGAGGGCAAGGCGCCGGCCGACATGGGCGATCCCATCTATGCCGGCGACAAGAAGGTGGGCGTCGTCACCTGCGCGATGGTATCGAGCTTGACCGGCAAGTCGATGGCGATTGCGCGCCTCGACATACCGGTCGCCGTGCATGGAACCAAGCTCGAGGTCCGCGGCAAAAAGGTGCGGGCGCCGGCCGTGGCGCACACGCTGCCGTTCGATGACCCGGAGAAGAGGAAGCGCACGGCGGTGGGATAGCGGAATCAGGCGGGTCGCGTTGACATCTGCTCGATGCAGTGTACACTATCGGTGTACACTTTTGAGTAGACCGTGAAGCACATCGGCATCAAGCAAGCCCGCCAGGAGTTGCCCGACTTGATCGACCGCGCCGAGGCCGGCGAGGAGATCATCATCACTCGCCAAGGTAAACCGGTGGCGAAGCTCGTCGCGGTGCCGCAGGCCCTAAAGCAGCTGCCGTCGCTCGCCGAATTCCGCAAGGACCTGAGCCGAGGCGGCACGCCGGCCGCGCAACTGGTGCGCGAAGAGCGCAATGTCCGGTGAGGACGCGTACATCGACACCAGCGTTCTCGGCGCGTACTACTGCCCAGAGCCGCTGAGCGGGGCCGCAGAAGCGGCCCTGCAGGACATCGAGACCCCGGTCATCAGCATCCTCACCGAGGTGGAGTTTTGCTCCTTGATAGCCCGTAAGCGCCGCCTCGATGAGCTGAGTGAAGGTCAAGCCAAGCAGGTCCTTGACCTCTTCGGCACCCACGTGGCCGAGGGCTTCTATCGCCGACTATCGATGCCCACTGAACATTTCCTGAAGGCCCGCCAATTGATCGCCTCCGGGATAGGTTCCTTGCACACCCTGGACGCCCTGCATCTGGCTGCAGCTAGTGCCGAGTCTCTCCTGCTCATCACCGCGGATCGCGAATTCGCCAGAGCCGCGAGACGCCATAAGAGTGCCGTCATCCTGGTGCGCTGAGCGAATACCCCGCGGCGGACTCGCTGGATTCCGTCATGGAGACGCTTCTTCCCGCTCGGCGCGCCTGGCCGGCCTCGCGAGGACCCCCAACAGGAGCAGCGCCGCGCCGCTCAGCAGCACGGGCAGCCCGTGGGTCGGCCACCGATCCAAGGCGAATCCTCCGGCACTCGGCCCTATCACGCCGCCCAGACAGTACACCATCACGAATACCGTGTTCGCAGTCGGCAGCAGCGCGGGCGGGAATTTCGCCCCGAGCATGGCGACTCCCAGGCTGTAAAAGGCGTAGAGCGTTCCTCCCCAAACGAACAGCAACGGCCAGAGCAGCACCGGCGTCGCGAAAAAAGGCTGCAGCAGCAGCGGTCCGAGACCGCTCGCGAGCGCACACACCCCGAGCAGCCGGCGGCGGCCGAGCCGATCGGCCAGCAGACCGATCGGTACCTGCAGCACGACATTGCCCGCCATGAAGACCGCGAGCAAGAGCAGCGCGGCGCGCTCGCCGAACCCGCCGCGCAGCCCGAACAGCGGCAACAAGGTGAGGTCCGCCGACTCCACCAACCCCGCCACCAACGCGGCCAGCATGACGAGCGGCGCGGCGCGGATCACGCCGGTGAGCTCGCGCAGCGGCATGAAAACCTGCGGGGCGCTCGCAGTGTTCTCGAGCGCCGCGAGCGGCAACAAGGTCACGATCAATGCTGCCGCGCCCACGCCGAAGGGCAGCCAGCCGCTGGTGCCGGTGAATTCGAGAAGCACCGGACCCGCCACGGTGCCGAGCGAGAACACCGTGCTGTAAACGCCCATCACCATGCCGCGCGCAGCGGCGCCGCTCACCGTATTCAACCAGATCTCGCTCGCGATCCAGCTCAGGCCAAGCGTGCAGCCGGTGAGAAATCGCAGGCCGAACCAGATCGGTACGCCCGCCATGAGGGGCATCAAGGTGAGTATCAGCGCGCCGCAGCCGATACCTGCAATGATGCTGCGCCGGAGGCCGAGGCGCGCGATGACACGGGGATAGAGCGGCCCGAATGAAATGATGGCGATGAGGCTCGCCGAGGTCACCGCACCGATCGCGAGACTCGAGCTGCCCGCCCGCTCGAGCACGAGCGCGATCAAGGGCGGCTGAAAACCGAACGTCAATCCGACGCCCAGAGTGCTCGACAGCAGCGCGGCGAGCGTGCGGCGCCGCGAGTCGTGCTTCAAGCGCCCGGTTCCCGTGCACGAAATATCGCGACCGCCCTGCGATCGTGCAAGCCGCTCATGCGTGCGCTCGAATCGGGTGGTTGAATCGAAAACAATTGAGCCCTTGTGCGCGAGCCTGGTTAGGTGCCTAGCGCGCAATAAACTTGCGTGTGAGTAAAGCCTATGTTACGAATTGGCTCCCGGTCCCACAAGCGTATGGGCATCGGGCGCGGACGGGGAACGCGGGGATGCGTGGTAGCGGGACTTGCAGCATGTGCATCGCGCGCGGTTTCGAGCTTTTTTCAGGGAGAACTTCAGCGATGGTAAGAACGTCGTGTGCCGCGAATGCGGCGGCATTCTCGTATCCGTCCACCCTCATGGCGTTCCTGGGCACCGCACTGCTCTGCGCGGCGCTTCTCTGCGAGCCGGCAGCCGCCGATCCTGCCGCGGCAGCCGCAGCGGGCCCTCCTTCGAGCGCGGCACCCGAGAACAAGGGCGAACTGGAAGAGATCGTGGTGACCGCCGAGAAGCGCGAATCGACGGTACAGGCGACCCCCATCAGCATCACGGCGCTGAGCGCCAATGATCTGGCTGAGCAGAACATTGCGAGCGTTGAAGATTTGATCGGTAAAGTTCCGGGTATTTCGCTGCGTACCGCGGGTCCCGGCCAGACCGAATACGAGATGCGCGGTCTGTCGGCCGGCGGCGGCACTGCGGCGACCGTCGGCTTCTATCTCGACGAGACCCCGCTCTCGGCGAACGCGGTCTCACTGAATGGGCGCACGGTCATCGATCCCGACTTGTTCGACCTGAACCACGTCGAAACGTTGCGCGGGCCGCAGGGCACGCTGTACGGCTCCGGCTCGATGGGCGGCACGATCAAGCTCGTTACCAACCAGCCCAAGCTTGGCGCATTCGAAGCGGCGACCGACACGACCATCTCGCAGACAACCCACGGCAGCACCAACGGCGGCGGCAGCCTGATGCTGAATCTGCCGATCGGCGAGTACGCGGCTTTGCGCACGGTCACCACCGCCAAATACATCAGCGGCTGGATCGATCGCATCGTCGCTCCGCCCGGGGAGTTTCCGGCGCCAACCCAGCCGGCCGGCAGTCCCGGCGCGCCTGCCTTGTGCGCCTATGACTGTGTTCGGGGCAATGTGCTCGACATGCCCGTGCAACAGGTGATCAAGGGCGTGAATCTCGAGCGATTCGCCTCGGCGCGAGCCTCATTGCTGGTGAAGCCCGTCGATGAGCTATCGATCACGACCACCCTCATGTACCAACGCATCGACGCCGACGGCTACAACAACTTTCAAGACCCGCCGGGGTCGCACTACCTCGCGATCTATCAGCCTTATGACCAGCCCGAGCCGTACTACGACTCATTCAAGATGGCTAGCTTGAAGGTCGAGTACGTGTACGGCTTCGCGACCCTCACCTCCGCAACCAGCTATTGGAAGCGCTTCGTCGAGCAATCGACGGATTCGACCGAAGCACTGCAAAACATCAACGACCTCACGCACCTGGTCAATGGCGCGTATGTGCCGAATTTTATTCAGAATCTCTACCAGGACCACGACCCGACCACGCAATTCGCCGAGGAGCTGCGCCTCACGTCCAACACCACCGGCCGATTGCAATGGGTGGGCGGCTTGTATTTCGCCCATCTCGACTCGGGCTACATCACGTACAACCAGGAACCCGGATTCGCGACCGCACTCACCTGCGGCTACGCAACCTCTTCCCCTGCCGGCTATTGCCCCCCGAACTTAGTGGGTCCGGTCAACAACCCGCTGCGCTACCCCAACCCGGCCCTGCCGCCCTACTCGAGCCCGCAGGCCGCGAATCCGAACGGCGTGGTGTTCAACGACAACAATCCGAACGAATTGAGGCAAAGTGCCGTGTTCGGCGAGAGCAGCTATAAATTCACCGATGCCCTGAAGCTCACCGCGGGACTGCGCTACTTTCATTTTGACATCAACAACCATGCCGATCAGGCCGGGCTCGGAACGGCGTCCGGGAACCAGGACCACACGATTCTGTTCCAGAGCGCGAGCGGCAGTACGGTGTTGCCCAAGCTCAATCTCTCCTACGAGCCTTCGGCGGATCTGACGGTGTACGGCACCGTCGCCAAGGGCTCGCGGCCCGGCGGCTTCAATCTGCCCATACCGCTGCCGTCGCCGGAGGCGCTCGCGATCAATCCGGGACAGTACAACTGCGGCAAGCTGACCGACCCGGTCCATGTGACTTCGCAACCGAATTTCTCGCCCGATAACGTGTGGAGCATCGAGGTCGGAGAGAAGGCGAAATTCGACGATAAGCGAATTACAGTCGACGGAGATTTCTACTACATCAAGTGGAACAATATCCAGCAGGTGCTCTCGCTCACCTGTGGCTATCCCTACAATACCAACGCCGGCAACGCTCGCTCCTTCGGACCTGAGCTCGAGATCTCCGCCCTCCTCGTGGACGGACTGACGCTGGATCTTTCCGGCGCCTACAACAATGCAGAAATCAACGACCCCAATGCGAACGCGGAGGCCTCAGGGATCACTCCGGGGACCCGCGTTCTCAACGTACCGCGGTTCACGGCGACCGTGTCGCTGAACTACTCGACCGCGATCAACGACGCGTTGAGGGGTATGGTCAACATCACGAGTTCCACCGTCGGAGATACGCGCGACCAGGCCGCCTATCCTCAGATCCTACCCACGTACAACCTCGTGGATGCGCGTGCCGGCGTGATCAGCGATCATTGGGGCGCGTACCTCTTCGGCACCAATATCACCAACAAGGTGGCGGAACTCACGATCAACAATACGGTATTTGCCTGGCAGACCTATGCCATCACCCGTGTCTCGACCAATCAGCCGCGCACGATTGGTTTGGATTTTCAATACAAATTCTAAGTCGGCAGCGGCAAGAGCCGCAAACGACGCCGGATGGTCGATCAGCTTTCGGGGGGGCCCCCGATTTTAGTAACATGGGGTGCCCGCGACCTAAAGAGGTACAGCCTACGTGAGCGTCGATTCCGGCAAGCCGATCGATCAAGACGCAGAACAACTTCGCGCCTTAGGCTACGTCTCGCATTTCGACCGCACCATGTCGAAGTGGGAGAACTTTTCTCTGGGATTCACCTACCTCTCGCCCGTGGTCGGCGTATACACCATCTTTACCGCCGCCTTCGTCACCGGCGGGCCGCCCATGTGGTGGACTTACATCGGCGTGGGATTGGGCCAGTTCCTGGTATGCCTGATCTTCGGCGAGATCGTCTCGCAATTCCCGATATCCGGGGGACTTTACCCCTGGGCGCGCCGGCTGATGGGCAAGCGCTGGGCTTGGATGGCGGGATGGATATACGGCTGGGCGCTTTGCTGTACGGCCGCCGGGGCGGCCACCGGGATTGCCCCCTTCCTCGCACAGCTGTTCGAGATGAAGGCGACGCCGCGCGCGACCGCGATCATCGCCATTGCCCTCATCGGCGTGAGCACGCTCTTGAACCTGTCGGGCACTCGGCTGCTGGCGCGGGTGGCGATGTTCGGCTTCATCTGTGAACTGGTGGGGGCGATCGTGGTGGGTGGTTACCTGTTGCTGTTCGCGCGCCATCAGCCGCTCAGCGTGCTTCTGAACACCTCCTTCGTGCACACCGATGGCAGCTACTGGCCGGCATTTCTCGCCTCCGCGCTCGCGGCGATGTTCTGCTATTACGGCTTCGAGGCCTGCGGCGACGTCGCCGAGGAGACGCCCGACCCCAGCCGCATGATCCCCAAGGCCATGCGCATGACCATCTACATTGGCGGGGCTGCGGCGATCTGGGTGTGCCTCGCGTTCGTACTGGCGATTCCGGACATCGGCGCGGTGATCTCGGGCAAGGACTCCGACCCGATCGTGACCCTGCTCGAGTCGGCCATGGGCGTCGGCGGCTTTCGCGCGGTCATCCTGGTGGTGCTGGTGTCGTTCGTCTCCTGCGTGCTGAGCCTGCAGGCAGCCGCCAGCCGGCTCACCTTCGCCTATGCGCGCGATCAGATGATTTTCGGCAGCAAGCTCCTGAGCCGCATGTCTCCCGGCCACCACGTGCCCTCGAATGCGCTCATCGCGATGGGCGTGATTCCGGCGCTGATCGCGCTCTCGGCCCTGTGGCTGCAGGATGCCATTCAGACCATCATCAGCTTCGCGGCGGTCGGCATCTACATCGCGTTCCAGATGATCGTGCTCGCCGCGCTGATTGCGCGCGCCAAGGGCTGGCGTCCGACCGGTCCGTTCACCCTCGGGTCGTGGGGCGTACTGGTGAATGTCCTGGCACTCGCCTACGGGGTGAGCGCCATCGTCAACATCCTGTGGCCGCGGCCGCAAGCCGCGGACGATCCGTGGTACGTAGTCTTTGGAATGTTGCTCACCACCGTCGCAGTGATCCTGGTAGGCGGCATCTACATGGTACTCGCCAAACCTTACGAGCGCGGACATGCCCCGGCCGGCGATGCGCATCGCCTAGGGGTAGGGGCCGGCAGTGGCGTCGTTGCCCCCATCGACGCTTAGATTGGTGCCGGTGACATAGCTCGCCTGGTCGGATGCCAAGAAATGCACGCAGCGCGCGACTTCGATCGGCTGCGCCAGACGGCGCATGGGGATGCCGGCCGCGAGCTCGCGCAGATTCGCGGCGCTGTCGCCGCCGCGGCTCGCCAGGATCTCATCCACCATGCGGGTATGAATCTCCCCCGGACACACTGCATTCACGCGGATGTTGTCGGCGGCGTGATCGAGCGCCATGCAGCGGGTGATCTGCACCACCGCGCCTTTGCTGGCGCAGTAGGCCACGTGATTGCGCTCGCCGTTGAGTCCCCATTCCGAGGCCACGTTGACGATGACGCCCCGGCCGCGCGTTTTCATGTGCTTGACCGCCGCGCGGCTCAGATAGAAGAGCGCATTCACATTGACGGCCATGGTGTCGAGCCACTGTGCATCGGTGGTGTCGAGCGCATTCGCCGTGTACAGAATGCCGGCGTTGTTGACGAGCACGTCGAGTCCGCCCAGAGCAGCCACCGTGTCATCGATCAGACGCGCGCACGCGCCGTCCTCGCGCAGATCGGCCGCTTCAAACCGGGCAGTGCCGCCCGCGGCGCCGATCTCATCGACGACCTGCCGGCCGCGCGCTGCATTGCGACCGCTCACCATGACGGCGGCGCCCGATTCGGCGAAGAGCCGCGCGCAGGCCTCGCCGATTCCGCTGGTCGAACCGGTCACCAGCACCACTTTTCCGGCAAAGCTCATTGCGGCTCGCTCCCCGTAACGAGGCTCAACACAATCCGAAGGCGCTCAGTATAGTCATGGCCGGCAACAACTTGGCACGGGCGCGCCTGCAGGGGGAAAAATGGCTCGAGATCCCAAGCACGATGTCTTATTCGACGCGGTCAGGATAGGCCCCAAGCAGACTCGCAATCGCTTCTGGCAGACCTCGCACTGCGCGGGTCCCGGCGCCGAACGGCCGGGCGCCCAGGCGCATCTGCGCGGGATGAAAGCCGAGGGCGGCTGGGGCGTGGTGTTCACCGAGTTCTGCTCCATCCACCCCGAGTCCGACGAGTATCCCTATACCTCGGCGCGCATCTGGGACCAGGGCGACGTCCGCAACCTCGGCTACATGTGCGAGATCGCCCACCGTCACAAGAGTCTTGCCGGGATTCAGCTGTGGTACAGCGGCGGCAACGCGCCCGGTCTCGAGTCCCGCGAGGTCGGGCGCAGCCCGAGTCAGTGGCTGTCCCCCTTGTTCGCCACGCGCTCGGTGTACGGCTATGAGATGGACGACCTCGATATCCGGACGGTCATCACTATGTATGTCGAGGCAGGCAAGCGCGCCGAAGCAGCGGGCTTCGATCTGCTCGAAGTCTCTGCCGGAGACGATACACTCCCAATCCAGTTTCTCGAGCCGCGCTTCAACCGGCGCACGGACGCTTACGGCGGCAGCTTCGCCAATCGCTCGCGATTCTTCGTCGAGTTGCTGCAAGCGCTCAAGCGCCATCTGGGCGACCGCTGCGGCATCACCACCCGTTTCGAGATGGACACGTTGCACGGCCCCGAGGGGGTCGAGGCGCACGAAGATGGGGTGCGGCTCCTCGAGCTATTGCGCCGCGAGGGCGTGGTCGACGCGGTGGCCCTGAAGATCGGTGACTACGCGGAATGGGGCGAGGATGCGGGAGTTTCGCGTTTTCGCAAGTCCGGCTGGATGACGCCCTTCATCGGGCAGGGCAAATCCGTGCTCGGCCCGAACATTCCGGTGGTCGGCAACGGGCGGCTCACCAATCCGGACGATATGGCGGCTCTGATTCGCGGCGGCGTACTCGACATCATCGGCGCGGCCCGTCCCTCGATTGCCGACCCCTTCTTGCCGACCAAGATCTCCGAGGGACGCTTGGAGGACATCCGCGAGTGCATCGGCTGCAACATCTGCGTCTCCAAGTTTCAGCAAGGGGGCCAGATCATGTGCACCCAGAACGTGACCATCGGCGAGGAGTACCGGCGCGGCTGGCATCCGGAGAAATTCACCAAGACCGAGAGCCCCTGCAGCGTGCTGATCGTCGGGGCAGGTCCGGCGGGAATGGAGTGCGCTCGGGTGCTGGGCGAGCGCGGGTACACCGTGCATCTGCGCGAAGCCGAGCGTGAGCTCGGCGGGCACTGGAAGTCGATCGCGGCCCTGCCCCGCCTGGCGGAGTGGGCGCGCGTCATCAGCTATCGAGAGATCCAGCTGCGCAAGCTCAAGAAGAACATCGAGGTGCATACCGGCGTCGGCCAGATGAGCGCCGACGAGGTGCTGCGCTACGGCGCCGACCGGGTCGTCGTCGCCACGGGTTATCACTGGTCGAGCGATGGCCGCGGCGCGAACTACGGTCCGATCCAGGGTGCCGACGCCGCGCTGCCGCATGTACTCACGCCGAGCCAGGTCATGCAAGGCAAGGAGGTGCCGGGTAAGCGGGTGCTCATCCTCGATGGCGATGGGCATTTCATGGGAATTGCACTGGCCGAATTGCTGGCCAATCGCGGCAAGGAGGTCACTTACGTGTGCGATGCATCCGATGTGGCGGAATACGGCGTATTCACCATGGAATCCGGCAACAACAAGCGCCTGTTGTTCGAGAAAGGCGTAAAGACGTATTGCAACCACTGGGTCGAGCGCATCGAGCGCGACCATGTACGGCTCACCTATCTTTACAAATTTGGGCCAGAACTCACCGGCCCGCGCTCTGGATCGGTGCCCCGCCAGGACAATGGTGGGGAATTCGATCTGCCCGTCGACGCCGTCGTCCTGGTCACCTCGCGCTATTCGGAAGACCGGCTGTGGCGAGAGCTCAAGGCGCGCAGCGCGGAATGGGCGGCCAACGAGATCCAAGCGATTTTCCGCACGGGTGATTGCAAGGCTCCTGTCCAGCTGAACCAGGCGATGTGGGATGCACACCGTCTTGCCCGCGAATTCGACAGCCCTCATCCGGCCTATCCGCTGCCGTGGATACGCGAGCGCCAGCTTTGGGGAAGCGACACCATTCCGAGATTGGGCGATCCGCGGATGAATGTCGAAGCCGAGTAAATTCAATTGTTGCCAAAAGGAACCCGCCGTCAGAAACTTCTGGCAGTCGCGCAGTTGATCTTCGAAGAGGACCTTGAAAATCGCGTGCCCCACGGATTTTGACCACTGCGGCATGAAAGTCGTCAATCCCTGGTCAGACCAATAACGCTCGGTGGATGGTGTGGGGATCTTGCTGGAAGTTGTCGCGTTCGCGCTGATCGCTTTAGGTCTCGCGGGCGCGATCATACCCACGGTTCCAGGTATTCCGCTCATTTTTAGCGGCATCTGGTTGATCGCCGGTATCGACCACTATCATCACCTGGGATATGGGTGGCTAATCGTCATCGCAGCTGTCGGTGCAGTTGGGCTGACCATGGATCTGCTCGCGGGTGTTTTGGGCGTCAAGCGCGTGGGCGCCAGCAAGCAGGCGGTCTTGGGTGCCCTCTTCGGGACGGTAATCGGACTATTTTTTGGGCTACCCGGCCTGCTGCTTGGGCCCTTCCTGGGTTCGGTCCTGGGCGAGCTCGCGGCCGGCGGCAGCGTTCTGCGCTCGACGAACGTGGGCGTCAGCGCCTGGCTTGGTCTGCTCTTCGGTACGATGATCAAATTGGTCTCCTCCTTAATGATGGTGGCGCTATTGGCCGCCGCATGGTGGTGGAACCGCGGCATTTGAACTGATTTCCTCGCTAGCGGTTGACGTAAGGGACGCCATCCGCCGATCCTGTGGATGACCCCTCGGGGCTTCCTGAATCCCTGGGGCTATCCATGTTTTCGACCCACTTCTTACGCCATTCGCTGGCCTCGAAGGGATCGGCGAAGTATTGGGTCTCGTGTGCAACCTTGAGTCCGTGGAACTCCATTATGCTCACGGTGTAGAAGGGTTGATTGTCGTATGTCAGGACAAACTCACTGACCCACAAGTCGCCGCTTCCGATGATTCGATGAACCGCAAAGCGCTTGTTATTCGGCTGGAGGGTCCGGGTGGTCTGTATGTTGTGTCGCCCGACGATTCGCTCGCGGGATTGCGGATAATCGAGGATGGCGTCTTCCTGATAGATGTTGTGCTCTGTCGCAAAATCACCGGAATCCGATGCCGCCCAATGTTGATTCAGTGCCTCACGTATTTCTTGATCTCTCATACGGCTCTCCTCATTTTTTGCGCCCGTCGCGTCCGCCGGCCGATTCCGCCGGAGGCGCCTGCAGCGATTCGCTTCCCACGGAGCGATCAGACCACCTGGACGGCCACTCATTACCCCTCGCTTCGCGGCGTCCAATAAGACCTGCGAGTACATCATATGAAATTTCAACAGGAGCCCGAACAAGAACCCGCGCGCTCTCGGCGCCGAGCCACTTCTGGACGCGACGGCCGATCCGAACTGCAGCAAGGTCTTCCCATCGCCCAGCGGCACTACTCCAAACCAGGATCGCGTCCGTTCAAAGCGATCGCACATAAGAAGCTGCGTAGCCGCACGCTCTCCGACACGCCAAATGGCGAACGACATGCCGGATCCATCCGCTAACCGGCGCGCCTCGGCATCCGTGGACGGCGCGCCAGCGAAAAGCCCCAAAATGAGCCGCTCGATGCGGAACACCGGGGACGTATAAAACGCGAAAACAAATTCCGCTAACGAGACGACGCGATCCACGGCAATTACAAAGCAGTCACCCGACTCTCGCCAGTGTTCAGGGCGAGCGCCGCCCGGATACGTCCTCAGCAACGCATCATCCGGCACAGCACCTTGCGTTACGGAGAACATTGATCGAGAAAGTCAGTCCGGCTGCATGGCGGCAAGTTCATTGCCGGCGGGGTCGCGGAAGTGAAAGCGCCTACCACCCGGAAAGCTGAAGGAGGGCCTTGTGATGACTCCGCCAGCGCGCTTCACCTGTGTTTCAGTTGCTTCGAGCGATTCCACTTGAATAACCGGAAGAGGAGCGCCCGAGGCCTCTTTAGCATCGCCCTGAAGCCCGAGATCCACGTCCCCGGTCATCGTGCACGCATAGGTTGGGCCAAAGTCAGCCATCGCAAAGCCAAACGCATCTGCATAAAACGATTTTGCGGGGCCTGTGGCGGCGGCCGGAAGTTCGACAAAACAGATTCTATTGGGCATGGACTACTTCCTTTCGTGCTATCTAACGACACTTTGATACCCATTCAAGCTCGCCCGAATCCCTCAACCTTGGGCGGCTCAGAAGTCGAGGAACGCTTTGCAATTCGCCAGTTCTCAGCGGCAGTCTGTATCAGCCGGCGCCGTACATCTTCATCACATCCTTGCGCAACGAAAGCTGACTGTCGCTGCGGCTGTAGAACATGTGGCCGCCCGCGTATTCCTTTACCTGGATGCGGCTGGCATTGCCCATCACTGGCATCTGATCAACGATTAGGACGGAGGCCATGAATGGACACGACAGATCGCCCCAGCCATGCGCGATCAAGACGTCGAGCCGGGGATCCACCGCCACGGATTGGCGCAATTCTTCCACCGATCCCCGCTCAACTCGGTCGTGTTCCTCGTTGTCTTTATCGTTCCACAGTTTATTGACTTCATAGCTCAGGGCGTTATAGCGGCCGTCGTACTTCCAGCCCACCGTGTGCGTGATGAAGTCCACCATTGCGGTCGTGGTCGGGGCGATGATGCTGTCTAGAATCGGATCGTTCGTACGTTGATTGGGATCGAACGGAAACGGATCCCAGCCGGTGACGTTCGAATCGTACCGGCTCCCCAGTTTGCCCTCGGCACGATAGACTTCTCTGAGATACGCTTGCGTCTCGAGTCGGCCGCCCGAACGGCGAACGAACAGCGGATCTAGTCCCGACAACTCTGTAACCCGCTTGACGATCCGATCCGTGGCCTGCGGATCTGAGCGCCCCAGGAGAAGGTCCGCCACATAATCGGTTCGGGTGTAGCGAACGATCTCCGCCATGGTCGCCTCATTGAGTTTGCCTTGGCGCTCGAGATTTGCCGCGGCAATGCTCGGAAGCGTGAGCATCCAAGGAAGAGGCGAGAGATCTCCGTTGTCGGAAGCCCCGGGATCGAGATACGGCGACACCAGCACCATGCCGCGCATCGCGACGCCCAGCCGCGTCTGCAGGTAATGCGTCATGCGCGGACCCCGAAATCCCCCGTAGCTCTCGCCCACCAGATACTTGCTCGAGGTGAGGCGCTCATTCTTGACCAGCCAATCGAATATGATGCGCGATAAATATTCGACGTCCGATTTGGGGTTATAAAATCGCTTCTTGGCCTCGTCCTCCTTGACCTGGGAGTAGCTGAAACCCGTGCCTACCGGATCGATGAACACCAGATCCGTAAAATCCAGCCAGGTGCCAGGGTTGTCGACCGGTGTCGCCGGATCCGACGGACTATTGCCCTCGGCGCCGAATTGGACGCGCTTCGGTCCGATCGCGCCAAGATTCAGGTAGACCGATGAAGCCCCCGGACCGCCATTGAGCGCAAAAGTCACCGGACGACCGGGTCCGGCAACGGTATATGCGGTGAACATGACGCTAGCAACTTGCTGTCCCTTTTCATCGAGTACCGGTAGCGAGCCGACGGTGGCGTCGTACTTCAACGTCCGACCGCCAAGCTGCATGCTCTGGTGAATCGTCTTGTCGGATGGAAAGGGCGGCAGCTTGATCTCATCGTCCTTGGCCGAGCTCTTATCGTCCTTCGCTGCGGCTTTCCCGTCGTCCTTAGCCGCGCTGGGAGCATCCTTTTCATTCGCGTAAATGCTCGACGGCGTGATCGCACCCAAGACCAGTACGACCGCCATGACACCCGAAATCAGACCTGCTCGCATGATCCCTTCCTTATCAGCCATATGCCAGGCCGAGGATTCTACGTGGATCGCCGCATTTTAGCCTGCCCGCAACCTCGCTCACGACTCCGGCCTCCCCCTACGCCAAACAATTCTTGGCGCCGGTGGCGCCGAGCCGCGGGCCACCCCGCGGACGCGACGTCTGCCGGCGGGCCTGAGAGTGGCGTCCAAACGGCCGGCTCGTGCTTAATGAAATGGATCGACCGGCTGCAGGTCTCGCACCGGAGAGACCATAGGAGTAGGAGAGAGAGTTGAGCGTTGAGCACGCCCAACTTCCGATCACTCTCCTCTTCAGATCATCGCGTATGGCCTCGGCCGTCGCGCTCCTCATTGCCGCGAAAATGCGAGGCGTCCATGCGCGCTGGTTCGGCTCTCTCGCCACGGTTACGTCGCTCAGTATCCGCCGCCCATCGCCTCGAACTCGGGGTAACGCGATACCAGCTCCCGCAGTCGCAAAAGCCCTACGGTCGGCAAGAAGTCACCGGCGCCGCTTTCCTCCGGGGATCCGAGCTCTGCCGTCCCGCGAAGCCCCGATATCACCCCGGCCACCTGCCTATGGAAAGCCACCCGATTTCGGCAAAGCCGCAACGCATCGCGCGCCTGTACGTTTCGCCGTACGGTTGGTATCTACTCCGAAGGCCAAGATCAGGGCCTGCCGGATTGACGGCACTGACATATGGTCCTCATAGTCCGACAGTAGTATTTCCAGCCACGGATTCCACGAGCTAGATCCTCTCAAAACTGACCGTCGATTCGATTCTGCTACTTCGCATCCGGTATAACCGCCGGAGGGTATATAGGCAAGGAGGCACCCTATGTTAGTTGTGACTCGCCGCATCGGCGAAAAGATCATGATCGGCTCGAATATCACCCTTATCGTCCACAGCGTGCAGGGAAACCAGGTACGCGTCGGCGTCGATGCGCCGCGCGATGTCGCCGTTCACCGCGAGGAAGTCTATCGGCGCATTAGCCAGGAAAGAGTGGCGGAGCGCCAAGAGCGGATGAAAGGAGCGGATGTGAGTCTCCGCTGAGTAAGTGTAGTGCCCGATCTCCCGTCTGCGGGCGGATCGACGGCAGAGAGAGCTTGCCCCCTCTAATCGATCCACTGCGAGATTTCTTGCCAGTCACTTGCCATCACCCATCGGCAGGAGCGGGATAAACATTCGGATCGTCGGACATGAAATAAGCTTCCGCCACGCTTCTCGGTGCGTTCAACTCTCCGATCAGCCTTGCAAATTTCTGCCCCTCGAATGCAGCTGTGGCGAACGGGCGCACGGCCAGCGCATCGCCGATAGTGAAAAGTTGCTCCGCCTTGCCCTCGAGCTCGCGTGCAATTCCATCGACCGATATTCGACCGGTAGCTAGCACAACCGCATCAACGCGGTCCATCTTCGACTCGCGCCCGCTGTTGACGTCAAATAACTCAAGGTCGTTTTCCCCGATACGGCGCACCCACGTGGCGGACCGGAATGCCACGTCCGCCTCGAGCATTCGTTTGACGGCCAGTTCGCTCTCGAACGCGAAAAGAATACGATTGGAATAGGGTGCGAAGTTCGCCGAGATCATGGTTACGTGAGCTCCGCCGCGCCCCAGCAATTCTGCGACCCCGATACTGGCATGCGTGCCCTCGCCGTCCAGCACTACCACTCGACCGGACGGCTGCACTTTGCCCAGCAAAATGTCCTCGACACAGAAGACATGGGGCCTGTCCGCGCCGGGAATGTCCCGATCGGCGATGCCGGTGCGGCCAGTTTTGCTGAAGAGCGCGCCAGTCGCCACGATCACGGCATGGGGCGCGAGCTGCAGGACATCGTTTGTCGCGGCCACCTTGCTTTTATGCACCGTTACGCCGAGGCGAACGATCTCGCGCCGCCACCAATCAATGGCGTGACGGTAGAACTCCCTCCCCGGTAATCGCGCCCAGAGTTCAAGATTCCCACCCAGTTGATCGCGGGCTTCGAAGATCGTGACTTCATGCCCTTTCAACGCGGCGACCCGCGCTGCTTCAAGCCCGGCGGGTCCGCCGCCGATCACAACGACCCTCCGGCGTCGGGCAGCCGCCGCGAACGTATTTACCCCCCATATTCTTTCGCGGTAACTTGCCGGGTTGATGGAGCAACCGAAAGCGCCGTCGGCCATACCACCAAGGCACCAGTTGCAGGCGATGCAGGTTCGTCCGAGCTTTTCGGTCCCGTCGTACGCATGTTTCACGAACCGCGGCTCCGCAATGAGTTCGCGCGCCGAACCGACCATATCGCAGACGCCTGCAGCGATCGCGGCCTCGGCATCGGCCATGCGCGTTACCCGGCCGAGCACGCTTAGTACCGGAACGTCGCCCGCCGCGCCACGGACCTTTTCGACATAGCGCTTGTAGACATGTTCTTCGACGAAGACCGTTGGCATGCCATATTGAAGTTGAAGCGGCTCCATGGCGATGTCGAGGTCGGCGAAATCAAGCAGCCCGTGCGCGCACAGTTTTTGCAGTACGTCATAGGCATCCGCCGTTCCATAGCCACCCTCAACCAATTCGTCGCAGTTGAATCGCATGCCAATCGCCATATCTTTTCCAGCCGCCGTGCGCGTGGTCTGCAGCGTTTCCACAAGCAAGCGCATGCGGTTTTCGAGGCTGCCTCCGTACTCGTCGTCGCGTCGATTGAAATATGGCGAGAGGAACTGCTCCATGATGCCGGAGTGCGAAGCATGAATTTCGATGCCATCGAATCCGGCATCGCGCAGGTTGGTCGCCGATCGACGATGACACTCGTGCATCATCCGAATTTCCTCACGGGTCACCGAATGGGTGCCGTTGCTCATCCCGCCATAAGAGTATTGCGAGGCGGAAGGAGACAATGTCGGGGCGGCGGGGGCAAGCGGGGCCCAATGCCCAGGCGCGTTCCAGTTGTACCAGAGCTGGGCGAAGATCCTGCCGCCCGCTGAGTGAACCGCGTCTGCTAGCGCGCGAAACGCTCCGATACTGTGCGTCGAATAGGGACTCGGCTGATAGGTCCGCCCCCGGTCATGCACGGTGCAACTGAGGATCACGAGACCGCAGCCGCGGTCCTGTACGCGTTCGATACAATAGGCCACAAGGTCGTTTGAAGGACCGCAGCCTATCGTCAGCGGGAGGCCGTGTGGTGAAAAATAGTAGCGGTTCGGCAATTGAACGGGACCGACTTTGATTGGCTTGAAAACATTTGGATATTTCGGGTGCACGGCCCCATCCCCCTTCCGTCTAAAAATTATCAGTATTAAGTTGCCATCGAACGAGCATGCGGCTAATTATTGCATTGGGCACCTGTGGATTGGTATTCGTGGTTACCTTCAACACGTTACACCTGACACGTGGCTGAATTGGAAATGTGTCTATCTTTAGTATAGGGTGGATTTTATCGGCTGAGGGTATCCGTGACAGAATCAAAGGTACGAATTGGACCGCATTACGGGCAGTCCACGACGGTAAATAAATATGGGAACACAAGTCTCTTTCACACGCCCCGATTCAAAGACACTGGAAGGCTACCTTGCGGAACCTGCCAATGCCGATAGCGCGCCGGCAGTTGTCGTAATTCAGGAATGGTGGGGAGTCAACGATCAGATTCGCGGGGTCGCGGACCGCCTGGCCGCTGCGGGTTATCGCGCTCTCGTACCAGATCTCTATCGGGGCAAGTCCACTGTGGAAGCCGAAGAGGCACATCACCTCATGTCGGGCCTCGATTTTGGCGATGCGGCGTCTCAAGATGTTCGCGGCGCCGTGCAATTTTTGAGAGCACGCAGCAGCAAGGTGGGAGTCACGGGCTTTTGCATGGGTGGTGCACTCACCTTGCTGGCGATGGGCACAGCGCCGGAAATCGACGCTGGCGTCGTTTGGTACGGCTGTCCGCCGCTCGAGTATATCGACGCCGCCAAGATCAGGGCGCCTCTGCTCGCCCATTGGGCCACGCAGGACGAGTTCTTTCCCATCGCGACCATTGATAAGCTACAGGCAAAGCTGAGCGAAGCGGGCGTGTCCTACGACTTCCATCGCTACCTTGCTCACCATGCGTTCGCCAACGAGACAGCCGTGGGACCCCGCCGTATTCCGCAGACCCAGTACGACCCAGTCTGGTCGCAACAGGCATGGGACCGGACGTTCAGATTCTTTGGCCGACGGCTCGGTTGATCTGGGCGAACAGATAGAGGACGATCGTTCTCGCCGCTGCCAAAAGGCGATACTTCCTTGCGGTGCGGCATTAGATGCGTCGCGGCGGTCTAAGCCTGACCATGCCCCGAGTGCGAAAGACGCGCTGATGGTGTGAGTTCTGTAATTGAACCCCTTATGTACGTTAACAGACGGTCCTGGCGGTCTCGAACGACTACTGTCATCCGGCGCTTGCCGCAACATGCTGATCTCTGCCCTCTCTCTGAGGGCCAGCCCGGCTTGTCATCCCCATGCCGGGACTCGTTGACCTCGGTGGATCACTTGCTGACCATCGAGGTTCTTTTCCAAGAGTCGCCCGCCGTCCGTGCGGCCTCGTTCTGGCCAGCTTTGAACTGCCGATTGCGAGGCCGTCTGACAGATTCCCCAAGTTCAGGTGTCTACATTGCCCGCTCCTTACCACATTCTGCACATCCAGGAGACCTTGTGAGCAATATTGAATCCGAAGGCGTCGCGCCAACGCCAACTACGGGTACCCAAGACGATGACGATGATCGTGATGACGAGCACGAGGGGGAAAATGAGGCGTCCATACGCGAAGTAGATGAGCAAACCGAAGCCCCAGAGGAGTTTGAAGTCGACGACGAGGACGAGTTGGGTCATCCGGAAGACGACGACGCCGATGAGACATAGGGATGCAACTTGAGTTAACAGCGTAGAATGGCGAGCAATGAACAGGGCCCACAACGTACGCACGCTTCGACCGCAACAGCCAGCATCGAATTCCCGTTGGCCTTCGGAGCTTGGCATTGCCTCGACCAGCGGTACTTCGCCAGAGATGCGGTACGCATACTTCCCGCAAAATCGGCGCTTGGCCGTGGAACGGCATGGCATTCTCACCATTTACGATACCGCCGAATACCAGTTTCGCGGCCTGGTTCAGGCGCATTCATCAGAGACGGTGGGCATTTCGATCTTGACTCAACGCGGCCGGGTCCGGCTTACCGATCTGGCGACCGTATCGGCGGCCACTCCGCTGTAAGTCAGGAGTCGGCGCGTCGCAAGAAATGATCGGTTGATGGGCGGCAGAATCGACAAACACAGTTTGCGCGCCCTTGTCTTTCAGATCACGACAGCCTCGTCCAAGTGGTCATCGCGGATCGCCCGAATGGTCGGCAGGATTCCCAAGAACACGTCGAACAGGTGGGGGTCGAAGTCGCGGCCCGCGCCTTGCGCCATCGCCGCGAGCACCTCGGGCTCGGGTATCGGCGGCTTATACACGCGGCGGTGAACCATCGCATCGTACACATCTACGATCGTCACGATACGCGCGGCGACGGGGATTTCCTCGCCCGCGAGTCGTTGCGGATAGCCACGGCCATTCCATTTCTCGTGATGGCCGAGCGCGATCTCACGAGCCAAGCACAAGAGCGGAATCTCGCTGTTGCCGAGCATGCGTGCGCCTATGACTGTATGGTCCTGCATGATGCGGAACTCCTCCTCGCTCAAGGCACCGGGCTTGCGCAGAATGGCATCGGGAATACCGATCTTGCCGACGTCATGCATCGGTGCGGCGACCCGCAGATCGGCGATGCGCCCCGTTTCCCAGCCGAGAGCCTCAGCAATGGCGGCCGCATACAGGCCGATGCGGCGCACGTGGCTGCCGGTTTCCCCGTCACGGGTAGCGGCCGCGGCCAACAGGCGCATGGCGATCTCCTCCTCGCGTAAACGGATCGATTGTGTGCGCCGAAGTACCTCGCGCTCGAGCGCTTCTTCTTTGAGCAAGTGATCTCGAGCGCTTTGTAGTACACGCACCTGCGCGTCGTACGCTGCGCCGAGATGCTCGATGATCAAGAATGCCTCGTTATTATGCCGCAACGCCTGCGCCTCCAGCGCGCGCGGTTCACCGTCCCTCTGCGCCTCGAGCCACGGCCCAGAGCGGATTCGGCCCGGCTCACCTCTCAGCCAGAACTCGGCGGCATCGAAAAGGAAGTGATCGAGATAATCCGATGCGCCACGCAAGGACAGGCGCACGCCGGCCGCGCGAACTGTACCTAGGATCTCGGCGAAGGACGCAGTGGGGTCCGTCAGGAGCAGAAAGCTGTCATCGAGTTCACGCTTGAGCACGATCATGTCGAGGCCGCTCAGCACCCGCCCAAGATCCGGCGGGGCGGCGAGCGGTGAGGCGGCGCGCCCGGTGCGCCCGGATGTCACGACGCGCGCTCCTTGAGGCTGTGCGAAGCGAAATGCTCGAACATCGCCTGCACGCCGGCGCCGCTCTTGGCGCTGCCGCGCAACAGCTTCACCCCTCGGCGTTCGAGCATCTCGATACGTGGCGGGGTGATTTCCCACTGATCGATGAGATCTTCCTTGTTCAGGACAAGCGCGAACGGCAGCGGGCCCTGGGACGCCTCTATTTGCCGATTGAGATCGAGCGCGGCGTCCAGCGTATGAGCACGCGTGCCGTCGGCGACCAACAGATAGCCCGCGGCACCGCGCATGAACGTCGGGCGCAGAGCGGAGAAATGATCCTCCCCCGCGAGGTCCCAGATCAGCAGACGCACGGGCGTTGCGCCCAAGGCGATATCCTTTTTGTCTATCTTCACGCCGACCGTGGTGTGATATTTCTCGCTGAACATGCTTTGCACGTAGCGCTGAACGAGGCTGCTCTTGCCGACCGAAAACGCGCCCACCATGCATAGCTTGAGATGGATCATGGTGCCGGATCGGCCGCCTCGGCAGAAGCAGCGATCACTTCGAAGTTTACGCGCCGCTGACCATCGTCGGCTTCGTTGGCTTGCGGGCCGACGGCGTCGATGGCGCCGATGCCCCGCGCGTGCAGCAACTTCGCGGGGGCTCCGTGCGCGAGCAGGTAGCGACGTACTGCCTCGGCGCGGCTTTGACTGAGGCGCAGATTGAATTCCGAGCTTCCCGGGGCGTCCGCTCGCCCGACGATGTCGACCGAATACGCCATCTGTGCCGCCTCAGCCGCGTCCCGCAACACGATCAGGCTCGGCACCACCGTATCGAGCTTCGCGAGTTGCGAATCCGAAACCGCATCGGAGGCGGGCTCGAAATAAAGCGTGGCCTCGGTGAGTGTCTGACGAGCGCGGTTGAGCGCCTCGCGATTCTTGACGTCGACCGCACCGTCGTCGAACGTGACGATGCCCGCAATGAGCGGCGCGCGGCGGCGCGCCTCGCGCAGCCACGCTTCCGGCGCAATCCCGGAGGCGCGCAACGTGCTGCCGGCGAGCCGCAGCGTCACGCCATCCGGCGGCTTCAACAGCAAGCGGGCCCGTGCGAGTACGAGCGGCGGTTCCATGGAGAGGTAAGGCTTGAGGTCCCAGACGATCTCATAGGCGCGGGCGCGCTCGGCTCCGATGACGTTCCGCGGATCCCGAGCGAGCGGGTCTCGCATACCGCGCACGATGTGCGCTCCGTCGCGGCCCGTCTCAACCACCACGAACCCGGGCTCGTGCTCGAGTTGGGTAAGAATGGCGCTCCACTCGGCCGCTGACTCATGGCGCTCGATCAGCCACCAGGCACTCCCCGCTACGACAAGCGCGATGCCGACATAAGCGCGCCAAGGGCTACGCCGTCGCTCGCGCGCCTGTGCCAGCAGGCACGGCTCGAGGTCGCGCGCTACATTTGCAAACGGGGCCATGTCACCATCGAAGCGGCTCAGCGCGACCGCGTGGCTGTGGTGAATGCGCTCGAGAGTCTCCGACAGTCGCGCGCGCAAGCTCTCGGACGCATTGCCTCGCACGACCGCTGCCAGTATGGCCTTAGGACCCACGCGCACCTGTACCGAGAGCCCCCCGAGTCGGATCGCCTCCACGCCATCTTCTTGACTTACATGGAAGGAGTCGCCCACGAAATCACGAATTGCGGTGAGCATTCCCGAGACCATGTCCGGGTCTTGGACCACGGCATGCTCAGCTTGGGCGTGGCCCAATAGAAGTCCGGTCTCACGATGGATCAGGAATACCTGTTCGACACGGTAAACGAGGGTGTTGAGCAACACGACTTGCGCGTAAGGCTGTCCTGTTCGCCAAGCATCGATACGCCACTTGAGCGCGCGCGGCGACAGACTCTGCTCGACTGCGTGATTGAACGCCTGCATCATGTCGGCGAGTGCCTCGGCGATTGACCGGCGGATCGCGGGCCCCATGATCGGGTAGAGCGCATCGACCACGGGTTGCGGATTCCCGCGCACCGATTGCTGCAAGCCGTCATTGATAATCGGCGCGAGCACCCGCGTGATGCCGTCGTCCTGGCCCGCACGGATCGCCGTCGCTTCGGCTAACACGCTCGCGACGCTTCGAGCGAGGTTGTCGCGGTTGCCTACCTTAGCGGCGAGCGCATGCAGGGAGGCTTGCTCAGCGCCGAGGAGTAAAGAGCGCAGGCGCTGCCACTCGCTGGTGGTTTGGTTGGCCGGATCGGACTTGACTCGCGCGTCCGCGAGACTCATGGCAATGTCCCTTCGAGCGGCATGCGAGCGTGCTCGCGAGTCAATCAGCGGCCGGAGGCGGCGCGTAGACGATTCGCGACCTCGTCCAGAAGGCTCGCGAGCTCGTCGCGACTGGTCTTCTGTGCGCCGAGTGCCTGAGCCGCTTGCTCGACTCGCGTGGAAAGCTCTATGTGCTGGGATTGCAGCGCCTTACGGCGCTCGACCGTCTCGGCCTCGAGCAGCGCGCAGGCCTTCTCGAAACGCTGATGCAGCTCCTGCAGCAACTTCTCGAATCGTCGCTCGTATTCCGCCTCGAGCCGACCGAAGCGCTCGGCGACCTGGCTCTCGAGCGCCCGGCGCGCGGATTCGGTGCGGCGGCTCTCGGCGCCGAACAGAATCTCTCGGACTTGCTCGAGACTCGGGTCCTTGGCCGCCGAGCTTTCGAGGATCGCCTGCGCGTTGGCTTCGGAATGGTCTGCGTCCATGCGATACGCACGTCCCTTTTCCATTGCCGGATCGTCCATCGGTTCTACCGCCTGCCCAGTCGGGGCGTTATGTGCCGCGTCTTCGGGAAGAAAACGCCGGTGGCCTATTTCGTCACGACAGCCCTCCCATATGCCGTGTATCGAGTCACACAATCCGTCAACCCGCGCCGGTAGAACACCCTTTTTTCCCTTGTCCTACAAGGACCTGTGAGCCGTGTCGCATCGCCGTAACACCCATGAGCCGGGGGTTCGACCTGCCCTGACCCCGTTTGCACATCCTTGGTTCAGATGCGAGCTTCGAGGATCATGTTGAAGGGCCCTTCCGTGGCTCGCCGCACTTTCGAAAACCCAGCGCCCCCGATTACTTCAGATAACTTTGCTTGGCCCGCTTGAGCGCCCAGGCCTTCGCCGACCTCCTGATCGAGCGAGGTGGGAACACAGATCATGGTCGAAGCGTTGTAATAAAGACGACCCACGGGATTCATGTTCTGCTCAGGCTTGTCCCCCGCGATCGGCTCGACAACCATCCATGTACCGTCCTTCTTGAGAATCTTGCGCACGTGACCGGCGCATCCTCGCGGATCTCCCATATCGTGCAGACAATCGTACATGGTGACCAAGTCGAAATCGGTCTCGGTAATCTCCTTCGCCTTGGCAACCTCAAATCGCACCCGATCGCTCATTCCATGATGCTTCGCGTGCTTGCGCGCCTCAGCGATGGAGGGTTCGTGAAAGTCGTAGCCGACGAATTGGCTACTTGGATAAGCTTGCGCCATGAGAATGGTGGAGAAGCCGACGCCGCAGCCAATGTCGGCCACCTTGGCGCGTGCCGCGAGTTTCGCCGTCACGCCGTCCAACGCGGGAATCCAGGTTTGCACGATATTATTGACATAGCCGGGCCGAAAGAATGCACCGGTCGCACAGAAGAGACAGCCGGCCGAGTCGCCCCAGCGTACGCCGGATCCGTCGCGAAACGCTTGCTCAACCTTCGGTTCGCCTTCGATCATGGCCGCGGCCAGATCGAAAGCACCGGCTAGGTAGACCGGACTCTCTTTGGTCACGAAAATCATCGCCTGCTCAGGACTGATGCTAAAGGTGTCCGTGGTCGGGTCGAAATCTATGTATCCATTCGACGCTTGCGCCAGTGCCCACTCCCGCACGTACCTCGGTGCCAAGCCTCCCGCACGTGCCGCCAGATCAGCCGCTGTGGCGGGACCGCCGGCGTTAAGCGCGTCGAATAATCCTAAGCGAAATCCAATCCGTGTGGTCGGTACGCTGAATGCGCCGCCGAGATCCCCGAGCATCTTGCCGATGAAGGCGTGGAACTTCTGTTCGTTTAATTGCGCCATGATCTCTTGCTCCTTTGAGGTTGGTTACGACGTCCCCCGTCTTCAGTAGCACAGGGTTTTGGAGTTTTTCGGCCGTCCTGAGCAGCGCTGAGACAGCCGATTTTTCTACCGCAGGGGCTTTAGAAGCCTAGCTGCGTCAGTGCTTGCGCCAAACGAGCCCGCATTGTATCCAGGGTTATTGGAAATCCGCGAAAAAAGCCTGCCTGCTGGACCGCCGGGTTCCGTTCTCGCGCATTTGCCGCCCACCAAGCAGCCCGTGCGGCTTGGCCGTTGAGCAAGTGCGCGCTCGCCGCAAGCATCGCCGCGAGTCGGGCCACGCAGAACCTGGACAGTCGAATCCGGTAGGCTTGTTCGTCCGGTACAGAAGCAACGGCGCTTCGTCGACGTCCATCCGTTCGCGTACCGCGCGCGCCGTAGCACGAAGCGCGCCCCAGCCGCCCGCAGCACTGTCGTACGGTCTAATTCTCGGAACCTTACGTCGTGTCGGCATCGAACCCTCCTCGTGCAATCACCCAGCACCGCCGATACTGCGATCGAAGCGGCACATCGCCGTAGGTCACAGGCGACGTGTCGGGGCACGCGGTGTCATGGAATCTACCCTTTGATGCAGCGCGACCGCCACTCACGATCACATCCTGATCCCATGCGTCGCTGGCTGACTTTAGCTCGCACGCGATCATTGGCATGCAGTTTGTAGAGCCGTCACCTCGACCCCTCGTACGATCCTCAGGTTGAGTTTCGTACTCGGCATTTTCAGCATCCGTCGTGGCTTGCCAAGTGAGGGATATTCGACGAACATGAGAAAACGCTACGGAGAAATCACATGGCGCGGGATTTGCCAGCGGGAGCACTCGCAAGTCAGCAGGCGGCTATGGCAAGTGCCGACCCTGCAGCAATCCGGCCGCCGAGCACCCCGCCCGGAGCGGTCGGGTTGCCGCGTGGCGGGCACGCTCGGTGGGTAAGGCTCTCTCACTGGATCGTGGCTATGAGTGTGCTCACACTCGCCGTGAGTGGCTTCGTAATCCTGATGGCCCACCCGCGACTGTACTGGGGCGTCGCCGGCAACGACCTGACGCCGGCGCTATTCGAATTGCCCATCACCCGGAACTACCGGCACGGTGGCTGGGAGAAGAGTGTCGCCTTCTACCCGCAAACCCCCAGCCCCGTGAGCGCGAGTCGTACCTACGACATCTTCAACGAGAACAGCTGGGGCCGGAGCCTGCACTTCCTTGCCGGATGGTTCCTCGCGCTGACAGGGACTGCCTACCTTGTCGCGGGAATCCACAGCGGACACTTCCGCCGGCACCTCCTTCCCGGTGCGGATGAACGTACGGGCCAGCGGGCCTGGCAGGATCTCGTCAGTCACCTACAATTCAAATTCGCACCGACAACGGGCGGCCCACCCTACGGGATTTTGCAGAAATGGAGTTATGCCGGAGTCGTGTTCCTCGCGCTGCCGCTCATGATCGTCACGGGTCTCGCGATGTCGCCTGCAATCACGGTCGCCTATCCCTTTCTGTCCGGCATGTTCGGCGGGTCTCAATCTGCGCGAACGATTCATTTCTTCGTGTTCGCTGCATTGACTCTGTTTCTCGTCGTCCACGTGCTGATGGTGGTGCTGTCCGGATTCCGCCGCCAAATGCGAGCGATGACGATAGGGACCTGACATGAAAGCAAAACAGATCGTCACCACCCGCCGCGCGCTCATGACGGGTCTTGCCTCCGCGGGCGGCCTGCTGCTGGGCGGGTGTTCCAAGCCGCTGCCGCCGACCTACGGTAACGTCCTGCGGATGGGCGACCTGTTGACCTATACCGCTCATCGGCTTCTGCTACCCAGGGAACGGCTGGCGAAGGAATATGCGCACGGGGACATCACCTCGATTCCGGCCGTCGGCACCACCAATCCGGCCGATTCACATCAACAGGCTTTCAACGCAGAAAATGGCCCGGCCTATGAGCGCCTGCAGGCCGGCGGGTTTACCGACTACCGTCTGTCGATCACAGGGCGGGTCTCCCGGCCCGGTAGCTACTCGCTGGCCGACCTCAAGCGCTTCCCGGCGCGCACGCAAATAACGAAGCACACCTGCGAGGAAGGCTGGTCGGCGATCGCCGAGTGGACCGGCGTGCCGCTGCGGAACGTTCTGGAATCGGCGGGGATCCTCCCCAGCGCACGATTCGTGAACTTCTTCGCGTTCGACGACGTCGCTGACGGCCTCGACATGCTCGATGCCCTGCACCCCCAGACGATCCTGGCGTACGGTATGAACGGTCGCGATCTTCCGGTTCCACACGGAGCTCCGGTGCGGCTGCGGGTCGAGACGCAAGTCGGGTACAAGAGCACCAAGTACGTGCAACGGATTGTCGTCAAGGACGAGTTTGACGATCTCGGCAAATTGGGTGACTTGCAGAACGGGTGGGCTTGGTACGCCGGCATCTGAGCGCGGACTAGGCTGTCGACACGGAATGGCTGCTCCCGTGGGAGTGGCTGGACGTGGGTAGCTTTTCAGCTGCCTCCATCATGTGCTGCAGTATGGGAGGCCGAGGAACCATTGATGCGGAATAAATAATCGGCGAGGCGGCCGACTTGATCGGCGGGGAGCGGCGCGCCGAAGGCGCTGCGCATTTTATTGATTTCGCTGACCCATTGATCCCGCGTGAGCGGGGGCTGCCGCAACACCATTCCGGCAGAATGGCAGATCAAGCATTGAGGCGTGATTTCTGCGCCATCGCCCGGCGGGAAGGAGGTCTCGCTCGTCGGCAGAGCAACGCTGACATTGGACCACTGCCAGCCAGAGACACCGGACGTCGCTGATGTAGAGTTCGCGGCTTGCGACCACGCGAGACTCCCCCCGAGCGTAATCACGAGCAGGAAGATGACCATCCAGATAAAGCCCATCATGCGTGCGATTGGATTCATAACTTTACATCGAGGAAGTGCTAAACCGCGTGCACGGACACCGACTCGATCACGTTGCGCATGAAGCCCGCGCCGTTCCAGTTGGCCTGGCTCGGCTGCACGCTACCTGCCGTGTTCTGCGCTTTGATCATTAACCGTTGCGGACCCGGCGATGAGAGGCGCAGTGATACTTCCCAGCGCCGAAAGCCGTACTTCCCCCGATCTGGCCCGAGCCGTGCTTCTTTCCACCGACCGCCAGCATCGGAGCTAAAGAAAACCTTCGCTACTGCGGCGTCACCGCCGAAGGCGATTCCCCGCAACGTGGTCGTTTGTCCGACCTTGAGCACAGCCCCATCTTGGACATTTGTGAAGAACGAGCGCGGTAGCATCCGATTGATGGGAATCATTCTCACGCCCTGCTGTCCAGGGTCGACGTTGGCGTACGGCGTGTCGGGAATGAGATAGGCCTTGGTCGTCCAGAAATTGTCGTCGGCTTCATTGAGGACTTCGATATCGTTGAGCATTTTTACCCAGTACGTGGCATACCATCCCGGAACGACCAATCGCACCGGGAAGCCGTTCAAGAGAGGCAGCCGCTGGCCGTTCATGGCATAGGCGATCGTGACTTCGCCGTCGCGCGCATGATCGAGGGCGAGCGACTTCATGAAATCGGGCGTTTGCGGTATCACCCCGGTATCGAGCCCGTTGAACCGCACTTGCAGCGCCCCCGCCTTGACTCCGGCGCGATCCAGCACATCCTTCAATCGCGCGCCCCTCCAGAGGGCGTTACCCATCGCACCGTTGGCCCACTCCCCTCCCGGCACGCGAGGCTTGAAGAAGCCGCGTGAGTTGCCGGAGCACTGATTGACGGCAGCGATTTCGAACGGCTCGAACTCTCGAACGAGATCATCAAGCGTGAGCGAAAGCTGCTCGCGGACGTGTCCGCGGACGTTGAGCCGGAAGGTGCCCGTGTCGATGGTGGTGGGGATGTTGGCCAGGTGCCAACGCACGTAGAAACGATCGTTCGGCGTGAATACGCCATGATCGAAAACCTCGAAGGGGGTCTCGAGCAGCGGTGGACGTGTGCGCTGCAGGAGCATAGCGCCCTTCTGAGGAAAGTTCGTGACGATCTCTCGCTGCCCGTTGGCGAAGGGAAGCTCAACCAGCGTCGCCGCCGGTGCCTTCCAGCCCCAGGTGCCCATCAGTCCCGTCGTGCCGGCGACAGTCGCGCGCAGGAGGAAGGATCGCCGTGACATTGGCGTCGGCATCAGAGGGGGTCTGGGCATGCAATGTCCTCGCTCGGCAGAAGACCGTGCCGCGTAGCTGGGTCGCTGCGGTGCGGCATTAACTCGCCACCGCCCGCGATGGTGGATGCGAGTGGACGCCAACGATCGCATGCGGGGGGTTGCGCGGCAATTCCTCGCACTGCCGGGTGAACCCAGCGCCCGAGGTGAGTGGAACGATCTCCTGCACCGCTCGCCGAATGGCATCAGGCCGGACAAATCCTTCGAGGTTGAACATGCCTGTGGCTGCCAGATCGCGTCGACACCGCTCGGCCAATTCCACGGCGGCATCCCCACGATCGATCGGGTATCGGTCCAGATCCAGCAGGTCTCGCATAGCCCATCCAAGCTAAGAGCGAGTAGATCCTATCACCGCCAAGACGGGAGCATCGAGAGAAAACCTAGCACGGAAGCAGAAAACCTATATGCGCGCCCTGCAGGCACAGCCATTCGACGAACGCCCTGACGCTCGGGTTGCATGCGCTGCCCCGGGGCATGCACCGCACAGTAGCGATATTGAAGGTCGATGGTCGTCTTGAAAGGCGTTCCGCAGCTCATCCTGCGCGAGCCAGCATTGTGCGAGGGCGACTCCCGAGCCGGAGCGCGCAAGGTCGATCGCCAGACTGGAAATATCCGTTCTGTGACCGAGCTCGAGCCGCACCTGCCGGGGTGCGCCAGCGGACTCGAACCAGGATGCCCAGGTGGGATAAGCAGCAAAGCCCGGGTCACCGCGGAGGAGGTCACAAATTCGGGGTAAATGTGCTCCCCGTAGGACACACGCACGTCGATGCGGGTGCGGAAAAAGTCCACAGGATCCTCCTCGAGCCTGAGGTCGACGCGCAAATCGGGGTGTTCTCGGAGAAATTCGTGCAACGCACGAGTGAGCCAGCGCACACCCACCGACGGCAAGACACTGACGACGCGGTTTGTTCGCTCGTTGCCATGGACCAAGCTCTGAGTCATGACCCGAAGCGTTTCGATCATGTCGGTGCTGGCCGCGTATACCGCATGACCGACGTCGGTGAGTCGAAGTTGATGGTTGCGGCGGAAGTTTACGGGCTATGGGCGGCCGGCGGAGCTGGGCGCGCTTTGGCTTTCGAGGGTTTGCCAACCTTGCAGCTCTCAGTTCGCGGCGTGCGGTTGACTTTGGGCTGCCAGGAACGACCCGCAGTGACGATGCTGCGGCATTCTATCGGCGCTTGAGTCGCAAATGCTGGAGTCTCTCATCGGGCGCGGAAGTTGAAGCTGGACGTAAGTTAGGTGACGCTCACCATGAAAGCGTACACGTATTCTGAAGCAAGGGCCAAACCCCCAGCCGTCCCCGCAAGTGGCGCCGCCAGCGACCGCGCTGCGGTCTCAGCTGATTCGTCAGGCTCGTCCGAGCGCCGACTTGACCTTGGATGGCGTGAACGGCACCGACCGCAGCCGCACGCCGGTCGCATCGAACACCGCATTCGCGATCGCCGATGGCACCACCGCCGCTGTGGGTTCGCCCCCGCCCCAAGGCACCTCGTGGGGTCGATCGATGAGATCCATGACTACTTCGGGCACTTCGGGAAAAGTGATGATGGGATAGCTCGCCCAATCCAGGCTCGTCACCATGGAACGGTCGAACTTCACTTCCTCCTTGAGGACGCGGCTGACGGTCTGAATCACATTGCCTTCGATTTGGTTGCGTAGCCCGTCCGGGTTGATGATCTGCCCGCAGTCATGCGCAATATGGAAGCGTTTGGCCGCGATTTCTCCGGACTGCGTATTGACTTGTACTTCGGCCACCACACCGACGTAGGTACGCACCAGCTCGTATTTAATATAGGCGAGACCCCGGCCCGTAAGGATCTCACCCTGCCGCTGGGATTTCGGCCGTTGGCGCCAGTTGCTAAGCGCCGCCAGCCGCTCGAGCAGTTCCTCGCCGCGGGCATCGTGCAGATACTGCAACCTCAGCTCGAGCGGGTCGGCGCCGATGGCTGCTGCAATCTCGTCGAGAAAGCATTCGTTGGCGAAGGTGTTCTGCATGCGTCCGGGCGAACGGATCCAGGAGGGCCTGAACGGCGTCGATTCGAGCCGATGGGCGGTGGTCTTCACATTGGGGATGGCGTAGGGAATCGCCAGATCGTTGATAACACCCCCGGGACTAAGCTGCCCCAGGCTGTTAAGTCCGGCATGGTCGGCTCCGACCAGCGCCACGAAGCCCGCGATTCCATTCGGAATGAACAGTTCCGACTCCCACGCGCTGATCTTTCCACCCGCATCAACCCCGGCACGCAAATCGAGCAACGTCGGCGGTCCCTTCGGATCCCAGCCGTGCTCGTCGGCGCGCATCCACTGAACCCGGACCGGCTGTCCCACGGCTCGCGCCAAGAGGGTGGCATCGGCCGCCGCGTCCTCATGGCCGTTACGCCCATAGCAACCGGCCCCGTCGACGTAGATACAGCGGACGCTCTCGTCTGCGACACCCAGCATCGCCGCCAACTGCTTGCGCAGGTTATGCGTCGCCTGGGAAGCACTCCAACAAGTCAGTTTGCCGTCCTTGAACTCAGCGACCGCGCAAGAAGGACCGATGGACCCGTGGGTGTGAATCGCAAAATCGTAGGTTGCAGCAAGTTTG
>Ga0302324_100001169_pt1 | contig 64529 bp, 64 predicted proteins | sample Palsa_T0_1_FD_201949 | JGI IMG/M metagenome (GOLD analysis project Ga0302324, IMG submission 201949) | Peat permafrost microbial communities from Stordalen Mire near Abisko, Sweden - Palsa_T0_1 | ecosystem: Environmental > Terrestrial > Soil > Palsa > Peat permafrost | place: Sweden: Abisko...
CAGAGCCTTTCCGGATGAGGGATATTAAGGCGCTCCAAAGACAGCAGTTCAAATGCTTCCTCGCCCGGCCTTATGCAGCCCTCCCACCCATCGATGACAAGGGCGTAACATTTTGCATCGGGGTGCCAGGTCCGCACCGACTGAAAGAGGGTCCTGACGAAGGCGAGATAGTTCTTCGTGGCGATCGTGCAAAATACTCTCTCTGCGTTCTTCAAAACAGAGCTCGGGAGGCGCTTCGGCTTCTTGTGCAAAACCGCTTCACATGCCTGACGGCTTCCCACGACCGCGGGAAGTGCTTCCTTACCTTCAGCCTTAAAGCCTGCCATCGATGGAGGGGAAGACGTTTTTGCCATCCGTATTCAAGGAGGGCCGGCACGAGATTGTCGGGATCGAACGCGATGGCTACCATGTAACTCTCGGGAAAGTAGAGGAACTGGTGCCTGGACCCCTCGCGAGCCAAAAGGCGGCGTATATCGAGAATGGCGCTTGGAACAATAAAGCAGTCATGAAATGCCAAAATGCTGCGCGGCGATAAGTAGCGGCGCACCGCTTCGAAATCGCGGACCACAGCCGAATTCGTATGTTCGCCGTCCACAAAGGCAAAATTGACCGAAGCCGGGATGCTGGCCGTCGAAAGATCCCAGGAAGAGGTCTCGAAGGTTTGGATCTTGCTTATGTCCGCGTTCGGAATCGCCGAGAGAAGATCGAGCATCGTCTGCGTGGAATTGTCCGTGTAGCGATCCGGCTCCTTCCAGCGTTCGTCCGGTTGCTCCGCCGGTCTCGGATCAATGGAAAATATCTTCACGCACCTGCGGTCTATAACATGCGGCTGGAGGCTCCCCCCACGGGCCGAACCGACTTCCAGATACTGGTAAGTCTCCAAGCCGCTACAGAGCGCCTCCCTGATCGAGAGCAGCGCAAGCCGGTCCGATGCGAGCGTGGCTGATCCAATCGAATCGAACTGCGACAAATCAAGTGGAGTCAGTTTCATTCGACTTTCAGCGGGCGGAGAGAGCCGTCCTGTACCCCTCGAGCACCTTATCCACGCACCGTTCCCAACTGAACTGCTTCGCGCGCTCGAGGCCTTTGGCGGCCAGCGTCCGTCTCAAGCCGGAATTCTTAACCATCTCCCACATGCCGTGGCAAAGAGCGTCCTCGTCGGTCGCGCCCACCAGCATGGCCGCATCCCCCACCACTTCGGGTAGCGAGGTGTTGTCCGAGCATATCACCGGCGTCCCGCATTGCATCGCCTCGAGGGGCGGCATCCCGAAGCCTTCGCAGAGCGAGCAGTAGATAAATGCCAGCGCCGCGCTGTAAATGGGGGCCAGGTCCTCGTCGGCGACATACCCCGTCACAAAAATCCGATCCTTCACGGGGCCAGAGTTGGAGAGCTCGTCAAACATGCTTTCATAGCCCCACCCTTTCGCTCCCACCAGAACCAGCGATAAATCCCCGACGGCGCCCTCGCGCACAAGCCGGGCGAAACACCGGATGACGCGCTTGAGGTTCTTTCGCGGCTCCAGCGTCGCCACACTCAGGATATACGGCCCGGCGGGAAGCCCGTACCTTTTCCTTGCGGATTCAATCGCGCCGGGATCAACGCAGGGACGGAAGCGTGAATCCGCCGCCAGGGGGGTGATGAAGATTCGTTTCGGATCGAGGTCCGGGCGATAGGAACAAAGATCATCCTTCGTCGCTTGCGAGATCGCGAACATCCAGTCCGCCGGCGTGAGGCTGCCCAGCACCGCCTTCGTCAGGCCGGGTTCCGTGGCCGTAAACCCGCTGAAATACTCGGGGAAGCGCACGGGAAGGAGGTCATGAACCGTGAGGAATCTCGGAATCGCCAGGGCGGGCAGGGGTTGCAGAAAAGGCGAATGGAAAAGATCGGCCGGACGTTTGCGCACCGCCTCGTGGTTGCGGCGGCCGGCCCGGCGGATCCCGGCGTCGGCCATCCGCGCGAGGCCCAGCAACAGCTTCCGCCGGGAACGCGGCAGGAGATTCAATCGCGCCGGGCGCGTGTCGATCCCTTCGTTGATGCGCTGGATGGAGTCGTAGCATTCGCGCCCGAAAGCCTCCTGCCGCGCGATCCAGCCGGAATTCACGGCGGGAGCGACGACGGGCGCCTTGATCGTCTCGCCGTTCTCCCGGACGTAACGGATCGCATGATCGAGCGTCGGGTAGGATAGCAGCGCACAGAGTTCCAAGGAACATTCCGGACGGCGTTGCAGGCCCAGCAGCACCTGCTCGACCACCCGGAATATCCCCGCCCGCCCGACTCCATGGCGCCGCCATCCGCCCAGAACCGATATGTCGTAGAGGACTCTCAATTTTTCCCTGAGACACGGCTGTCAACGCGCTCCTGCAGAACTCGATTCAGAATTTCGAGAATGCGTTGCCTCACCAAATCGATCCCGAAGTTCCCGATGGCAAACTCACGAGCCAGGCTGCTTGCCTGAGACCAGGAGCCGAGTGAAGCGGTGAACGCCCTCACGGCATCCACCAGTTCGCCCGGCGTATTCACGGGGACCACGCAAGCGGGTATCAGCGGCTCGAGCATCCGCACCGTGGCCGAGCCGCGAGGCACGCACCCGATAATAGGGAGACCCGCCATCAGAAATTCCGCGGTTCTCGAGGGAAACGAATAACGTCCGTAGCAATCCAGATCACAAGGCCCGGTTAGATAGGCGACTTGGGCTGTTGCTATCGTTCTTCGATAATCGTCGTCATCCGGGATGAATCCCAAATCCTGGACGAAACCTCGCGCCGACTTGGGAAAGTGCGCCCCTATGTAAACAATCTCCAGGCCGGGCTTCAAGGATTTGAGGGCGTCGACAGACCGGGCAAGCAGCTTGATTCCGCCATCATGCGGGTGCCCAACCATCACAATCCGAAATCTCCCGGCGGTTTCCGGGGCGGCGGCAAAATGGCGGCTGACCGGCTGCCCTATTGGAACCTGGTCAATGCGCGCGCGAGTAAGCTTCTGCAACTCCTCCCGAATCGTGGGACTTAGCGCAATGATGCCCGAAGCGCCGTTCAAAAGGCGTGCCATTCCCAACATCCCCGGGTTCACACCGTTTTCATGGACGAGATCCATGATGTGGACCACATAGGGGAGCCCCATCGCTTGAACAATAGAGTGCGCCCGCTCACAATCGGATTCACTCGTTACGATTACATAACATAAATCGAACTTCCGTCCCTTTAGCTTGCAGAAAAGCGCCAGCCATGTCCGATTGATCTTGTCTCCCTTCCACCACCCGAGCCACCTGTTCAACGCAGGTTGGAAGCGGCGCAGCCGGGGTATGCGGATAGCGTCGTCTCGCAACTGGAATGAATTCTTCGTCTCACTAAGCCAGGTGTATCGCGTCCAGTAAAAATGAAGAAACGAAATCTCCTTGCAGGAAAGCAGGGTCAGCAACTGGGCGCCCGTCCCGTGATTTCGCGCGAGTTCATAGGGCGTGATAAGCGCGATATTCAGCGGATCACCACTCATCTGATATTCTTTTGGTCAGGAATGGACGGCTGATCGGTAAACCTCGGCCAATTCGCGCGCGGCCGCGGCCCAGCTGAAGCGCGAAGCGTACTGGCGCGCCTCCTCGAGTTGTTCCGGCGCGGGCTTGCGATCGAGAGATTCCAGCAACAACTCCGCGAGGGCCGCCTGGTCGTGCGAAGCGAAAAACCGGGCCCTGCCGGAGGCGATCTCTCGAAATACCGGTATGTCCGCGGCGAGGATGGGAGTCTTGCACGCCATCGCCTCGAGGATCGGGATCCCGAAGCCCTCGGCACAGGAAGGAAAAACAAAGGCGGCCGTCTCCCTGTAGGCGGCGGCGAGGAGCTTGTCGTTGACCGCGCCCAAAAGATGAACGCGCTTTTCCAAACCTTTGGAAAGGAGCAGATCGATCTGCCAGTCCGCCAAGTCGGATTCGCCTCCGACGAGCACAAGATCCGCATCCACGCGCGAGGCGATCTGCGCAAAGGCGCGCAATAGCGTGCCGAAGTTCTTGTAATACTTTCTGTTTCCCACGTATAGCCAAAAGGGCCTTTCGTTTCCGACCGCTCCCCGGAATTCCCGGCGGGCATCCGCGCCGGCCTCCTCGAGGAAGATTTCAGAAACTCCGGGATAGATCACGCGCACTCTCTCTTCCGGGCCGCCGATGTGCCTTAGCGTTGCTTCCTTCGTCGCATTGGAAATCGCGATGATGCAATCCGCGGATTGCAGGGCCGCGCGCTTCAGCGCGGGAATGTAGCCGTCAACGCCCATCAGGCTCGGAAATTCCTCATAAATAAAGTCATAAACCGTCACCAAAGTGCGCACACCCTGAATTCTCGGAACTTTAAAATAAGTGCTGTGAAGAACTTGCGGCTTCCACCTTCGCTCGAGGAAAGCATTCACAGCAGCTTCGAAACGGCGGGGCCGAAAGTCGAGCGGAGGCCGGATGCAGGGCGCTTTCGGCAGGCGGCTCTTGAAATGATTTTCGAGGTGCGTGAACCGGATGTCGATCTCCGGGAGAAAAGCGCCTATCCTTTGCAGGGACTCGGTGAAGATGCGGCTGATTCCTCCGGTTGACTGCCGGCGATAAATATCACTCTCGACTAAGACTCGCATGCTGAGGGTCTATTTTGCTTGAGGTCATCTTTAACCGCGTCACGCTACCGGCCCTGGCGGAAACGTTGGATCCTGCGCCGATTCTCACTTCACCGCTCCGACAATGGCGGCTGCCAGCCGGCGCAGCCGGCTCTTCGCGAAATCCCGAACCCGAGCGATGCAGCGAAGAATGTAAACAACCCGCTGCCAGAATACCGACGGAGTCGCTGGGTCCCGCGCACCGCCGATACCAAGGGCGCCGTGGCATTTCGCTTCCAATATGAGTGCCTTGTATTCGGACCAGACAGGCCATTTCCAAGCAAATGCCAGCGCTTGAAGAATGAAGCGAAACTCCTTCATCCCATCCAGATTTCGCCGCGCTGTCAGGACAACATTTCGAGAAACGTAGTAGGATGTTGCCATTCGCGCTCGATCGGCCGAGCGTCCGACCTTGTGCCATACCCTCGCCTTCGGCTCGTACCAAAGCTTCCATCCGGCCCGCTTGGCTCGAAGGCACCAGTCCACATCCTCATAATAGTACCCAAAACATTCATCGAGATCTCCTATCTGCCGAATCACTTCGCTTCGGACCAAAAGGCAGCAACCTGTGACGAACCCCGTTTCACCTGGGCGATCATGCTGTCCCAAGTCCATTTCTCCTTCGCCGATGTGGCCGACCGGCAGGGGATCCGAAAAATTGACTCGCCCCCCTGCGTACCAGATCACATCTGGACGATCAAAGAAATAGATCTTCGGTCCCACCATCCCAATCGTCGGATCGCTTCGAGCCGCAGAGACCAAGCTTTCCAAAAAGCCGCTTCCAACAACCGTGTCATTGTTGAGCAGAAGAACGTACGCGGCCCAATCTTCTTCGAGAATTCTCGCGATGAGCGAGTTGTTGCCTCGTGTAAATCCCAGGTTCTCTCGATTCGCGACATGAATAAAGTTCGGAAACTCAGCCGCCAGGGCCTCCGCCGAACCGTCTCCCGATCCGTTATCGACCACATAGACGCGCGCCGACGGATATGGCATCCCATTCAACGACCGGCAGCATTCCCGCGTGTCCTCCGTGCCTCGCCAGTTCAATATCACAACGGCTACGGATTCGCTTGACTCCATATTGGGCCCTCGATGGCTTTCCACACGTGTTCCTCCGCTCGGAATTCGATCATCCGCCCTCCGGCTGTTAGTTACCGTGTCCCCGGGGCGTTCCGCCGCGATTTATATCCGCGTGCCCACCTCGCAAGAAGCTGGCGCTTCACCAGAGGCGCCCAAGCCTTGGCCGGGGAATAAAGCAGCGTCAAAAACTGCTCTCGGCTCAAAGGCAAAAAACACAATAGCCCTATAAAGCATTTTACATTCCAGCGCAATCCGCGGTATTTTAGACCCAGCACAGAAAAACGCAATGCGCCCTTGAGAAGGCCCCCAGATTTCAACTTTTCCGCGGCATCGGCAAACAACAAGTTCGTCCACCCGTCGCCTGTTAGGCGAAGTGCAGCCAGCGTTTCTCGCATCCGCGGAAGTTCGGGCGCCCACTCCTTCTGCAAAATCCTCGCCGCTACCACTGACCTTTCAACACGTATCAACTCCGATCGGGAAGACCAGACTCCACCCGCGTGAATCCGATAAGCCGCCATTACTTCATTAATGTATCCCAATGTCCCTTTTTGGGCGCATAGAATCCACAAGGGCCAGTCACACATGGGCAACGTGTGAAAAAACTTCGGGAACGGTCTGGCAAAGGCAATGCCGCGGCACATAACGGACGGCGTCTGGATGAAATTGCCGCGCGCCATGTCCTCAAGCGTGTAGAACTGCCTCATCGGGTCCGAATGCCATCGCACGGGCTTCTCCGATTGCCCGTCTTTGACGAGCCAGACATCATGAAAGCACAATGCGCACTCCGGCTTGCTTTCCAGGAAATCCGCCTGCCTTTGAAGCTTGTCGGGCGAGAGCCAGTAGTCGTCGCCCTCGAGGAATGCGATATACTTGCCGCGGCACGCTCTGACAGCGTCGCAGAAATTCTCTTGCATGCCCAGGTTTCGCTCTCGCAAGAGAAGCCGGAGACGATCGGGATATTTCCGCTGCAACTCAATGAGTATCGACCTCGTTTTATCCGTCGAGCAGTCTTCTCCAATCACCACCTCTATTTGAAAGTCCACCACCTGCATCATCACGCTTTCGACCGCTTGCGCGATAAACCGCTCGTGATTGAAGGTAACCATGCAGACGCTCACCAAGGTTCCTGAAGTGGAAGAAGGATTTGCTTCCAGTCCCGCTGCTCCGCGTGGCTTCGCCGCGGTCGTCATCCGATCCTCTCGACGAATTCGGGTCGTCTCCCGCTGCCGGCGGCGTTCTCCAGGGCTCCTCGAAGGATGGCACATATTCTTTCAATGTCCGATGGTGTTACTGTCTGCCCCGTGGGAAGAACGAAAATTCTCGCGGCCATCCGCTCCGTGTTCGGCAGAAGGAGCGAGGCGTTCGGAAACAGGGAACGGTAAGGCTCCATCCGATGGCAGCCTGGCCAAAAATATTTGCGCGCGAGAATGTTCTCCGCATGGAGAACATCGACAAGCTCATCACGGTTCAGCGCGGCGGTCGCGGAATCAACCTCTACGATAATGTAATGAAAGTTATTTGTCTCGCGGAGATTATAAGCCTCGAGCGACAGGCCCGGAGTATCTCGAATGCCCTCTTGATAACAGTGATAGTTCCGGCGGTTGATCGCTACCAACTCATCAATGGCATCCAGCGACGTTAATCCCATCGCCGCGCAGATCTCCGTCATCTTCCCGTTGGTTCCCAGATAGACTACGCGATCATAACCACTAAAGCCAAAGTTCCGCATCAGCCGGATCCGCTCGGCGAGCGCGTCGTCGTTCGTGACAACCGCGCCGCCCTCAAAGGAATTGAGAAATTTCGTCGCGTGAAAACTGAATACCTCGCAGGCGCCGAAACCGCCAATCATTCGGCCCTTATTGGAACATCCAAAAGCGTGAGCAGCATCATACATGACCTTAAGTCCCCGCCGTCTGCCGATGCTTTCGATGGCGTCTGTATCGCAAGGCTGGCCCCACACGTGGACCCCGATGATTCCGCTGGTTCGTGGCGTAATCAGACGTTCGATGCAAGCGGCGTCCAGATGGCAGCCGTTCGGTTCCACGTCCGCGAAGACGGGCGTGATCTCCTGCCACTGAAGTGCGTGAGCCGTTGCAATAAAGGTGTAGGACGGAATGATGACTTCTCCTCGCAGGTCCAATGCACGAATGGCAATTTCGAGCGCGACGGTGGCATTGCACATCGCAACGCAATGAGCGACCCCGGCGAAGTCCGCAATTCTCCTCTCAAATTCCAGAACGAACGGCCCGTTATTGGTAAGCCACCGCTGGTCCAGGATTTGGTTGACCCGGTTGATAAATGCCTCACGGTTGCCAATGTTGGGGCGTCCAACGTGAAGGATCGCGTTGAGCGGCTCCACGCTGGCGGCGGAGCGTTCTTGTGGAGTATTACCCAGGTTCATCCGGCATTTTCCATTGTTTCACCAGGCCGCCGCAGTGTCATTATAGATATTTCTCCCCTGGCAGTCTCGTCCTTACCACCCTGGCTGGCGTGCCATATGCCACCATTTTGTCACCGACATCGCCCAATACCGTCGCGCCCGCGCCAATCACAGTATGCTCTCCGATCTTAATCGCGCCAGTTAATATGGCTCCCATTCCGATTGCAGAGCACCTGCCAATATGAACATTTCCTCCGGTGGCCGCGCCGGGCGCCAGGCTGGAAAAGTCTTCCATCGAGGAATCATGATCCAGGGAAGCGTTGGTGTTGACTATGCAGAATCGGCCAATGGCGCAGCAGGCATTGATGACCGCGCCGGCCATCACGACGGTGCCAGCGCCTATCTGAACTTCGCGTGCCAAAGTTGCCCGCGGGTGAATCGCGCTAATGTAAGTGAATTGAGGCGCGATTCCGGCGACGAACGAAACGATCCGGCTGCGAATCATGTTGTCGCCGACTGCCACGATACCGCCAGCAACGGCGTATTGTGATACGATCTCCGGAATATCTTCCTCCCGACCCAGAACACTGTAGCCCAGGGTCGTCTCGCCCGCGCTCCGAAATCGATCGAGAAGCCCCGCAATACGATACTTCCCAGTTTTCTCGAGGATATCGATAATCACCCTGGCATGTCCCGAAGATCCAATAACGATAATGCCATCCATTCTCAATGCCGGTAGATATCGCAGTAAGCTTTGGCCGATTTAGCTACAGCCCGTTTTTGGGAGACATAAAGGACGGTTGTTGACGCCAGGCCGCAGCGGCGGCGCACCCGGTCTCCGCCGAAATGCTCGATATTGAGCCCCGAAACAGTAAATCCCGCTGTTTCGAGGCGGTTCACAAAGACTTCTTTTGAATAAAGTCTAACGTGGTCTCCTTGTCCGAAGAACTTCCATCGCTCGGATTCGGTCCGCTTGCTGGGATCTTCGCGGTGTCCACTGGCTCCGGACGAAATCGGCGCCATTGTGATACCCCATCCGCCGGGTTTCAAAATGCGATAAAGCTCAGCCATGGCCTTTGTATCGTCCTGAACATGCTCCAGAACGTGCGAGCAGATAAAGGCGTCAAAAGATGCTTCCTGATAGATATCCATATTGGTCAAATCGACGTGGTCATCGACACCCGGCATGCACAAATCAGCGCTTCGATAGGTAACGGCATAGTTCCGCTTAATATGAGAAGACAGCGGTTCTGAAGGGGCGAAATCAATCAGGACAAAGGGGCTCTTTGGATGACGAGGCAAGCGTTCACGCAAGTATAAGGCATAGAGGCGATCGCGGTCCGAGGCCCCGCAAACAGGACAGGAATAGGATTCCACGTTACAGGTCTCGTATCCGCCGGACTCATGCCCGTGGCGATTCCACTCGTCAAGGTAATGGACGCTGAGCGGGTTGAATCTTTCGACCCCTCGCTCGCAGACCGGGCAGAACAGGGCCGAGGAGTACGCGCGCAGGCGCCGCCGGAGCGAACCCATGCTGGACCGAAGCCGCGGCGGAAGCGAATTTGTGATATTCCTTAACATACAATGATAATCCTCAACACACGAAAACCCGCATTCTGGAAACGAATCGAAGAGATGCCGCGCGCCTTGATGCGCAGTCTGCCGCGCCGCATCGCCCGCGAGAATTCCGGCTGTCACGCCTTCTCGTCAGACGGCAACATTGGTGGACAGAGCCCGGCATGTTGCCGTCTCTCCTTCACCCTTGGATTTCAAGGTCCAGTCGAACTGGGGGCGAACGACTCCCTCACACTTGCCAAACCAATTTCCTTCCCGCTCGATATCGCGGACTTCAAACAACGCAACGCTCGGCAAATCGATGAGGGCGACGGATTCGTCTTTGACGATCAAAACCCGCACGCGGTACGTTTCATCATTCAAAAAGTGGGCGGGAATCGTGCACACGCCCCGGACGGCGCCGCATGGGAGAATTCGAGCGCGACACACTGTATTCAAGACGCAGATGTCCTCGATCGTATAAAGGACAACACTAAGATTTAGCTTGGCATTCGGCATGAAGTTCCGAAATTCGAATTCGATCATGACCGGCGTATCCACGGATATTGTATCCGCCGGCTCCCCGCCTTCCGGATGAACACGAACACTGAGAAGACGAACTCGGTGATCACCCGGGGCGGTTTCCATGTCATCCCATGTCCGGGAAGTAAGTCCGACCGTGCTGATGTCGAGATAACGAGACACTACCGTCTCGGCGGGAGCGTCTTCCCTCACACGTCCTTCATCCAGCCATATAGCTCGCCGACACATGGTTTGTATGGCTGTGAGGTTATGACTGACAAAGAGAACAGTTCGACCTTCCTTCGCTACATCCCCCATTTTTCCGAGGCACTTTTTCTGGAAGGAAGCGTCACCCACTGCCAATACCTCGTCAAGGATTAGGATCTCCGGCTCAAGATGCGCAGCCACGGCAAAGGCCAGGCGCACATACATTCCGCTCGAGTAGCGCTTGACTGGCGTGTCTATAAATTTGCTGATCTCGGCGAACTCGACTATCTCGTCAAGCTTCGCATGGATTTCAGTTTTCTTCATTCCGAGGATCGCCCCGTTCAAATAGATATTCTCACGCCCGGTCAACTCAGGATGAAATCCTGTTCCCACCTCCAACAGGGAAGCGACGCGTCCCGAAATGATCGCCTCCCCGGAACTGGGCTCCGTGATGCGCGAAAGAATCTTCAACAGCGTGGATTTCCCGGCTCCGTTCCGGCCGATAATTCCCAGGACTTCGCCAGGCTCGACGGTGAAAGAAACGTCTTTCAACGCCCAGAAGTCTGAATTCTTTGTTCGTTCTTCGTTCGTTCCTTGCCGGCCATTGCCGTTGGCGGAGGGAGGTGTATCGGCAGGCGGAAGGCGGTGGGTGGGGTGGTCTCCATTCTTCTTCCAGAGACTGTGCCACCATTCGTCGAGGTGCTCGCGGAAGGTGTGGCGGCCGAAGTCGCCGAGGCGGTACTTCTTCGAGAGGTTGCGGACTTCGATTATCGGGTCGGACATGGGGGGGCGACTAGATGGTGTCAATAAAGGTTCGTTCCACATGCTGGAAAACCATAATGCCGCTCAAAGTGGCGGCGACCGTGATGGAGGCCGAGACGGCGACGTAAACCGGGTGGACAAAGCCGACTCCGAGAAAGACATACTTGATGCTTTCAACAGGCATGGTCATCGGATTCAGAAGGCTGACCCAGCGCCACTTCTGCGGAATCTGCGTCAGCGGATAGACGACTGGAGTTGCGTACATCCAGAGTTGCGTGAGGAACCCCATGAGGTGGGAGAAATCGCGGTATGTAACAGTCAGCGCGGACATCCAAAGTCCCACCCCCAGGCTCAAGACGGCGATCTGAAGGATGATGAGCGGGAGAAAAACAATTTCCCATCGCATGCCAAAAGTGTCGGCCGCCTTGCCGAGATGCTCGCTCATCGCCAGCGCCAGCGAGCCGGAAGAAGGAGTGCGCCCCACCAGCACGTACCAAAGCGTCAGGCCGAGGGAATAAACGCGCGTGAAATACTTGTAGAAGAGATAGAACACCAGCAGCGTCCCGATCTGGACAAAGACGGTGAAGAGGTTGGAGATGATCGTCGCCAGCGGCGGCACGAGCCTCGGGAAATAGACCTTGCCGAACAGATAGGCGTTTGAGGCCAGAACGCTGGAAGTGGTGGCGAAATTCGTGGCGAAATACTGCCACCCGAGGAGGCCGGAAAGATAGAACAAGGGATGCGGAACATTGCCGGTTGGGATGTGCGCCACCCCGCCAAATATCACGGTGAATACAAGGGTGGTGATGACAGGCTGGATGACGAACCAGGCCGGGCCGAGGAGTGTCTGCTTGTACTTCGCCACGAAGTCGCGCCGGATCATGATGAGGAGCAGGTCGCGGTAGTCCCACAGCGCGTGCCAGTCGAAGTGAAGCCAGCGGCTATTGGGGCGGATGTGCAGTCTGTAGGTCGAGATCATCTAAGGCGTTCTCTGTCCCTCGCGGAGGCGAATGACGGGAACACTTCCTTCTATTTTTTCGGCTTCGGGTCCTTGTCCTCCGTGCGCGACGGTGTTTCGGAGAGTTCATTCTGGCCATTGGTCGCGGAACGGGCGTAAGCGCGGTTCCCGTATTTCTGGTGATAATACCGGTACCCGTAGTAGTAGTAGCCGCTCGGGCTGGGCGGGACTTTATTGAAGGCGACGCCGGTGATGTCGCCGCCGGCCTTCTGGATGGTCTCCAGGGCGCGGATGACTGCGCCCCGGGGAGTCCGGCAGGCCTGGATGACGAGAGAGGCGGAGCGGATATGGGGTATGAGGAGGGAGGTATCGGCCAGGATGTTGATGGGAGCGCTGTCGTAGATGATCCAGTCGAAGTGCTTTCTCATTTCTTCATCGAAACGCGCGATCAACTCGGCGCCGTTGGCCAGCAGTTCCGCCGGACGGTCGAGGACCGTCCCCGCGGGGAGGAAGCTCAACCCGGGGATTTCCGTTGGCACAATGAGATCCAGGGCGCCGGCTTTGTGGTCCAGAAAGTCGGAGAAACCGAGGGACGAGTGCTTCTCGTGAAGGAGGATGTCGTGGAGGATTGGCCTGCGAAGATCGCCGTCCACCAGCAATGTCTTGAGCCCCTGCCTGGCCAGAACCGCGGCGTAGTTGGTGCAACAAAAGGTTTTTCCTTCCCCGGGAGAAGCGCTGGTGAAGATGAGCGAAACGCCGGAATTTTCCCCCGGCCGAGCCATGATGAGGGAGAGGGCGGCTCGCAAGGAGCGGAAGGATTCGGCGACGGAGGAATTCTCATCGTGAAAGGACTGGGCAATGGCGACGCGCTTCCTCCTCTTGGCCTTCACCATGGGTATGCCGCTAAGGACGGCGAGCCCGGTGACTTTTTCGACCTGGTCGATGGTCTTGAGGGAGGTATCCGCGAGATGAAGCAGGTAAACGAGGCTGAAGGCGACGGTGAGACCGCCGAAGAAGGCGATGATGAGGATCTTTTGCACGTTTGGCTTGAAGGGAGCGCCGGGCAGGTTGGCTTCCTGGACGAGGTGGACGGCATTGGTATCGAGCTTTTGGGCGACGTCGGCATCCTTCAATCGCCTAAGCACGGCATCGTAGAGGGCTTGGTCGGTCTCGACCTGGCGGCTGAGCGCGGAATAGGGGATTTCGTCGCGATCGAGCTCGAGTTCGGCTGCTTCCTGCTGCTTTAGCGCGCTTTGGAGGCTGTCGAGCTGGCCGGCCACCTTTTCATCGTCCGACTTCAAAAGATCCGGCATCTTCAAGGCCGCGTCGCGCATCGATTTTTCCAGGTCGGCGATGTGGGTGCGGACCGCGATCATCTTCGGATGCTTTTCGCCGTAGCGCAGCTTCATCGTCGCTATCTCGGACTCCTCCTCGGTGATTTGCTGCTTGAGGGAGCTAATCAGCGGATGGTCCGCGACGCTTGGCAGGAGAAGGAGAGCGTCCGCCGCATCGGGCTTACCCTTGAGTTTGTCCATCTGCAGCAAGTCGGCGTCGAGTTCGATCTTGGTGGCCTTCAGCGCGGTGACTCTCGTATTCAAATCCTTCAGTTTATCCAGGATGATGTCTTTGCCTCCGTCAAAAGAGACGGTGCCGTGGTTCTCCCGGTAGTCTTGCAGCCTAATCTCGGACGCCGTCACCAGCTTCTTCTGTTCGTCCACCTGCTCCAGGAGGAACGTGAGGGCGATCTTGGTCGCACCGGCGCCCCGCTCGATATTCTGCTTCATGAATTCATTGGCAACCGCATCCGCAACCTTCTTGCAGATCATGGGGCTTGTGTGTTCGACCGAGATGTCTATCAACCTGGTATTCGGGCGGACCGAGGCAACGACCATGCCGGTGAGGACTCCCGCAATCTCTTCATCGGACCGCTTGTGGCCATCCTTGGGGGGTGGCAGAAAATTGGGGTCGTCCGCGAGATCGGCTGACTTGGCGACCTGGAGAAGAAAAGACTCGCTTCTCATGTTCTCGACGAAGGTGTTGCGCAGTTCCTGATTGTAATAGTCCAACGGTTGCGCCTGCTGGACCGCGAGGATGTTCATGTCCTGCGGTTCCACCTGGAGGGTGGAAGTGGAACGGAAGGTGGGGGGCGTCCGCTTGACGTAAGCGCCCCCGAGGAACAACGCCACGACGACACAGAGCGCGACAAGCCACAGCTTTTCCAGCACTGCGTGAGCTAAATCCTTGTAGCTCAAGAGCTCCTGGGCGTCGGAGGAGATCATCAGATCGTCCGTAGTGTTAGGAGGAGGCATATCTCAAGCGGTCTGTCGGCCTTCGGTTTTTCAATGGTGGGTTGGTGGTGGCGGGCTCGTTCAGAAGAAGGTCTCGCCAACGGTGATGATGTCCCCGGGCTTGACTTCAAAAGGCGTGGCGCGGCTGTCCTGGATCATTCTCTTCGCATTGAGCTTAAAATTCTGTTTCACACCGCCCTCGTCGCGCACGACGATGATGTCTTTCTCATTGGCGATCCTCGTAAAACCACCGGCCATCGCGATCGCCTGGACAAGAGTGACGCTGTCCTGGGAGGAGAAGGAGTATGTGCCGGGCCTGGTGATTTGGCCCAAAATGACGAAAGACCGCACCGAAGCACCCGACAAAACCACCGTGACCCTGGGGGAGACCAGAAACTGCTTCGCGATCAACTCGTCCCGGATTTTGTCGGCCGCCTCCCTGCACGTTAGGCCGGTTATATTGATCTGGCCGATCAACGGGACTGTCACCGTCCCTTCCCTGGTGAGACGGGCCTGCGTCGTCATATCGTCCTCCTGATAGACTTGGAGGGAGATGGAATCACCCGGCGAGAGCTTGAAATTATCGAGATCGAGGGGGTTGGCAAGCGAGGCGGGGACAGCAAGCGAGGCAGGAACGGCGGGCGCCGTGGGAATCGCGGGGGCATTCCCTTGCGCGAGAGCGGCATGGGCGGCGAGGATGCAGGCGAGGGCAACCGCCAGACCGGAGAGGTTGGGAGCTTTCATGAAGAGATTCTCGGTTCAGCTAAAATTGTACCCCTAAGCTAGCAGAAAAAACGTTGTCTTCGAAATTAAAGTAGTCCGCGGGCAATGAATTCGAGTCTGTCCTGCCGGTGTTTTGACGATAATTGTAAGAGGTGCTGAAGGATCCCCATCTGGTAATCGCGAAGGAAAGCGATACGCCGATATAAAAATAATCGAAGTGCTGATCCAAACTGGCGCCCGTGCTGGCACTGTAATAATCCGAAAGTTCGAAACCGGTGACTCCCGTGACCGAGAAACGGGAAATCAGCCGCTGGGTAACCTGCAGTGACCCGCCGGTGGAGGTGTAATCGGCATCAAACCGCCCGGTGACGGGATTATTCAAACCGGCGGGAAGTTGGTCGGCGGAACTGTTATTATTGCGGTAAACGCTCAGTTGGAGAGTGGTTCCATCGAAAGGGTGGTCCGTGACGCTGCCGGAGTAAACCAGTCCGAGCGAATGGCCGTTGGAGAGTTCGGTAAACTGGCCGCCTATCGAAAGTTGGGCGCTAAGTTTCCGCTGGTTGCTGTAATCCGCAGTCACAAGGGCCTGCTGGTAAGGCTGGCTCGGGCTGTCTTGAATAACGGTCAAGCCGGCGGTGAATCCGACGCCCATCCGGAGTTTGTCCGTTACCGGATGGGTGACTACATTGTGGCTGGAAAGGTCGTAGGAGCTGAATCCGGTCTGGTAATTCGCAATCGCAAGGATGAAATCGTGATTGGAGGTGGTCTTCGGCGTCCAGTCAAATTTTGCGCTCAGATCGGTGTCGAAAAACCTGTATTGCGTTCTGGACGAGGAGCCGACGAGGGCATCTGTGAATATATTGGTGTTTTCGGTCAATCCCAAGGTCAGTTTCTGAAAAACCAGGGTGCCGGCCAGGCTGAAGGAGGAGTTATATTCGGGGCTGATGTGGCTGTCTCCGTAGAAGGAGGCGGCGCCGTTGTAAGTCATGGCAATGCTGTCTTCCGAGCCTTGCTCGAACGCATCTTCGCCGCCATGCCTGAAGGAAAGGCTAGGACTGATGAAGTAGGAAATGGAACTCACTTTGGCGCTGTTCTGGCCGTTGGCCAGGAAGACGTTGTCATCGTAGGTGGAACCGAACGAGAGGCCCCCGTGAATACCGTTACCGCGCAGGAGCGATTCGCCTAGACTGCCCGCGTGGGCAAATTGGAAAGGGCTGGTGTATTGCATGGGCGAAAGGAGGATCGGCACCGGCGCGGGCGGCGGGACTTCCGGGTTGACGTCCTCGGATGGCTTGACGGTGACCGGAACCAAATCGGGGGGTGGAACAGGGGCAGTCGAATCGGCAGGGACTAGAGTCTGCGAATTATTGTTGTCCACCTGCCCCGGCATGGCATCGCCGGGGAGAGGAGGGGCATTATCCATCGGGAGCGCGACGGGGGGCGCATTCTGTGCCTGCGCCGAGCGCGAAAGGCAGAAAATAACGCAGAGAGCGCCGGCGGCGAGCACCCGGAACCCAGGCATCGCGCGATTCAAGGCGATTTGCTTTCGTAATTTCACAACCTTCCCTTTGAGCCTGCGCAAGCAGAAAACGCTACGACGGCGGCCTTTCCGGCAGACTGCATGGGGAGATGACAGGAGGAGGAAACTGGCTCTGGCTAACGGGGCCCGTTGGAGGCGGCGCGCCCGTCGGAGGTGGCGTGACCGTCCGGCGGGAAGATCCGGCGGGGGGGAGCGTGCCGGTGACTGTGGACAGCCCGGCGTTCGCTTCATTCAAGGGAAAACCGAGAACCTGGTCGTTTACGGGCTGGGTGCCCCCGGGTATGGAAAATTGAGAAAACCCGGGACAGCCTTTCTGGTCCACGAGTCCATACCCGATGGCGTCCCGGACGGCGGAGGCGGCGTAGGCTTGATCCGCGGTCGCCGCGGCATTTCCGGTGAGGGAAACGGGACCCGAGATCTGCCCGTCGTCATCCACGACGACATCGCCCGTGGGAATCTGCAAAGACGTCCCGTCCGCCTCGGTCCAGGATCCCGTTCCCACGACTTGGGTGATGCGGGCGGAGCCGGAATCCGCGGTGATGGCCGCCGCGCCGCAGGAGCCGGGGTCCCAAGCTCCGCCGCGAGCGACATTCTTATCCTTCGCGTCAATATTTCCCTCCTCCGGCTCACCGGTCTGGACAAAAAAGGAGGTGCGGCCAGGGAAGTAACGCTCGAGGATCGCCACCATCCGCCCCGAGTGGAGGTCGACGAGGACAGAGCGCTTCGGCGGCGAGGAGTTTTCGTAGTTGACGCTGGATACGGTGACGAGGGAGTTCCCATCGATCTTGATGCAAAAGCCCGGCAGCAAAGAGATCAACGCGTCGCTGAGCTTCTCCGTCCGGATGGTCGTGCCGACAGGCAGCTTTTCACCTGCGGAAACCGGTGTAAAGAGGGTGCTCCCCGGGAACTCGGCCTGAACGGTTCCAGACACTGCCTTCGCGGTCAAGACGGGGGCTTGAACGCCAAGACACCGGGGACCGAGGCAAAGCGCCGTGATCGCCGGCAGCAACTGGAAGCAATACTTCATCTTCATTTTCTTCATTTTGTATCGCGGTCGCCCGCGATTTTAAGCAAGCTCCCGCCCGTGGTCATTTGCAGGGGACGCCGACAAAACCATTTAATAAACATTTCATCCTGCGGGCAGTGTCCCACTGGTCGGAGTCCTTCGCCTCCGGACACATGCCCTTTGCCTCCTTTCGCTTATTTTAGTTCGGTCGCAGCGCTACCATAACGTCGCTTGACGCGTATGTCCAGAGCGAGCCGGGAGCAGATGCACCTTTTATCAAGGGAAAAGATTACACTGAAGAGAGCACGTTGTGTTCCCGTCACTTTCCCACGGGGATTTCAGCTTTCTTTCAGGACGCTTTGCAGCGATTCCTCGAACGAGTCGAGCACTCTGCTCTTTTCGAATTGCTTGACGAACGTGCGAGCCCCGCGGCTATAGGCATGGAGAAGCCGGGGAGACGCCGCCAATTTTTCGAGAACTTCGGCTAATTCCCCCGGTTGCTCGGGAGGGACGTTCGGGCCAAAGCCGCCGTCTTTGTGAGCCGTGTAGAGTTCGCTGTCTTCCTCGGCGACCGTGACAACCGGTTTTGCGAAGGCAAGAGCGGTAAGAAGTTTGCTCGGGAAAAATGACCCGCCGCTGCCGCGCTGCTGGGTGATGAGGCAGACATCGGCATCCACAAGCATTTCGTGATAGGATTTAGGATCCTGAAGGGGAAGGAGCAGCACCTTCTTCTCGACGCCGCTGGAGGCGATCATTTCCGCAAGGCGGCCACGCTGGGAACCTTCGCCGCAGATGACCATTTTCATCTTCCCGTTGGTGAAAACCTTCGCGGCTTCCACCACGATCTCGATCCCTTGTTTGAAGCCCAGGTTGCCGGAGTAAACGGCCATAAAGTCCTCGGGGCGAATGCCGTTCCTGCGGCGGAAGGAGCCGCGGGCCGGAAACGTCGAAGGATCCACGGCATCCACCGAGTTAGGAAAATAGACCAGTTTATAATCGGGAACGCCCTTTTGCCGAAAGCGCTCGACCATTCCGCGGGTGATTCCGGAGACACGGTTGGCTTTGGCGTAGGCGATACTCTCCAAAAGATACAGAAGCCGCGTAAAAGTATTCGGCCGCAGCATTCCGAGACCCAGCGCGGCATCGGGTTGAAGATCCTGGACGTGAAAGACAAAAGGCGCCCCTTTGATGCGCGCCGCGACCCATGCCGCCACCCCGAGCAACAAAGGGGGGGAGACGACGATATAAACATCCGGAGTAGCCAGAAAGAGAATCCTCAAAAAGGAACTGACGACGAACGTGGCTTCGTGAATGATCCTCTTGAGGGCGGAAACGATCGAGGGGACATAGTGCCAGCAGCGGTGGACGGGGATCCCATTCATCAAATCGGTCCGATAGAGCTTTCCTTCATCTTCGGGCAGCTTTTTCCAGGCGGGGTAATAGGCAAAACTCGTTACCATCTCGACGGCGTGGCCCTTCGCGGCCAGACCTTCGCAAAGCCGCACGTTGCAGGGGGCGATACCGGTCATTTCCGGGGCGTAGTTTATTCCCCAGACGACTACCCGCATTCCTGGCTTATCCCGGCCGCCGAATTTCGAGACGGGCTCCCGGGCCGACGGCTCGGCGGGTTTTTGCGTTTCGAGATGTTGCCTGCGGACGGTGTCGAAAAAAGCAAGGGGATGGTCCATGCCGGGGGGGGACGGGGGGTGGGGAGGTGGGGGGTTAGGGCAGCTAATTACGCTCCCGCGTTGTTCTCATTGGCTCGCCTTGAACCTTCGTTTCAATTCCTTGGTTTTGGCCACACAAAGAAATTCGTAAAACCCGTGAAGCCGGGCGAAATAAAAGCCCGGCTCGCCATCCAGGAAGCCGCGCTGCCACAGGTAAACATACAAAAAGCGCAAGAAGGGCCGGCAGGGAAGCGCGACCGACCAGTGCTTCAATAGGCGGCGCACCCCCAGTTTGACTCTCAGCGAAAAAGGATCCTTGCAGGCGACTGACAGGCGTTCCATCCATCGGCTCATATCCGCAGGATCCTGCGCGTAGTGGTCCATCGCCACGCACGCTTCCCAATTCGAGTAGCGGTTATGTTTCTCGACAAAAACCTCGATGGACGGAAAGGCAAAGTGATCCATCTCGCATTTCAGCCGGCCGATCTTGCCCTCGACGAGGACATGCTCGTGGACTTCGTTGTCGCCGCTCCCGGTGGCGGAGTCGGTGAGCTTTTCATACCGGCCCAAGCGGTGTTTGAAGAGCCGCAGATTCCAGTTTGGGTAGTAGGCGTGCTTGAGCCATACGCCCATGAACATGAACCGCCGATTTATCAGATAACCCGCGGTGTCATTGGACTCCCGTGAAACAATCTCCCGAAATTCGCTCTCCGCTTCGGGCTGAAGGGCTTCGTCGGCATCCATTATAAATACCCAGTCGTGCTTGAAGCAGAGGTTTTCAAGCGCCCAATTCTTCTTTTTCGGCCATGTGCCGCGCATTTGAAACTGAACAACCTGGGCGTCGAATGACCGGGCAACCTCCCCGGAGCGATCCGTGCTCGCGGAATCGACGACGATGATTTCATCCGCCCAGGCGACCGAACCGAGAGCCCGGGGCAGATTCTGCTCCTCGTTCTTGATCGGCACCAAGATTGACACCGGGACCGGGGAACGAGTTTCCCGCGCGGTTTCGAGTTCGCAGGCTGTATCAGCGGCAGATATGCAGGGCTTCCCCCCAGAAGTTTCTCTCATTGGACGTCACGCGAGTTTACTCCCCTCCCCGCAATTCAAAATGTTATTCAATAGTTTCTACCGCACCCGGCGGCTTCGCGCAATGATAAATAGATGACCTGCCACGATCCAAAGGCTAAACCGCCGCGTCCCCGCGAAGCCGGGGGAACAAAAGTCCGGCGCGGCTCACACGCGGCGGCCTGCGTTAATAAGATTCTTGGCTGTCAAATCCTTTCTAAGAGCCAGCCGCGAGCGAAGAGAGTCCAAGCGACAAAAGAGTCCCGAAACACCGCCGTGAGAGGGACGATCAACGGACACGAGGCGCGCAACGGGTTTCTTATGTTTGGTGATTAGCACTTCCCGCCGACCCTTCGATTTTGAAACGAAATCGAGCAACTCGGGCAGATGGGTCTTGGCTTCATAAGCGCCGACGGTTTTAACCATGGGATCAAAAAGTAACTCGTCTAAGACTGGTCGTTTTAGTTGACAAGCCAAGCGACAATTTCCAACGAAGGCGGTGCGGCAACGAACGCGGGCGGCGTTCATCTTTTATTGACGACGGATGCGGGGTTGCCCGCCACGGTCGCGCCATCCGGGACATCCCTGGTGACGACCGAGCATGCTCCAATAACGGCCCCTTTTCCCACCGTGACACCGGGCAGAATGAAGGAGCGGGCGCCGACGAACGCCCCTTCCCCGATGATGATCTCGGCGGTCTGGAGCGGAAGGGCCGGGTGTGCAAAGTCGTGCGTCCCGGTGCAGAGATAGCTTTCTTGGGCGACGATGGCGCGGACGCCGATTTCAATTTTTCCCAGGCTGTAAGCGTTCGCACGGTCGCCGAGGCATGCTCGGTCGTGCAAGGTGAGGTTCCAGGGAATGTGTATCCTGGCCCTCTGGTGCACAAATGGGGTTCCGGATATGCGGGCGCCAAAAAGCTTCAACCAGAAGAGCCGCCATGGGTTCAAAGGTTTCGGTGTCCAGGCGCACAAGAACGCCCAGGCGCATTGCCAAAGAAGCATCTTTACCCGCTGCCGGAAGGGCCAGGGAGAATCCTCGGGAAACTTCTGGTCGTACGTCTTGAAGGGCTTTTTCATTTCAAAAGGCGGGCGAAATCCTCCAGAAAAAGGAAAGCTCCTTGAACAATGGTTATCCGCAAAGTTTATGAAAGCGGCCCGGAACCGAAAGGGCCCCTTAGCAATTCCAGCCCATGTTTGGGCAGCCACTCCGCCTCCAGGGCCGCCTGGCACTCTCTTGGGCAGGCCAGATAATTACACCCTTCTTCAATATCGAAAATAATATAGTCAAATGAGAGCAGCGGGGAAAGCCGTCTCCAATCAAAGCTCTCCACAATGAGAAAAGGCCTGATCTCCCGGAGTATCCGCGCCGCCCCTTCTATCACTTCGCCTTCGCAATCCTCGGCGTCAATTTTACACAGGACCCGGTATCCGGCCATCTGATCCGCAAAGGAGTCCAGGGTATCAAGCTGAACAAGACGTTTCTTCGACAGGCCGTACACATTCTGGAGCGACGAGGTGTTCGACCTCTGATCTTTGAACGTGCCCGCGGAGCCGCTGACCCCATCAACGAGAAACTCCGCCAAACGGCGAGAATTCCCCAGCGCGATGGGATGAAGAGTCGCTTTGGAAAGGTGGTTGCTTGAAATCGTTCGCATGAGAAGTCGAATGTTCGTCTCGTCAGGCTCAAAGAGCCAAACCGCTATCTCTGGAAACCGATTCAGGACCCGTAATGTATACGATCCCACATTTGCTCCCACGTCGATGAAGAGCGACGGCTTGAGGCCATCAAGAACAGCATCGAAATAGCGGGCTGTCTTTTGCTCGACGTATTCGTGCGGAAGCAGGTAAGCAATGTCTCGGAGCCATTGCACGGATTGACTGAAAGATCCATTCCTAACGGTCACCGGAAAGTCAGTCAACGTCGCGAGGCGGCGAAACCACCGCATTTGCCGGAGTCGCCACAAGGGATGAAAGCGGTCGCGAAACCAGGATATCATAAACTGCCGCATTCTTTGCCCCGCCTTGGCCTCATCGGGCTTTTTTCCCAAGCTCCGCCAATTCGTCGTAGCACTGCAAGTATCCCCGTATCATGCTTTCCGCGCTAAAGCGCCCCGCGTTGGCAAAGCCGCGCTCGATCAGGCGCTGCCGTTCGTCCGGCTCGGAGAGACGCCGGATCGCCTCGCAAAAACCGGCTTCGTCCGAGACATCCCGCATGAAAGCGCCCTCCCCGGCTATTTCGGGCAGGCACGGCGAATCGCTGCAAACGACGGGGCAACCGCATACCTGGGCCTCGATGACCGGCCAGCCGAATCCCTCGAGCCGGGAGGGGAACAAAAGCGCGAAGGCGCCATTATAGAGAGCCTCGATCGCATCGTTGTCCGGCTTGACCAGTTGAATAACGCGATCGTTCACTGCCAATGTCCGGCTCAGATCGACGAGTTCGCCGGGCAGCGCCTCTCCGGCGAAGACGAGTTGCCCATCCCAGTTCGGCCGCAATTTGGCGAAGATGCGCAGGACTCCCGCCCGGTTCTTGCGCAGCGAATTGGAGCCCACCTGCAACAGGAAGGGGCGCGTGAGATCGATGTCTGTAAATCGCCGCAGCCGCGCGAGCGTTTCCTCCCGGCTCAGCTTCTTATAATCGTGATTCAGACTGATGAAGACGACCTTGGTCTTGATCGGGTTGGACGTCCCCGTGACCAAGCGCTCGACATCCTGCCTGGTCGCCGTCGAATCGCAGGCAATCATGTCGACACGTTTCAGGCCTTCGAGAATCCAATGCTGGAGAACAAGGCCCGTCCGGGATGGAGCAGAGTCGGTTTGTTCGCCCAGCGCCCCCCTTACCGCAAACAAATCGTGACAGGTAGCCAGGACCGGATGGTTTCTTACATGCCGGCTGTAAAGTGCGTTCGAATGATCGCAGATGTGCACGAGGTCGCAGTGCGGCAGCCTTTTTCGAAGGAGGAACGGAAAAATAAGGAATTTGTCGATGTAACCGAGCCATTTTCCGAGGCCGGTGCTTGATTCACGAAGGCGTCCAAAAAAGGGGCGGGGGAAAATGAGTTCCACTTCGACGTTCCTTTTTTTCAGTTCCCGATGGAGCATGCTCGAAAAGCGCAACATGCTCTCCTGCCGGTCGAAAGGATAGTTGCCGATTAGAAGGATCATTCAACGGGCGGAAGCTGAAATGATTCGGCGGCGAGCCGGGATCTCATTTCTCGCGGGCGATCGCCCGCTCGATCACTCCCATATATTCGCCGGCGACCTGGCGGCCTTTAAAGCGCTGGAGATGAGCCTCGGCATGGGAGCGGATCTGGTTGCGCAATCCGGCGCTGCCCAGAAGTTCAGCCAGCGCGGCGGCCAGCGCTTCCATGTTGCCATTCTCAAAAGTGCGTCCGCACGGGCCGATCGCTTCCTTCAATCCTCCCTGTTCGGAACCGACGACGACGCACCCCGAAGCGGCTCCCTCCAGTGCGACCACGCCGAACGGCTCCGCCCACCGCGAGGGAACCACGAGTATCCGGTGCGCGTTGAAAAGCTTCGCCAGCTCGGCGGCATTCTTCGGACCGCGAAAATCGACCTGTTCCGCGATCCCCAATTCCCCGGCCAGCCTGCGCAAGTTGCCTTCCTCCGGGCCTCCACCGACGACCGTGAGGTCCGGCTTGAGCCCCTTCCGGCCGAGCGCGTTCAACGCCCGGAACAGAAGATCCACCCCTTTGTCCGAAACCAGCCGGCCCGCAAAAATAAGATCTCTCTCACGCGGCGCGTCCGCACCCTGCTGAAACAAATCGTCACGATACGGGTTGCCGATGACCACGTGGGGCGTCCGGATAGTCGCGCCGATCGCGCTGCTGATCGCGATGTTCTCGCACTTCGGAAGGAGCGCACGTTTGAGACGGTCCCGCCAGCGCAGTCCTCCTTCGACGGATGCTATCCATGTCTGGTGCGCTATGACCGCGGGGCGGCGCAGAAGCGGCGCGGCCCACAGACTTCGCAGGCTGATGTTATTCTGGAGAAGGACATCGCTCCACCGAACCAGTTCAAGAATGCGTTTGAGCGACGGCTGGCGGATGACTTCAAAGGGCCATTCCACGGTGTCGGGACCGGCGGTCTCCGTGATAAGCTTCACGGAATGTCCCATGCCCGCGAACTCCGTCCCGAGGATGGCGGAGACGGTCTCGATGCCGCCAATGCTCGGTGAGAATGCGTAGGAGGAGAGCACTATTTTCCGATGGGCGCCGTTTGCCGTCATTCCCCGGTGCGGTCAAACCAGCGCGGCCAAACCCGCCGCCGCGGCGTGAACGCTGTATTTGGCCATGCGGTCGCGGCACCAGTCGAAGTCTCGCGGGAATGCCGCCAGTTCCGCGAGGGCGGTTGCGCACGCTTGCGCATCCCCGTCGGGGATGACGCGCACCCGCTCCCAGGAGCCGAATTCCTCCTTGCATCCGACGGCGTCGCTTACCACGGCGGCACAACCGGCATGAAGAGCCTCGTTGACGACCAGCCCCCATGTTTCCCCCCTCCGTTTCGAAGGTAGAACGAGGATATCGGCCGCCAGGTAGAAGGGGGGGAGCTGGGACTGGTTCACGAACCCCGCGAACTGAACCCGCGGCCCGAACCTCTCCGCCCTCTTCCTAAGTTCCGGTTCCAGATCGCCCGAGCCTACATAGACGACTCGGAAACGGCCCCGCTTTTCACTTTCCAGCAGTGCGAGCGCTTCAAGGACGAGCCCTGGATTTTTCTTCTCGATGAGCTTGCCCGCGAATAACACCAGCGTCTCGTCCTCCGCCACATTCAGTTTCCTCCGGCAACCATTCCTCGCTTCCTGCTTTTCCGCCAGGGACATCGATCCGAAGGGCGACTCCACGCAATAGGGAGAAAAATGGAGTTTCTCCGGCTGCACGCCGTGCCGGAGCAGGTGCCGCCTGTTAAGTTCGCCGATATAGAAGGCCTGCCGCACGTTCCGATAGACGCAGAAATAGTAGGCGCTCCTGGCAAATGCCTTCCACCCGGAACGCACGGCGGCCTCATCCTGCGTCTCGTGCCGGATCCAGATGGGGATGCCCAGCCTTAGACAGGAGAGATACGCCACCCAATCCGCCAGATAATAGAACTGCGAGATCAACACCGCGCGGGGAGCTTCCCGCTTCAAAAGAGCGAAAATGCCCCTGCCGTGAAGACTCCACGGGCCGGTGACGGCGCCTGCGCGTTCATTGTTGAGGACGATGTGGCTGTAACCTTCCAGGAGGGGCGTATCCCAAGCGACCTCGCGGTTGAAGCCCTTGTCGATCCGCCCGCCGCGCATCGACCAGTCGCTGACATACACGACTTTGAAGCGGCCCGGCCGGAGGCGTTCCAATTCCCGGTAAACAGGGGCCTTATACTGGACGGGATGGGAATCCAGGATGATCAGTTCGATCCCCATGCGCTCAACCCGCGCAACAACCCCGCCCAGCGCCGCGCGTATGCCTCCCATGAATACCGCACCGCGGTTTCCCGCGCCGCCGCGCGGCGGCTGGCCCATTGCGCGGGATGCTCCATGACGCCGCTCAAAGCTTCCGCCCATGCCGCCGCGTTCCCCGCCTCGCGGATTTCTCCAGCCCCGGCTTCCGCAACGAGCTCCGGGCCGGCGCAGGAGGGCGATGTGATGATGGGCAGGCCGGATGCGAGCGCTTCGAGCAAGACCAGGCCGAACCCGTCAAAAAAAGTGGGAAAGACGAAAACGCTCGCCTGCCGGAACACCTCACGCAGCCGCTCCGCGCCGAGTTTGCCAAACACCACGACGCCTGGCATCGCCCGCGCTTGCTCCATTATCTCCCTGTCTCCCGGGCCAACCAGCCACAGCTCGGCGGCATGAGGCTTCAACTGGCTCCAGGCCGCCAGCAAGGTATGGATGCCCTTGGCCGGCGTAAGGTTGCCTACAAAGAGGAACCTGGCCTTCCCGGACGAGTTCCCCGGCGTGAAGCGATCCGCATCAACCCCGTACGGAATCACTGAGATTTTCTCCGCGGGAACTCCTCCTTCGACCAGGGAATCCCTCGCGAACCGGCTTGCCACGACGATGCGATCCGCCCGCTCCATCTCCTCTTTCTCAACCTCTTCGGTGAGACGATCGCTCCGGGTCTTGCCGGTGTCCAGGAGCATGGGCTCCTTCCCACGAATGCGGGCTCGCGCCCTGCGGTGGATTGTCGTCCGGTCCAGGAGGAAGGGCTTTCCACATTCCCGCGACCTGCGCGCCAGCAGCCACGCGGAGGAGTCGAAGCCCACAACGGCGGCGGAAGCGCGAATGGCAGCCGCCGGCACAAGCCTCTGAAACCAGCCGTTCCGCCACAAATACATCGCTTCAGCGCCCATGCCCGCCTTGTGAAGGAGCTTTCCCGCCACTTCGGGCAGCCACAGTTGCCGGGACTGCCCGCGGAGCTTCTCAGGAAGGACTCGATTTGCTGTTGTGCCCAGGTAACGGCTGGCCCAGCCAAATCGGCAACCGGTGTAGAAAGCGGAGAGGAGGCCGTCCTCCAGGAGACATTCGGCAAGTTTGGTTGAATGCTGCGTTCCGGGGTGGCATACGAGCGCTCCCTTCATGTCTCGCCGGCGTCTCCCACGGCGAAGATGCCTCTGCCCCGATGGATTCGAGGCCCGAAGGCCTCGGTAACCCGCGGCGCGGCCTCGGCGACGCTCTGTGGCAGAGCCTGGCGCGCGGCGGCCAGGGTGAGCCCGGCGCAAACGCAGACAAAACCGAGTGATGTCGGCTGGCGGAAATTACCGGTGACTATGTCCGCACCGCACGCGGCGCAAAGGAGGATGGGAAGACTTTCGCCGCGCCCCAAGGCGCGCGCGCCGGCCACCACCAGGCTCATGGCAAGGAAAAGACGGTACGCCAGGTAGGGAAACCCTCCGCAAGCTCCCACTTCGTAGATAATGCGCTCCCATTCCGTCTCCACGGGCACCTGCTTCTTATAGACCAGCACCGCAAGGTTGCTCGTGATACCCAGGCCGTTGCCAAAGGGAGGCACAATCGTGGCAAAATAAAAGCCTCTGGAAAAAGTGCGAAAATAACGGTTGACGATCGCCGAACCGCCCACATCGCCGCCTTCACCGCCAGCCCACCTTTCGGCGAATACCGTCTGCCCCTCCTGGAGTACCGATACTTGCCCCACGAAATGATAGACGACCACTATGACGCAGATGAAAAAAGCCCCCCGCAGGATATTGGCGCTGCGCGTCGTGCTCGCCAGCACCCCCGCGACTGCGACAACCACGCAGCCAAGGACGAGGCTGCGGCTGCCAGAAACCGCCATGGCCACGAGCGTCGCGCCCGTGGCTGCAACGAGCAGCGGGCGTGGAAACAGCTTCGGATCGAGAAATCCGGCAAGGGTGAATGCGGCGCACAACGCGAAATAATGAACCGGCCCCGAGATGAAGGAAAACAGGGCGGCTGGCCGGATATGGCCCCCGGTGGACCCAATCTGCGTAGCGCCAATCCCCGCGCCGGCATTGATCCAGGCCTCCGAAGGCGCCATGAACTGCACGATCATCAATGCGGCAAGAAACGGCGCCAACAGCAGGACCGCGACTCCCAGCCGCCGAAGGTCTGACGCATCGAGGATTTCGGGCACGATCCAAATCAATGGCAGGTGCAGAAACAATGTCCGGTAACCGAACAGCGCGATGTCCCAGGGAACCTGTCCAAGGGACACCTGCGCCGTTCCGATCGCAAAGAAAACGAGGCAGTAAACACCGAGCGTGCTTAGCCAGCCGTTGCGCGGAAAGCAGCCTTCGGAGAGCGCCACGAGGTACAAAAGGATGACGAGCGGGTCCCGCACGAGAAGCAGTTCTTCGGCAAGCCCCGGGAATACCCATTTTCGCAGGGAGCCTTCCAGCAACCACATTATGCAATACAACCAAAAGAGCCGCCGGGTCCGTAGGACCCGGCTGCGATCCGGCGGAGCCAGGTCGGGCAACTGCCCCTGCTGATTCATGTATCCGTTCAGCACGTTATTCATGTCGGCAGTATGAACGCGGGAGCAACCCGGCACCATAGCATTTCCCAGCGCTTTTCACAAACTCACGGTCTTGGCGCCTTCGGCCCGCGGCGCTCCCTCGGGCCCGTTCGTTTTTCCGAGCCATGCCTCCTGGAAAGCCAGAAGAGTGACGGGGCTGTAATTCAAATCGGCTGCGCGTTCCTTTTTGAGGATGGCCGCGGGGTTTCCCACGGCGATGCCGCAGGGTGGAACTTCGCGGCCGACAACCGCCGACGCGCCAACGACCGCCCCGCGGCCGATGCGCACACCGGGAAGGATCGTCGCGCCCGTCGCAATCCAGGCATAATCGTCGATAACAACGGGTTTCGTCACGGCGCGCCAGTGGGGATCGTTCACATCATGACTGGCGGTGAGAATGACAACGCCGTCATTGATGCACACGTGGGAACCGATCCGGACCTCGTCGTGCAGCATGATGCTGGCCCTCCCGATGAAACTCGACGCTCCGACGGTCAACCGGGAAGCGCGGCCTCCGAATCGCCCCTCCACGATGCACGAGTCCGAGCCGATGGAAGCGCCACGGCTGACCAGCCTCCATCGATTGAATGCCACCTTCAGAAGCCGCGGCATCGTCAGGATGCGTTTTGCCCACGTCTTGAAAAACTGCCGCGAAAAGATCGGGGGGTGCGATCTATGCTTCCAAAGGTAGAGAATCATAAACTCTGAAAGGAGAAGCCGAGAGACTCCTCAGAAACTCCGCCGCGACCCGCGGCAATGCCGGGCACGGCTTTCTTTTCTTGAGCCCTTTCGCGAGGTTCGCTTCCAGTTGCCCGTCCAGCGGATGCACCAGAGGATCCTGCGGCGGCCTTGACTTCGGCTGCATCCGCGCGCGCCAATCGTCCATATTGACGATTACCGGCAATCCGTGATCCAGCAGCGAAGCCACGGAGGAGCTTTTCCCGATGAGTTGGAGCGGCGAGCCCGCGACGGCGAAGTCCGCCGTTTGCATAAGGTGAGAAACCGTGGCGACAGGTTGCTGCCCAAGTTTGATGAAGCGAAAGTCGCTCGCATCCCCGCGGCTCATCTCCGCCCAGATGCCCTCGCCGGCGCCACCCAACCGGCCCACCGAGACGATGCAGACGCGTTTCCCAGCCAGTTCCGAAGCCCGCCGTAGAATTCCTAACAGCGGCTCCGGCTTCCACCCGGGAAGGAGCACTCCGAACAAGAGGCAGATCCAGAAACCGCTCCTTTCGCCGGGGTCGGCTGGAACTCCGGCTTGAGCCAGTTCGGCTGGAAACTGGGACGCGGGCTCGACCACGGGGATATTGCCGAACAGCGGAAGCAGCATCGCGCGAATGCCGTTTTTTTCCAGTATCGCCTGGTAGATCGGGTTCGAGGTTGCAACAGGATCGGGTTTGAGAAGACGAAGCATCCGCAAAATGCAAAGCCGCTGCACCGCGCCCACCAGCCTGTGCTTGAGCGGCGCGTTGACCGCCTCCCCCAGCCACAGTTCGTGAAACATAATCTGGAGCCGGGCGCCAGCCGTCATGCGCTCCAGGTACGGAATGGCCTTCCATACGATCCCCTTGTCATGAAAACCGTAAGGCACGAACTGGAGGCTGATCCAGTCGGGAGCGAACCGGGAGTGGTACTCCTCGACCTTCCTGGCCGCTTCCGGCCAAGGCAGCGCCGCGGGGAAGCGAAGCACCGGAATGCCTCCCGGCAAAGCGGTTTCCGAGATCTCGCCGCAGGCCAGATTGCGGTCATGCAGAGCGATGAGGCGGCACTCATGCCCCTGTCGCACACACTCCTCCGCAAGCAATCGCGTCTGGTCGCCGACACCGTCTCTTCCCGGCTCGAGACCGCTTGCTAGAAATGAGATATTCATTCAACGAGATGGCGCGGCGGGAAGGGCCATCTTCCAGAAGGTTGCCGCGGTCTTCTTGACCAACCCGAGGCGATTTTTCCACCTGTTCATCAACCGAAAGGCCGTGCGTTCAAGAATCCATGCGCGACGCCATTTTCGGTTCCTGGCCAGGTGCAAGGCGAACTGGCCATATACCATCCCGAGGTCATTCGCAACATGGGAATGATATGCCGCATACTCGGGCATTTTCAAAAAACATCGGTTGACATAAATGGACGCCCGGAAAAGTTCGCTCCCGCCTCTTTCAGTGTATCGCGTGGAATGGATTCGGTAGTTGGTCAGGCGCCGGGGGTCATAATAAGCGCCGCCTCCGGTTCGCACGGCCAGATGGCTGAGCCAAAGGTCATAGACCCCTCCAAGCCGGCGCGGATAGGGCGCCCCATCGAGGATGGAACGCCGAAAAACAGCCGCCATAACCATCGGGATGCAATGCCCCATCACCAGATGGTAAAAGGGCCGATGAAGGCCCGCGCGCAGCCCGACACGTCCGAATTTTCGGGAATCCTCCTCCGTGACTTTCTCCAGGACCTTCCCTTCTTCATCCATTATCCAATGGTCGCAAAATGCCACGACGACCTCCGGATGTTGCTCCAGGTGTCCGAGCATCTCCGCAAGAAAGGATGGCTCCCACGTGTCATCATCATTCAGGCAGGCGATATATTCGCCGCGGGCCGCCTGAAAGCCGGCGTAGTGGTTCAGCGCGGCGCCAAGCCTTGTCGCATTACGCCGGTAGTGGATTCGCGGATCGCCGATTCCGGAGACATAATCCCTGGCTTCATCACTGCCTGCGTCATCGGACACAATGATCTCGAAGTCCTCGAACGTCTGCGCCAGCGCGTGGGAAATGGCGGCTGGAAGAAAGCGCAGGCGCTTATAGAGCGCGATGACTATGGAAACCTTTGGAATTCCCTCAAATTTCGTGGAGCCCCCTTCCCTGCTTTTTTCACAATATGAATTTCCGAAATTTGCCGAGCATGGTGAAACCCGACATCAGTCGCAGATCCGACTTCCGTCTAACCAATGCGGCAGGGTAGCCAAGCAGCCTTACGAACTTCGCCAGCATCGGGTTTGCCGGCCTATGGAAGCCATCGTGCGACGCTATCCACCAAAGCGCGGCCCGAATGCCAAGCGGCTCGTAAAGCAGTTCGTCCAATCGCCAGCCGAATCTGCTTCCGATCTCGCGCAGCGCCGGCTCCGTCCATCGGGTCATGTGATGCGGCGGTTGGTCGAGAAAGTCGGTCTCACCGAACAGGCGGGTTGGCCGGCGATTGCTCGGTATCGCCACCCAAAGCGTTGCGTCGGGCGTCGTCGCGTGAGCGGCGTGTTCGAAGAGCTTTCCCGGCTGGTCCAAATGCTCGAGGACTTGGAATGCGGTGGAGACCGTTGCCTTTCGTTCCGCCTGCACAGGGGTGTCTCCCACCTCGAGTACTATTACATCCAGACCGGCTGCCTTGCACTCCTCCACCGCCGCGGTGGAGAAATCGGCGCCCCAAGCGTCGATCCCCTTGTCGCGGCAGAGCTTGAGGAATTCGCCGTTTCCGCAGCCGATCTCAAACAAGCGGTCGGCTCCGGTTACCCGCGCAAGAAGACAGTCATACTCCCAGCGCTCGGCTGGATACAAATCGAGGGCCTCGTAGGCGAGTCCGTACCAGGCGCTCTTGGGAGCAATCATCGGCACGCAATATTCAAGACCGCACCGGCCGCACCGTCTTAGCGTGTAAACAGTTGAGGACCTGGACGCCTCCTCTGTTAGGCGGCGCTGCATTGCCGGATCGTTTGGCGCATAGCGCGCATGCTGCTCCGCCACGGAAACCATTTCCAGGTCAGCCCCCTCGGCGCCCAGGCAGGCCGGACAAATCGCCTTCAAGGCGTCATCCATTTGCCTGTTGCAATCCTTTGGGCGGCCCAAACTTAAGACCGTAAATCCCGATAATCGCCTGAACAAGGAGAGTGCCCAGGGAACTAAACACCGAGAAGTGGAGGACGCTCATGGTCGAATTGAGATCCATCGTGATAACACAGAATATTTGAATCAAACAAACAACCGCTATCTGAGCGGCTGAACCCCACCAGTAAACCCATTTCCTGGAGAGGTGCAGAATATAGACCAAGCCGGAAAGATAGTTTATGCTCCATGCCAGGAGACTGAATCCAGTCTCGCGGCGCAAATGGGAGTATTTCGGTCCCAGCAGGAGAAGCAGCGCCGAGGGAAAGGCGAACGCCGCAAAAACCAACACTACGCAAATCAGCGTTCCGCCGAGCACAATCTGAAAATAGCGGCGCGGGAACTCCCTGACGCTGAGTTTGGCGACGTAGGGGCCGATGAGAACACCGTTGATGCTCGCGATAATCCCGAGGAGTTGTCCGAGTCTTCCAAGAGCGGCGATTTCCGCAACGCTTTTGGTGTGGCCGAAAAAACTGATGATAAAGATGGAAATCTGGCCCTGAAACGCAAAGAAAACGGCGCCGGGAATGATAGGGGCGATATATCGCAGCATCTCGCGACGCAACGCGGGATCGGGGTATTCCGGCTCAACAATGAGGGGCCGGGAAGCGCGATAGCAAATAAATGCGGAGACGGTAGTCGCGATGCTTCCGAGCCAGGCCGTCGTGACGGAAGTCAAGGCGGAAGCGAGGTGGAGAAACCAGCCACCTCCAAGCCTGCCGGCGCCCGCGACCAGTTGTGCGTTGTAGTACTGCCGCAACCGATGGTGCATGAAGAGCGGCGCGGTGTAGAAGGAAGCCATTCCTTGAAAAAAAAGCCCAAAGACGATCGAAGCAAAGAGGAGCGCCTCTGTCCTGAGATCCCATCGTTGCCGAGTTGCCAGCACATGAAATGCAATGGCCGAGAGCGGTATGGCAGCAAGAAAGAATTGATTTCGCTGGAATCGGCCGGCGCGAATGTATGCCCCTACAACACGAGGGTCCGCAAAGCGTTCCCCGACGAGAGCAATAACGCAACTCGAGAGTCCAAGGTCCGCAAGGAGAACCAAAGTGCATTGGAACCCGAACGCGACGCCGAACTGGGCATAAGCTTCCACGCTGAGCCAGCGCAGAAAGAGAAACCCGGTGATAAGACCGAGAAGCTGGATCAAACCCTGGCCAACAAAGAACTCGATGAGGCGCTTCGACCACCTGGCCCATCGTGTCCGGTTCCCGACGGGGTCTTTAGGGTCTGCCTGGGGCATGGCCCTCGTGGATTGGCGCGGGAAGCCGCAAAGGAGTGGAAGTCACAAAGGAGGTTACCGAAAGGAAATGAGAGTTCCGATTGAGGAGGATCAAGCCATTTCCGCATGGCTTGCGGCGAATGAGGCGAGTTTTGAGACCTCTCCCGATAGGAGAATGGGCATTGCGGCATCCAGCTTTTCGTCAGACCAGTCCCACCAGGCGATCTGCTGGAGAAGAGCGATCTCTTCCTCGGTAAAGCGCTTTCGCACCGGCCTTGCCGGGTTGCCCACGGCAACCGTATAGGCCGGAACGCTCTTGGAAACAACGGCATAGGCGCCAATGACCGCGCCATCGCCGATGCTCACTCCGGAAAGAATGACTGCCGACGCACCAATCCAAACATCGTTGCCAATGATCACATCGCCTTTAGTCTGCATTTGCCCCGCGATTGCTTTTGCGGACTCGCGGAAGACGGAAAAAGGATAGGTCGTGATCCAATCATGGCGGTGGTTGCCGCCACCGAGGAAAATGACGACGCCCTCGGCAATCGAACAGAAAGAGCCAACCCGGAGCGTGGACGGTCCTCCCCAGCTCAAAACGGCCGGCTCGCCATAAGTTCCGCGGCCCACGGAAAAGCGATCTCTAAGCGGAGTGGAAGCCTTTTTCTGCAACCACTCGACAAGACGGGCGAGACGCCAGATTGTTCGATTGATTGGCATGAATTAACCGACGGAGCCGGTTGCCGCCAGCACTTGATCGAAGATTCGAACCATGTTCCGGGCGAAAGAGTCTGAATTGAATTGCTCTTCATCGACGAGGGCCCGGGCTCTCTTCCCCATCGCCATGCTTTCCTCGGGTCTTGCGGCAAACCATTCCAACGCCGCGCGCCAGCCTTCAACGTCTCCATAGTCAACCCACTTTCCGATGCCCAAAGCCTCGATATCGAGGTCGAGAAGGGGGTTGCGAGTCACAATGAGCGGCCGCCCCAGGGCCAGACCGTCCATGACGCCGGTCAAGCCCGACAGGCTGACCCCTTTTTGAAGCGGAATGGCAAGCGCTCGGGCCTTGCTCATTCTTCCCAGCAATTCAGGAAACGAGAACTTTCGCCGTCCAACGGGAACCGTGACTTTTACATTGGCTGGAAGTTGAGCCAGTTCGGGCAGCCAGGTATCGGGCATGCAGACGATTTCCACTGGATGAGCCGTTTGTCCGGCGGCCCGGCCAAACACGGAGAGGTCGCGGCCAGTCATCCCGGCGCAGATGAAGCCTTCTCCCGGCCCGTCGGCGACGGGATAATAGCTCCTTTGGGGTCCCCAACGAACCGACCTGGCCTTGTTCGAGTTCGTGGCGTTGCCGGCGCATTCCGCGTTGATTTCCTGAGCGAGGTGCTTGCTGAGCGTTGTCATAGCGTCCGTTCCCCGGAGCATTAGCCGCACGAACGGCGTCCTAAGCCACGTTAAACGCCCCCGATTCGGCGGATGATGAAGCAAATTCACGATCGGTTTGTTCCACAATCCGAGGGCACGCAAATAACTGAGGAGGTTGATTTCGTCGGCGCAAGGAGCGTAGATGATGTCGTAGCTATCCCTGCGCCGCCACGCCGCCCATTGGTGATCCAGGTTGCCCAGTGAAATCGGGAATCGTATCCTGCCAAGCCATTTGTTAACGGCTTGAAGAACCTTCGACCCCTGAAACGGGGGTATATCCATTTCGTATCCAAGCTCTTGGAAGCGGTTGATGCCGAAGAGGACATGATCCGGTATTTCTCCCCGTTCCAGCCGGGCAAGTTCATAATCCAGGGGAAAGTTATTTAGCACCAGGACGCGGGGCATTGGATGCTGTCGGCTGGTCGCTTGATCAACCAGCCGAAACGGGAATATCGGAGCGCTCCCAGTCCTGGGAGAGGGCGACCGCGGGGTCATAGGTGAGGACGCCGATTCCCAGCCCATCCTGGCCGGGGTCTTCTACGAATTCCCGTGTTGGATACCAGCCCCGTATCTCGCTCCAAAGGACCGGCACCTGGCCCGCCCAACGCCCGGTCGATTTTCCGAAGCGCGTCTTATAGTCAGGAATAATATCGTGAAATGCGATCGAGCCGCCCTTTCGGACAAAATGCCGATACTGAAGAAAGTCCTTTTTTACTCCCTGGTAGGTGTGATCTCCATCGATAAAAAGGAGGTCGAGCAATTCGCCGGCCAGCAGGCGGGATAACCGCTCCTGCGTCTTCCCAGAATGGGAAGAGGCTTCGAGAAGGCAGACGTTTTGTCCTGAACGAACAAAAAAACGCAGGATAGTCTTGTTTCTTATGTGCAAGTCCATGCCGATGACCTGTTTAACCTCCGGCAACGCCTGGCAGAGCAGGAACGTCGTCCCCGCGAAAGCGGTTCCGATTTCCAAAACGCGCCGAGGCTGAAGCTCCTGGACGGAAGCAAGGAATGCGGCTATCTCCGCGGGTATTTGGTGCGAGCCCAACAGTTTGTTGGCGAACGCGACGTATTGCTCCGGGGTGCGGCAGCCGCGGCACTCGGCGAGAAGCTGCTCCTTTCGCGAGGTATCGAGGAAGGAAAACCTAAGTTGGTTGGAAAAATCTTCGAGCTGGTAAAGCCGGGGTCCGATAAAAGGAAGGCCTCTCGCGCGATTCCAAACTCTGAAAAAGAGAGAACGTCTGGGGGGCATAAGTCCTACTCGGGGATGTCGAACCGTGGCGGCCGACGCGCGTCAGCCCCATCCGTGAGTGTCGCGCTTCGTCAGGCCGCGGCGGATGCGCAGTTCCTCGATAAGCAAAAGGTGCCGGAGGCTATGACCGAAAGCGTGGCACATGGCCAAGGCCACGGCTGGAAACCCCATGCGACGTTGCGGCCAGTAGATTCGCACGGCAAAGTAGCAGAACCGCATGAGTTGATACCAGAACGACGGATTGACGCGGGCACACTGCTCATCGGAGGCGGCCTGGGCGTCCACATATTGGTAACGCAAGAATTTCGGAACAAGGGTTCGGATATTCGGATTATTGACGTGCCAATAGAAGTGGGTGAGCCTGCCAAGTTCGCCTTGGATGACGGGCATCTCATGCATCTCTTTGAATTCAAACCTGGAGCGTCCTTTGCGCCAAACACGCGCCCAGGGCTCGCCGGTGTCCCATTTAACGCCGAATTGAATATCCCTGCTCGGCACCCAGAACCCGGCGATCTCGGGGCCGGCTGTCGCGCACCGATCCTGGACTTCGCGTCCCAACTCAGGAGTGACAATTTCGTCTGCGCATAGCCAGAAAATCCAATCATTCCTGGCCAAAGGCTCCGTCTCCGAGACCACGAGCCGAATATCCTTGGATGGGTGTTGAATGACGCGAACATTTGGGAAACTGGCCGCGATCTCCAGAGTTCGGTCGGTGCTGGCTCCGTCAGCGAGCAGGACTTCGTCGGCCCATTGGACGGCTGAGAGGCACTCCCCGATAATGCTCTCAACGTTTTTGACAGGAAGAAGTACTGTGATCATCGAGTTTGCGACCTTCCATCCAATACCATCATGGCGGCCAACTCGCCAAGAGAGAGTTCCGGTTGCCAGCCGAGGCGCATGATACGCGCGGGATTTGAGACGAGCCTTTGGAAGTCCGGACGATATCCGGGGATCTCCTTTACCCATTGTTCGCATCCGATCCCCGCCGCTTGAAAGCAAGCCTCGACCCAAGCTCGCACCGGATAGGCTCGGCCGCTGCCGATGGCCGCCTCCCAGACTTCATCTTGACTCACAAGAGTCCACATTGCCCGCACCGTATCGCCGGCAAAAGTCCATTCTTTTTCAACCGCCAGGCTGCCGACTTCGAGCTTTTCGTTGCTGCCCGCGGCGATTTGCACCGCGGCCTGCGCTATCTTTTGGCTCAAGTGCCTCGGTGAACGGAGCGGACTGTCGTGATGAAACAAATAGCCCACGTAGCAGCGAAGGCCCAGGGATCTGAAATACCGCCCGAGGTACACGCTGTGGATGCGGGCCGCGGCATAAGGGCTGAGGGCTTGGAATGGTCTCTCCTCGTCAATAGGCAAGCCGTTGTTTTCGAACTGAACGGCGCTACCCGGCAAGAACACCCGCGCCCCACGACAATGACGCCAGCAAGACTCGAGAATGTTAACCGCTCCGGTGCAGATGGCCGCATGGTTGGAGAATAACGCGTCGTGGGCGAGGGTCGAGTCCGCGGCGAAATGGAAAACAAAATCGGGCTTGGAATCCTGAATCAGAGACTCCACCTTCGCGAAGTCCGCGACGTCGAGTTTCACGTCCGGACCGCTTCGTCCGCAGCCAATAACTCGAGCGCCTTTTTCGCTGCAAAGTCTCGTCAAATAGTGGCCATCCTGGCCGCTGGCGCCCACGATCAAAACAGTCATGACAGGTGATCAGGTTTACCCGGGCAGGGCCGGAGCTACCACGTCTCGGTTTCCAACCTTTCATTGGCCCACCTGTAAACCTTGACCTCCGGAAGGGGGAATATCATAGCCGTTCCGCCTTGCATCGCGGCGCGCTCCCGTTCAAGGAATTCCTCGGCGAAATGCCATGGAAGCACAAAGTAATAGTCGGGTTTCATGGCCCGGGATTCCTCTTCGCTGATGATAGGGATGTCGCTACCGAGTGTTCGCGCGCCGTGTTTGTCGGGATTGCGGTCCGCGGCAAAATCAACGAGGCGATTGTCAATGTTGCACCATTGAAGGATGGTGTTGCCCTTTGTCGATGCGCCGTAGATGTGGATGCGTTTGCCTTGCCGTTTGATCTCCTTGAGGAGACGCAGGAGCTTTTCTCCGTGGACGTTGATTCGCTCCTGGAAATGCTTGTAAGGTTTGTCGGTGTCCAGTTCGAGGTCGAACTCCTGCTGGCGCAGGGATTTCAACCCGTCGAGCCAGGCCTGATCCTTGTAGGCGAAGCAGCCCAGGTGGGTCGCATAACAACAGATGCTGCCTCCGTTTGTGTCGTTGAGCTCGGCGCGAATGATCTTGAGGCCCGCGCGGGAGAGAATGTTCTCGATGACAGCGAGGCTGTAGTACTCGATGTGCTCGTGGCAGATTGTATCATAGGAGGTCTGTTCGAGCATCAATGGCATATAGGACATTTCGAAGACCCAGAGACCCGCCGGGGCGAGGACGGCAGCGATGTTCCGACAGAAAGCAACCGGATCCTCAATGTCATAAAACATGGCGATGGATGTGACAATGTCGCAGGGGGCGCCCGCCAGGAGTTTCGCCAACTCCGGGGAGGGAAAGATGTCGCGGATGACCTCGCAGCCGACGACCGCCTGGGCCGCCACGTCCGAGGGGTCGATGCCGATGCGCCTCGCTTCGTCCGGGAAAGATCGCAACAGGGTGCCGTCGTTGCAGCCGATATCGAGCACGACGGGGCTGCGCAGGGCCACCATGGCCAGCGCCTCCTCGGCGATGCCTTGCAAGTGCTCGCGCATCGTTCGATTTGTGCCCGAGCGATACCAGTAGGCCGAATAGAGAATTTCGGCGGGGACCGTGTGCTTCATTTGGAGAAGACCGCAGGCGTTTTCGTCTCGCGTGGGATCACATCGGACCAGGACGCACGGGATTTTCCGCAATGGAGGAATTTCCTTCCCGACCTTGTAGAATGAACCTTGAAGGTACTGTTCACCAAGGTCGATGACACTCGTGAGCGCGCGAGAACCGCACACACGGCAGGTTTGGCGATTGACTAAATGCATAAAAGCAAGCTGGCGCGCCCTCGAGTCTTTTCCAGGGCGATCCACTAATTTCGGTTTGTATATTTCCCTGCCAAAGGGGCTACGGAATGCGGTGATCTACGCGGGTCTATAGGCGCACTTCTTGATGTCCACTTTTGAGACGCTCGAGAAACCATTCATAGGTCTTTTTGATTCCATCCTTCAATTCAACAGAGGGACGCCAGCCGATACTAAATAGCTTTGTGACGTCCAAAAGTTTCTTGCTTGTGCCATCTGGCTTGGTGGAGTCAAAGAGAATGTCACCAGCGAATCCGACAACATCCGAAACAATTTTAGCGACTTCACAAATGGGATAATCGATGCCAGCTCCCGCATTAATGACCGGGCAGTCATTATAATGTCGCATGAGAACGAGAGCGGCATCCGCAAGATCATCAGCGAAAAGAAATTCGCGCCTCGGAGTGCCCGTCCCCCACAGCGTTAGGCGACGCGCGCCCGATACTTTAGCGTCATGAAATTTTCGGATTAGTCCCGGCATCACATGCGAGGTCATCAAATTGAAATTGTCGTGCTGTCCGTAAAGATTGCACGGCATTAAACTGATCGCGTTGAATCCAAACTGCCGACGATACGCGCAACACATCTCGATGCCGGCGATTTTGGCGACTGCATACGCGGAATTGGTGCCTTCCAGGTGCCCGGTCATTAAATACTCTTCTTTAATCGGTTGAGGACATTCTTTCGGGTAAATGCAGTTGGACCCAAGAAACAACAACTTCTTAACGCCGTTGCGATAGGCGGCGTCGATGACGTGAGTCTGAAGGAGCAAATTCTCCCGAATAAAGTCTCCTGGATAGGTATCGTTTGCAACGATGCCGCCGACCCGAGCGGCTGCCATGAAGACGAAATCCGGGCGCTCGGCCGCAAAAAAATCGTTTACGGCGTCTCGGTGTGTTAAATCGAGCTCCTTATGGGTTCGCCCGAAAACATTGGCGAATCCGTCCGCAATCAACTTGCGGTAAATGGCCGATCCGGCCAATCCAGTATGACCGGCAACGTATATTCGGCTGGATTTATCCATGGAAGGATATTCTATGGGGTCGTTCAAAGTGGCAACGTTATGTAGATTCACAGTCCAGACACGTCACAACCGCAGGTCGCCAAAAATTGGAGCGCTCTTGCTTCCGTTGTGTTTTGATCGATCCAATCGTAGGTGCCCTTCAGTAGGCAGGCGTAACGCGCGGGCGTTATCTGTGATATTTGTGCTGAGAGATCCGCGAAGTCTCTGTAAGCGATGCAGTTCCCGGGATTCAACCCAAGCGGCGCGCACGAATCCGGCTTATCGGGTAAATTCTTAAAGCATAGGACGCAGCCATTTGCGGCCATTTCGTAATGCCTCAGGCAGTCCCACCCACCCCGCTTTGTTGTGATTCCAAAACGCGACGCGCGCAGGTCCGCATAATAATCCGCTTCCTTATCGAAGGCCCACCGTTGCGCTCCCAACTCGCCATATACAGACCCGGCAACCTGGGAAGCAATCTCCGGATCGACGATGTGACGACAGAATTCCTTCGTCTTTTGTTGAGCGGTGATGCGGCTTATCTTCTCTTTCGGGATACCAAAGGCAATTGACCTCGCGTTCCTTGGGAGCGGGATAAAAGCCCTCAGGGGCCGGGGGACCCTTTCAAGACCGTAGCAAAGGCCCCCTTCGGCAAGCTCCCGTTTAAAGTAGAGATGTCTTGAAAAGCGAGCGAACGCCAACAACGGACTGCGGCGCAACACCCTCCAGGCGAACGGAAAAAAGGCGGGTACGTCCTCTCCGTCAATAATCACCAGCTTTTCGGATGGCAGAACGCGGGATAAGTCCCAGGCTATCTCTCCGAGGCCAAACAGAGGCCAATGGGCGCCCAGAGCCACGACGACCAGATCAAATTCCGCAAGGTTGCCGCTCCAAAAGAACCGCTTTTCAGCAAGCTCTGGCAAGTCCGGAAGAAGACCGTAAACAGTGAAGCCATGGCCGCACTTTTGTTTCATCGCCGGAGTCAGCGGCGCATACATGCAGTCGAACCTCGGTAGATCGATGGAATTTTCGCCAAGAATGCTTCTTAATCCATGAAACAGACAGGAGGCTAGATAATCCGGCCTATTGGCGTGAATAAATAAGACTTTTGGCCGAGATGACATACGACGCCAGACAAGAACAGTCTCCGCAGCCGATAACCGCGAGGCGGGTTGTCATTTTCAATTCCCGTCTCGTGAAGCTTGGGCAATGGGACGGCCAATCAGGACAAATTGAACGCCAAACAGGCCGGGAAAGCGCTTTGTGGCAAAGCCGTCGATCCATTTTGCGCACTTCGCCGGCAGCAGCCCCCGAACAACCGGCAGGGGAAGATGGCCGGTCGCGCGCGGCTCGCACAGTTCGTACCCTGATTCCGTAAGGAGAGAGCACGCGGCATCCCAATCGAAAAACCGCAGATGGGTGGAATCCATCAAACCTCCGCCGGTATATTTGAAATGGCCGCGCAGCATAAGCGCCCGTTGCTTCCAGTAGAGAATGTTAGGCAGCGCCACAACCAAAACGCCGTGGGCGCCGAGACAAGGGCGCAGCACGCGAAGCAACCGGGAGGGTTCACGAAGATGTTCCAGAACGTGGCTGCAAATCACCACATCAAAGGTCCCCAAATCCTTCGGCGGAACAAAGTCATCCAGGTCCGCAACCAAGACCCGATCGAGCCTTTTAGCAGCCAATTCGGCTTCGGGTTCGGAGAAGGTAACGCCGACTACTTCACCGCCCCTTTGCTCTTTGATGGCGGCGCCGAGGTTGCCGGCGCCGCACCCCAAATCCAGGAAGCGGCGAGCCGTCATCGGAATGCTTTCGAGCACGGCCAGGTTGAGCGCTTCGTAGATCACTATCGCCTGTAGAATCTGCCTCCAAGGGCAGCAATGCCCAGCAGCGTCCGCCGGCGGCGGGCGTAGGAGGAAGAAAAGAGAGGAATGGGAGATTCCACATGACGCCAATATTCCCGGTGCGCTTGTGTGAAGGGCTTGCCGTCGAGAAAGTTGCGGAGAATCGAAGTATTCCACGGCTTTCCGACTCCCGTGGCATGGAGCATCGTTGCGTGGGTGACCAGGAAACCCATCCCTTCCTTTCCGGCGAAGCTCATTGGACAGTCGGTGGCCATTACCGCGACGTTCAGAGCGTCTTGATCATAAAACCAAAACCGGTAGTCGCTGGATGTCCCCATGCTGGATAAGTCCAGGCCGCTTTCGGCAATCATCTCAATGATTGCGCTCCAGAGTTGCAAGAATCCGGAAAGCGCCCGCGGGAGGCCGACGAATCCGCCATTGATGTAGATGGAAGACTGGTTCCGGAACTGGATACCCCGGCTTTGAAAAAAGCGACGCCACCCGTTTCGCTTTGGATGATTGTCCGGCATGGGCGAGTTGACATCCTCGCACAAAGCGACGGAATCGGACATCCAGTCTTCGAAGAAGCTCCAGGGAAATTGGACGGTCACATCGGGATCGAAATAAACAATGCGGCCGGCCGTCGTTTCAAGCTGGCCGAGAATCTGCAACATGAAATGAGGTTTGCAGTTCGTGAGATGCCGGTCGCCGGGGACAGGGAGGAAGCGGATGCGGAAGTCTTCGGAAATGTGGAATGTAAGGCTCCCATTGACTTTTTGAAGAGGAGTCGCCCAAGGCGGAAGAGCGCCCCTGTAACCAGCGCAAATGGTTCCACGGTAGCCGGAGGCGTAGAGGGAGTTGGCGAGGGCTGCCAGGCCGCAATGAAAGTGGCCTTCGAAGAGCGTGCAGATGACCGTTTCCACCACGCCTTTTAATCGTGTTCACGCCGTCCGGAAGTTGAAGGGGCGCTGGACCGCGCTTCGCGACTTGCGCGCATTTGGAGCGTGAGCGTCTCGGCTTCCTCGAGCCACTCCAGCTTTTCGCGGAAAGTGGTTTGCAGGCCGAGGAGGAGGGTATGCAGTTCCGCTCCTTCCGGGGTGCACCATTGCCAGCCGGGATGCGCATAGAGCTCTTCCTTGGTCATCGGTATGGATCGAGTTTGCGGAGCGATTTAATATCGAGCAAATCCCTGTCGCGCCCGGCCTGCGCCTTCATGGCGAGCAGTGTCTTGTAAGATACCACCGGAGCCCGAACGTCGCCGAGGACAATTTCCCATTTCGCAGCCGCATGTTCGGATGGAAAATCGAACGGCTCGTAAACGAAGACATCGACGGGGGTGCGCCTGTGAGCATCGCTCCAAAGTTTGAGAACGATCATGTTTTTTTCCCTGCGCCAAGCTTCGCGGTTGGCTGGGTCGGCGAAGTCTTCCGGCGTCACGGGGATCGTCATTTGGTAGCCGATGCGCCCCAGCGCGCACAGACCGTTAATGATATTGTCCGGTTCAAGGCCAATGACCAAGTCCACATCCTGGGTGAAGCGTTCGTAGCCGTGCGCGGCGACGGCAAGGCCGCCGACGATGAGGTATTGCACGCCGGCTTCATTCAGCGCCTTCACGATGGCTTCAACACTGCGGACTTCCATAACGCGCTTCGCCGCCGACACGTTTCAATGGATCGAGTGAAAACGAAAAGCTTGCGGCGAGGCTCATCTCCATCTAGGGAAAAGAGATGTCTGTAGCATGCCAGTAGCTATTGTCACAGGATCGGGCGGCCTTATCGGCTCTGAGTCGGCGCGCTTTCTTGCGAGCCAGGGTTTGGATGTAGCCGGCATCGATAACGATCTTCGCAGCCACTTTTTCGGCGCGTCCGCGAGCACTGCCTGGGCTGTGAAGGAACTCGAGACCAAGCTCGGTTCACGCTATCGCCACCATGACCTCGATATTCGAAATCGCGAAGGGGTTGAAGAGCTCTTCGAATCGTTCGGAAGCGAAATTGCCCTCGTCATCCACGCCGCGGCCCAGCCTTCCCACGATTGGGCGGCGCGCGACCCGCACATGGATTTCTCGGTAAACGCAAACGGCACTCTCACGTTGCTTGAGGCCGCGCGGAAATTTTCGCCCGATTGCGTTTTCATCTTCACATCCACCAATAAGGTGTACGGTGACGCGCCAAACTCACTGCCGCTCGTGGAAAAAGAAAGCCGATGGGAGATTGAAGAGAGCCACCCCTGGTTTTCCAGGGGAATTGACGAAACAATGAGTATCGACCGGTCTCTGCATTCTCTTTTTGGCGCTTCAAAGGCCGCAGCCGACATTCTCGTTCAAGAATACGGGCGCTATTTCGGCATGAAAACAGTCTGCTTTCGCGGTGGTTGTCTCACCGGCCCCTGGCATTCCGGGGCCGAGATGCACGGGTTTTTGTCTTACCTGGTAAAGTGCACGGCGATGGGGATGCCGTACACCGTCCACGGTTACAAGGCCAAACAGGTAAGGGACAACATCCACAGCGTTGATGCGGTAAACGCCTTTTGGCAGTTCTTCCTCCATCCCAAATCCGGCGCGGTTTACAATCTCGGCGGCAGCCGGCACGCGAATTGTTCCATGATCGAGGCAATCCGCCTTTCCGAGGAGACGACCGGCAAGAAACTGAAGTGGACGTATAATGACGAGGCGCGTCGCGGGGATCACATCTGGTATATTTCAGACATCTCCGCATTTCGACGCGATTACCCCGAGTTCAAATTGACCCGCAATGTGCCGCAGATTATCGAGGAAATCGCGGACTTTCTCCTGTGATTCCACCAAGGGATGAAGGCAAGCTGCCGCCCTTGGCGCGGCTTCGAGCCTTTTCAAGGGCGATCCACGGATTCCGGTTTTCATTTTTCCCCAACCAATCCGCCCCACGGCTGACGCGGAGTGCCGCTTCAGCTTAAAATCTCTGATTTCTCGACTGAACGAGACACCGCGACTTTCCCCGCGGGCGAAGGTGACCGCGATAAGGACACTCCAGTCAAAACAACTCCAACCTATATCCTCTCGCTTTCCGATCGGCTGTATTCCTTCACGTATTTGGAGTACTGGTAATATTCGTAGTCTGGCGCCGAGGCGCTGAGATCGTTCAAGACGAGTCCCAGCACGTTTACCTGGCGATGATAGAGCTGCTGAAGCGCCCGATGAGTGAGACGCATCGAGGAGGTGCCGAAGCGAACTACGAAGAGTGCTGCGTCGATCTTTGGCGCCAGGCTGGCGGTGTCATCCGCGACGATGACGGGGGCGCTGTCAAGGACGACATATTCAAACTCCCTGTACACTTCCTGGAGGAAGCGGTCGGTCACCTTGCCGAGGAAGAATTCGCCCGGCTGGCTGACATTCTGACCGCGCGGGAGCAGGGAGAGATTCTCGAAAAGGGTGGGCTGAAGGGCCTCCTTCCAACTGATGCGCTGCATGAGAACTTCAGCCAGGCCGGTGGCGCCCGAGATGCCAAAGGCGGAGTGCAGCTTTCCGCGCCGCAGATCCGCGTCCACGAGGAGGGTTTTGCAGCCAAGAAAGGAGAGCGTGATGGCCAGGTTCGCGGAGACCGTCGATTTACCCTCGCCGGGCACCGCGCTGGTAACGATGAGCGACTTCGGCCTCGCACCGGCCATGGGCAGGTAGAGAATCGAGGATCGAATGGTGCGAAAGGACTCCGCGAACATGTGGCGCGGATCGTCCGGCCGAACCAGGTCCAGGGCGATCGAGGCTTTGGTCATCTCGTGAGGAACGTGCCCCAGGACAGTCTCCTTAAAGTTAACCTGGATGTCGTGGAAGGACTTCAGTTGGTCGTTGATCTTGTCCAGTATGATGACGAGGGCGATGCCAATAAATATGCCGCTCCCCAAGCCAAGCAGAATCGCTCTAACCATGCCGGGCTTGACGGAGATGGGCGCGGAGGCCTGCTCGAGGATGGAAACGGTATCCTGATCCAAGGAGGAGACTACATTGACGTTGCTAAGGTTGGCCAGGAGTTGATTATAGAGCGCCTGGTTGCGGTCCTTTTTAGCCTTGATCTGGTCCAACTGCGCAAGCAAACCGCTGTACTCGAGGGACTTTTTTTGCCAGGTCTCGATCATCTGATTGAGATTCCTGATGCGGATGCCGAGCGATTCGCGCTGTGTTTTTAGTTCATCGAGGGCTTCCTTTGAGTAAAGGTCGATGTTGCTCTGGGCATCGGCAATCTGAGCATCAACTTTTATTATTTCCGGATGCGTGGGGCGAAAGGTGATCAAAAGCTGCTGCCTTTGCGCTTTGAGGAAATCGAGCTTCCTCTTTGCCGAATAATAATCCGCTTCCGGCCCAAAATTCTTCATGATGGTGGCTTGGGAGCTTCCATCCACAACGGCGGGAGAGGCAGCGGGGGCAGTCTCCGCGGGGTTCTTCTGGGTGCGATCCAGATTCTGGTCGAGGGTTTCATTCTCGAGAAGACCATCCTCCTTTTTCAGATCAGCCAGTTCGTCGTTCAACCTGTTGAGATACTGGGCGGCGCTGTTGCTCGCCTGCTCCAAAAATCCAATGTTATGGACTTTCTGAAAGCCAAGGAGGTCGTCTTCGGATTGGGCGAGATCTTTTTGAACCTGAGCCAGCTCCTCGGTGATGGCGGTGCTCGTGCTCTCCGACTTTTGGGAACGCATCTCGCGCTTTACCTGGACATACTCTTCCATGACGGACTGGAGGTATGCCTGTGTATAAGAGGGCGAGGCGCCAATGGCCTTTAGAGTGAAGATGGAAGTGCTGGGAACCTGGCCGACATTCAGGTCAACCTTCGACTGCGGGATGTCCGGATGGAGCGCCTGAACCCGGGCCTGGGCGCGCTGCTGAACCTCGCCGCTCGTCATCAACTGGATCTGCGTGCCGAAAAAGTTGATGAGGTCTTCGGTGTAGGCGGCGTCCTCCTTGATGTTGATCTTGCCGCTGACGACCATGCGGCTCTGCGAAAGATAGGAGGGGGGCCACTGGGAGATGAACCAGGCGGCAACAGCCAGACCGGTGCTGATCGTCAAAAATGGAATCCACCAATATTTGCGGAGGGCAAGGAAAAAACGGAAGATCTCGGTGCGGACGATCGCCCACCGGGAAGAAATGCTGGATGGCAGCAGGTTTGGAGCCGTTAGTTCTGCCATAAGATCAGAAATTCCAGAGCATTAGTTCTGCCATGGATTAGAAATTCCAGAGCTTCTCGGGCACGATGATCGTGTCTCCCGGTTCGACGGGGGGATCCCTGTCGAGTTTTCCATCCCTAAAAACAGGTTTGAGATCGATGATGAAGGTCTTGTAACCCGAAGGGGTTTTCCGAATGAGTTTGATTTTGCGCATATTGGCAAAATCGCCGAGACCGCCCGCCCGGAGGATGACTTTGGCAAGGGTGAAATGGGTTTCGTCGGCTGGAATTTCCATCTCTCCCTGGTTGCGAACGTCCCCCATGAGCGTGATCTTGCCCCTGGACTTTCCGCCGAAGACATCCACTCCGAGAATGACGGTGGCCCGTCTATAATAAGATTTTTCGAGTTGGGCCTTGATGTCGTAGGCCAGTTGGCGGCAGGTCTTGTCAATCGCGGCCACGCGGCCGATGAGCGGCACCTCGACGTCGCCGGAATCTCCGACGCGAATGGGTATCGGCTCCTTGCCATCCTCGACGACGCGGTAGCTGAGGACGTCGCCATCATTCAGCTTGATGGTGTCGTTGAGGACATCCATCGAATTGGTCTGCCCGACGGTGGCGGAAGCGGAATAGTTCGGCGGAACCACCTGATCCTTCGGGATGGTGTTGGCGGGGGCGGGAGTGGCGAAATCACGCTGCCACTGGGCGGAGGCAACGGCGAGGGACGCAAAGAGAAAAAGCGTCGAAAGGAGGGGGAGGGAGGGGCGTTTCATTGCCAATACATCGCATGACTAAAAACTGTAAGCAAATTGGACTGTCAGAGCGTCCTGTACATAGCCTTGATCGCGAACGTTCGCAAGTTTCAAAGTAAATTGATACAGAATTGACATATTCAGCCGTCTCGTGAGCTGATAGCCGGTGCTGATGGAGGCTAAAAGCTGGTCGTAATGCTGCGACGCTCCGAATCCGGATTCCTGAGTATCGTTCAACGACAGAGAAGTGCCGAACCCGAGTACCCGGGACAATTTCCACGAAGAGCTGTAGCTCAGGAAGTAATACTGCTCTTCGGCGGACGTGACGCCCAACTGGCTCTCCCTTCCGAAGGAAAGGCTGTCGCTGTAATAGCGATTGAGCTGGTGGCTCAAGGACACGCTCGCGTAGTAGCTGGCCGAGTTTGCCCCTTGGCCGGCGGGGGTGGCGGAGCCGCTGAGGACGGGGGAGCCGACAGGACCGCCCCCCCCGCGGAAGTAGACTCCCTGGTAGCCGCCGGAGACAGTGAGCTGTGTGAAACTGGTGAGGCGCGTCTGGAAGAAGGGCCCGGCGCCAAAGGTCGTGGCGGTCCCCCTGTCACTCTGGCTGTAGGTGGTGTAGGAAGCGTTCGTGTTGAATCCCACGCCCGTTATCGGGGTCACCGGAAAGAGCGCCGAAAACACCGCGCTCTCCGTGGCATGGGTGTCGTCTGGAATGGCGCTCTGGTTGCCCTGATCCTGAGAAGTAGGCGTGATGATATTCGTGTAATCCAGGTCGACAGTGAGAATGGCGCTGTTAAGGTCCCACAGGATTCCGGCGCCGATGGTGTTGCTGTATTGAGCGTACGTTGTCACATTGCTTAACGCTCCCACCTGGATGGGGTTGTCGGAGGCGGAAAACTGGTCGTGGAAATTGATGCGAAAGCTCCCTGTGTAAATATCAAAATTAAGCTGTGAGTTCGGAGCAACCGTTATGTTGGGAGAGGCGTTTTGCGGATGGAAAATATATTCCTGATAGCCGAGTGAAGTCGTCAGGCTCAGGGTGTTGCTCCTGGTCACGGGCCAGTTAAGGTTTATATTGACGGCCGGGCTGACGATAATATCGGCTTGCCGGCCGGTCTCGGAAAGGTTAATATTATCATTATACTGAACGCCTATTCCCCCCGTCACCTTAAGAAGTACCGGTCCTACTTCCAGGTTATAATCGGTCGTTTGGATCGGCTGTTTCCTCAACGCCGCCGCGGCCTCGCCGGCTACGGAGGGGCGGATTGCTTCCTGGCCGGGAAGAGGACCAGCCCAGAGGGAAATGCCGAGACAGGCGAGAGCGATCTTGAAAAAACGAGATGGCCGGCGAGGGATAAAAGGAAAAGTTGGGGAACTTCGGATCATCGCCTCTGTTATGGTGCTTTACGTACTTTTGCGCGACTAGGCAAATTAAATGCTGCGAGATGACCAGAATTCGCACCCCTCGGAATTCGCTTTTGATGGAGGATAATCCCACCGCCAGTTCGCAGGAGCCCCCGGCGCGAAAGATGGTTTTCGCGCCGTGGATGGCCGGCTGCATGGCCGCGCTCGTCCTGGGGTTCGCCGTCTTCGGCGCCAAGCCCGCCGTTCACTGGGCCAAGGGCGTCCGGGCCCGGCATTTCGCCGCGGAAAGCGAAGTGTTCATAGCCCAAGGGAAATGGCGGGAGGCATTTTCCAAGGCGCAGGCGGCGTATCAGCTCAAGTCAAACGAACCGGATTCGCTACGGGCAATGGCCCATTTTTACGAGAAAGCGAGCCCGCGAGCCGCCCTCCCGTTCCTCCGGATCCTTGCCGGGTTGGACACGGCGACGCCTCGGGATTTGAGCGAATATGCGGAGGCTTGTCTGGGGCAAGGCAACCTCCCGGAAACGCAAGGCCAGGTCGGACGGCTTTTGCAAATGGAGCCGGCGAACGCCGATAACCTGCGCCTGGCGGCTCGCGTCCGCGCCGCCATGGGAGATATCGAGGGGAGCCTCCGCTTCGCGCGGGAAGCGGAGGAGCTGGAACCGCAAAATCTTCAGGGCCAATTTCTGCGGGCAAGACTCGAGGTTCTGTCGAAAGACGCCGCGACGCAGAAATCCGGCTGGGATACGGTGTGGCGGCTGGGTCGCGACCGCGGGGCGGTGGGTCTCGACAGCCTGCGCGTTTTGGCTCGTTGGGGCGGCCTGCCCCCCGGTCAGGAAGGGGACTTGTCCAAACTCCTCCGCGATCACCCGCTGGCGAAGGAGGCCGATCATCTTTTGGGATTTGACGTGGATTTGCGCTTCCACCCGGAGCGCCGCGCGGAGATTCTGGCGCAGGCAATCGCCGATGCGAAAGGGGCGGATGGAGAGGTCCTCCGCAGTCTCGGGACATGGCTCAATGGACTTCAGGAATTCAAGAAAACCCTGGCGCTGCTGCCGGAGGGGCTTGCCACCTCGCGCCAGGATCTGTTTCTCGTGCACCTGGATGCGCTGGCCGCTTTGAACCGGTGGAGCGATGTCGAGCGCCTGCTGGCGATAAAGGACGTTCCCTTGGGGGACGTTTACGTCCATGTCTTCCATGCGCGGGCGGAGGAAGAGGCCGGCAGGAAAGAGGCGGCGGATTTCGACTGGAGGCGCGCGCACTCCTCGGCAATGGGCAACCCCTCACAAATGTATTACCTGGCCCAATACGCGGAAAAGACGGGCCGGGAGGACCAGGCGGAGCTTGCCTACCGGTCGCTGGCGGCTGACGTTCCCACGGCGATGCTCGGCTACCAATCCCTCCTGCGCCTCGCGCAGGCCAGGGGGGATGCGGAAGGGGCGCGAAGCCTGCTCGGGGAGATGATGAAGCAGTGGCAGTCCCAGCCGGAGGTGCGCAACGACTACGCCTACCTGAATGTTCTGCTGGGCAAAAATCTCGTCGAGGGCCGGGGGATTGCCTTCGGGCTTGTCTCGGCGCTTCCGGCCGAGTTGCCGCACCGCACGACGCTGGCGCTGGCGCTTCTGCGCCTGAACGATCCCGTCTCGGCCTTCAATGTCTATGAGGGATTGAAGATTCCGTGGGCGAGCGTGCCGGACAGGGACAAGGCGGTGTACGTGGCGGTGCTCGGCGCCAACGGGAAAAAGGAGGAGGCGGGCAGGATGGCGGCGACGATCGCGATGGGAAATCTGTTCAAGGAGGAGAGGGATCTGGTAAGACCGTGGCTGAAGCAACCGCAAGCGTTTCAAGCGCCTTCCCGCAACCCGGTTCTCTTGTGTTCCAATAAGACGGAAGGTCCGATGGGTTGACGGCGATGGAAGCGAACAAAAGGCGGGTGGCTCTCATAACCGGGGTGACGGGGCAGGATGGCTCCTACCTGTGCGAACTTCTTTTGACGAAGGGCTACGAGGTGCACGGTGTCGTCCGGCGGACGAGCAACGTGCAGCGCCTGAGGCTGGACCACCTGCGCGCAACGCCGGATATCCATGGGAAATCCTTTTTCCTGCACTACGGCGATCTTTCGGATGCGACGACCCTGCGCCGGATCATTCACGCCGCGAAGCCGGACGAGATTTACCATCTTGCGGGCCAGAGCCATGTCGGTTTGAGCTTCGAGATTCCGGAATCGACGTGCGAAGAGGTCGCGATGGCAACCCTGCGGCTGCTTGAGATCTGCCGCGACCAGCCGCGTCCGATCCGCTTCTACCATGCATCGACATCGGAGATATTCGGTTCGGTGAAGCAGTCGCCGCAGACGGAGGAGACGCCGTTTCGCCCAAGCAGCCCGTATGGATGCGCCAAGGCGTTTGCCACGGACATGGGAAGAGTTTACCGGGCGGGTTACAACCTCTTCGTGTGCAACGGAATCCTTTACAACCATGAGTCGCCCCGGCGCGGAGAGAATTTCGTTACCCGGAAAATCTCGCGCCAGGTGGGGCGGATAAAACTGGGGCTTGCGGACCGGCTCGTGCTCGGGAACGTCCACGGCCGCCGCGACTGGGGGCACGCGCAGGATTACGTGGAAGCGATGTGGCTCATGCTGCAACACTCCGAACCGGACGACTACATCGTTGCCACGGGAAAGACCCATTCGGTCATGGACTTTGTCCAGGCGGCATTCGCGGTCGCGGGCCTTCCGTGGGAAAAGTATCTCGAGCACGACCAATCCTTCGAACGTCCGACCGAGCCGGCGCGGCTCGTGGGCGACGCGAGCAAGATACGGAACATCATCGGCTGGCAGCCGAAAAGGACCTTCGAAGATCTCGTCACGGAAATGGTGGAATCCGACCTGGCTGACCTCTCGCAGCAAGTATGAAGGCGGCCTCCCTTTCTCTCGAAAGCGACCGGAATGGCGTGCAATATGGGAGCTGGCTGACGGTCTTGCTGGCGGGCGGCCTCTGGCTGGTTCTCATCAATGAGCTTCGGGTCGAATGGTCGGTGAACCAGCAATACAGCTATGGATGGGTGGTCCCGCTGCTGTCGCTGTATCTCTTCTGGGAGCGTTGGAAGGACGCGCCTGCGCCCGGCAAGGCTCTTTCTTCAACAATCCTCTCCGTGTTCGCGGGAATCTGCGCCTTCAGTTTCCTGCCGTGGCGGCTCTTACTCGAGGCGAACCCGGACTGGCGTTTGCCGGACTGGGGGCTCGCGCTGGCTGTCGTGGGCCTTTGTTTCGCGGCGCTGCTTTACGCGGGAGGCTGGAACTGGCTGAGGCACTTCGGTTTCCCGATCGCCTTCTTTCTCGTGGCGGTGCCGTGGCCGGTGCCCCTCGAGCAAAACATCATGCAGCACCTCATGCGCGGCAACGCCTGGATGAGCGTGCAGGCGCTGGTCTGGTGCGGGCTTCCGGCCTTCCAGCAGGGCAACGTGATTCAGATTCCCAACGGGGTGGTCGGGATCGACGAGGCGTGCAGCGGCGTGCGTTCCTTGCAGACGACGTTGATGATCTCGCTGTTCCTCGGCGAGTTGTACCGGTTCACCGTGCGGCGGCGTGTCATCCTGCTCGGGGCGGCCATCGGCTTTGCCCTTCTCTGCAACCTGGCGCGAACCTTTTTCCTGGTTTGGCTCAGCGCGGCCAGGGGAATTCACGAGATGACGAAATGGCATGACACGGCCGGGCTGGCCGTGCTCGTGGTATGCGTCGGCGGCCTCTGGGAAATGGCGCATCTTTTCCGTTCGCGTGACGCTGCCCGGCCGGAACCGGCGGAGGGCGTGGCGGCGAGCGGCTGGGGATATGGCCGGCGGCTGCCGGGAAAGGCGCTGGCTGGACTGGCGCTCTGGTTTGTCCTCTCGGAAGCCGCGACTGAACTCTGGTATCGCTCCCACGAATGGAACAGGGAGCAAGCCGCGCATTGGTCGGTGGACTGGCCGGTAACGAAGCCGCGTTTCCAGGACACGGAGATTCCCGAGAATACAAAGGTCATTCTCAAGTATAACCAAGGGCGCGCGGGAAGATGGATGGACGCGGACGGGAGCGAGTGGACGATGTTCTTTTTCCGATGGTTCCCGGGGCGCGCCTCGGCCCAGCTTGCGAAAGGCCACAAGCCGGACATCTGTCTGCCCGCCGCGGGGTTGCACCTGGACGAATACCTCGGCGTGAAGGATGTGAAGGCAGGTCCGATAACCCTGCCGTTCCGCTCTTATATCTTCGACTACCAAGGCAAACCGCTCCACGTTTTCTATTGCCTTTGGGAGGATCGACAGGAGCAAGGCGGCGCGGGGTCCCAGCTGCCGGAGGATCGGAAAGCGAAGACCCGGCTTCTTGCGGTGATGGCCGGGAAACGCAACCTGGGGCAGCAGGTTCTGGAGATCACGATCTCGGGGTTCGAGAACGAAGACCAGGCGTTCGCGGCGCTCCAGCAGAAGATCGCATCCTTGATCAAGGCGTAAACCCAAAACGCAAGCCGGCCCCGCGCCTCGCTCACCCATTCTCCCGTTGTGCCTCTTCCGCGGGACCGGTTTTGAGCTCGCCCCCATTTAGCGGCAACCCGAGGGACAAAGGTTGTCCTACCCAAAAAAATATTTTCGGATTGCGGTATCCACGAAGACGTGGGCGCTTTTTTTTGAGGGCGCACCAAAAATACTATGTCGATTTCGGCGAAGTGAAGGGGCAGCCGCATGTAAAACGGGCGATCGAGGTCGCGGTGGCCGGCGGCCATAACATCCTAATTTTGTAGTCGAAATAACCCATAAGGCTAAATCGCTGTCTTTGAGAGAGTTACAGCGAGCCGTTTCGCCGGGGCGCCGAAAAGTTCCCACCCGTCCGCCAGCAAATCGGAGACCGCTTTGTCGAAGGATCGTTGCTCATGGCTGTTTCCCGCCCACACCGTTTTGTATTCTTTCACACCACATGTCGTTATCTCCCCAAAACCCCGGGATCACAACTTTTTTTGACGGGTTGTCGGGGTCAGCTATTTTGTCAAAAAGAACGTCTTCGGGAGCGAACCCTATCAGTCGAAGCTTATGCTTTCGCAGAACCTCTGCGAGTTCTCTGTATGCATCGGACTTGGACATCATTTCAGATAAAACCTGCCCCCCATCTGCCCAATACACATACTTTGACCTCCACGCTTTTGAGACTCTCCATTCCTTTCGGACGCGACTTTTGACCTCCACTTCGTCCACACAATCCAGAACTCGTCTGATGCTCGATACGTCAATCCCTTTAGCAGCAACAGCATCAAAAAAAACAGCCAAGTCCTTGGCTTCATCCACTATATTGCACGATGATGTCGAGATCGACTCTGAAATTTGGAGCACTCGCATTCCTCTGTTGTCTAGGGGTCAATTCAAAGGAAAATGGCGCATTCTCCTGTTGGATCGTTTCCACGCTGTGGATGGGCAGAGCTGACCCTTTCTGAAGATCACGGTTCCAAATAAGCTTCGGGGTTTTGTTCGCGTCAGTGGAAGACGGGATCATTGCCGCCGGTCCGCCCGCTTTCATGCTCCCGATCAGCAACAAAAGGGTGATTATGGTAATTCCCAGCCTCTTCATTTGATCCTTCGGGCAGGAATCTTCCACTTTCTGGATTCCTTAAGCAAATCCGAACGTTTTGCCTCAAAGGGCACCAACATCTTCTTGATGATCGGGCCGCCGGGGTCGTGGAAATCAATGCTGGCAAAACGGATCCTGGCAATTCGATTATCCCAAAGGCCAAAAAAGTCTTTTCGCTCAGTTTTGCTTGTAGATGTCACGGCGGTTTCCGACGTAATGAAGATAAATGCGCCCCAATTGCGCGTCGAATTCGTAAAGGACGCGGTAATCACCACCGACGCGCAGTTTGAATTCCGCACGGCCTTGCAGGCGTTTATGGGGAAACCTTTCCAAGCTCGCGCCCAACTCGTCCACCCTTTCGCTGAACGGCTTCGCGAACGGAAGCAGGCAACACGTCAAAGGCGCGTGAATAAGTGGCCGACCAAATTTGCAGCGCGGCGGCCACTCGTCAACCGGGCTGGCGTGTCGTGTATTGGCCGGCGGCGATTTCGCGGCGCGATTCGTCAAGCCGGGCCGTTACCTCATCGGTCAATTCGAACCGGTCTTCGAGATAATCCTCGATCCAGGCGCGGAGCTTCTCGACTTCATCTCGGCTGAGCCGAGGTATGGCCGCTTCAATTTCCTCAACCGTGCTCATGCAGCCAAGATAATCGAATTTAGACAATGGAAAAGCTGATTTCGTGCGCGACTCCTCTGAACCGAGAGACTCCCTCCAAGCCTCGATAAACCCCAAGCCGGCCCCGCGCCTCGCTCACCCATTCTCCCATTGTGCCTCTTCCGCGGGACCGGTTTTTGGGCGCACGCACCATTCAAGGCGAGCCGAGGGGACAAAGGCCGTCCCACCCCCGGAAATATTTTGAGATTGCCGTATTTAAGGGAGAGGATTACGCAGGTTGCGGTGAAACTCGATAAACTGGACCGGTTCGCGCGACCGCCGCTGCAGCGAATGCTCCAGGTTCACCGCTTGCTGATAGCGGGCCGGTTTCCGAACTGCCGCAAGCTCTCCGAGGAGTTGGAGGTCTCGGGCAAGACGATCCAGCGGGACATCGAGTTCATGCGCGACCGCCTGGGGCTGCCCATCGCATACGACCAGCTACGCTTCGGCTTCTATTATTCGGAGGCGGTCGCGGGCTTTCCAACGATAGCGGTGTCCGAGGGCGAGGTGGTGGCCCTCTTCGTGGCGGAGAAAGCGCTCGATCAATACAAGGGAACCTCGTTTGAGAAACCGTTAAAAGCGGCCTTCGAGAAAATCACCGAAGGCCTGCGCGGGGCGATCGATTTGCAATGGGATGATGTGGACTCGGCCATTTCCTTCAAAGGCGTCGGAACCAGCACCGCGGACCTCGCACTTTTCGAGAAGGTCAGCAAGGGGGTGCTCCATTCGCATGAGTTGATTTTCGAATACAAAAAACTCAAGAGTTCGAAATACGAGAACCGGCAGGTGCAGCCCTATCATCTCGGTTGCATCAAAAACCTCTGGTATTTGTTCGCCTACGATCTTTCGCGGAATGCGGTCCGCACATTCGCCCTGCCACGGATGCGGAACATGAGGGATACCGGTGCGCGGTTCCGGAAACCGGCGGATTTCTCCATCGGGCGGCATCTGCGCTGGAGTTTCGGCGTGTTGACCGGGAAGAACCGGCACCACGTGCGGATCCGTTTCAACGCATTCGCGGCGCGCATGGTCGAGGAGCGGCAGTGGCACCCGTCCCAGAAAATCGAGCACATTGGAGAGGAGATCGAGTTGACCATGGAACTGGACAGCCTGGAAGAACTCAAAGGTTGGGTGCTGGGCTGGGGATCGCACGCCCGGGCGCTGGAACCGCCGGAGTTGGTGACGCGGCTTCGGTTGGCCGTCGAGGAACTGGGACGCCTTTATGCCAAAGTGGAATGACCGGCGCCTGAATTTCATAGCCGTCCTCGCGCTCGCGTGCGCGCTGCTCGGTTTTTCCGTGTATCTCCTGACGGATCGCGCGGGCTGGCGGGCGGTCGCGAACTACCGGCGGATGTTCATCGACGGGTGGTTCGTCACTGTGGAGATAGCGGTCTGCTCGCTCGTCCTGAGCACATTCATCGGCCTGCTCCTGGCGGCCCTGCGCCGTTCACCCATCCTGCCGTTGCACTACGCGGGCCGGATTTACGTCGAGACCGTGCGGGGAACGCCGCTCCTCGTGCAGATCCTCTGTCTTTACTACGGCATCTTTCACCAGGTGGGGATCGATAACCGTTACGTCAGCGGCGTTTTGATCCTCTCCGGTTTCAGCGGCGCCTATATCAGCGAAGTCATCCGCGCGGGACTCGAGAGCATCGGCCAGTCCCAACTCGAGTCGGCGCGGGCCATCGGACTGACGAGATCGCAGACCTATCGGTACGTCATTTTTCCGCAGGCGATCCGGCAGATTCTTCCTCCCCTGGCCGGGCAGTTCGCGGACCTCATCAAAAATTCGTCGCTGCTCTCCGTCATCGCGCTGAACGAGTTGACGCAAAACGCGCAGATCGTGGGCGAAAACACCTTCAGCAAGCTGGAGAGCTATATTCCCCTCGCCGCCGGGTACCTAATTCTGACATTGCCGATCTCTCTCTGGACGCAACGGCTCGAGAAAAAGCACAAATTTGAAACTTAGCTTCAGGGGCCTCACGAAGAGCTTCGGCAGCCACCGGGCCGTGGACGGCATTTCGATCTGCTTTGAAAACGTCCACACCCTTGCGCTGATAGGCCCCTCCGGCGGCGGCAAATCGACCCTGCTGCGCATGGTGGGCGGCCTCGAGATCCCATCGGAGGGGTCGCTCGAGATCAACGGCGAGCCGGTCCTCTTCGAACGGGAGGCGCTGCAAGAACACCGCCGCACCATCGGGTTCGTGTTTCAGGCGTTCAATCTGTTTCCTCATTTGTCGGCCTTGCGGAACATCACGCTGCCGCTGGAGAAGGTGCACGGTTTCTCCCCTGCCGGCGCGAGGGAAACAGCATTCGAAGCGCTGCGGCGGTTCCGGCTGGATCAACACGCGCAAAAGCGGCCGGCGGAGCTTTCCGGAGGCCAGAAGCAGCGGATCGCCATCGCGCGCGCCATCGCCATCAAGCCGCGCCTGCTGCTTTTCGATGAACCGACCTCGGCCCTGGATCCCGAGATGACGGCGGAAGTGCTCGACATCATCGGAGAACTGAAAAACGAGGGGAGAGATTTTCTTTTGGTGACCCACGAGATGGGTTTCGCCCGCACGGTAGCCGACCAGGTCGCATTTCTCGCCGATGGAAAGATCGTCGAATCGGGGCCAGCCGCGCAGGTCTTCGATGCACCAAGGACAAGCGCCTGCCGCGATTTCCTCGCGCGCGTGTTGAAATACTGAGGGGCCGCTGACACGGCAAACCTTTGTGCCTTTGTGTGAGTCACTCTCCAGGCGGTGTCACACAAAGCACAAAGCCACAAAGGAAGCAAAACATGCGCCGAATTTACGATTTACTGGAAGCCGGTTTCGAGGCCGAAATATGCCCGGGCGTTGTCGAAGCAGATATCGCGCACCAGGCCGCCGAGCAATTTCATGTCGCGCGGCAGTTCGCCGTTGTCCACGTCGCGGCCTATGAGGTTGCAAAGGACGCGGCGGAAATATTCGTGGCGCGGGTAGGAAAGGAAACTGCGCGAGTCGGTTACCATGCCGACAAAACGGCTCAGAAGGCCGATGTTCGATAGCGCGTTGAGCTGCCATTCGATGGCCTCTTTCTGATCCAAAAACCACCAGCCGCTGCCGAACTGGATCTTGCCCGTTGTTGTCCCATCCTGGAAATTGCCGGCCATGGCCGCGAAGAGGTAGTTGTCGGCGGGGTTGAGGTTGTAGAGAATCATCTTCGGAAGATGGTTGTCGCGGTCGAGCGAGTCGAGGTAGCGGGAAAGCGCCTCCGCCTGGTGAAAATCGCCGATGGAATCGAAGCCGGTGTCCGGTCCCAGGCGCCGGAGGAGGCGCGTGTTGTTGCCGCGCAGCGCGCCGAGATGAAGCTGCTTGGTCCAGCCTTTTTCGGCGTCGAGCCGGCCAAAAAGGAGCATCATGAAACTTCGGTATTGGTTCAATTCTTCGACGCCGATCCCCTGCCCGGCCCGCGCCGCCGCGAACACGCGCTCCGCTCCGGACTGCGTGCATTCAGAGGCGTAACAATGCGGAAGGCCGTGGTCGGAGAGCCGCCCTCCCATCGCGTGAAAGAAGTCGTGCCGCTGCCGTAGCGCGGCAAGGAAGCCGTCAAACGTTTCGCAGCCGATTCCGCTGACGGCGGAGAGCCGGTCGAGCCATGCGTTGAAGCGCCCTGGCTGATCGGCTTGCAGGGCCATGTCCGGACGGAAGGCGGGATAGACCCTCGTCGCCAGGTTGCCGGATGCTCGGATCGCCTTATGGGAGTCGAGTGTATCGGCGGGATCATCCGTGGTGCAGACGACGGCGACCCGGTTTTCGGTGAGGATGCGGTGCACGGGCAACTCCGCCAGACGCTCGTTTGCTTTTTTCCAAATGGTTTCCGCCGTTGTCTCGTCAAGCAATTCCGTGATGCCGAAATAGCGTCTCAACTCGAGGTGCGTCCAGTGGTAGAGCGGGTTGCGCACGATGCGCGGCACGGTGCGGGCGAACGCCAGGAATTTATCCCAGTCATCGGCGTCGCCCGTGCAGTACTTCTCGTCCACGCCGTTTGCGCGCATGGCCCGCCACTTGTAGTGGTCGCCGGCAAGCCAGACTTCCGCGAGGTTGCGGAATGTTTTGTTCTCCGCGATCTGGCCGGGCGGGAGATGGCAATGGAAGTCGTATATGGGCGCCGCCTTCGCGTAGCCGTGGTAGAGTTCGCAAGCGGCGGCGGAATGGAGAAGAAAGTCCTCGGAGAGGAATTCGTTCATTTCTTGAAGGAAATCATTTCTTCGTCGCGGTTGCGAGCGTGTTCGGTTAATTTGGAGCGTGATTGATAACAGAGAAGAAGCTGCCCGCGGGATTGCACGCCGATTGCAGGCGGCGGGGCACATTGCCTATTTCGCGGGAGGGTGCGTGCGGGATTTCCTACTCGGTAAGACGCCGGCGGATTTCGACATCGCGACGGACGCGAAACCTGAACAGGTCCAAAAGCTTTTTCCAAGGACGGTGGCGGTGGGGGCGCAGTTCGGGGTTATATGCGTCATCGAGAATGGGGACGAATTCCAGGTGGCGTCGTTTCGGGCGGACGGCGTCTATATCGACGGACGGCATCCGGTGGATGTCACTTTTTCGACTCCGCGCATGGACGCGGAACGGCGGGATTTTACGATCAACGGGATGTTCCGGGATCCCGTCGGCGGGGAAGTGATCGATTACGTCAACGGGCGGGCGGATCTGGAGGCGCGCGTCGTGCGCGCGATCGGAAACGCGGGCGACCGGTTCCGGGAAGACCGCCTGCGAATGCTGCGGGCGGTGCGCTTCGCGGCGAGCCTCGACTTTTCAATCGAACCGCAAACGTGGAATGCGTTGCGGGAAAGCAGCGGGGAAATCAAGGCAGTCAGCCCGGAACGCATCCGGGATGAGTTGGTGCGCATCTTCGTTTCCGCGGGCCGGGTGCGCGGCTTCGACCTGCTGGAGGCGAGCGGATTGATGCAGGCCATCCTTCCGGAAATCACGGCGCTCAAGGGGTGCGAGCAGCCGCCGCAATTCCACCCGGAAGGCGACGTGTTCGTTCATACAAGGAAGATGCTGGAACTGCTGCCGGCCGAGGTTTCGCCGGCGCTGGTCTTCTCGGTGTTGTTCCACGACATCGGAAAGCCTTCGACGTTGAGCTACGACGAGGGGGACCATAGAATCCGGTTCAGCGGGCACGACAAGCTGGGGACGATCATGACCCGGCGCATCATGGAGCGGCTGCGTTTCTCCGGCGCGGAGATCGCCGCCGCGTGCGAGGCGGTGGATAACCACATGGTTTTCAAGGATGTCCGCAATATGCGCCTCTCGCGCCTGAAGCGTTTCATGTCGCGTCCGCATTTTGAGGATGAGATGGCGCTGCACAAGGTGGATTGCCAGAGCAGCCACGGGTGGCTGGATAACTACGATTTCCTGTTGAACAAGAAGGAGGAGTTTTCAAAGGAGCCGCTGATTCCTCCTCCGCTGATAACGGGGCATGACCTCTTGAACCTGGGCTGGAAGCCGGGGCCGCTGATAGGGAAGGCGCTGGAAGCGGTGCAAACGCGGCAGCTCGAAGGGCAGCTTGCGACCCGGGAACAGGCCCTCGAATGGGTGACGGGAGTATTCGGCCCCGAAACCAGCCGCGGACGGCGCGCGGAGGCGGAAGGGCGTTGATTTCCGGCGCATTTCCGCCAAAATTCGAACCGCACATGAAGATAAGCTTCACCCCCACGGAGCATAACGACCCGTTGAACGCGAAAATCCTCGCGATCTCCGAGGACAAGATCCAGGGGTTCGTCCGCGAGCCGTTCCAGGAGATCGCCGCCCGCTCGGAGGTGCCAGTCGACACGGTGATTCAAAGGGTTTGCGCGATGCTCGCGGCGGGGACGATCCGGCGTGTCCGCCAGACGCTGGTCGCGACGAATCTGGCGGAAGGGGCGCTGGTGGCCTGGAAGGTGCCGGAAGAAAACCTGAACGCCGCATTCGACTACATGTTCCAGCACGATCCTTTCTCGGGGCACGTGGTGGTGCGCTCGACGGACGGGCAGACCGCCGGCTGCGAATACCGGCTGTGGACCACGGTGAAGGTGCCCGCCGGTTTTTCACTGGACGCGCATTGCAGGCTGCTCAGTGAAAGAATCGGAGCCGAACGGTTCCGGCTGATGCCCGCGAAAGGAATCTTTACGCTGGGGGTCGGCCACGTGCGCAGGCAATCCCTGGAACCCGGAAGCAGGTGCGAGACGCGGGCTGAAATGCTCGCAACGGGGGTTGTGCGCCTGGACGAACTCCAGTGGCGGGTATTGCTCGCGCTCAAGCGGGAATTCACGCTCGAAGAAATCGGGCTTTCCCCGTGGACGCGGCGCGCGGCGGAAGCCGGGGTGACGATCGAGAAATTCTTCGAGGTGGCCGAAGGGCTGGCGGCAATGAAGGTGATCGGGCGTTTCTCGACGTTCCTCGAACATGTGAAGCCTTCGATGAACGGCGTGCGGGTGACCCGTTTCAACGCCCTTTTTCACTGGGCCGTGCCACCCGGGAGGGAGATCGAGGCGGGATCGGAGATCGGCCGGCACCACATCCTGACCCACTGCTATTGGCGGGAGGCGGGGCCGGACTTCAAGAACGTGAACGTCATGGCCGTGGCGCACGGGACGGAAAAGCACCGCCTGCTCGAACACAAGGAGGCCATCGACCGGCATTTGGAGAACCACGGCATCCCGGTCGCGTACACGAATGTTTTCTGGGGTGGACGCAGCGAGATCAAGCCCTCGGAAATTTCGCCCGTCGAATACCGCCGCTGGCTGGAGAAGGCGGGCGCTTAAAGCGATGCGTTGTGCCTTGAAGAGCGTTCCGATTTTCGCCGGGCTGGACGAAAAGGCGCTCGATGTGCTTCTGGAGCATGCGGAAAGAGAGACCTATCCCGAGGGGAAAATCGTGTTGCGGGAAGGAGAAAATGGGAACCGGATGTTTGTCATCGAGGAGGGAAAGGTGCTCATCGTGAAAAACTTCGGGCGGGAAAATGAAATCGAGTTCGCGCGGTTTGGGCCGGGAGACTTTTTCGGGGAGATGTGCATCCTGGAGCCGATGCCGCGGGAAGCAACGGCCCAGGCGGTGACGGAGTCCGCGCTCATCGGCATTTCGTCATCCGGTTTTCACCACCTCTACCAGAAGATGCCGGAGCAGTACAGCATTCTGATCTTGAACATCGCCCGGGACCTCTGCCGCCGCTTGCGGCGTCTGGATGAAGCCTTCGCGGCAAAGCAGTAGCACCCATGAAAAAACCACCCCTAAAGCTGGCTGCGGTTCTCGCGGCCTGCATCCTCCAGACAGCCGCTCCGGGCGCGACACCCCCATTGATTCCCGGCGTTCCCATCCTCATCCCCGAGTCGCACGGGAAGTTCGACTTCATCGAAATCGATCCCCAAACATCACGCCTTTTGGCGACCCACACCGGCAACAAGACACTCGATGTTTTTGATTCTAGTTCGGGCCTTATCAAACAGTGCCCGACCGGCGCTTCGCAAGGTGTCGCCATCGATGGCGGCAACGGGAAGTACTATGTAAGCGTCAGCGCGGAACACAAACTGGTTGCCATCGACAGCAAGACTCTCGCCGAAACCGGTGAAACGGACTTGCCCGGACCCGCCGACATCGTCGCCTTCGATCCCAAAAACGGTCTGGCTTACGTTTGCCATGACGACGGCCTCGAAGTCTGGGTCGTCGATGTCAAGGCCTCGAAGATCGTCGCCACCATCGCGATCCCGGAACACCCCGAGGGCATCCTCTACGACTCGCAGGCCGACCGCGTTTATCTCAATATCAAATCCGCAAGCACACTCGTCGTCATCGATCCGGCCGCGAACAAAGTCGTCCAAACATGGCCGCTGGCGCCCGCGGAGAGCCCTCACGGCCTGGCGCTGGACTGGGCCTTCCTCTTCGCCGCGGGAGGCAACGGCAAACTCGTGATGATCGATCCCCTCTCCGGCAAGATAACGGCCTCTTGCGACATCGCGCCCAAGGTCGATCAGATCGCCACCGACCATCAGCTAAAGAGAATCTACTGCGCCAGTGGAACCGGCGTGTTATCTGTCGCTCACGTGAACGGCGCCGCGCTGGAATCCCTCGGGTCCGTGCCCACCCACAAAGGCGCTCATTCCGTCGCCGTCGATCCGAAGTCGCACGCGGTCTGGATCGCTTACGCGGACGGCGACCAAAGCTATATCCAAAAATTCAGCCCGCCGTAAACCAGCGGGGCGACGGTTAGTACGCCTTGTAATGAACGCTGATGGTCCGATAAATCTCGGTCGCATTTTCCGCTGAAAAATAGAAGAGTTCGAGGGACGTGTTGTTCTGGCTCCATTTATAGCCGACCACGGTTTGCATGACGTTGCCCTCCACGGGCGTCTTGGAACGCGCCACGAGTTGACCCTCCCCGTATTGGGCCGCGATTCGCTGCCGGATCTGAGCCATGAAGTCGTTATACCTGTTGCTGTCCCAGCTCGGGTCCTGGTATTGGAGTTCCACCGAGATGAGCATGCCCGCCTTGAAATAAAAGATCGTCCTGCGAAGGGACGCCTGAAGGATCCCTTCAACCGTCCAGGCCTCGCCGTCATCGGTCTTGCGCCTTTCAACTATGTTCGCTTTCGCGCCCTTCAGGAGCGGTTCAATCTGTTCCGCCGATTCACCCCACCGCAGGCGCCACGGCGGCTGGATCTCCTTTGCATCGGGGGCGGGGTTGGCGCGCGCGGCGGCGAGAAGAAGGAGCAATGCGGCCAGGGCCTTCACGGCAATAGAATGGAGGCGCGACTTTGCGATTGGGTTCTTCATTCCGCCATCCAGAACGCTTTGTCAACGCGTCGAGGCAGGGACGGCTCGCCGTGTATAGCCCGGACACATGGCTGACAAGTGTTCGGAGACATGGTTGACACTTTGGGCAAAGTTTTAGGGTTGGGGTGAAGGGCGGATTTTGCGCAGTGGCAGGTAGTGATGCTTGGACTTGGCGGGAGGTTGGAGCAGGTCGATCCAACCCAGGCGCTG
>Ga0302324_100001171_pt1 | contig 64523 bp, 58 predicted proteins | sample Palsa_T0_1_FD_201949 | JGI IMG/M metagenome (GOLD analysis project Ga0302324, IMG submission 201949) | Peat permafrost microbial communities from Stordalen Mire near Abisko, Sweden - Palsa_T0_1 | ecosystem: Environmental > Terrestrial > Soil > Palsa > Peat permafrost | place: Sweden: Abisko...
TCCACTTTCGTACGGAGTAGTGGTTGCAAAAGTTTCGGCCCGCCGAGTAGGGGTCGCTGGCCGTGCTCTTCATCTGCCGGAGCGTGTCGACCGGATCGGCGCCCATGGCCAGCAGCGTGGCGCTCGACCGGTAGTGAAGGTGCAGATAGTCGAACTGGGGCCCCTGCCCCTTGTGCACCAGCATCCCCAGCGGCCCGTTGAAGGCCTCCTCGCCCGGGCCGCCGATCCAGAAATAGCCGTCCCCCTGCTTGTTCATGCGGATCAGGCGCTCCTCGAGGCAGCGCGCCCGGACCATGATCTCGTGCATGCGGACGAGTAGCTCCGGCGACAGCCTGGTCTCGTCGCCGTCGAGGCCGGAGGTCTCGCGAGGGGGGATCGTGATCACGCAGGGACTACTTAGCGCGTGCTCGACCTCATCGAAAGGGCGTGTGTCGGCGGGGAACTGGTGCGACGCGTCAGCTGGCCGGCCTCACGTTGAAGTAGCGCGCCTCGGGGTGTCCAAGGTACGTGCCGCTGACGCTCGCCGCCGGGAGCGTGGCCCCGTGCTCGGTCAGCGGCACGCCCATGGCGTCGCGGGGACCGCAAACATTTGTCGCGCGTGTGCTCGGGGAAAGGAGCATACTCAGGCGTGAGGCTCGCATGTCCACGACGGGGAAGAAGCGCCCCACGTACCCGGGTCCTCCCCCTCGGGATCCGCGCGTCGACAGCGCATCGCCGCCGCGGGACCCGTCGTCGATGCCGCCCGTAGGACGCGTCGGGGCCCTGGAGGCGGAGCTGGCGCGCGTCCAGCAGGAGCGCGAGGCGGAGGCCGACGATCTGGCGGCCATGCTGGTGCGCATCGCGGAGGCCGAGCGCGCGAAGGGGACGGCCGCGCGGGCGGCGGTCGAGCTGGGCGAGCTGGTGAATGCTCTGCAGGTCCAGCTCCGCGGCATGCAGGCGCAGGAGACCTCGACGGTGTCGGAGTGGGCGACCCAGCTGGCGACGACGCGCCAGCACCTCGAAGAGGCCCAGCAGCGTCTCACCGAGTCCCAGGCCATGTCCGAAGCGCTGCGCGCCTGGTCGGGAGAGACCGAGCGCAAGCTGCAGTCGGTCCGGCAGGAGCTCGCGCAAGCCGAGGAGGAGGTGCGCATGGCCGTCAGTCGCGCCAGTCTGGCCGAACGCTCGGCGGCCGACGGCGCGGCGATGCTCGAGCTCGCGCACACGGCGATGGAGGCCGACCGGGCGCGCGTCATCGACCTGGAGGGCGAGCTCGAGCGCGCGACGCGCGAGCACGACGCCGCGCTGGAGGTAGAGCGGCGCGATCGGTCGGACGCCCTCGACGCAGCCACGTGGGCGCACGGGGCGGAGATCGCCGCGCTGGAGGCCAGGCACCAGGAGACTCTGCGCGAGCGCGAGACCCAGGAGGAACAGGCCACGGCGGGGCTCCGCGAGGAGCACGGCCGGATCCTGGCGACGCTGCGCCGGGAGCACGCGGCGGCCCTCGAGGAGCACCAACGGAGGCTCGCCGCGGAGCTCGCCGCCCAGGGGAAGACGCACGAAGGCGTGGTGGCCGGGCTGCTGAAGAAGCACGACGAAGCGCTGCTGGCGCTCGAGCAGCGGCACGCCCACACGCTGTCCGCGGTGCGCGAGGAGCACGCGGCGACCAGGCGCGTGGCGGCCCGCGCGTTCGAGGAGGAGCGGTCGGCGGCCGCTCGCGCCCGGCAGCAGGTCAGCACGCTCGAGGCGAGCCTGGCGTCGACACGCGGCATCGTGGAGCGGGCGACCGAGCTCCTCGACGAGCTGGAACGGCGTGAGGAGATGGCGGCGGCGATCCGGACGCGCACCCTCGAGCAGGCGAGGGAGACGTTGGCCGGCGCGGCGTGCGAGCCGCTGGCGCCCGACCCTCCGGTGGTGGCTCCGCTGCCCATCGCGGACCGCGACTCCGGCACGCTCGACGAGATCGAGATCGACCTCGTCGACTGAATCACGGTGGAATGACTCGCCGCTCCACTACGCGAACCGGAAGGGCTCCCGGTCTTCCTGGCTTCGCGTGATGGTGACCCCGGCGAGGCGCAAGGTGAGCTGCCGCTGGAGCGCGAGCAGCGTCGCGCGCTCGCTGGTCGAATGGAGGGTGCACATCACCGTCATCCCCGCCTCGACCGCCCGGAGCGCGTCGTGATGACGGAGCTCGCCAGTCACGAAGAGCTCCGCGCCGGCGGCGAGGGCGTCGCCCAGCAGCTCGGCGCCGCTCCCTGCGCAGACGGCGACGCGCGATACCTCCCGGCGGGACGGACCGGCCACCAGCGCGTGCTGCACTCCCAGCGCCGCCTTCACCCGCTCGACCAGGGCCTCGGCCGGCACGCGGGCCACCGTCCCCACCCGCCCGAAGCCGCGTGCCGGCGGCGGCGCCGCGAGGCGCACCAGGTCGAAGGCCGGCTCCTCGTAGGGATGCGCGGCGCGAAGGGCCTGCACCACGGCTTCGACGCGGCTCACGGGAAGCACCGTCTCCAGACGGACCTCCGCCACCTCTTCCAGACGGCCCGCTTCGCCCAGCACCGGGCGCGTGCCCTCGCCGCCGAAGAAGGTCCCCGTCCCGGCCGTGCGGAAGCTGCACGACGTGTACTGGCCGATGTGTCCGGCGCCGGCCGCGAAGAGCGCCCCAGCCACCGCCTCGACGTGCGGCGCGGGGAGGAAGGTCAAAAGCTTCAGCTCGCCGTCGTGGCCATCGACGGCGCGCAGCGGCCTGCGATCGGTCATGCCCGTCGCGTCGGCCAGGACGTCGTTGGTTCCGCCCTCGGCCACGTCGAGCGCGGTGTGCGGGCTGAAGACGGCGACGCCGACCCGCGCCGCCTCGAAGGCCAGCGAGCCCGCCACGAAGCGCTTCTGCGCCTCGAAGAGGGGGGGATGGTAGGAGACGACGGCCTGGCAACCGGCGGCCTCGGCCTCGCGCAGGACGGCGCGCGTGCAGTCGATGGTCAGGAGGACGCCGGTGACGGCCTGCTCCGCGTCACCGACCAGGAGGCCGACGTTGTCCCAGCGGGCCGCGAAGCGCGTCGGCGCGATGTCCTCCATCGCGCCGACCAGGTCCGCCACCCTCATGGTCACTCCGCGGGATCGGGCTTCGCGTCGGGCGCTGCGGTGCCTTCGGCCTTGATGCTGACCTCGATGCGCATCCCGTAGAAGCTGCGCCACACGAAGAAGAGCATCACGGCGAAGCACACGGCGGCGACCACCGCCGTGGTCTGCCGCGCGATGGGGTGGGCCTCGTCGTTCGCGAGCTCGACGGCCAGGAGACCGAAGAGCGTGGTGAACTTGATGATGGGGTTCATGGCCACGCTGCTGGTGTCCTTGAACGGATCGCCCACCGTGTCGCCGACGACGCAGGCGTCGTGGAGCGGCGTGCCCTTCTGCTTCAGCTCCACCTCGACGATCTTCTTGGCGTTGTCCCAGGCGCCGCCGGCGTTGGCCATGAAGAGCGCCTGGAAGAGGCCGAAGAGCGCGATGGAGATGAGGTACCCGACGAAGAAGAAGGGATCGAGGAAGGCGAAGGCCAGCGTGCCGAAGAAGACCACCAGGAAGATGTTGAACATCCCCTTTTGCGCGTAGGTGGTGCAGATCTCCACCACCTTCTTGGAGTCCTCGATGGACGCCTTCTCCACGCCGTCGAGCTTGATGTTGGCCTTGATGAACTCGACCGCGCGGTACGCGCCGGTGGTGACCGCCTGGATGCTGGCGCCGGTGAACCAGTAGATGACCGAGCCGCCGGCGATGAGGCCGAGCAGGAACGGTGGGTGCAAGAGCGACAGCTTCTGGATCTTGTCCGGGTTGGTGAGGCCGTCGGTGAGCAAGACGATGATGGCGAAGATCATGGTGGTGGCGCCGACCACCGCGGTGCCGATGAGCACCGGCTTGGCCGTGGCCTTGAAGGTGTTCCCGGCGCCGTCGTTCTCCTCCAGCATGTGCTTGGCCTTCTCGAAGTCGAGGTCGAAGCCGAAGTCCTTCTTGATCTCCTCCTTGACGCCTGGGATGGTCTCGATGATGGAGAGCTCGTAGACGCTCTGCGCGTTGTCCGTCACCGGACCGTAGCTGTCCACTGCGAGCGTCACCGGGCCCATGCCGAGGAAGCCGAAGGCCACCAGGCCGAAGGAGAACACCGGGGACACGTCGATGCCGCCGACGGTCATGGTGGCGCCGAGCCCCATCTGGCTGATGAAGTAGGCCGTCCCCATGAGGGCCATGAGCACGATGCCCATCCAGAAGGCGCTGAAGTTGCCCGCCGTCAGCCCGCTCAGAATGTTCAGCGACGCGCCGCCTTCGCGCGACGAGGTGACCACCTCGGCCACGTGCGCGCTGTTGGTCGAGGTGAAGACCTTGATGAGCTCGGGAATGACGGCCCCGGCGAGCGTCCCGCAGGTGATGATGGCCGAGAGCTTCCACCACTGGCTGTCGTCGCCGCTCAGCATCGGCACCAGCAGGTACGACGCGGCGAAGGTGAAGGCGATGGACACCAGCGAGGTAACCCACACCAGCTGGGTGAGCGGCGCCTCGAAGTTCATCTTGTCGACGCTGCCGTAGCGCGCCTTGGCGATGGCCTCGTTGACCAGGTAGCTGATGGCGCTGGAGATGATCATGAGGATGCGCATCACGAAGATCCAGGTGAGAAGCTGCACCTGCACCACCGCGTCTTGCACCGCCAGGAGGATGAAAACGATGAGCGCCACGCCGGTGACGCCGTAGGTCTCGAACCCGTCGGCGCTGGGGCCGACCGAGTCGCCGGCGTTGTCGCCCGTGCAGTCGGCGATGACGCCGGGGTTTCTGGCGTCGTCCTCCTTGATCTTGAATACGATCTTCATCAGGTCCGAGCCGATGTCGGCGATCTTGGTGAAGATGCCTCCCGCCACGCGAAGGGCCGCCGCGCCCAGCGACTCGCCAACGGCGAAGCCGATGAAGCATTTCCCGGCGTACTCGTGCGGGACCAGGCACAGGATCCCCAGCATGAAGGCCAGCTCGATGCTGATGAGGAGCATGCCGATGCTCATCCCTGCCTTGAGGGGGATGGCGTAGACCGGAAACGGCTTGCCGCGGAGGGCCGCGAACGCCGTGCGGCTGTTAGCGAAGGTGTTGACGCGGATGCCGAAGAGCGCGACGAGCGCGCTGCCGGCGATGCCGAGGACGCTGAAGAGCAGGATGACGGCGACGATGCCCAAGGCCTCGCCCTTGAGGACGCCGTAGTAGACGGCGATGACGCTGCCCACGAAGAGCCACAGGAGGCCCAGGAACTTGGCCTGGGTGAAGAGATACGTCTTGCAGGTCGCGTAGATGAGCTCCGACACGTCGAGCATCGACTTGTGGACGGGCGCGTTCTTCAGCTGGAAGAAAATGACGATGCCGAAGGTGATCCCCAGCGCGCACACCACCAGCCCGAGGAGGAGCAGGTGGCTCGCGGGGAGCCCGAAGAAGAGCTGCGTGTCGAGACCGTCCGGGATGCGGAGGGAGTCTTCGCCGCCGTGATGCGCGCCGCCCGGCACGAGCGCGACGCGAGCCATTTGCGCGAACGCCGTATCGCCGAACAGGGTGACCACGGCGACCGCCACGGTTCCCAGCAGCGCCTTGATGGACTTCATGCGAACCTCTCGTTTGGTTTCGAGTGGTTGGCCGCCTGCATGGGCGCAGACGCTTCAGCACGCCTCGTCTCGTCGACGCCGCGATGGGCCGGCGCCAACGAACGCGCACGCCTTAGCAGAGCCCGTGGGCGTTGTAAACCCGACCCATCCGCCCCGGGAACGCGGCAGAGCCGTCGGGCGCGCGCCGCCGATCCATGGGGGAGGGACTGGCCGTCCCGGGCCCTTGCGGTAAGCCTGAGTCCGTGAACGCCCGGATGGACCTCGACTCACTGTACCTCGATCACGTGGCCGACCTCGAGGGTCGCTACGGGCGGGTCCTTGCGGAGCTGGGCTGGGACGCCGTGGTGGTGGAGTCCGGCGCCCCCATCAAGAGGAGCCAGTTCGACGACCAGTACTGGCCTCTCCGCCCTTGCCCGCACTTTCAGCACTGGCTGCCCCTCGCCCAGGCGGACTGCGCGCTGGTCGTCCGGCCGGGGCAGAAGACCACGCTGCTGCTCACGTCGGCGGCCAGCTTCTGGGAGAAGGCGGCGGCGCCGGAGAGCATGGCCTTCGAGCAGGCCTTCCAGGTGGTGCGCATGCGCGACGGGGCCGACGCCAGGCCGCACGATCCCAGCTCGTTCTACGGCAGCGGCAAGGTTGCCTTCGTGGGAGAGGGACGCGAAGGACCGGTCGACCTGGTGAAGGCGCTGGATGCGCTGCGCACCACCAAGACGCCCTACGAGATCGGCTGCCTCGCCGAGGCTAACCGCCGCGCGCGGGCCGGGCACGAGGCGCTGCGCGAGGCCTTCCGTGCCGGGGCGGCATCGGAGCTCGACCTGCACCTCCTCTACCTGAAGGCCACGGCGCAGGACGACTGGGAGACGCCGTACAAGAACATCGTGGCGCTGGGAGCCAACGCCGCCACGCTGCACCACGTGGCCTACGGACGCACCGCGCCGTCGAGAGCGGCGGAGTCGCTGCTGGTCGACGCCGGGGCGAGCTGCCGCGGGTACGGCGCGGACATCACCCGCACCTGGACCAAGGGAACCGGCGCGGCGGCGAGCGCCTTCGCCGGGCTGGTGGCGGGCGTCGAGGCGATGCAGAAGCGCCTGTGCGCGGCGGTGAAGATCGCCACGCCGTACGAGCAGCTCCACGACGAGTCCCACCGCCAGGTGGGCGTGGTCCTTCGCGAGGCCGGGATCGTGCGCGGATCGGTGGACGAGGCGGTGGCCCGCGGCGTGACACGAGCCTTCTACCCGCACGGCCTCGGACACTCGCTCGGCCTGCAGACCCACGACGTGGGCTGCGCGCTGAAGGCCCCGCGGGAAGACAACGCCTTCCTCCGCAACACCAGCGACATCGCGCTCCACCAGGTCTTCACCATCGAGCCGGGGATCTACTTCATCGAGCCGCTCCTGGCCGGGCTGCGCGCCAGGCCCGAAGCTGCCATCGTCGACTGGAACGCGGTGGAGGCTCTCACACCCCTCGGCGGCGTCCGGATCGAGGACGACCTGGTGGTGCGCGAAGCCGGGGTGCGGAACCTCACCCGCGAGCAGCTCCCGGTGGGCGGCGGCGCGGTCACGTAGTCGCGCCTACTCCGGTCTTCCCGGGGACCGGCTCCGCCGGCGTGACCACCAGCTCCGCCGTCCGCGCGAACGCCCCGGGCCCATGGCCGTGACAACGCCCCTCGTACGGCGCGACCACGGAGGCGGTCGACCAGGACCGCCCAGCACGTCCTCCTCAAACGAGGGCTAGACTCCACCGAGGGCTAGACTCTCTCCCACAGATCGCGCAGCACCTCGGCCACCGCCTCGTAGAGCGCCTCGGGGATGACGTCACCCACCCGGAGCTCGACCAGCGCGCGCGCCAGCGGCACGTCGCGCACCACGGGGATGCCCCAGTCCTCCGCCGCGCGGACGATCTGTTGCGCCAGGTCGCCCTCTCCGCTGGCGACCACGATGGGGGCCTCGTCGCCTCCTTTCTCGTCGTAGCGGAGCGCGCATGCGAGGTGCGTCGGATTGACCACCACCACGCTGGCCGTGCGCACGTTGCCGAGGGTCGCCTGCGCCAGGAGATCCTGGTACGCGCGTTCGCGCGCCGCCTTGTGCTGCGGGTCCCCTTCGGCGTCCTTGTGCTCGCGCCGTACCTCGTCGCGGGTCATGCGCAGGCGTCGGAGCCACGCGCCGCGGGTCACCACCAGGTCGAGCACCCCCAGCGCGAGTCCGAACAGGGCGGCCCGCCACGCCAGCGCGCCGGCCACCTCCGCCACGACCGGTGCCACCCAGCCCGCACGCCCTCCGAGGCGCGCCAGATCGAGCAGGTGATCGCCGAGGCCACGCACCGTCAGCCAGGCGACGACCACCCCCGCGAAGAGGGCGCGCACGACGGCGAAGAGACGCGTCGTCGAGAAGAGATTTCGCACGCCCAGGAAGGGGTTCAACCGCTCGAGCCGGGGCGTCAGCCGCTGGCTGGCCACCACGCCGCCCGTCTGCACGGCGTGCGCGACCGCCCCGGTCAGCCCGGCAGCGAGCAGCAGGGGCAAGCAAAGGCCCAGCACCGTCGTCGCCAAGGACACTGCGTCGAAGCGCGCTCCTCCACGGCCGCCGGCGTCGTCCGCCAGCGAACCGGCCTGCGCGATGGCGGCGCGAAGGTCGGCCGCGGCGCGGGCGGCGAGGGTTCTCACCGTCGAAGGGACCACGGCGACGGCGACCACGAAGGCGAGTGCCTGCGCAGCGTAGATGCTCGCGCCGCTATCGCCGTCCTCCCGCGCCTTCCGCAGCCGTCGTGGGGTGGCCTCTTCGGTCTTGTCGCTCACGGCTCTTGGCTCGCCCCGTGCGAGAGCGCGTGGAGCGCGAAGAGGAGCTCGCGCACCCCCTCGCCGGTCGCCGCGGAGACCAGCCGCAGATCGATGCCGCGTTTCTTGAACTTTTTCCGGGCCGTCGTCCACGCCTCTCGAACGTCGGGGAGGTCGGCCTTGCTCATGGCGACCACCTGCGGTCGCCCCGCCAGCTGGGGATCGAACTTCGCCAGCTCGGCCTGGATGGCGTCGAAGTCCGCCAGCGGCTCGCGCCCCTCGCCGGGGTCGAGGGAGACGAGATGGAGCAGGACGCGCGTCCGTTCGAGGTGCTTCAGAAAGCGGATACCGAGTCCTGCTCCCGACGCGGCGCCGGGAATGAGACCCGGAATGTCGGCCAGGACGAAGCTCTTCTCCGGCGCGACGGCGACGACGCCGAGGTGCGGAATGAGGGTGGTGAAAGGGTAGTCGGCGACCTTGGGCCGCGCGCGCGACACGGCGCCGATGAAGGTGCTCTTGCCGACGTTGGGAAAGCCCAGCAGCCCCACGTCGGCCATGACCTTGAGCTCGAGCCGGACCGTCTTGTCCTCGCCGAGCTCACCGGGATCGGCGCGCCGGGGGGCGCGGTCGAACGGCGTGGCGAAGTGAATGTTGCCGCGTCCGCCACGACCTCCGCGCGCGACGACCACCTGCTTGTCGCCGGCGTCGACGTCGAAGAGCAGCTCGTGGGTCTCGACGTCGTAGCCCTGCGTCCCCACCGGGACGAGGACCCGCCGATCCTCCCCGGCCTTTCCGTACTGGTCCTTGCCGCGTCCGTGCTCGCCGCGAGCGCCCTGCAGCGTGCGCGTCAGCGCGACGTCGAGCAACGTGGTCTTGCCCTCGTCGCCGACGAAGACGACGTCGCCGCCCTTGCCGCCGTCGCCCCCGGACGGCCCACCGAACGGGATGTACCTCTCGCGGCGGAAGGCGACGCAGCCGTTGCCGCCATTGCCGGCGACGATTCGCACTTTGCAGGAGTCGACGAACTTCACGACGGGCGCCCGGGGAGAGATTCGACGTAGAGGAGGTGCTCTCGAGCACCGAACATGGGTGCCATCTAGCACGAGATCACGTGCATCACTGGATGCAGTCATTCCACGCCCTCGAGGTCGAGGCCTTGACGGCGCAGGAGTACTCGCCCTGGGTGACCCGGGTCTGGCACTGGTTTTTGACCTGCTCCACGTCGGAGTCGGAGAGCACCTCGAGCGCGATCCTCCCCCGCAGGCGCGACCGCTCCTCGGTGGAGAGGCGAGGCGCCGTGGGGTTCTCGGATAGCTTGAGGTCGATGTAGCGCTCGAGCAGCCGGTCGCACTCCGCCAGCGAGGCCATGGTCGCCCCCTTGCACTGCAGGGCGACCACGCTCACGAGAAGGAGCCACGCCGGACGGCGCACGATCAGATGCTGAGCGCGCCGGTTCGCAGCAGATAGGCGAGCTTGGCCCTCTGCTCGGGCTTGAGCAGCTTGTGGATGCGGCCAAGCGCCCTGGCCACCGCGTCTTCCACCCGCTCCGCGCTCTTCACGCGATCGCCGGTGACGCCTTTGGCCTTGGCCTCGTCGAACGCGTCCGCCGCGACGACGTCGGCCAGCGCCGAGGTCGACCGCCGCTCGTCGACCGCCGCCTGCGCGCGCTCCGTCTTGAGCTCGGCCAGGATGGCTGCGAGCTCCGTGATCTGGTCTTGGTCGAGCTCCAGCTTGTAGGCCAGAAACCGCAACGGTCGCCGGACGCCGAAGTTCCCTCCACCGAGATCGTCGCCGCCGCCCCCGTTGCCGAAGTGCGGGCCGTGATGCCCTCCTTGCCAGGGACCGCCGCCATGCGAGCCGAAGCTCGCGCCTTCACCGCAGGCCGCGCCGTTGCGTGCGCGCGCCGCATGCCACCACGCCATGGGATGCATTGCTATGTTCTACCTTTCGGCCGGGGCTCGTCGCTCCCGGCGGGTCGTCGACGCGGGCTTGATTGCCGCGCGCCACGACCCCAATGTGCGTCGCCGCCTGGGCCTGTCAACGCCGCGCCCGAGCGCGGCCCGGCTCACGGTCGGTGGTAGCACGGTGACGACGGAGCGGATGAGTTACGTTGAAAGGGTGTGCACCGTCCGCCGGCCAAAGCAGGGAGAGCGGATCTCCCTGGCCTGGATGGCCCTCACCGTTCCGGCCCTCGCCGCCCTCGCCGGATGCGCGCGCGACAAGAAAGCGCCGGCCGAGGAGACGGGCCCGGTCGCCTCGGTGGACCCCGTCGAGGCCGCGGAGCAGGTCACGGCGGCGCCCCTCGGCTCCGCCGGTCTCGAGGCGTTTCGCCGGGCCTTCGTGCTGCACGACACCGCGTGCGCGGCGGGCGACTTCGTTCAATGCGTCGACCTCGGCATCGACTACGAGACCGGGCACGGCGCCGCCCCCGACGTCGCCAGGGCCGCCACGCTCTACGAGAGCGGCTGCAGCCACGCGGTCCCCTCGGGCTGCACCAACCTCGGTCAGCTCGCCGATCGAGGCGAGGGAGTCCCCCGGGACGCAGAGCGCGCCGCCGCCCTCTACGAGCGGGCCTGCGGGGCCGACAGCGCCACCGGGTGTTACGACCTCGGCCTCGACCTCCAGGACGGCACCGGCGTCGCGAGAGACGACGCGCGCGCGGCCCGGCTCTTCACCAAAGCCTGCGACCTGGCCAGCGGCGATGCCTGCACGAACCTCGGCTACTTGCGCTCCACCGGACGCGGCGTGCCGCTGGATCCCGCCATGGCCGCGGAGCTCTATCGCCGCGGGTGCGAGGGAGGCAGCGGTCAGGGCTGCCACAACCTGGCCTTTCGCTACGAGAACGGCCTCGGCGTGGAAAAGAGCGAGCGCGCGGCCTTGCCCCTCTACGAGAAGGCCTGCGCCATGGGCATCGCCAGCGCGTGCGACAACGAAGGAAACCTCTTCGAGCGCGGCGGGGAGATCCGGCGGGATCCCACGAAGGCCGTAACCCTTTATGCCAAGGCCTGCGCGATGAAGAACGCCACCGGGTGCAACAACGTCGGTCACATGTACGAGGCCGGGCACGGACTCCCGCAGGACACAGCCAAGGCGGCCGTCTACTACAAGCGCGCCTGCGACGACGGGTTGGCCCTGGGCTGCACCAACCTCGGTCAGATGCAGCCGAGCGGGATGCACTCGTCGGTGACGCCGTAGCCGGCTAGAACCTCTCCGCTTGATCTCCGTCTCTCATCTCAGCCGCCGGTATGGCTCGCATGTGGCCGTCGACGACGTGTCCTTCGAGGTCGGAAAGGGCGAGGTGGTGGGCTTTCTCGGCCCCAACGGCGCGGGCAAGAGCACCACCCTGCGCATCCTGGCGGGCTTTCTGGGTCCCAGCTCCGGCACCGTGAAGATTGCCGGCCACGACGTGGTGGACGACTCCTTCGAGGCGCGACGCTGCGTCGGATACATGCCGGAGACCGCCCCTCTCTATCCCGAGATGCGCGTCGTCGAGTTCCTGCGCTTTCGGGCCGAGCTGAAGCGCGTGCCGCGCGCCGATCGCACCTTGTGGGTCGACGACGCCATGGACAAGGCCGGCGTCCTCGACGTGGCCAGCAAGCGCATCCTCCACCTTTCCAAGGGGTACCGCCAGCGCGTGGGCCTCGCCGACGCCATCGTCGCGCGCCCGCCCATCGTCATTCTCGACGAGCCCACCGCCGGGCTCGACCCCAACCAGATCCGGGCTGCGCGCGCGGTCGTCCGCGAGCTCGGGCGCGACCACACCGTCGTTCTCTCGACCCACATCCTTGGCGAGGTGGAGGCCTGCGCGACCCGCGTGCTGCTCATCCACCAGGGAAGGCTCCTCGCCGAAGGCCCGACCGAGACCATCCGCGCCATGCGCGCGGCGACGTCCATCGAGCTCGTGCTCCGGGGCGACGCGCGGGCGGCGGAGAAGGTGCTGCGCGCCGTCCCGGGGGTGGTAGAGGCGGCGCCGGCGGGGACCATGAGCGAAGTGACACGCCTGCGCGCGACCTTCGCCAAGAAGCTGCCGGATGCCGAACGGGCGGAGGTCACCGAGCGTTGCGTGGCGGCGCTGGTCGCCGAGGGGATCGGCGTGAGGGAGGTGCGCCCGGCGGGAGGTTCGCTGGAAGACGTTTTCGCCTCGCTGACGCGCGACGACGCCCCGGCAGGAGGAGAGGCATGAAGGCGTTCTGGCCCATCTACAAGCGCGAGCTCTTCGCCTTCTTCGTCACGCCGCTGGCGTGGGTGCTCATCGTGGTCTTTCTCGTGGTCCAGGGAATGCACTTCTTTCTCCTGGTCGACCACTTCGCGCGCCAGCCGGACATGGCGGGCGACGAGACGCCGCTCTCCGCCTTCTTCGGGAACACCGTCCTCCTCTACCTGGTTCTCTTCGTGCTCGTTCCCCCCATGACGATGCGCATCTTCGCGGAAGAGCGGCGGAGCGGCACCATCGAGATGCTGATGACCGCACCGGTGTCGAGCGCCGCCGTCGTGCTCGCCAAGTACGCGGCCGTCCTCACCACGTACGTGGTCATGTGGCTACCGACGGCGCTCTACCTGGTCATCCTGGGACGCACCGGGGAGCTCGACTGGCATGCCGCGGCCAGCGCCTATCTCGGCGTGCTCCTGGTCGGGGCGGGCTACCTGGCGCTCGGGCTCTGCGCCAGCGCGCTCACCCGGTCGCAGTTCCTGTCCATGATGTGGACGGCGCTGGTGCTGCTGGTCCTCTTCATCCTGGGCGTGGGCGAGTTCGTCACCCGCGAGGGCTCGGCCATGCACGAGGTCTGCGCGCACGTCTCGGTCTGGTCGCACATGAACGACTTCGCCAGCGGCATCGTCGATTCCCGCCGTCTGGTCTTTTACGGCACGCTGGTGGTGCTACCGCTCTTCGTCGCCACGCGCGCGGTCGAGGCCTGGAAGTGGGGATGAGCCGCAGCCGTCAGGTGGGCCATGCGCTGGAGCTGACCGGCGTCGTCGCGGCGGTGGTGCTGGCCTTTCTCGTGAACATGGTGGCCTCCCGGCACTTCACGCGCTGGGACTGGACGGTCGACCGGCGTTGGTCGCTCAGCCCGGCGACGCTGGAGACGCTCCACACGCTGGAGCAGCCGGTGGAGATCTGGACCATCGCCGGCTCCAGCGATCCCCTCGAGCCGAGCCTGAGAGAGCTGCTGGCGTCCTACCGCGCCGCATCGTCGCGGATCGATCTGCACTGGATCGATCCCGATCGCGACGTGGCGCAGCTCGTGGCCCTCCAGGCGCGCTTCGGCCTGGAGGCGGGGCGCACCGAGGACGGCCGCGTGGCCACCGATGCCGTCGTCGTCGTCGCCAGCGGCGACCAGCACTGGTTTCTGACGCCGCAGGACCTGTTCGAGCAAGCCGACGACGTGCACGTGAAACCTCGCGAGGAGCGCGCCCTCACCCGGGCCATCCGCAGCGTCTTCGGGGGCGAGAAGGCCCGGCTGTGCTTCACCGTCGGCCACGGGGAGCTCTCGCTCGAGCCGGACCACGACGAGCGCGAAGGCATGGGTGCGCTCCGCGATCTGCTGGAGAAGAACAACTACGAGCTCACCAGCGTCGACCTGGCCGTCCCGGGCGCGGCCCACGACCCCTTGGCGGGCTGCACGGTGGCCGTCATCGCCGGCATGCGCGCGCCCTTCGCGCCGGAGGAGAGCAATCGCCTGCGCACCTGGCTCATGGAGGGCGGAAGCCTTCTGGCGGCGGTGGGACCGCTCGATCCGGGCCCCGGCGGCGTGCTGCCGGCGGGGCTCGACGACGCGCTGACGCCCTTCGGTGTCGCGCTGGAGGACGACCTGGTGCACGACCTGGAGCCGAGCGTCTCCATCCCCGACACGCATGGTGAGGGGTTCTTCGTGACTGCCCGGCCTCACCCGGTCACCACCGCCCTGGTGGCCGGCGGCCCCGAGGCCCATCCCCCGCGCATCGCGGCTTTTTACACGCGATCGTTGCGGCACACGGCGTCGCCTGGCGCGGCGTCGGCGTCCGATCTTCTCTTCACCGGCGACACCGCCTTCGCCAAGCGCGACGTCGCCTCGGCCGCGGGGGGCGCCGACGCCCCGCCGCGCAGCCCCGCCGACGCGGGCGGACCCTTCGTCGTCGCCATGGCCAGCGAGCGCGCGCGCATCGGCCCCTCGGCGGCGCACGGACCTCGCGCCGTGGTGCTCGGTAGCCGCTACTTCCTGGCGCAGGACAACTGGCGCCAACCTCGCCCGCTGCACGGCGCCGCGTTCCTGGTGGACAGCGCCCTGTCATGGCTCTCCGCGCGGCCGCAGCTGGTGGACGTGCCGGACAAGGCAGAGGTCTCCGCGGGGATGCGCGTCTCCGAGGAGGGGCGCAGCGAGGTGCAGCGTTACGTCCTTCTCTTCATGCCGCTGGCGGCGCTGCTCCTCGGGGTGGCGGTCTGGGCCTGGCGGCGCTCGTCCGAGAACAAGCCGTACGTGCCGAAAGGCGCCCCGGAGCGGCCGCTGTGACGGCGGGGAGAGCGGCGCCGCCGTGAACGCGCGAAGCCTGGTGACGCCGGTGGTGCTGGTCCTGCTGGCGGTGGGGACGGCCGCTTACGCGTACCTGGTAGATCGCGCCACCGTCTCCGACGCGGATCGCACCCTGCGACGGAGCGATGTGTTTCCCAGCTTTCGCGTTGAAGAGGTGTCGCGGCTGGAAATCGTGCACGGCGATGAGTCGATGGTGCTGGAGAGGGACGCCGACGGCGGGGGCGGGACGGCGTGGACGATGGTGTCGCCGCGGCGCGAGCGCGCGGACCCGGCCGCCGTCGACGTGCTGCTGCGGGAGCTCGAACTGGCGACGCGGCTGCGCGAGGTAAAACCCGACGACGCCCCGGGCCTCGGCGCCCCACGCGCTCACGGCCAAGTCCAGGTGGGAGCGCTGGCCTATCGCTTCGCGCTGGGCGCGGATGCCGCCCGTCCGGAGGGCGCGGCGTACATGCGCATCGACGGCGAAGGGACGTTCGTCGTCGACCGCTCGCTGAAGGTGCAGCTCCTGCGCGGCGCGGACGCGTACCGGGTGCGGGCGCTGGTGCCTTACGGCGCGAGCGGCATCGCGCGGCTGGAGGTGCGCGCAGCCTCCGGGGCCTCGTTCGCGCTGGACCGTGCGGGGGCGACCTTCCACGTGGCCGGCCTGGGGCTACGTGCCTCGCGCTCGGCAGTGGACGGGCTGATGGCGACGCTGGCCGATGGGCGGGCGGAGACCTTCCTCGACGACGCGACTGCGGATCGGGCGATGGCCAGCCCGGCGTTCACGGTCACCGTCGCGCCGCGGGATGCCGCGCAAGAAGCGGTCACGCTGCGCCTCGGCGGCGAGTGTCCGGGGCAGCCCGGGGACGTGGTGGTCGTTCGAACCGCTCCCTCGCGGGTGTCGGCCTGCACCGCCCACACGCTGGCCGAGGCGCTGGCGACGACCTCGCTGGCCCTGGTGGACACGTCGCCGTTCTTTGCGCACGCCGACGAGATCGAGGAGCTGCGCCTGGAGCCGGTGGGACACGCCGGACCGCAGGTGGAGGTCGCTCGGCGCGGGTCCGGCTGGCGCGAGCGATCCCCCGACGACCGCGATCTTACCTCGGACGAGACGGACTCGGCGAACCTGCTGGCGCTGGCGCTGGCCCAGGCTCGCGGCAGCGACGTGCACCGTGCGGCCGCGGACGACCGGTTCGAGGCGCGCGCGCGCGTCACCCTGGTCCGCACCGGGGGTCAGAGCCACGAGGTGGTGGAGGTCGCCGCCTCGTCGCCCGACGGAACGACGCCGATGCGCCGCACCGAGGACGGCGCCATCCTGCGCGTCGCGCGTGCGGTGGCCCGGCGTTTCGAGGCTCACCCGGTGGCGTTGCGGGCGCGGCCGGTGTGGAGGTCGGCCTTCGAGGCCGGCGCGGTGGTGGCCATCGACGACACCTGCACGCCCACGGCGGAGCGCCTCGAGCTGCATGACCGGACCTGGACGTTGCGCGGACCGGCCGCCCTTCCGGCGGACGGGGTGTCGGTGGCGGATCTTCTGGGAACGCTTGCGCAGCTCAAGGCGGACGCCTGGATCGCCGAGACGGACGACGGCACCTTCGGCTTCGACGGACCGGGGGCCTGCGCGGTGGTGCTCACCCTCGACCCCGCACCAGGCGATGCCCGGCCGCGGCGGGCGGCCATCGCCCTCGGCGCAGAGGGCGACGGCGGCTTCTACGCGCGTACGCCGGACGACCTTGCGGTGTTCGTCGCCTCCCCGGGATTGCGCCAGGTGCTCGCCCACCCGGCCATCGACCGCTCGCGCTTCCACATCGACACCACCGGTGGGGCGAGCGTCGTCGTCCTTCGCGGCGGCATTCGCCACCGGCTGTCGTCCGAGGCCGGCGCCGACGAAAAGCTGGAGGCCTCGGTGGCCGGCCTCTTCGCCGAGAGCGCCCTGCACGGCGGACCGGCGCTCGCCGACGAGGGGCTCGATCACCCCACGCTGGAGCTCGTGGTGGCGTCGCGCACCGACGCGGCGACCGCCGCCGAGACACGCATCGTGGTCGGCGCCGAGACCCAGGTCGACGGAGCCGACGCCTACTTCGCCCGCGTGTCCGGGATCGAGGCCACCTTCGCCATTCCCAAGGCACGGGTCACGGCCATCCTCGATGCCCTGTGAAGGAGCCGGGACGGCGGGAGACTCCGTGATCCTCAGCGCCCGACCGTTGCTGAGCAGACGCCGAGAAGGCTACGGCAGCCCGGCGTCGACCGCCGGAGCCGGCTGCACGTTGCTGATGGTGAAGATCATGTCCTGGAAGTCGTCGTTGGTGGCCTCCTCCAGGGCGATCAGGTACGAGTTCTCGACGAGATTGCCGGCGCGGTCCTTGAGTGGCCAGACGCGGTAGCGGTGAACGGGGGTCGTCAAGCCGTGGTTGACTCCGGCTTCCAGGAGGTCCGCCGGCAGCGGAGGGTTCCCCACCTGCGTCACGATGTTGAGGTCGTCCTGGGAGTAGTTGTAGTCGCCGTTCAAGGGGGCGGACCCGCTGGTCCTCTGGTTGCCGAAACACCAGAGGCCAAAGCTCGCCGTGGCAGGCGACGGCGTGAACGTGCCCGCCGTATTTCCCGTGATGGGAGGGAGGACCATTTCGCTGTGGTCGGACGTGTAGAAGTCGCTGCCGATCAGACTGTCATATGTAGCCACCCACTGGAGGCCCGCAGGGAGGGTGGCAGGGGCGGCGTCGGTCGGAGGTTCCGTGCCGGCATCCGGTTGCGCGGTGGCCGTGGTCACCGACCCGGTGGGATAAAAGCCGAACGGGAAGTCGTACTTTGGAGCGAACCGGGCCGGAGCGAGAAGCACGGCCGGCTTCGTCGTGTCCGCCAGCACGAAGTTCTGGATGACCACTTCGTCGGAGGGCGTATCGCCCTCGGGGGGAGGATCCATCGCAAACGCGCTCACCTGATTGACGTTCAGGAACGTTTGCAAAAGGACGCCCACGTTCACCTGGTATCCGAGGGTTGCGATGATTTGGCCGAGCGTCGGCTCGTAACGACCGTAGTTCCCGGTGGGCACCCCGGCGTCGACACTCTCGGAGTCGTTCCAGAGCCCCACGCCGTAAAGGGCCGCTTCGACGCAGTCGGTGCTCGACTCCGCGACGAGCAGCGCCGCGACGGCGTCGCCACCCGTGTTGTCGTAGCGTGTGGGCGGATTGGTCTGGGTCGAGAGAAACTGTACCTCGACATCCAGGTCGCCGCCCGCGTCGATCGTTTGGGGCAACGTCAGCGGGGTCGTCGCGGCGCCCGCTCCAGCGTCCGAAGTCGACACTGCCGTGGCCTGAAAGGCCTTGGGGTTGCTGGTCTGGCGAAACGCGACGGGAAAAAGAGTGGCCTGCGGAGCGATTCCGACGCTCGTGATGGTGACGGCGCTGGTCCCGCCGTTGTGCAGGCGCATGATCTGAGTGTACGGGTCGTCCAGCGTGTTCACACCGCTGAAGAGCGCTTCGCTCGGTCGCACGCGCGGGTCGTTCGCATAGGTGAGGTTGGTGAACGTGAGCGTCGACCCGCCGCTGGCGTCGCCCGCATCGCCGGCGTCCCCGCCCCCGCTGGTGCCCGCCTCGGGCACGGGGCACGAGGCGACGATCGCACTCGTCGCTACGGCCGAATCGATCGCGGAATCGGAAGTCGCCGAGTCCGTGGTGACGGACGAGTCCTGCGTCGTCGATGCGTCCGTCGGAGTCGACGACGAACTGCTGGACGAGCAGGCGGCCAGAAAACACGCGGCGAGCCCGACGGCAGCCGTCGACGCGCTGTGGCCCACGAGGGAGCCCACGAGCGGCGCTGGCCCCGCTGGCGCGCGGCAAGCGCGCCCTTGTAGCACGGTAAACTCGAGCAATTTCATCTGTCCCCTCCAGCCTTTCCCTTCCCGACCGGCCGCGTCCGTTTCCGAAACCTACATGCTTATACCTCAGCCGTAGTACCGGTGGCCATGGTCATTTCTTTCGAGCGCACGACGATTGCCTGAGCGAACCGAGCCCCCGACGGGCTTAGGGGCGCGAATGCCGCCGGCGTCTTGAATGGTCGCGCCTAAGGGGCGGCGAATGCCGTCCCCGTCCTGGGAACGTCACGACGGAGTCTGTCGGTGCTTTGACCGACAGTCTCCTCTAGCGCCCGGCCGTCAGGTCGCGGAGCACCCGGTCGTGGATCAGCGCCACCGGAGGCGCCCCATGCGACAGGAGGGCGTCGTGAAAGCGCTGGAGTGAGAACTTGTCTCCCATGGCCTTCCTGGCCTCCTCGCGAAGAGCGGTGATCTGCAGCTTGCCAAGGGTGTATGCGAAGTATCCCGGGTCGAAGGTTCCGCGCACGGCCTGCTCGTGCGCTTCGGACCGGGCCTGGTGGCAGTCGTCGACGAAGCGCTTCTCGGCCTGCTCGACGGTCATCCCCCGCGTATGGATCCCCAGCGACGCGGCGAAGCGGCAGTTGCGGAGGAGCGCTCCGTTCAGCATGGCCAGGCGATTCGCCGGGTCGTCCTTGCCGAAGCCCTGGTCGATCATCATCTGCTCGGAGTAGTGCGCCCATCCCTCGACGAAGGCGTAGTTGCCGAAGGCCTTCTGCACGCGGGACGGCGCCCGCTCTTGCCAGCGTCCCTGGACGAAGTGCCCCGGATAGACTTCGTGGATGGTGGTGCCGAGGAGGCTGCCCATCGTGCCGAGGTAGGCCTGGCGCTCCTTCGAGGGCCAGCCCCGGTCCGGGATGGTCAGCTGGTAGAAAGCGCTCCTGGCCTTCTCGAAGGGGCCGCTCATCTCGATCGACGCCGAGTTCCAGCGCTCGTAGGCCGGCGTCTCCCGAATGGTCGCCTCGTCCTCCGTCGCCAGCGTCACCACCCCGTGCGACACCACGAACTCGCGCGCGTCCTTCATCATGTGAGCTGCCGTCGCGAAATAGTCCGACTCCCGCACCGCGCTGGTCTTCACGTGCGGCGCCAGCTCCTCGTAGGCCTTCTTGTTCGCCGCGAGGTTGTCCTCGTTCAGGCGCTCGAAGTCCGCGAGCGGAACGGACAGCCCCTCCTGGACCTGCAGGAGTCTGGCGTATCGCTGCGCGCCGAGGACGTGGCTCTGATCGCCCCGCGCGGCCTCCGTCTTCAACCACGATGCGAGCTCGGCGGCCGCCTTGGCCAGCGCCTCGTTGGCTCTTGCGAAGCGCGCCTTCTGGGCATCGTCGCCCACCTTCCCCACCGCCTTGACCACGTCGCCGCGAAGGTAGGTCACGAACCCCGCCATGTTGCGCGCCGCGACCTCGGTCACCGGCCTGGACAGCGGCGGCGACAGATTCTCGCGAACGTGCCCCACCTGGGCCAGCGCAGCTTCCTCCTGATCGGTGAGGTGCTTGGCCCGCTCCTCGATGGGTGCATAGTCCCGGTCGAGGTAGACGCTCACGTCGAAGAGCGCATCGTAGAACTGCGGCCTCTTCCTCGTGACATCCATGTCGACGAGCCAGAAGAGATCCTGGCTCTCCCAGCTCTCGAGCTCGCCGAGATCGATGGCGTCGTCGTCGGATAGCGCGGCGGGATCCACCTTGGCCAGGTCGGTCTCCGCCTGCCGCAGACGCGCGATGCGCGCCGTCACGGCATCTCGGGAGACGGGCGCGACCTGGCCGTCGTACTCGTGCAGACCGAGCTCGCGCGCGTTGGACGGTGAGTCCGCCAGCAGCTCGGCGAGCACGCGGTCGCGCAACGCAGCGAAGGCGCCCGAAGCGCCGGGGGTCGGCGCCGGCGCGGCGACGGGAGGCGCCGATGCCGGTGGGACGGGGAGGCCCGGCGCAGGGGGGACCGATGGAGCGCCCGCGGCGCCCGCGCACGCGAGGAGAGCCGGGACCAGCAGCGCCGGGGCGAAGAAGAGGCGAGATCGGAAGGACAATGAGCGCATGAGCGCGGCATATTCGACCCGAGCTCGAGGCACATGTCGAGTGCGCGATGCGCTGCAAAACGGGCGGACCCACCTTGCGAAGTACTCCGGTCCGAGCTAGGTACCGCGCGTCACGAGTCACACCAGCATGCTGGTCGATGGAACGTGATGGCGCGGCCTGCCTCGTACCGAGGCGCCCCGTCACGCCCCGATTCGACCCCGCGGCATCGAAGGGTGGCATGGTTAGAACGACGCTCGACCTCCGAGCGCGGCCGCGAGAGAGCCTGATTCATTTCCTGTGACTTCACCGAACCCGCGCCGATCCTGGCGCCATCGCCACACCTCTACCCCCCGCGCGGAGACTTCCGCTCCCCGCCCCCCGGCTACCCGACCCGCAGTGCCTGCCCGCCCGGTGCCCGTCGACCTCGGCGACACCTCGGCGTCGCCGTTTGCCGCGCTCGACCTCGTTCCGGCGCTCCTGCGCGCCGTCCTCGACGAAGGCTACGACCAGCCGACTCCCATCCAGGCCCAGGTCATCCAGCACGTGCTCGCTGGGCGCGATGTCCTCGCCTGCGCACAGACCGGCACGGGCAAGACGGCGGCCTTCGTGCTGCCCATCCTGCAGCGCCTGGCCGCGGCAGGACCGGCGTCGGGGCGCGTCCGCACACTCATCGTGGCTCCCACGCGCGAGCTGGCGGCGCAGATCGCCGAGCGCGTGTCGGTCTACGGCAAGTACCTGTCGCTGCGCCATGCGGTCATCTACGGGGGCGTCGGCCAGCGCGGCCAGGAGATCGCCCTTCGCGCTTCGCCTGACATCGTGGTGGCCACGCCGGGGCGGCTGCTGGATCTCGCCCAGCAAGGCTTCGTCCGCCTGGACGCGGTCACCCACTTCGTCCTCGACGAGGCCGACCGCATGCTGGACATGGGCTTCATTCACGACGTCCGGCGCATCTGCAGCATGTTGCCTAGCGAACGCCAGACGCTGCTCTTCTCGGCGACCATGGCCCCGCCCATCGAGGCCCTCGCCCAGCGCTTGCTGCGCAATCCGGTGCGCGTCGCGGTCACCCCCACCATCACCACCGCCGAGACGGTGGAGCAATCGGTGGTGTTCGTCGACCGCGCGGACAAACCCGCGCTGCTCGAGCGCGTGCTGCGCGACGGGGCGACCGAGCGCACGCTGGTCTTCACGCGGACCAAGCACGGGGCGAATCGCCTGTCCGAACGCCTCGATCGGGCGGGGTTCCGCTCGGCCGCCATTCACGGCAACAAGACCCAGGCCGCCCGCGAACGGGCACTCGAGTCGTTCCGCGCAGGGACGACCGACGTGCTGGTGGCCACGGACGTGGCGGCGCGTGGCATCGACGTGGACGGCATTTCGCTGGTCGTCAACTTCGACCTCCCGAACGTCGCCGAGAGCTACGTGCACCGCATCGGACGCACCGGTCGCGCGGGCGCCACGGGCCGCGCCATCTCTTTCTGTGCGAACGACGAGCGGGCGCTCCTGCGCGACGTCGAGAGGCTCATTCGTCGCCGTCTGCCGGGCCAGCCATGAAGAAGACCGAGGACAAGAAGAAGCTCATTCTGAAGAACGTCTCCGTCACCAAGCAGGAGATCGAAGACGCCGAGCGACACTTGTCCAAGGTCCTGCAGGAGCTCGGCGCCGCCCCCCGCGCCGAGAAGACCACCATCACCGACGTGGTGCAGACCGCGTTCGAACGCCTGCACGCCGCGAGGGAGGGCCTGGAGCGGCTCGAGAAGCTCATCAAGGGGGAGCCCGGCGGGAGCTGACGACCCGTTCCGGCGCGGCCCGCGGGCGCGTTCGACTTCCCGCGCTAGGAGACTGTCGGCCAAAGCCCCGACAGACTCCGTCGTGACGATTCAGGACGCGGACGGCATTCGCCGCCGCTAGGCTTGAGGGATGAAGCGCGCCGCAAGCGAATGAGTCGGCGCGACCCAGCCCGGTCGGTCGCCATCGTGGTCGTCGCCGTCATGGCGGGGCTGGCGGTGTTCGCGCTGCTGGGGGCTGTCTTCGACACGCGGTGAGCGCGGGACCATGCCCTCCGACCATCACGGCTTCATCCCTTCGTCGGCCGAGGATCTGCTGCGGCGACGCGTGAAGGCGGAGCTCCGCAAGCGCATGCGCGGCCTGCGCAAGGCTCTCCCGGCCTCCGCCTGCGCGGAGCGTTCGGCGCGCATCGTCGAGCGCCTCAGCGCGCTGGAGCCCATCGCCCGCGCCACCTCGGTGGCGCTCTTCTGGCCCATCGAGGAGCGCCACGAGGTCGACCTGCGCGCGCTCGACGCAGGCCTGCGCGCGCGCGGAGCCCGCGTCGCATACCCCCGCGTCGACCCGGAGACGCACGCTCTCACCTTCCGTTTCGTCCTGGACCCGGAGGCGTTGCGCGTCGAGGGGCTGGGGTTCCGCGAGCCGCCTGCGGAGGCCCCGACCGCGGACCCCGGCGCGCTCGAGGTAATCGTCGTCCCCGCCCTGGCCGCCGATCCGCGCGGCCACCGCATCGGCTATGGCGCCGGCTACTACGACCGCGCGCTGCTGCGTTTCGCTCGGTCCGCCGTGACCGTCACCGTCATCTTCGACTTCCAGCTGGTGGCCGAGTCGCCGACCACCGAGGGCGACGTCCCCGTCGACTGGATCGTCTCCGACGCCCGCGTTCTTCGCGCCGAGGCCACGTAGCCCCCCCGGTGGGTTTCTAGTTTTCGCGCGTCCTGCGCAGGGTCTGGCACTTCGCGCAGACGCCGTAGAGCTCGTGCTTGTGGGAGCGAAGGTCGAACCCGTACTGCCCGGCGATCTTCTCCTGGAGCTCCTCGATGCGCGGCTCCTCGAACTCGATGATGTCGCCGCACTCCAGGCAAATCAGGTGGTCGTGGTGCGACGTGTCGTCGGCCAGCTCGTAGCGGGTGAGGCCGTCGCCGAAGCGCCGCTCGTTGGCCACCCCGCACTCGGTGAGGAGCTTGAGCGTGCGGTACACCGTGGCGTAGCCCACGCGCGGATCCGTGGCGCGCACCTGGGCCAGAAGCTCTTCGATGCTGACGTGATTGGCGGCATGAAAGAACGTCTCCACGATGAGCTTGCGCTGGTCGGTGGAGCGCAGCCCCTTCTTCTCCATGTAGGCCTGCAAGATCATGCGGAAGTGATCGAGCTCGGCCGGCTTGTGATGCGTCTCCCTTCCCACAATTCGCGCCCCTTCTCTTCGATGCGCGATTGTGGCTCATCGTACCTCCCTTGGCACGTGCTTAGAATCGAGATGGGCATCGAGCGCGCTCGCCCGCGCAGTTCTTCGACGGCGAGACCCCTTCGATCAGGCGAACGCGTACGAAGTCGCCCCCTCGCCGAGCTTGACCTCCGCCTGGCGATGGAGCGTCGTCGTCTCCAGCTGCACGTGCGCGCTCTCGACGGCCGGCGCCGCCGGGAAGGACACCTCGACGCATCCGTCGGAGCCCGGCGCTCCCTCGAAGTGGATGACGCCGTCCGCCACGGTCACCGTCACCCAGGCCGCTTCGGCATCCGCGCCCCGCAGACGCGTGTCGACCACCAGTCGACGGACACGCCCCTCCATCGGGCGCACCTCGGACGCCGGCTCGAGATCGATGGCGGCGAGGCGAGGGGGCATTCTCTCGTCGCAGATCAGCACTGCTCCGCAAGGGGCGCAACCGCCGGACGGCCTCGCTTCCTCGCTCCGAGGGCGCCCTCAGAACGTGCAAACTGGGCAGACGGCGCCCGGCACTCCCCCGTCGAGCAGCGTCCTCGTGCACGACACGGCGGCCCCGCAGGTGGCCTGGCACTCCGACGAGGCCAGGTGACCGGCCTCGTCGGTATCCGCCCCGGGATCGGCCAGGGGCCGCGACTCGCTGGCGTCGAAGTCGCACGTCCAGTCCTCCGCCGGCAGCATCCGGGAGCACGCAGCGCACGCTAGAAACACCGTCGCGAGGAGCGGGACGCGCGCCATGGGCTCGGGGTGTAGTCTTTAGCGCATGAAGGCCGGCTACTGGAACATTGCGTTGGGGCTCGCCGCCGTCGGCGCCGGCGCCAGCGGGCGGTTTGCCTTGCTGGGCACGGGGAGCCCCATATGGCTGATGATCGCCGGCGGCGCGCTGACTACGTTTGGCATCTACCAGCTCTGGCGCGATCGCGACAAGGCGTGAGCCCGGTCACCTGGCATCGGGGTGCCAGTCGGCGCACTCGGCGTGGTGGTGATGGAAGACCTGGGCGATGCCCGAGCCATATCCGACCAACGTTCCGAGCGCGAGAAAGGCGATTGTCATCTTGCGTCGCATGGTTTTCTCCTTGGTTTCCGTGGATAGGGTGTTAGGCCCAGATGCGACCGCCGCCGAAGCGTCCGCTTCGCTCGAGCAGATCGCCGACCTGCTTGCGCTGCCGCTCGTCGAGCGCCTCGGTGGCCTTCTTCAGCGCCTCGACGAAGGAGACGCGTAGCTGCGCCAGCAGGCGATCGTGGCGCGCGAAGGTCTCCTCCAGCGACGCGTCGTCGACGAAGCCGCCGGCGATGACGCGCGCCAGATCGGCGCGGGTGTGCTCGGCCTCCTCGCGGACGAGGGCCTTGTTCTCGCGCAGCTCGTCGAGAGCCTGGATGATGGCCTTTTCCTGGCCTGGGGTGGTGTCGAGGCGCTCGAAGGCCGAGCGCATGATCCAGCGACGACGACCGCCGCCGCGGCCGTGGCGAGAGCGGTAGCCGTCGTGGCGCCAGTGTCCGTGCCAGCCGTGGCTGCGGCGGAGAACCTTGACGAGACCGATGAGGCAGACCGTGCCGATGATGAAACCGAACATGTTCGCGTGACCTCCGTTCGCGTAGATCGATGCGCACGAAGAGCGAAAGGGGCTGGGCGGAGCACGTGAAGATACGTAAACGCCGCTCAGCGCAGCGAGAGACGCATCTCGAGCGCGTCCCGCTCCCCGCCGAACGCCGCTGAAGGATAGAAATCCCGAAGGGTCCCGGCCACGGCGAATCCCTCCGCCTCGTAGAGCGCGAGGGCCGGATGGTTGCTCACCGAAACGTGCAGCCCGACCGCGCGCAGCCGCGCTTCTCGTGCGTGCGCCACCGACGCCTTCACGAGGGCTCGCCCCAGGCCGGCGCGCCGCGCGCTTCGCTCCACGGCGACACCTTCCACGTGCATCGCCCCGCGTCGTACGCGCGCGGCCAGAAAGCCCAGCACCCGGGTCGCAGACTCTTCGCGTGCCACCCACACCCGCGCGTTGGCCGCCTTCAGACCGAAATGGGCGCTCGTGTACGGAAAGGCGTCCGCGTCGATGGCCATGCATTGCGCCATCGCCACGAGGTCCCCCAGCTCGAAGCGCTCCACCGTCCGTGTCGTCATGGCCGGGAAAGAGATGCCCTGGATCGCCCGCCGCTTCCAGTCGCGGCCCGCTCCAAAGCGATCGGAAGCGATCGGAAGGGACGGCAAGGCACGGAGGGGCAAGGGAAGGTGTGTGCGCGTGGCCCGTTCTCCGCGGGGCCTGCGAAAGGGGCGAAGAAATCCCCCCGGTTGGGTCCCGTGGAGCTAATTTGTTCTAATGGTGCGTGATCTCTGGTCTCGAGTCTGCTTCGCTTTTCCTCCGTTGCTGGTGACCATGGCCCTCCTGCCGTCGGGGTGCTCGGCCGGGGGAGCTCCGCTGGTCGGAGGGGCGGAACACGACGCCTCGACCGGCAGCGATGTCACCGCCATCCCGGACGCGACCAGCGCCGAGGCGGAGGCGGAGGGCTGCATGTCCAACGGCGACTGTGCGACGGCCACCACCGGTCACGTGTGCCTCGGCAGCGCATGCGTGCTGTGCGGCACGGATGCGGATTGCCCCACCGGGCAGAAATGCAATGCCCACACGTCTTGCGTCGCCTGCCTCACCTCCGCCGACTGCGCCGCGGACCAGCGCTGCGTGGCCAACGCCTGCGCCCAGGGCTGCGACGCGGCGAGCAGCTGCCCCACGGGAACGGTCTGCGACGTGGCGACCAGCGCGTGCGTCGGCTGCCTGCTGGACACCGACTGCGCCGCCCCCACGCCGCGCTGCAACGCGACGAGCCTGGCGTGCGTCGGCTGCCTCACCACCAGCGACTGCGCGGCGGGCACGGTCTGCAACGCCAACGCCTGCGTGCCGGGCTGCTCGTCCACACAGCCGTGCCCCGCCGGGGAGGTCTGCAACGCCAACGCCTGCGTGGAGTGCCTCCTCAACTCGCAGTGCCACGGCGCGGCCCCCTGGTGCGACACCACCAGCGACCAGTGCGTGCAGTGCTTGCCCTCGAACGACAACTGCCCGACCGGGGAGTACTGCGCGGGCACGGCCTGCGCTCCGGGGTGCCGGACGAACCTCGACTGCACCGCCCTGGCCGACGCCGGCATCGACGCCTCCCCGGACGGGGCCGGCGGTGCGGGAGTCGACGCAGCCGACGAGGGGGGGAGCGACGCAGCCACGGATGCCGCGGTGGACGGCGCGACGGAAGAAGCGGGAAGCGGCACCCACGGGGGCGCAGTGTGCGACGTGCCCAGCCACGTCTGCGTGGGCTGCGTGACCGACTCCAACTGCCCCCTCGGGCAAACCTGCTCCGGCAACCAGTGCGTGACCGGATGCGACGCACAGCACGGATGCCCGGCGGGCAGCGGGTGTTGCTCCAACCTTTGCCAGCCGCTGGACACCACCAGCAACTGCACGGCGTGCGGAGTGACCTGCGACACGATCTCGGGCAACAGCCAGGGCGCCGCCTGCACGGTCGGCGGCTGCACCTACACGGGGTGTGCGGCGGGCTGGGGTGACTGCAGCTCCGCCGCCCCCGACGGCGACGGATGCGAGACCAACCTGACGACGTCCGACGAGAAGGTATGCGCGGACGGAAGGTGCATCGCGGCGGCGACGTGCTGCAGCGCCCTCGATTGCACGACGGCGCCTTCCCCGGCGGCCTGTTATCCCGCTCGCGGCACCTGCGCCGCCGAAGGCGCGACGTGCTCCTACGCCGTGAAGCCGGGGGCGGTCGTCTGCAACGGGACGACCTGCTGCAATCCCATCGAGGGGACCTGCAACCCCGATTGCTCGCTGAGCTGCGACACGGGATTCGGCCATTGCTCGGCCGATCCCTCCGAGGGCTGCGAGTCCAACCTGACCACGTGCGTGAACACCCCCTGCTGCGCGGCGGGGCTCTGCAATCCGCACCAGGACGGGCAGGGGCAACCGTACACGGACTGCGCCGATCCCGCCGGGACGCCGGGCTCCGGCTCGACCTACAACGGGACCATGGCAAGCGACGCCGCCAAGGCCTGGGCAGCCGCCGGCGCCATCGGCCCTCTCACCTGCAGCGGGCAGTCGTGCGTCGAGAACGTCAGCGGCGGTCAGTGCGTAGTGTGGTGCTACACCGGGGGCCTCGGCGGGTACGAGCGCCTGTCGCTCACGACCACCTGCGCGTGCCCCACCGCGGCGAACGGCACCTGGAAGTGACCTCCCTGCCGCGGGCTCTGCCGGCGTGCTAAGCCGCAAGAGAACCGCATGCCGGCCGAGCGCAAGCGCCCGTGGTACCTGGTCCTCGCCCTGCTCGGCGCGCTCGCCCTCGGAATGACGGGCTCGTGCAACGGGTGGGCGGCGGTCAACGCCTACCGGGACCCGGTCGACCTGAGCCTCTATGGCGAAGGCGTCTCCGACCCGGCCGACCGCGCGGCCCTCGAGGCGCGCGTCGACGCGTTCGTGCGCACGCTGGACGCGGCCAAGTCGCGCGGGTGGCCCATGGCCATCGCCGAGCTGCTACTCGGCGGGGCGATGGTCATGTTCGCGATGCGCGCCATCAGCGGGAGCCGCGGCGCCCGCTCGGCACTGGTGCAGCTGGTGGTGGCGCAGGCGGGGCTGAACGCGGCGAGCTACTGGCTGCTCCGCGACGTGATGAACGCAGACACGCGCTGCCAGGAGGCCCGTCAGGTGGCGTACGCGCACGACCACATCCCCGATCGCACGCAGGCCGACGACGCGCTGCGCTCGACGCTGGCCATGGTGCGCGCACGGAACCCCATCGGCCTCGTGCTGAACGCGCTGGGAAGCGCGCTCATCGTAGTCGCGCTGACGCGCCGGCGGTCGCGTGACTTCTTCGACGCCGCCGCCGCGGCGATCGAGGAGCGCTAGCGGGGATGGGGCGCATCCACCGGCTGCCGGACGACCTCGCGAACCAGATCGCGGCGGGCGAGGTGGTCGAACGCCCTGCCAGTGTCGTGAAGGAGCTGGTCGAGAACGCCCTCGACGCGGGCGCGACGCGCGTGAAGGTCGAGCTGGAGCAAGGGGGTGTCGCGCTGGTGCGCGTGAGCGACGACGGCGCAGGGATGGCGGCGGACGACAGCGTGCTGGCGCTGGAGCGTCACGCGACGAGCAAGATCGACCGCAAGGAGGACCTGTTCGCCCTGAGCACCTTCGGCTTCCGCGGCGAGGCGCTGCCCAGCATCGCGTCAGTGTCCCGGGTCCGGCTCGTCTCACGCGCCCGCGGATCGCTCGAGGGCACCGAGGTGATGATCGAAGGCGGGAGTCGTCCCCGCTCCAGGCCCGCGGGATCGGCGGAGGGGACCACCGTGGAGGTGCGTGACCTCTTCTTCAACGTCCCGGCCAGGCGCAAGTTCCTGAAGTCCACGGGGACCGAGTCCGCCCACGTGAGCGAGGCCATGTTGCTCGCCGCGCTGGCCCGACCCGACGTCAGCTTCTTCCTGGTGCGCGACGGACGTGCGGCCCGCGAATGGCTACGGGTGCCGACGCGGCGCGAGCGCGTGGCGCAGACCATCGACGGGGAGCGCCTCGAGGCCTGCGTGGGCGAACGTGGACCTCTCCGCATCGAGGCCCACCTGGCGGCGCCGGAACGCGCACGTGCCGGCACGGTGGGGTTGCATCTCCTGGTCAACGGGCGGCCCGTTCGCGATCGACCGCTGGCACGGGCCGTCTCCCAGGCCTACGGGTCGGTGCTCGAGCCGGGCCGCTATCCGGTCGGCACCGTCTACGTGGACCTTCCGCCTGATCAGGTCGACGTCAACGTTCACCCGCAGAAAGCCGAGGTACGCTTCGCCGACGGGCGGGCCCTGTTCGACGCCGTGACGCGCGAGCTTCATGCCGCCCTCGCGCGCGCCTTCAACCTCCCCGCGCTGGGAACGGGGCGGCCATGGTCGCCCATGCCACGGGCCGCTGCACCGGCGACCGCGCCGATGACGACCCGGTTCGTTCCCGACCTCGGGACGGATCCCTGGGAGCTCGCGCCGGTCAGCGAGGATCCCTCGACGCAGAAGTCGCTGGCCGAGCGGACGCTGACGCCCTCCCCCGACGTCGCGGGCGCAACGGCGGTGAGGCCCGCGTCGGAGCTGGTGCCCAGAGCGCTGTTCGAGGGGGCCGGCTTCTACGCCTCGCTGGAGTTTCTGGCGCAGGTGCGCGGGACGTTCCTGGTCTGCAGCGGCAGCGACGGCCTCTACGTCCTCGACCAACATGCTGCGGCCGAGCGCGTCACCTTCGACCGGCTTCGCCGCGCCTTCGAGGCACGCACTCTGTCCACGCAGCGGCTCCTCATCGCCGAGGTGGTGGAGCTCTTGCCCGCCGAGGTGGCCACACTGGAGGAGCACGCGCAGGAGGTGGCGGCGTTCGGCGTCGAGCTCCGCGCGGTGGGCACCAGCGCGGTCGCGGTGCACGCCGTGCCGGCCTTGCTCATGCGCGGTCGCCCGGAGCGCCTGGTGCGCGATTTGGTGGCGGAGCTGAGCCGCGCAGCCACCCGGCCCTTCGGAGACGCCGCGGACCTGGTGCTGGCCACGATGGCCTGCCACGGGAGCATCCGGGCGGGGGACACGCTCTCGCGCGAGGAGGCGGTGGCGCTCCTCCGCGCACTCGACCACATCGACTTCGCGGGGCACTGCCCGCACGGGCGGCCGGTGGTGACGCGCATCGGCTTCGACGAGCTGGAGCGCCGTGTCGGACGGTGAGCCGGTCGAGGGCCTCGAGCAGGCGCTGATCGTCGCGCGGCGGCACCCGGAGGATCTGCTTGCCGTGGTGGGTCCTACCGCAAGCGGCAAGACGGCGCTGGCGGTGGCCCTGGCCGAGCGGCTCGGCGGGGAAGTGGTGAGCGCGGACAGCGTGCAGATCTACCGCGCCTTCGACGCGGGATCGGGAAAGCCGACCGCCGAAGAAGTGGCGCGCGCACCGCATCACCTGCTCTCCGCGCTCGACCCCATGGAGCCCATCGACGCGGCGGCCTGGGCGGAGCGCGCGTCGCGGGCGATCGCCGAGGTGCGTACGCGGGGCGGGGTACCCATCGTGTGCGGCGGGAGCTTCCTGTGGGTGAAGGCGCTCATGTTCGGCCTGGCCGAGGCGCCGGCGGCCAGCGTGGAGGTGCGCGCACGGCATCGGGCGCTGGCCGAGGCCGAGGGCCGCTCGACGCTCCATGCCCGCCTGCGTGCGGTCGACCCAGAGAGCGCAAGCCGCCTGCACCCCAACGACGTGGTCCGCGTCAGCCGCGCGCTCGAGGTCTTCGAGCTCTCCGGGCGACCCCTCAGCATCTGGCAGCGGGAGCACGGGTTCGCGCGCGTCCGGCACCCGGCGCGGCTGCTGGCAGTCGCACGCGAGGGCGCGGCGCTGGCCGAGCGCATCCAGACGCGCGTGCGTGCCTGGCTCGCCCAGGGATGGGTGGAGGAAGTCGAGCGTCTCCTCGCGGCCGGATACGGCGACGCGCGCGCCATGGGCAGCGTGGGTTACGCGCAGGTGCGTGCGATGCTCGCGGGGACGTTGCCGCGGGGGGAGCTCGAGACCGCCATCGTGCGCGCCACACGAGTCTTCGCCAGGCGCCAGCGAACGTGGCTCAACCACACCGACGTGCACTGGCTCGGCTAGAGTTCTTCGGGGACGTAGCCGCCGTGCGTCGCGCTCGGCTTGGGCTCCGGGACGGGCTTCGGCGCGCTCCCCTCCGTCGTGGGAGCCGGGACCGAACGAGGCGCGGTCGCCGTGGCCGACGTGAGCGCGGGCCACGCGGGCGCCGGCGACGATCCCCCGGGGGCGGACGCTATGGCCTGCTCACTCACGTTCGCCGAGGCCAGGCTCGTGGGCGTCGTAGAGGCCACCGGCGGCACCGAGGCCGCGGCGAGGCTGCCCGGATGGGTCGTGGCGTCCAGCGACGGAGGCGGCGTGCTGGAAAGGGCCGGGGCCACGGCCTCCGCCGCGGGCGCGTACTTCCGGCCGAGCCACCAGCCCGTCGCAAAGGTGAGCACGATGGCTGCCGCGATGATCATCCCTTGCGTGGCGGCGCGGCGTCTTCGCGGAGGCTCCTCCTCGAAGGTCGGAAACGTGGGCATTTGCCGTCGATACGCCTCGAGCACCTTCGGCTCGTCGCTCACCACCACGGGAGGCGGGGGGAGAGTGGGCTGGGGCCGGGCCAGCAGCGGCGGAGCGGCCGGCCGCCGCGGCGTGACCTCTTCGCCCAGTCGCCTCTTCTCCGCCTCCTCGGCCGTCTCGACGACCGCGGCCGGCTTCTTCGCCAGAGCGACGCGCGCCAGGGCCTTCTCCTTCGGTGGAGGGGGTGGAGGGCGCGGCGGTGGATGACTCCGGTGGACCGGCGGCATGGGCTCCACGTGGGTCCGCTCGGTCGAAGGGTCGATGAGCACCATCTCCGAGGCCGGCAGCGACAGGGGCTCCGACGACGGCGGGGGCGCGTCTTCGTGGACGGTCTCCAGCGCGGCCCGTCGTGCGCGCATCTTCTCGCCGAAGCCCCGCCGCATGAACTCCGCCACCGCCGCGGTCGGCGCCAGCTTCGAGCCGGCAATGCGCCGCACCGTGGTCGCCATGGCCAGCGCGGAGGGCCAGCGGTTCTCGATATCGACCGAGCATGCGCGCCAAGCGATGTCGGTCAGCGGCTCGGCCCACGCGGCATCGGCGGACGCTCCGGCGAGCACGTCGCGGAGGATGGAGCCCGCCGCGTAGACGTCACTACGAACGGTGGGCGTCTCGTTCCCGCGGCGTAGCTCCGGGGCGACGTAGCGCTCGTTCGGTCCTGGGCGCGGCAACCGGTAGGCACGGGCGATCTGCGCCACGCCGTCTTCCGCGACCAGCACGGTGTCCGGCCCCAGCGCCCCGTGGACGAAGCCGAGCGGTTGATCGCGCTCGTCGCAGAGGCTGTGCAGCGCCGCCAGCCCCTCCAGGACGTCGATGACCACGCGCAGCGTGACGCCGAGCGGCGGGTGCGGCGGCTGCATCAACGAAGAGAGCCACTCGCCGTCGACGTAGTCCGAGACGACCAGCACCTCGGCATCGCGCTCGAATACTTCGCGCACCCTCACCACCTTGGGGTGCTCCAGCGCCCTCAGGACACGACCGCGTCGCAGGAGCTCGCCGCGCGCCGCAGGAGCGGGCGTGGAGCGGGTGACGCGCTCCACCACCACCAGACGCGGGGCGCCCGCGGAGGTGTCGCGCGCCACGAAGGTGCCGTGGTCCAGTCCGAGGGGCTCGAGGATCTCCAGGTGCTCGGGGCCGTTCATGGTCGCCCGCTCCTACTCCCCTCGTTTCAGAGCGCCAGGCTGGCATCGAGCAAGGCGGCGAACGTCGACGGAGCGAAGCGCTGGGCCTCCCCGACGATGTCCGCCACCGCATCGTGCGGCGCGAGCTCCGCGCGCGTAGCCTCCGGCGTGAGCTCGCGCGTGCGCGGCACCATGGGGGGCGCCTCGCGTACGCCGGTGACGTCGCCGTCGAGCTCGTTGGCGGGCGTGGCGGCCGGCAACCGCCCCGACTCGGGAGGTGGCGTATGTCGAGGCAGGCCCGGCTCCTCGGCGCCAAAGGCCATGTCCTCCAGGCGCTCCTCGGGCTGCGGCACCACCGGGCGACGTGACGACACCGGCGGCTCCTCGGCCTCCTCGACGACGGCCAGGAGATCCAGCGGCACCTCCCCCAGCGACTCCGGAGGGGGTATCTCTATCACCGCTCCGATGAGCGGCTCCGCCACGACGAGTCGTTCACGGCTGTCCAGCAGCTCACCCGACGGGGGCTCTTCCGGGACCACGCCGATGACCGTGTCCCCTACGCCTTCCTGCGCCACGTCGACGTCGACGTCGACCACCACGTCGGCCTCGGTGCGCAGGGCTGCCCGCATGGGCGGAGGCGCAGACGGTGGACGTGCCGCAGACACAGGCGGGGCAGGCGCGGGCGGGGCAGGCGCGGGCGGGATGGTCACCGGGTCGATCTCGTGGCTCGGCGGCGCTTCCGGGAGTGGCGCAGCGAGCGCGGCAGGCGCGGTGGCGAGTGGCGACCTGACTGCAGACAGAGGCTTGCGCGTATCGCGTGGCTCCCCGGCGCGGGAGCGCACACGCGTCAGCAGCATCTCCAGCTTGGCGAGTGTCTCGGCTTTGCTCACGCCCCGCCTCCGTGCAGCTTGACCAGCGCCTCGCCCCACGGCATCCCGGAGGCGATCCACTCGCGAGTGCGCGCGACGCTGGCGTCGTTCCCGACGAGGACGCGAGCGGTTCGCTCGTCGCGGGAGAGGAGCGCGCACGCCACCTGCCGCCCTGACGCCGCCGTGATGGCCGCGGCGATGAGCGGGGCCAGGAGGGTGCCGCCCAGCGGCGAATCCTCGACCACCACCACCAGCGCCCGCCCCCAGCGCTCGATGCCGAGCGCGCCGACCCCCGCGAGCGCGGCTTCGCCCGCGAGTTGCAAGACGAAGGCGTCGAGCGCCGCCGTCTTGGGGTCCATGCGCCCAGCGGCGCGGCGTCCGATGGCGGCTCCCAGAGCGCGACCGAGGGCTTCCACGGCCTGCTGGGGCGCGGAAAGCACCAGATCGTCGAGCGCGCTGCTCGGAACGAGGAGAACGCGCTCGCCGCCATCCCCTCCGGCGCGAACGCTGCCGTGGGCAAGATCGAAGCGAACCGCGTGCGTCGGATCGAACGAAGGGACGGACATTGCGCTCTTTTTTTGAGCTTATACGGGCCCCACAAAGAAGGTGTCAAATCGGTCGCCACCCCTGGCAGGCTGCCAGGGCGGCCCCTCCTCAGGGTCGAACGCGCCACGCTCGCCACGCTCGCCACGCTCGCCACGCTCGCCACGCTCGCCCGCTCGTTCGCGCCTTTCCGCCCCCTCCCCGTCCCCGTGAAACCGCTCTCCCTCGCCCTCGCCGTCGGCCTCCTGGGCATGCCCGGTCGCGCGCGCGCCGCCGAGCCCGACGGCCCACCCATGGACTTCGGGACGCCGCCGGAGGGGGCTTCGGCGTGGACACGGGGCTGCTCGCTCCGGCACCCCGTCTGCGTGCACGCCCCACCTCGCACACCGACGGTCTCGATCCTGGCCGCGCTGGCCGCCGCCGACCGCGCCTGGGACGTGGCGACGGGTGCGCTCGCCCTCGCTCCCCCGGATCCGGAACCCGACGGCGTCTGGCACGTCTACCTGGTGGATGGCGTCGACGGTGGATCGACGGCACTCCTGGCGGCGCTCGACCCGCTGGCGCACTTCGACCGGGCATCCAGCTTCGCCTTGGTCGATCGCGACCTCGTCCCCGGCTGCGCGCTCGACTTCGCCGTGGCCCGGGCCGTGGCGCGCGCTTCCCTCTGGCGCATGGCGCCGGCCACCGACGAGGGGAGCGCCTGCGCCGAGACGCAGATGCTCGCCCGGCTGGCGACTCCTTGCTACGTCGGCTCGGGCGGCACCGACGACGAGCGCACCTTCCAGGACGAGCCCGAGCGCGCGGTCGTCGACCCCGGGTCGGCCTCGTTCGACCGTGGCGCGGCCCTCTTCTTCGAGTGGCTGGACGCCGACTTCGCGACCGATCCCGGCGCGCTGGTCGCCGGCCTCTGGTCGCTTGGGCCCACGCGAACGCCCGCGGCGGCCTGGCGCTGGAGCGGCGCCCCCACTGGTTTCGACGTCCTTCGCGTGTCCCTGAAAAACGCCCTCGGCACCGACTCGACGTTCGACGACATCCTCGCTCGCTTCGCCGTCCACCGTGCGCTTGCTCTCCCCCCCGCCCGCGTCGGCTGGCACATCCCCTGGCCCACCCGGGGGCGGCGTTTCGCCTCTCCCATCCCTGTTGCGCCCACCGGCGCGAGCTACGTCCTGGTGGACATCGCTGGGTCTCCCGGCGGCGCCAAGCTGCGCGTCGAGGCGACCTGGGAGGACTTCGGAAGGATGCGCTGGGAGATCGTGAAGCTCGACGCCCAGGGATCGGCCCTGGCGGACGTGCCCGTCACGTCGCTCCCGCTGGGAACGAGCGCGTCGATGACCGTCGAGCCGCTCGACGGCGTCGACCGGGTGCTGATCGTCGGCGCCAACGTGGGGAGCACCGAGCACCCCTTCGATCCCGATCAGGAATGGTGGGAGCCCCACGGCTGGCTCCTGACCGTGGAGGGCGAGTAAGCAAGGCCGCCTTTTCCTTGGTCCGCAAGCCGCGCTGCGTACTGTACCCTGGGGGCTTGCGGCTCATGGCCAGCGAAGGAGGGCGGTTCCCGGGCCGGCAGCTGGCAGCGGCGCGATGGCTGCGCGTCGTGCTGGTCGTGCTCGCGTCCCTCGGGGCAGCGCCGGCCGTAGCCCAGCCCGCGGAGCCAGCGGTTGTCGTTGCGGCGCCCTCGGCATCTCCGGCGTCGTCGCCGCTCTCCCCGGCTCCGGCGGCCCCGTCGGCCAGCGCCCAGGCGACCGCGCCGTCCTTCGACGTGCGCTTGCACGAGAAGGTGGTCTTCTCGCTGCACGCCGGCCGCGCCGGCCAGAGCCCGCAGGACCGAGCGCGTGCCGCCAGCCATGCCCTGGAGAGCATCCTCGACGATCCCGACCAGCCGCTGGCGCGCGTGGAAGAGCAACCCGGGAGCACCGTGCTCTTCGTCGGCAAGACCCCCCTGGCCACACTGAGCGACGACGACGCGGCCGCCGCCGGGGGCGATGTCAGCCTTCACGTGTACGCCGCGGGCATCGCCGCCAAGGTCGACGACACGCTTCGTGCCGAGCGCAAACGCAGCGCCATCGCCACCAGCGTCTTCTCGCTCTCGCTGCTGGTCTTCTCCGGCCTGCTCGCCTTTCTCCTCTTCCGTCGCGTGGGCGATCTCTCGGGGCGCGCGCGGGCCTGGGTCCGCGGGCATCCCGATCGCATCCCCGCGCTCCGACTGGGGGCCATCGAGGTGGTGCGTCCAGCGGCGGTCCGCGGCGCCGTCTCCATCGCCCTGGCCCTCGCGCATCGCCTGGCGCAGTTCGCCATCGCCTACTCGTGGCTCATCTTCGCGCTGTCCCGCTTCGAGGCCACGCGTGACTACACTGGCCGCCTCGCGGGATTCGTACTGGTACCGCTCTCCGCGCTCATCGGGCGCATCGGCGCCTCCCTCCCGCTCCTCGTGGTGGCGACCATCGCAGCGGTGGCGCTTGGCGTCGCGGTGCGATTCGTCGGTCTCTTCTTCGGCGGCCTGGCGCGCGGCGAGACCCACATCACCTGGCTGCCGCGCGAGCTGGCGGGCCCGACCAGCGTCCTGGTGCGCGCGGGGATGGTGCTCATCTCCATCGTCCTCGCCGCGCCGCTCATCACCGGCACCGACGACGGAGCGCTCTCGCGCGCCGGGGTGGTGGCGCTGGTGGCCATCGGGCTGGCCTGCACCCCGGTGCTGGCCTGCGCAGCGGCGGGAGTTCCGGCGGTGTTCCTACGCCGCCTGCGGCCCGGAGACTTCGTCGAGGCCGGCGGACGCGCGGGCGTCGTGCGCGACGTGACCCTGCTGGAGCTGGTGCTGGAGGACGCCGTGGGCTGCGAGGTGCGGGTGCCGCAGCTGCTCGGTCTGTGGCACCCCACGCGCATCCTGGGGAGCGCGGCCCTGGCGACCATCGAGGTGGCGGTCGATCCCCACGAGCGACCGGCCAAGGTGGAAGAGGCCCTGGTAGGGGCCGCGGTGGCCACCTGCGAGCGCGCGCGGGTCGATCTGGTGTCGCTGGATGCGGACGGGGCACGATGGCGCGTGTCCGGCGTGCCCAAGCACGGAAAGGGAGCGGCGAGCCTGGCGGACGCGGTGGCCCAGGCCATCGCCGATCAAGGGATCGGGCTCGGCCGCGGACCGTCGAGCCGCGGCTCCCGAACATGACGCTGGGCGCGTTTCCGTGAACGCCATCCTCCTGCTCATGGGGTTGCTGGTCCTTTCCTACCTCGGGAGCTTCCTGGTGGGCGGACGCACCGTCCGCGGCGCTGGTCTGCCGTCGGGGGTCGAGTACGTCGCGCTAGGCTTCGTGCTCGGTCCGCAAGCGCTCGATCTCGTGGGCGGGGACATGCTCGCCTCCTTCGAGCCCGTCGTGCAGGTGGCCCTGGGCTGGCTCGCCTTCGCGGTAGGGCTGGATTTCGCCTATGCCGGCGACCGGCGCGCGCGTGTGGGGAGCATCGCGCTGGCGACGTTCAGCGTCCTGCTGACGGGCACCGCCGTCGCAGCAGTGACCTGGGTCGCGGTCCGCCGTCTCCACGTGGGCACCACTCCGCTCGAGCAGATCCTCCTCGCCGGGGGTATCGGCGTGGCCTGCTCCGAGACCACCCGCCACGCCGTGCGCTGGGTGCTCGAGCGACACACGGCGCGCGGGCCGCTGGCCGAGCGCCTGAACGAGATCGCCAACACCGAGGATCTCCTGCCGCTCCTCGCCGTGGCCGTGCTCTTCGCGCTGGCGCCGGCCACGCAGGTCCCCACCCGGACCCCGCTGCTGGACTGGCCGGCCGTCACCGTCGGCCTCGGCCTCCTCCTGGGCGCCGGCGCCGCACTGCTGGTGCGCAGCGAGCTGAAGCTCGACGAGACGTGGGCCATCCTCTTCGGTGTTTCGCTGATCGCCATAGGCACCACGGCGAGGCTCGGGCTCTCCACGTTGACCGCGAGCTTCTTCGCCGGGCTGGCGGTGTCGATGCTCTCCAGGCACGGCAAGGAGCTCCGCGCCATGGTCGCGCCGACCGAGCGGCCCGTACTTCTCCCCGCGCTCCTCCTGGCCGGGGCCCACCTCGACTTTCACGCCGCACCGAAGCTCCTGTGGATCGCCGCCCTGGCCATCGCCACGCGGTTCGTGGCCAAGGTGGTCTTCGGCTGGGTGCTGGCCGCCACCTCGAAATCGGCGCGCAAGGCGGGGAGCCTGGTGGGCCTGTCGCTCATGTCGTCGGGCGCCCTGGCCATCAGCATCGGCCTGGCCTTCGCGCTGCGCTTCCCCGGCGTCGTCGGGGACACGGTGCTGGTGGTGGCCGCCCTCTCGGCGACGGTAGGCGAGTTCGTGGGCCCGGTGCGATTGCGGAACGCTCTTCAGCGGGCCGGCGAGATCGACACCGCGGTCCCGGCGGCGCAGAAGGCCCCGGCATGAGCGGCGCGCCCTCCGCCGAGCACCGGGGATTCGTCGCCCATGCGAAGCACCTGCTGCTGCTGGGGGCCTTCGGCGGGCTCCTCTACTACGTGACGCGCGCGGTGCCCGAAGTGCACGGCGGGCTCTGGACCATCGCCGCCATCGGTTTTCTCCTGCTGGCCGGGACGCTGACCAGCGAGCTGCTGGCGCCGCTGGGGCTGCCGCATCTCACCGGGTACCTGCTCGCGGGGATCGCCTCGGGGCCCTACGTCCTTCGTCTCGTCGACGAGCACACCGTCAAGAACCTCTCCCCGGTCAACACCCTGGCCCTGTCGCTCATCGCGCTCACCGGGGGCGCGGAGCTCGATCTCGCGGCCATGCGCCGCGCCAGCCGGGGACTGGCGTGGTCGATGCTGGTGCAGTGCGTCCTCGTCCTGGTGCTGGTCACCGCGGTCTTCTTCGCCGCGCGGCCGCTCATCCCCTTCGCGCGCTCCCTGCCCATGGGACCCCTCTTCGGCGTGGCGCTTCTCTGGGGCGCGCTGGCGGTCACGCGCAGTCCCTCGGCGACGCTCGGCATCCTCTCGCAGACGCGGGCCAGCGGCCCCCTGGCCACCTTCACCCTGGCCTTCGTGATGGTCTCGGACGTCGTGGTCGTCGTCCTGCTGGCGTCCGTCTTCGCCATCGTTCGCCCGCTCATCGATCCGGCGGCCAGCTTCAGCCTGGATTCCTTCGTGACGCTCGGCCACGACCTCTTCGGCAGCGTGGCACTCGGGACCACGCTGGGTCTCGTCATCGCGGCGTACCTGCGCCTGGTGAACCGCCAGATGCTGGTGGTCTTGCTGGTGCTCGGCTTCGGCGCCAGCACCATCCTCGACTACCTGCAGTTCGACTCGCTGCTCACCTTCATGGTGGCGGGCTTCATCGTACGCAACATGTCCAAGCAGGGGCACAAGCTCATCAAGTACATCGAACAGACCGGCACGGTGGTCTACGTCGTCTTCTTCGCCACCGCGGGCGCCGACCTCGACGTGCCGCTTCTGCGCCAGCTGTGGCCGGTGGCGCTTCTCCTGGCAGGCTCGCGCGGGATCATCACCTTCGCCGGCGGCCGCCTGTCGGGCCACCTCGCCGACGACCCGCCGACCCTGCGCCGCTGGGCGTGGTCGGGCCTGGTGTCCCAGGCCGGGCTGGCGCTCGGCCTCTCGGGGCTGGTGGCCCGCGAGTTCCCCGGGATCGGCACGTCGTTCCGCGCGCTCGCCATCGCCACCGTGGCCGTCAACGAGATGGTGGGGCCCGTCCTCTTCAAGCTGGCGCTGGATCGCTCGGGGGAGACCTCGCCCGTCCGGGCGCCGAGCTTTCCTACCGTGCCGCCCCCGGTACCCGAGGGATCCACCGTCGACTGATGATCGCCGAGTCCGCGTCACGGCGCTGTGAATCACACGCCAAGCCTCGGCCGGCTACGGACACATGGCGCGAGGCGCGAAGCCGATGCGCTGGTTGGCCCTGTCGAAGACGGTTACGTTCGCGCGCAGCATGGGAGCGCCGAGGATCGACGCCAGCGGAAACTGGTCACCCTGGGCCAGGCCGTCGATGGCCGGACACCATTGACCCTGCCCGAAGGGGAACAGGTACGAATCGGTGGGCAGCGCGGTCACTGTGATGGCCGGGCTGGAGCCGAAGGTCAGGGTGAGCGCAGGGAGAGCCGCGTCGAGCGCCGCCTTGGTCTCGGTCACCGTCGCGCACCCCGTGCTCGAGAAGAACGACGCCCCGCCGAAGATGCTCTGGAACTGCGCATCGCCGGCGATGGCCGTGGTGAGCGCCGTATACGCATCCAATCCCATGAGAAAGATCGATGTTCCCGTATCGACGACGGTATCGGGAAACTGGGGAGTGGCGATGGGCACGGTCGTCCCGGCGGCGGCGATGCTGACCAGATCGACGGCATAATAGTATCGCGAGAAGGCGTCCCCGGTGAAGGGCGTGAACACCGGCGCCGCAGTGGTGGCGGAGGGATCGTAGCCGCCCAGCCAGAGCGTGCCGCCGCTGTCGCACAGCTCGGTGGCGAAGACGTCGGCCACGTTTTCGTTCTCCACCAGCGCATCGAAGTAGCCCTTCGTTCCGGGCAGCGCGCTGGCGCTCGGCCCCAGCCCGACGATTCCTTGCATGCCGCCAGACGCCGAGTCGCACTGGATGGGCTCGAAGAACTGGACCTGGGTGTCGATGGCCACGAGCGGCAACGGCGTGGCCACCTCGGAGCCCGCCTGCACGGAGTCTTGGTAGATCTCGCCCGTCCAGCTCCCCGAGCCGTACTGGGAGTCGGCCGTCTCGTCCTGGTCGACGGCGGCAGGGCCGGGCACGTAGAGGGGCGTCACCCCGCACCCCGAGCACAGGAGGGAGGCGACGCCGAGGGTGGTGGAGCCGGTGTCGATGGAGAGCTGGAACTCTTGTCCCCCGCCGATGCGGAAGGCTGCGGTGTAGACGGTCGGCATGCACGACGAGAGCTCGATCGCGGCGACCTCCGGCGCGGCGGCCTCCGCCCCTGCGTCCGCCGCCGCAGGGTCGCCCGCGTCGGGAGAGCCGGAGCCGACGTCGAAGAGCCCACCCCCCGGCCTGGGCACCGGGCCACCGCAGGCCGAAACGGCGACCATCGCCAGGGTGAGCGGAAGCGACAGGGCGGAACGGGACGAGAGCGCCGTCATGATGGCCTGCTGCGCCGCCCTTGCCGGCGACGCGCGATGGCGACGCCGACGACGGCACAGCCCACGCCCACCATCGACGTTCCACCGACGCCGACGCTCTCCAGCGCGCAGTACCCGCCCTTGCCTCCGCCGTCTTGCTCGTAGATCTGCCAGAAGTCGCTCACCGGTTCCGGGTAGTCGCAGACCTCGGAGGACGGAGGACCGATGTTCCCCGTCCCGTCGACGGCGGCGACGACGGCGTTGTAAGCGACGTAGTCGACCAGCCCGGTGACGACGTACTGGGCCGTCGACTTGTCCGAGATGGTGAGCCCAGACGAGAGGTCGAAGAGGTAGCCGTCCGGGATCGACGAGATGCCGCCGCCTCCCACCTCCACGCCGCCCTCGCCCGCTTCGCTGTTCGTCGCGCCCGCCTCGTCGGGGGTGTCCCCGGCCTCCGGCAGGACGGCGCCGGCGAGGATGGAGTCACCGCAAACCGCGCTGCTGGCGCAATTGCCCGAGTCGGCCGACAGGCTGGTGCCCGTGCGGAGGGTGAAACAGCCGGCGTCGCCTGCGCTGCTCGACGCATCCGGACACACCACGACCGATCCCGAGCCCAGCGAAATGCCGGCGTTCTTGGGGACCTGGCTGGGAACGGGGTCGACGTAGACATCGTATCCGATGGTGTCCGAGTCGGTGTTGGGGGAAAAGCTCAAGTTGAGAAGCGTCTCCCCCGCCGTTTCGCACAGCCCGCCAGGTGCGGGCGGGCCGACCAGGTCGGTGTCGATGGAGTACCGGTAGGGCGTCCCGACCACGTTGCCGTCGCCGTCGACGGCGAGGAAGTCGATGACCATGGGAACGGCTGCGAAGGTCGGCTGCGCGGTGCATGCGGCCGCCCCCTGGGATATGAGTTGACCCGCATCCGCCCCCGACGGAGGAGAGCTTTGCGCGCCCACCAGGTCCTGGACGCGGACGTTGAGCTGCGTCGAGCCGGACGCATCGGGCTCGGTGAGTCCCGGGCTCACCACCCAGCAGACGGCGCTCGTCGCGTCGATGCCGCGATCCGCCTGCGCCACGCAGTCCGACGTGGTGCTGGCCCACACCTCGACGCTCGCGTCGGTGCCCTCGAAGCCGTCGAGGAGCACCGAGAATTGCAGCGTCATGTCGCTGGCGCAGTCCCCGTAACTGATGCCGTACGGGTTCAGGTTCTGCGGGCGCGTGGAATAGCCCTGGCTCTCACCGCCGACGAAGCGCAGCGGGAAGCCCACGTCCGCCGGGGCGATGGTCTGCGCGCTCGCCATCGCCGGGGCGCAGGTCGCGCCGAGGATCGCGGCCAGGGAGAGAAGTCGCGAATGGGGCATCGACGCAGAACCCCAGCATAGCGCTCCCGACCTTCGGGAGGCTCCAGGAGCCCGTCGGGCAAAGCCCAACGGCCTCCGTCGTGACGTTCCAGGACGGGGACGGCATTCGCCGCCCCTAGCCTAGCCCTTGGGCTAGCGGCGACCGCGACCGCGGTATCCGCGGTACCGGTATCCCTGGTGCGCGTACCAGCCGTGGTACGCGCGCCCGTAGACGTGCCAGTGATTGACCAGCCCGAAGTAGACGGGCGAAGTCTGCGGCACGAAAAAGGTGGCGCCGTTCGCGTAGTAGTAAGGCCTGCCGCCGTCGTCGAAGTAGACCACGTAGCCGTCGTAGAATTGCGGCTGGTAGCCCTCCGCGTAGACAGGCTCTTCCTCGGCGTCCGCGTAACAGCCGGAGGCGGTCGGAACCAAGGCGGCCATGAGTGCGGCGAGCGCAACGCTGCGAACGCTGGGAATGGTCATTGGGGAACCCTTGTGCAGGCGGCTAGCAAGCGTCGTACCAACCGCGCTTCGTGGGGCATGCCGCGAGGGATCGAACGCCCCTGGTGTCCCAGGAGACTGGTGTTTTTCCAAGAAAGCACATCCAGATCGAGCGACAGCGAGCCGCGGAGAGGGGGGGACCCCAAAAAACGACGCTTTTTTGGGGTGGAGAGGCGCAAGCCGCTCCATGATGACCGTCACCACGGTGGCTGGTGTTTGAAAGACACCAGCCACCCAGTGAGACGTCGATGGCTCGCATTTGAGTCAATGTGCCCGACGGTCCCGGCGCTTTCGCCTCCAGGCGCGGATCAGCATCAGCCCGCCGAGGAGCGCTCCACCGACACCCCAGCCGCTCCGTTGCCCGTTGGCGACCGAGCATCCTCCTTCGAGCGTCGGCGGATAGTCGGCGTTCCACGCGTCGGTGGCGATGGGCACGGCCTTCGCCGCCACGATGTTCGCGCCGTCGAAGGTGACCCCCAGGGTGAGATTGTTCCCGCCGAGCCCCGCGGCAAGCTCCACCGTCACCAGCCACACGCCGGGCCCACGGCGCACGAACGAAGAGATGCCGCCCGCGTAAGGGAGTCCATCCACCAGGACATACGCGGCGAGGCGATCCGCCGCGAAGCCATCGGCCAGCGGCGCCGCCCCCGTGCCGGTGCTGTCCGCGCGCAGCTCGAGGATGGCCTGCATGGGGGTCGACCCATCGGCCAGGAACACATCGGCCCCCAGCGTCATCCAGCTCTGCGCCATCACCGGCAGCGCGAGCAACGGTTCGTGCATGCGGTCGACGGCGGTCACCGCCCCGAGCACGTCGACCTCTCCCGCGCCGGATTGGTCCTCGAATTGCGAAGGGCCGCGCAGCGGGTGCGCTCCGCCCTGGAGGGCCGCCAGGACGTCGCGCTGCGTGAGTGTGGGATCGTGCTGAAAGAGGATGGCGACCGCTCCGGCGGCGAGCGGTGACGAGAACGACGTCCCGAACGAGGCGGCATGATACGCGTCCACCTGCTGGCACTCGGGGTCGAGCCCGGTGTTGTCCTTGTTGGGGCAATCGGGGTTGGTGAAGATGCTGTCGGCGGCGGGCGGCACCGCCTGCTGGGAGAGCGCGCCGATGATGACCGCCCCCGGCGCCATGATCTCCGGCTTCTGCAGCCCGGTGAGTGTGGGGCCGGCGCTGGAGAACCAGCAGGGCTCCCCGGGAATGGGGTCGCGCGTCCGTTGCGCGGGATCCGGCATCGCCCCGGAGGGGTCGAGCAAGGGCACCGGGAGGACGAGCACGTCGTCGTCGATGCTGCGCCACGATGACTTGTTGATGGTGCAACCCACCCCGATGATCGATGGGTGAGTGGCGGGCAGCTGGATGGTGCCTTCGCGCACTCCGTTCACCCAGCCGACCGCTCCGGGGCCGGCCTCGTCGCCCGTCCCCTCCACGTAGAGGTCGACCGTCCCCCTTCCGGAGAGCGTCACGTCGTACGTCCCCGACGGCCAGGCCCCTTGCCAGATCACCACCGCGCCGCTCGATCCCGCCGGGACGGGGCTGCCACTCTCCTGGCCGTTGTAGACCGCGGCGCTGTAGCCGCTGCCGTTCTTTCCCCCGGCGGCGCCGGCGCCCACCGGTGCGATCCACGTTCCGTCCGGACCGTCCAGGCCGACGCTCACGGTCGCCCCCGCGTGCATCGCCGCCCACACCTGCACGCCGCCGCTCTGCGAGGCCGTCGGCACGGTCATGGGCACGCGAACGGTGGTGCCCGGCTGGACGAACACGTTCTCGTGCACCGGACCGTCGGCGATCGACCCGCTGTTGCCGGCCGCTGCCACGAGGGCGTGCCCGGGGGTGGACGGCCCGACATGGCTGGCGAGGGTCTGCTCCCACGACGTGGAGCCGTCGTGCGGACCGAAGTCGGTCCCGATGGACAGATTGACGACGATCGGCTGCCCCATGCTGTCGGCGCGGTCGAAGAGAAACGCCGTGCCCTGCAAGAGCTCCGGGTTGCCGATGGACTCGCTGTCGGCGGAGGTGATTCGCGCGACGAGGAGGGTCGCGTTGGGCGCCACGCCCCGGTAGATCGATCGGCCTTGCAGCCCGTTGCCCGCGGCGCACGATGCCACCATGGTCCCGTGCCCCACTTCGTCCTGCGGCAGCTGGGAGAGCTGCGAGGGGTCGGCCAGCAGCGCGTCGATGTCCGATGCCGCCCACACCGCCCCCGCCACGAGCTGGCCGCTGGAGTCCGTCGATCCGTACTGCTGCTCCAGGTCGGGGTACTTTCCCAGCGGCGGCGCCGACAGATCGAGATACCAGGCGATGCGCGTGTGACCCTGCGCATCGAGGAAGTCCGGGTGGGTGACGTCGACGCCGGTGTCGGCCACACCCACCAGCGCCCCCGTCCCGTCGAGACCACTGCTGTTGGCCAGGCTGGAAGTCACGTACACCGTCGCCGTGTCGAGCAAGAGGTGGAGCGGCGGCGCGACCTCTACCGGCAGCCCAGGATGCGCGTCGGCGAAGGCCACGATGGTCGCGGGGGGCCCCCACAGGCGCGCGAACCCCGGCGCGGCCTGCGTCAGGCCGACGTCGCTGGCCCGCATCCCCGGTGGCAGCGTCACCAGCGCACCGATGCCGGGCGAGCCGGCCGGCGCGAAGGCTTGCTGGGCGTACGCACCGAGCAGGCGCACCAGCGCGGCCCCGTCAGGATGCTGCGCGAACGCGCGGGGCGAAGCCGTGGCGACGGCCAGACCCGCGGCGAGGACGGCTGGGAGGCGCCTCATCGAGAGAAGGCGTGGGCGACGACGGCGCCGAGGCCCAGCGCGACGAAGACCAGCGCCATCCACCGGAGCGGGTGACGTCGCCGGTCGGGTCGGTCGATGCCACCGTTCGCCGACACGCTTGGCGACGCCGTCGCCTGGCCAACGTGGACCGGCGCGTCCATCCACCGCGCGCCGGCGACTGGCCAAGCTGCGCGACCTCCTTCGACCCCGGCGTGCACGCTCGACGAGCGGGATTGCATGCCTTCGAGCGTCCTGCGGTCGAAGAACTCCAGGAGATCGTCGGCGCTGTCGTCCGGCGCGTCTTCCGCCGCCTCGCGCACGCCGGAGCGGCTCAGAGGACCGAACGGGGGCGGTGGGTCGGCAACGTCACCCAGCAGCGTCGGATCGGGCGGCACGTCGATGTCGATGGTGAGCGAATCCTCCGGCGCCGATCGCGGAAGCCGGTACGGCAAGAGCGCGGGCTCGGCCCAGGTGTCGCCGGTGTCGGGGGCCTCCAGCGCCGACACGTTTGCGCCGGACAGCGTCTGCTGGTCGAGCAGCATGAGGAGCACCTCGCTGCAACCAGGGCGCCGGGCCGCATCGTGCTCGATGGCGTGATGCACGAGGTCGGCGAGGCCCTCGGGCACCCAGGGGGCCACCGTGCGCAGGGGATCGGGCGGATGCGACGCCAGGCGAATGATGAAGGCCTCGTAGGTCGGCAGCTCCGGGTAGGCCGGTCGACCGGCCAGCATCTCGTAGAGCACCAGGCCGAGCGCCCACACGTCGGTCTTCTCGTCGACGCGCTCCCCGCGCGCTTGCTCGGGCGACATGTACTGCGGCGTTCCCACCACCGTCCCCGCCCGAGTCAGCGCCAGGGTGGACTCGGCGCGCGAAGCATCGATGACCTTGGAGATCCCGAAGTCCAGGATCTTGACCAGCGGCGGGTCGTCCTCGCGTTCGCAGAGGAAGATGTTCGCCGGCTTGAGATCGCGGTGGACGACGCCCGCCTCGTGCGCCTTGGCCAGGGCGCGCGCGACCTGAAGTGCGATGCGCACGGCCACGTCCGCCGGCAGCCGCTTCTCCCGGGCGAGGCGCGCCGAGAGGTCTTCCCCGGTCAGGTGCTCCATCACCAGGTAGAGGCCCAGGGCCTCGTCGGTGCCGACGTCGAAGACCTGCACGATGTGCTGGCTCTCCACCAGGCTGGCGGCGCGCGCCTCGCGACGAAAGCGCGTGGCGATGTCACTCATCCCGGCGAGGGACGCGTCGATCACCTTGATGGCCAGTCGCTTGCCAATCTCCAGGTGCTCGGCCTCGCACACCACGCCCATCGAGCCCGCGCCGATGATGCGCCGGATGCGGTACTTGCCGGCCACGACGGCGCCGACAATCCGCTGCTCGGGAGCCTTCTCCACGAAGCACACGCTACCAGACGCAAGCTACACCGGCGAGACGAGGTGCTTCTTCGGCGGCCGGGTCACGGCGCGGTTCTGCGAGGATCGCTCCAGGCGCGATGCGAGCTCGGCGCGCAGCCGGTCGCCGGGGACGATGGCGTCGATCACCATCTCGCTGGCGAGCTTGAGAAGGTCGATGTCGGACCGGTACTCCTCGCGGAGCTTGGCGACGTAGGCGTCCCGCTCCGGCCCCGCGGGGATCTCCTGGATCTTGTTGTAGTAGACGGCGTTGACGGCGGCCTGCGCGCCCATGACGGCGATGGACGCCGAGGGCAAAGCGATGCACGCGTCCGGCTCGAAGGCGGGACCGCACATGGCGTAGAGCCCTGCGCCGTAGGCCTTGCGCACGATGACGCTGATCTTCGGGACGGTGGCCTCGCTCACTGCGGCGATCATCTTGGCCCCGGCGCGGATGATGCCCTGCCGCTCGACCTTGGTGCCGATCATGAACCCCGGCACGTCGGCCAGGTAGACCAGCGGGACGTTGAAGGCGTCGCACAGCCAGATGAAGCGCGCGGCCTTGTCGGCGCTGTCCACGAAGAGGACGCCGCCCAGCCACTTGGGCTGATTGGCCACGATGCCCACTGCGCGCCCCTCGATGCGCGCGAAGCCGGTGAGGATCTCCCGCGCGAAGAGCGCCTTTATCTCCAGCCACGAGTCTTCGTCGATGATCTCGCGGATGACGGCCATCATGTCGAAGAACTTGTTCTCGTCGGCGGGGATGATGTCCTCGATGCGCTTGCCGCTGCTCCTCGGGGCGCGCGCCTCTTCGCGCGGGACCAGGCCTTCGAAGCTCGGCGGCATGAACGCCAGGTAGCTCTTGCAGAAGGCGATGGCCTTGTCCTCCGTCTTGCAGAGGACGTCGCCGCAGCCGCTGATGGTGCAGTGCATCCGGGCGCCGCCCATCTCCTCGAGCGTCACCTTCTCGCCGATGACCATCTCGGCCATGCGCGGGCTGCCGAGGTACATGCTGGCGTTGCCGTCGACCATCACCACCACGTCGCAGAACGCCGGGATGTACGCGCCGCCCGCCGCGCTGGGGCCGAAGAGGAGGCAGACCTGGGGCACCTGCCCGCTCATCTGAACCTGGTTGTAGAAGATGCGGCCGGCTCCGCGCCGTCCGGGGAACATCTCGATCTGATCGGTGATGCGTGCGCCCGCGCTGTCGACCAGATAGAGCATCGGCACCTGCAGGCGCTGCGCCGTCTCCTGGATGCGGAGGATCTTCTCCACCGTGCGGCGCCCCCAGGAGCCTGCCTTGACCGTCGAGTCGTTGGCCATGATGGCCACGGCGCGCCCGGCGACGGCGCCGGTGCCGGTGATGACCCCATCGGCGGGGAGCTCGGCATCGAGGTTGTTGGCCAGCGCCGCGTCCTCGATGAAGCTGCCGGCGTCGAGCAAACGGGCGATGCGATCGCGGGCGAAGAGCTTGCCCTGCTCGGCGTTCTTCTGGTGGTACTTGGCGGCGCCGCCCTTCTCGACGCGGGCCAGCGTTTCCTTGATCTTCTGGTCGGACATGGGGGCGGGGTCTCCATCGCGAGCGAGCTACGGGCGGAAGACCAGCGGCGCGTTGACGGTGGCCATTCCGCCGGGCCGAGGAAAGTGCGCGCCGTCCTTCATGGTGTCGTTGATACAGGCCACGAGCGTCGGATCGTTGGCGTGACCCCCGGGTGCGGCGTCGACGGAGAGGACCGCGCCGGCTTCGTTGACGTTGACGTGGAGGGTCAGCTTGCCGCGCAGTTCGGGGTGGGTGGCGCGAGCCTTGTCATAGCAGTCGACGAGCTGCGAGCCGAAGCCTTCCAGGGTGGGACGCGGGTCGAAGGTCTTCGAGGAGCGGATCTCGCCGATGAAGACGGAGCCGCGGGTGACGGGCGGGGCGGCAGGCGGCGACGAAGAGGCTGGCGACGGGGAGGGGGACTCCGATGCCGAGGCAGAGGCGGCGGAAGGCGCCGCCGGCTCGGGCGATGCCGGCGGAGGCGTCGGCGCAGCACACGCCGGGAGCAGGGCGAGAGTGACGAGCGCGCATCTCGGAAGAGAACCCATGGGCGCGAGAGTAGGCGAGGTCTGCCGCCGTGGCCGCGAGAGTAGACGAGGTCTGCCGCCGTGGCCCATCCCTCCTCCCGCCGGCCGTCCGTTCGTGCGAAGCTCGCGGGGTGAACCCCTTCTTCAAGCTGTTCGTCAAAGGGCACGTCTGGCTCTACCAGGCCACCGGCGGGCGCCGGGGGGCGACGCTGGGCGGACAGAAGATCCTCCTTCTCACCACCAAGGGCCGAAAGTCCGGCCAGCAGCGCACCGTCCCGGTCGTCCCCTATCTCGACGGCGACGACGTCTACGTCATCGCCTCGCTCGGCGGGGCGCCGCAGCACCCCGCGTGGTTTCACAATCTCTCCGCCCACGCCGAGGTGGGCGTCCAGCTCGGCGCCGATCACTGGCGCGCGCACGCCGAGGTTGTCCCCGAAGGACCGGACCGCGACCGCCTGTGGAAGGCCATCACGGAGCTCATGCCGAACTTTGCCGGCTACCAGAAGAAGACAACGCGGGTCATCCCGGTGGTCAAGCTGGTGAGGGAGCCCGCCTGACGCCAGGAGCGCATTCGGGACGCGTGTGCGTATCCTGCGGGGAATGCGGCGCATCCCCGGGCTTCTGGCCATCGCGGTCCTGGTCGTCGCCCGCCCGGCATCGGCAAACCCCCCGGCGCGGCTCGTCTACGCGCGCTCGGCGCAAGCCTCCTCGTGTCCCGACGAGACGGCGCTGCGCGGCGCGGTGGTGGCGCGTTTCGGCTACGACCCGTTCTTCGCCTGGGCCAGGCGGACGGTCGTGGTCGAGGTCTGGCGACGCGGCGAGCACTTCTCGTCCCGCGTCCAGATCCTCGACGAGGACGGCCTGACCCGAGGCGCCCGCGAGCTGACCACCGACGGCCCGTCTTGCTCCGAGCTCTTCGACGCCACCGCCCTGGCCATCAGCATCGCGCTCGACGTCTCGAGCCGAGCCGACGCGACCAGGCGACCGTCGGCACCATCATGAGGGTTCCGAAGACCGGCGGGACGGCCACCATCATCGCGCGCGATACCAGCCCTGTCGCCATCGCCGTCGACGCCAACGCCGTCTACTGGAGCGACGAGGGCGGGAACATCCTGCGACTCGAGAAATGAGGGGCGCCGGGTCAGCACGCCGTGCCCTCCATGGATGGGGACCCCGCGAGCGACACGTCGCGGATGCACAAGGGAAGGTGGGCGCGTGCACGCGCGTGCCTGGCCGGCGGCGTCGAGGAGGAAGGGCGCGTGCGCTCGGGGTGCCTCGCGGGTGCATCCGGGATGGGCGGCGCGCCGCACCGGCGTGCCTCGCGGGTGGGTCAAGGATGGAGGACGGCTGCACCATGTGCCCATGGTGGATCCACGAGGGATGGAGGGCGGGAGCGTCCGGGGCTCGAGCCGGATGCAGCCGGCATGGACGTGGGGTGCACCCCGCAGGGACGATGGGTGCTCGAGGAGGCTTGGTGGACGCGCCCACCACGGGCTCACCGTGCACGAGGATGGCCAGGTGCGCTCGCCCGCCCGGGGAGTGCGTGGCCGGAGGCGGAATCGTGGGTGCGCGAAGGAACCAGGCCGGGATCGCGCGCCGCGTGACATCGGCGCCCTCGGGAGCGACCCTCGGCCCGAGAGGAAAGCAGCGCGGGAGCGGAAACGAGGCCACGTGGGATGGCGCGGATCGCCGTCCGGACCCACGAGGGACGCATCCCGGGCCGGGGAACGAAGACGGGGCGCTCGCCGGAACGGAGGGCGTTCCCCCGTCCCGCCGGGGATTCCTCACCGCCCCTCGAACCGGGGTTTCCTCTTCTCGGCGAAGGCCGCTAGCGCCTCGCGACGGTCCTCGCTCACCAGCGTGCGCTCGTAGCTCAGCGTCTCCAGCTCGAGGCCGACCTCCAGCGGGGTCTCCAGCGCGCGATCGATGGCCTCCAGCGCGGCCTGCTGCGCGAGGGGCGCCCCTTCGGCGATGGGACGTATCCAGTCGACGGCGTCGTCCACCACGTTCGCGCCTTCCGGCGTCACCCGGTTCACCAGCCCCCAGGCCAGCGCTTCGTCCGCCGACAGCCTGCGGCCGAGGAGGATCAGCTCCTTGGCGCGCGCCAGGCCCACCATTCGCGGCAGGCGCTGCGTGCCGCCGGCCGCGGGGATGATGCCCAGCGACGTCTCCGGGAACCCCAGCTGCGCGTGCGCCGCGGCGACGCGGAGATCGCAGCACAGCGCGAGCTCGAGCCCTCCTCCCAGCGCCGCCCCGTTGATGGCCGCCACCACGGGCTTCGGCGAGCGATCGAGCGGCCCGAGCTCGGTGCGGTAGAGCGCCAGCTGCGCGCGCACCTCGTTCTCGCTCATGGCGCGACGCTCCTTCAGGTCGGCCCCCGCGCAGAAGACCCGGTCGCCGGCGCCGGTGACCACGATGGCGCGGATGGAGGCGTTGGTCGCTGCCTCGCGCGCCAGCTTGCCGAGGGCCAGCAGCGTCGCCCGCGAGAGAGCGTTGGCCCGATCGGGGCGATCGAGAGTGAAGACGGCGACCGTGCCGCGCTGATCGACACGAACAGGGAAGTCCTCGCTCACCGCTTCTTCGATCCCTTCTTCGCCTTGCGCCGGGAGCGCGGGCGGGCCCGAGCACGGCCCGCCGGCGCAGGCGCGACGGAGATGGCGGATCCCTGGCCGGCGGCGCTCCCGTTCTCGTGCCGCGCCTCCAGCCGGGTCAGACGCGCCTTCAGCTCCTGATGATCGGTCTGCAGTTTGTCCAGCTCTTCCCGGAGGGCATCGGCGGGTCGCCTGGGCTCACCGAGGTCGCGCACCACTTCGCGGATGCGCCGCCGCACGCGCGGGTCGAGGTCGGTCTCCAACCGTTCGCGTAGAGGTCCGCGGGCCTTGGTGTCCCCGAGCTCGCCGAGCGCGCGCACGGCGTCGATGCGAAGGACGGGATCGCCGTCGTCGAGGAGCTGCTCGAGAGCCTCGCGGGTCTTGCGGTCGCTGGCCAGCTTGGGCAAGGCCAGGACGGCGGCGCGGCGGGCGCGCTGCGGATAACCGTAGCGAATGCGCGCGGCGACGTGGGGAATGGCGCGGTCGTCCCGAAGGGCGGCCAGCCCGTCGAGGGCCCCGGCGCGCACCACGTCGTACCAGCTCGGCCGGTCCAGCAGTTCCACCAGCAGGTCGAAGGCCGCCGGCTGCCGCGTGCGTCCGAGGGCCCGCGCCGCCTCGCCCTCCACGAGGTAGCTCTCGTCGAGGAGGGCATGGGGCTTGAGCGCCTCGAAGGCGTCGCTGGTGCGAAAGCTCCCCAGCGCGTCCATCACCGCGCGCCGCACCTTGGGGTGCGCCGTGGAGCACGCCGCCTTCAGCGCGTCGAAAGCCTCCCGCGCCCGGGTCTTGCCGAGCGACTGGGCGCACTCGGCGCGCGTCCCCCAGAACTCTTTCTCGTCCGTCAGCCCCTTGGCCAGCGCGGCGATCGACGGCGGGTCGTCCACCTTGCCCAGCGCGTGCGCCGCCAGCCATCGCCCTCGCGCGGTGGGCGCCTTGGCCAGCTGCTCGCGCAGCATGTCCGCCGGAACCTTGGGGCGTACTTCGCCCACGATGCGCCCCTCGGGATCGATCACCGCGAAGGCCGGCTGGGCCGGCGAAGGGATGGAGAACGTCTGCTGCCTCTCGTTGACGCTGACCGTGTGGCGCGCGACATGCCCTTCTGCGTCGCCCAGGTCGACGTCGAGACGCAGCTCGAAGCACGCCGGGACGCCGTCGGTGGTGGCCTGCCTCTGCTTGGCGACCACGCCGAGCACGCCCTTTTCCCAGGACACCTCGACGTCCATCTCCGGGTGCCCGGGCGTCATGACCCACTGCTCGAAGTGGCGTCCCAGGCCCCGCCCGCTCACCTCCTCCATGGCCCGCTGGAGATCGCGCGTCTCCACCACGCCGTTGGCGTGCGTGGTCAGGTACGAGCGCACGCCGCGCCAGAAGAGCCCCTCGCCCATCTCGATGCGGAGCGCGTGAAGGACCAGCCCCCCCTTCTCGTAAAGGTGCCGGTCGAACAGATCGAGCGGGGCGTCGTAGTCCTGACACACGATGGCCCGGCGGTAGCGGCCGTGCGCCTCACCCACGTAGGCCTCGAGATCGCCCTTGAGCCCGAAGTCGTACTCGTCGCGACCCAGGCGCTTCTCGCGCCAGACGTGCTCGAAGAAGGTCGCGAACCCTTCGTTCAGCCAGCCCTCGTACCAGGCCCGGCAAGTGACGTAGTCGCCGAACCACTGGTGCGCGAGCTCGTGGGCGACCAGATCGTCCGAGGAGACGTCGCGCGCGGCGCGGGCGTCGAGCAAGATGTGCTCGTACATGGTGGTCGCCGTGGTGTTCTCCATGCCGCCGAAGATGAAGTCGGCGACCACGATCTGAGCGTACTTGTTCCAAGGGTAAGGGACGCCGGTGACCTCGCTGAAGTGCTGGATCATCTCCGGCGTGCGCGCGAACGTGCGCCGTCCGTCCTCCTCGCGCCCGTGCGGGACGAGATAGAAGACCGGCACGTCGCGATCGCCGATCCGCGCCGCGTCGGTGATCTCCGCGAACTCGCCGGCGGCCAGGGTCACCAGGTAGCTGGCGTGCGGCTGGCTCATCTTCCAGTGATACGTCCAGTCGCCCTCCTCGGGCTTGCCCGTGGAGACGAGAGCGCCGTTCGACAGCGCGTACCAGCCGTTCGGCACGTGGGCGATCATCTCCGTGGTCATCTTCACGTGGGGGCTGTCGTGACAGGGAAACCAGTGACGCGCGTCCTCTTCCTGGCACTGCGACCACACCTGCTTCGGCCGGGCCGGATAGTGCTCGTCGGGCTGGAGGAAGTAGAGGCCTCGTCGTGGCGTCGCGGAGTAAACGACCAGGACGCGCGCCTTCGGGAGGGAGGCGGCGAGGGGCACACGCAGAACGCGACCGTCGTAGCGCCAGGAGGTGGCCGCACCATCGACCTGGACGTCGTGGAGATCGAAGCCGATGGCATCGAGGAGAAGCTCCTCGGCGGCGGGATCCACGCGCAGCACGTCGAGGGTGGCCTTGCCGCGGACGCTGCGGCCCGGGAGGTCGAGCGCCACGTCGATGGCGATGTGCTCGATGGCGAAGGGGCGGTCACGCTCGAAATGACGGGCGCTGCTGGCCAGGATGAAGGGGCGTCCAGAGGCCGAGGCTCCGTGCTCGGCGGAGGCCATCGAGGCGCAACCGCACCGCGCGTGCAGGCGATGCTCGAGGGGCATGGGGAAAGGGAGCTTCACACGGCACAGCGCGTGAACGGAAGGGGGTCGCCGCCGCCCCCTCCCGTCTCCCGGTCAGCGATGCCCGCCGCCTCCGTGACCCCCACCGCCATGCCCGCCACCGCCGAAGTGCCCGCCACCCCCGAAGTGCCCGCCTCCGCCGACGTGAGCGCCTCCGCCGTAATGACCACCGCCCCCGTAGTGACCGCCATAGTGACCACCCCCGTAGCCGCCGTAGTGGCCCCCGCCATACCCGCCGCCGAACACGCGCCGGCCGCCGTAGTAGTGCGCCCATCCGCCGGCTCCCCAGAAGGGATGGTGAATCCAGCCGCCGCGGTAATAAGGACCCCAGCCCCACGGCGAGGCGTACCAGGTCCATCCCCAGGTGGGCGTGTAGAGGTACACGTAGGGACTGCTCTCGACGTTGTAGGTGGTCGTTCCGGTGGGGACCCAGACCCATCCCTCTCCGTCGATGTACTGCCACTCGCCGCTGGGCTGGACGCCAGGCGGCGGCATCGCTTGAGCCGGGGGGGCCGCGTATTGCGGTCCCTGGCCCTGCTGCGAGGGATCCGCGTATTGCGGCTCTTGCCCCGGCTGAGCCGGAGCGGCGTACTGCACCGGTGCCTGCTGGGCCGGAGCGTACGTCTGCGCCTGCTGAGCAGGAGCGACTTGCGCCTGCCGCTGCTGAGCCGGCGCGACGTACTGCGTCGTCTGCGTTTGCGGCGACGGCTCGATCCGAACGTCCTCTTCCGACTGCGCCAGAGCGGTGCCCGCGGTGCCGAGCACGCACGACAAGCTACCAACCAGCGCGACCATTCTCTTCATGGCAGCACCTCCGATCACCAGGTTAAGCGTTCGCCACCGCGGCGCAATTCCCTTCACTCATTCGGGTGGCAAAAGACGGGCCAAGCGCGGGACACCTTGTCCCGCGGCCTCCCCGGAAGGCGGTCGCGATGTCCCGATGAGGGCGTGTGCACCTCAAGGGTCTCCCCCATGCCCGCATTCGCCTTCGACGGTGTCGCGTAGGTGTGGCACCGGCGCGAGCTTGCTGCGCAGGCGCTCCACCGCCAGAAGGCCGTCGTGGGCATCGTGGCAACGTCCGAGCGAGAGCGCGCGCTCGGTGAAGTCGTCGCGCTCCTGAAGATCCATGCGAGCGAAGGGGTCGGTCTGATCGTGCCAGCCGACCACCGCGATGCAGCCCGCGACGAGCCCGGAGCAGGCAACGAGCACGACGCGCGTGGTGCGTTCGGAATAGGGAAATCCCCGACGCCACATCGACGCGATGAGGCCACCGGTCAGAGCCCCGCCGATGTGCGCCGCGTTGTCGATGTGGCCGCCGGTCAAGCGAGACAGGATCCCGAACACGATGACGAAGACCAGCCAGCGGACCATCGCCTGGGTGAGCGGCCCGCGCCATCCCTGCACGCGCCAGCCGAGGACCAGGGCCGCGGCGAGCACGCCGGAGATGGCGCCGGAGGCCCCCAGGCTCACCTGCTGCGGAACGTGCTCCCTCCACGCCGAGGCGACGCTGAGAAGATTGCCGACCACGCCGGCTGCCAGATAGAGCGGCGCCATGCGCGCCGAGCCCACGTTCTTTTCGACGATGGGGCCTGCCTGCCAGAGAAGCAGCATGTTGAAGCCCACGTGGAGCAGGCCATCGTGGAGAAAGCACGCCGTGACCAGCGTCTCCCAGCGGCCCTCGCCGACCGTGGCGAAGGCGTAGCTGGCGCCGAAGGCCAGCGCCTCGCGCTGCGGCAGATGCACCAGCGATTTGCCCCCGGTGACCACCAGCTGCACGACGAAGATGGCGAAGTTCAGCGCCAGAAGCGCGCGCGTCACAGGCGCGTTGTCGAGCCAGCCGCGCGGCACCAGCGGCTCGCGCGCGGGCGGCGGAGGGACGGGACTCACGTGCGGTGCGCTCGTTCTAGGCTAGGAGCCCGTCGGGCAAAAGCCCAACGGCCTCCGTCGTGACGTTCCAGGACGCGGCCGGCATTCGCCGCCGCTAGGACAGGTCGACCGGCGATCGCTATTCGTCATGCCGCGGCCCTCCTCTTTCTTGCCCTCACCGGCGGCCCTCCGTTATTCGCTCATCCTGGGATGGAACCCCTCGTTCGTGCGTCGCTGGTGGTGCGCACGCTGCTGAAGCGCGGGCATGGCGTTCTCGTCGCGTGTGCGCTCGCTGCCTACGTGGTCTACGGAGGGGCGGCGGGCGAGGTGGGGCCCGGCCAGGTCGTGGCGGTGGGGTCATGGATGGTGCTCCTGTGTTCCCGACTGCGCCGCAAGATACGCGTCACCGGCGACGCACCCACGCTGCTCGACGTCGAGCTCGGCGCGCTCCTGGCGGTGGCGCTGGAGGCCGCGCTGGTGCGCTTCGACGGAGGTCTCAGCGGGCGCTTCTCCCCCGCGCTTTACGTGCTGGTGGCGCTGGTGGCCGCCTTTGCGCGTCCCGGCGCAGGGATCCTGGTGGTGGGATTCCTGCTTGGCCTCGAAGCGGCGGTGCGCTTCCTGACCCTCGAAGAGCTCGATACCAGCGGGTTCACCACGCATGCGTGCTTCGTGGGCGCCTTCGCGCTGCTCAACCTGGCTCTGCTCCGCGCCGAGGTGGCGCGCGTGCGGGCGACGGCGAGCGCGCGCGTGGAGGCGCAGCTCGTACGCATCAAGGAGGACGCGCGCAGCTATCGGCTCCTCGGCGCAGGCGAGACCGGCGAGAGCAGCGATTGCGACGACGTGCGCAGCGACCGCAGCGCCCGCGCCAGCGTGGAAGAGATCCACCAGTCGGTGCACTACGCGCTGGAGCTCTTGCGCCGGTCGCTCGACCTGCACACCGCGGTGCTGCTCTGGCTGAACGACGCCGGAACGCACCTCCGCATCAGCGAGCTCTCCACGGCGTCCGACGCCATCCACGACGCTCCCTTCCCTTCCGGCGACGGCGTGCTGGGGGCGGTGCTGGCCCAGCGCGCGCCCGTTTCCCTGCGCGGCCTCAAGCCCTCCTACAAGGTTCCCTACTACGCCGGGCCGTGCATGGTCCGCGCGCTGGCCGCCATCCCGGTGCTGGAGGGCGAAACGCTGCGCGGCGTTCTGGCAGTGGATCGCCTGGTGGACCGGGAGTTCACGCCGCACGAGGAGGGGGTCGCCGAACAGGCCGCGCGCTTCTGTATGCGCGCCATCCAGAACGAGCGTGTCTTCTTGCAGCTCGAGCGCGCGAAGGTGGAGCAGGGCAAGCTCTATCGCGCGGCGCAGGCCCTGGCCTCCGCGCTGAGCGAGAAGGACGTGCTCGACGCCGGCGTGAAGGCGGCACGCGAGATCGCCAGCTTCGATCTGGCCGCGGTGACGGTGTTCGACGAGGCGACGCGCACGCACGAGGTGGTGGCGGCCAAGAGCGCCGGCGGGGGGATCGACGATCTGGTGGGGGTGCGCTTCTCGCACAACGCCGGCCTCGTCTCCATGGTGGTGCAGAACCGTTGCGCCCTGCCCTACCGCGGCGAATACGAAGCCGGCCGTCAGGTGGTGCTGAGCAAGCGCCTGCCCTGGCCGACTCACCCCAGTCTGTTGGTCCTCCCGCTGCTGCTGCACGAGCGCCCGCTGGGGACGCTCATCCTCGGGGCCAAGCGTCGGCACGCTTTCTCCGACGCGGCGCGCCCGACGCTGGAGGTGCTGGCCAGCCATCTGGCGGTGAGCCTCTCCAATGCGCGCATGGTGCACGAGCTCGAGACCATGGCCACCACCGACGGTCTCACCGGTCTCTTCAACAAGCGCGCCATGCTCGACGCCGCCGAGCAAAAGATCGCCGCCGCCGCCCGTTTTGCTCGCAAGCTGGCGCTCCTGGTGGTCGACATCGATTTCTTCAAGAAGGTTAACGACACCCACGGTCACGACATGGGCGACGTGGTCATCCGGGGCCTGGGCGAGATCCTCAAGCGGCAGAAGCGAACCACCGACGTGGTGGCGCGCTTCGGGGGCGAGGAGTTCATCGTGCTGTGCGAGCAGACCGACGAAAAGGGCGCCATGCTCCTGGCCGAGCGCATCCGCGAGGAGCTGGCCAAGACCAGCTTCCGCTCGCCGAGTGGCGCGCTCTCGGTGACCTGCTCGGTCGGCGTGGGCACCTTTCCCGAGGCCGGGCCGGGGTGGGAAGGGCTCTTCAAGGCGGCCGACGAGGCGCTCTACGTGTCCAAACGGTCGGGCCGGAACAAGAGCACGGTCTGGCGACCCCCGTCGTCGAGGAAGATCGCCGTGGGGGCGCGGTGACGGTGGTCTTGGGGGCAGAGCATGAACCGTGGCCTGCGGTCGTGAAGCGCATCGGCTAGCCCATGCCCGCGATCCCCTCCGCCGTCCTCACCAAGAGGCCCTTTCCCAGGCGCCCTCACGAGAAAGCGGGCATCCACGTATCGCCCCTTCTCATCGAGTCCTCCGGGCTCGACACCGACGGCGTCTATGGTCGGCTGGACACGCGCCTGAAAGGGTTGACCCACGAGGAGGCCGCCCGGCGACTGGCCGAGCGGGGCCCCAATACCCTGGCCAGGGATCGCCGCCCCGGCCTGGGCCGGCTGCTCGGCCGCGCGGTGCTCGACCCGCTGGTGATCCTGCTGGCCGTGCTGGCGACGGTATCCCTGGCCACCGGCGACCTCCGTTCGTCGTTGCTGATGGCCTGCATGATCGCTCTCAGCGTGGGCCTGAAGCTATACCAGGAGGCCAAGGCGACCAGCGCGGCGGCCAAGTTGAAGGCCATGATCTCGGTCAACGCGACGGTGCTGCGGGGCGGCATCGCCCAAGACATCCCCGTCGCCGAGCTGGTCCCGGGCGACGTGATTCACCTGGCGGCGGGCGACATGGTCCCCGGCGACGTGCGGATCGTCCAGGCCAAGGACCTCTTCGTCACCCAGGGGTCGCTCACCGGAGAGAGCTTTCCCGTGGAGAAGTTCGTGACGGCGAAGAACAGCGCGACGACGGCGCCGCTCGACCGGACCAACATCGCGTTCCTGGGGACCAGCGTGGAGAGCGGCGCGGCGGCGGCGGTGGTGGTGTCGACCGGCAAGGACACGTATCTCGGCGGCATGGCCGAGTCGCTCCAGGAGCAGGTGGCCCCGACGGCCTTCGATCGCGGCATCTCGCGCTTCACCTGGCTCATGCTGCGTTTCATGGCGGTCATGGTTCCGCTGGTCTTCGTCATCAACGGGCTCACCAAGGGGAGCTGGAGAGAGGCCTTCTTCTTCGCCCTGGCGGTGGCGGTGGGGCTCACTCCCGAGATGCTGCCCATGATCGTGACGGTGTGTCTCGCCAAGGGCGCGGTGGCCATGGGAAAGAAGAAGGTCATCGTCAAACGCATCCACTCCATCCAGAACCTCGGGGCGATGGACGTCCTCTGCACGGACAAGACCGGCACGCTGACCATGGACCACATCGCCCTCGAGCGGTACTGCGACGTCGCGCTGCACGAGGACGAAAGCGTGCTCGCGCTGGCGTACGTCAATAGCCACTTTCAGACCGGCTTGAAGAACGTTCTCGACCGCGCCGTCCTGGCGCACGAAGAGGCGCACGGCCCGGCCCGCGTCCTCGGCTTCGCCAAGGTCGACGAGATCCCGTTCGATTTTGCGCGGCGGCTCATGTCGGTGGTGGTCCGCACGCCGGAGGGCAAGGATCGCATCGTCTCCAAGGGGGCGCCGGAGGCCATCTTCGAGAGATGCGCGACCTTCCGCCTGGACGGCAAGGTGTGCCCGATGGACCACCCCGCCCTCGAGGATCTGAAGAAAGAATACGAGCGACTCAGCGCCGACGGTTTCCGTGTCCTGGCTCTCGCCACCAAGGACGGCGAGCCGCGACCGCCCGGGCGTGGGGACGAGACCCCCTACGGCAAAGCCGACGAGCGCAATCTCGTCCTGGAGGGATACATCGCCTTCCTGGATCCGCCGAAGGACACCGCGGCGGCCGCCATCCAGGCCCTGCAGGGTCACGGCGTCTCGGTGAAGGTCATCACCGGCGACAACGAGCTCTGCTCGGGCAAAGTGTGCCGCGACGTCGGTCTCTCCACCGAGGCCGTCCTCCTGGGCGACGCGGTCGAGGCCCTGAGCGATGGCGATCTCGCCGTCGCCGCGGAGAAGACCACGCTCTTTGCCCGCGTCTCGCCGGCGCACAAGGAGCGCATCATCCGCATGCTTCAGTCCCGGGGGCACACCGTTGGCTTCATGGGAGACGGCATCAACGACGCCCCTGCCCTCCACACCGCAGACGTGGGCATCAGCGTGGACAACGCCGTGGACATCGCCAAGGAGTCGGCCGACATGATCCTGCTGGAGAAGTCGCTGCTGGTCCTCGACGAAGGGGTGATGGAGGGGCGCAAAGTTTTCTCCAACATCGTCAAGTACGTGCGCATGGGGGCGTCGAGCAATTTCGGGAACATGTTCAGCGTGGTGGGGGCCAGCATCTTCGTCCCCTTTTTGCCCATGTCGCCGGTGCAGATTCTGGCCAACAACCTCCTTTACGACATCAGCCAGACGGCCATCCCTACCGACACGGTGGATGCCGAGCGGCTGCAGAAGCCCAGGGTCTGGGACATCCGGGAGCTGACGCGCTTCATCGTATTCATCGGCCCTTGTTCGTCGATCTTCGATTACTCCACGTTTCTTTTGATGCTCTACCTGTTTCGCTGCTGGGATGTCTCCACGCCGGCCGCTGCGGCGCACAGCCAGAGCCTCTTCCAGACCGGGTGGTTCGTCGAGAGCTTGCTGACCCAGACGCTCATCATCCACGTCATCCGCACCGACAAGATTCCCTTCTTGCAGAGCCGTGCATCGGGGCTTTTGACGGCAACGACCGGGGCCATCATGGTCCTCGGAGTCGTCCTGCCCTTCTCGGCCCTGGGCCGCTACCTGGGCTTCTCCAGGCTGCCGCCCCTCTACTGGCCGCTCCTGGCGCTCACGCTGGGGTGCTACGTGCTGCTCACCCAGGGCGTCAAGATGGTGCTCCTTCGTCGTGGCTGGATCTGAGCCCGCGCACCTCGCTGACGATCTCGAAGGAACGAAGGCGGGCGGCGTGATCGAAGATCTGCGCTGCCACCAGGATCTCGTCGGCGTTCGTTCGCGCCACGAAGGCGTCCAGCCCGCGACGCACGGTGTCGGGCGAGCCGACCACGGAGCAGGCGAAGACCTGTTCGAGCTGCGCCCTCTCGAGGTCGGACCAGAGGCCGCTCATGCTGTCGACGGGCGGTTGCAGCGGCCCCGGCGTCCCCCGGCGGAGGGCCACGAAGGCCTGCTGGAGCGAGGTGACGAGCCGACGGGCCTCGGCGTCGGAGTCGGCGGCGAAGACGTTCACGCCGAGCATCACGTAAGGCTCGCTCCGCCACGCCGAGGGGCGGAAGGCGCGGCGGTAGATCCTCAGCGCTTCATCGAGCAGGTCGGGCGCGAAGTGCGAGGCGAAGGCGTAGGGGAGGCCGAGCTCGGCGGCCAGACGCGCCCCGAAAAGGCTCGACCCGAGGATCCAGACCGGCACGTCGAGCCCGGCGCCCGGCACCGCCCGCACGCGCTGCCCGGGCACGGCCTCGCGGAAATAGGACAGGAGCTCGACGACGTCGTCGGGAAACCCGTCGGCATGGCCGGAGAGATCGCGGCGTAGCGCGCGCGTGGTGAGCGGATCGGTCCCGGGAGCGCGTCCCAGCCCCAGGTCGATGCGGCCCGGGTAGAGGGCGGCCAGCGTGCCGAACTGTTCGGCGATCACCAGCGGGGCGTGGTTGGGAAGCATGATGCCCCCGGCCCCGACGCGAATGCTGGAGGTGCCGCCGGCGACATGGCCGATCACCACCGCGGTGGCCGCGCTGGCGATTCCCGGCATGTTGTGGTGCTCGGCGAGCCAGAAACGCCTGTAGCCCCAGCGCTCCGCGTGCCGCGCGAGGTCGAGCGTGTTTTGGAACGCGAGCGACGCGTCGCCCCCCTGGAGGATGGGCGAGAGGTCGAGGACGGAGAACGGAGGCACGAGACTCGGCACCTTGGATGTCGCGGCGTCGGCCCGCGTTTCACGCCTCAGGTAGGTGGCTCGCCGGCCGTCGTGGGCGAGGACGTCGGCGGCATCTCGCTCACCTTGGCCGCGTTCTCGGCCCTCGCCCGCGCATGCCTGGCGCGCGTGGCCTGGTTGGAGACTTCGAGGCGGCTGGCCACCTGTTCGCCGATCCACCGGAGCTGCGCCGCCGGCCAGCCCAGGAGCTGCGAAACCTGCCTCTGGATACCGGCCATCGACGAACGCCTCTCCACGGCCATACTATGCCCCTCCTGGGAGAACCGATGGCATTGTCGACAGTAGCCGCTTTTGCGGCAGGGTTCGTGACGGGCTGGGTCGGACGGAGCGTGGCCGGGTCGACACGCGAGGCCATCGTACAGACGCTCGTGGTGGCGCACCGCGTGCGCGACGGAGCGCGGCGCATCGTGGCCGAGCAGGTGGAGTGGGCGGAGGACCTTCTGGCCGAGGGCCGCGCGCGCTACGACCAGCTCAGTCAGGCGCCGCCCATCGACGACGACGTCCCGCCGCAGGTGCTGGAGATGAGAAAACGGGAGCGCGCGGCTTGAGCGAAGCCCCCGTCCGCGACCGTCTGCGGCTGGTGTCGCACTTCCCCGGCCGGCTGAGGGTGCGGGCGGAGGTCTTCCGCGTGATGCCCGAGGTGGCCGAGGAGGTCGCGGCCCGGCTGCGCGAGGAGCCCGCGGTCAGCGGGACCGAGGCGTCGCGCGTCACCGGGTCCCTGCTGGTGATCTACGATCCCGACGCGCTGCAGCTGCCGCGGCTGGTGCAGCTCATCGTGCGAACGGGGCGGCTCGGGGGCCTGGAGGTGGACGCGTCGGAGGACTGGACGAAGCGCGAGCCGCCGGGGGAACGGATGCGCCTCGCTCTCGAACGGCTCAACCAGCGCATGTTGGAAGCGACCGGGGGCCGCCTCGACGGGCGGGCCGCAGTGCCCGGCGCCCTCCTGATGGGCGGCCTCGCCCTCTTCCTCCGCGCTCCCATCGTGCCCAACTGGTGGGACCTCACGTTCTGGGCCTACTCGACCTTCCACAACATGAATCCGCATCCCCCGAGGCGACCATCGCCGGAGCCGAGCGATGGCGACGCGGACGCACCCTGACCTCTCCGAGGTCGCCGTCCAGGTGAGCTCACCGGGCGAGCCGCGCACCGACGTGGGCGCCCTCGCCGAGTGGATCGGCCGGCACGACGGGGTGCATTCGGTGGCGCTGGACTCGCCGAAGGGGACCATCCTGGTGCGCTACGACGAACGGCGGGCCGCCGGGAGGTTCTTCCGCGGCGCGCTGCTCGATCGCGCGCGCGCCACCCGACCCGTGAAGGCGCCGGAGCCGCGCCGCCTCACCGTGTCCATCGCTCACGAGCTTCCCGCGCGCGTCAGACTGCGCGTGACCGACGCCCCTCCGGAGGCGCTCGACCGTCTCGCCGCGTTCATCGAGCGGCTCGACGGCGTGGCGCGAGCTCGGGCCTCTCCGGGCAGCGAGTCCATCCTGGTGCTCTTCGATCCCGCGTTGACCAGCGCGCGCGCGCTGCTCCATCGCATCGAGGAGGCTCCCCCCGCGAACTGGCCTGGCGCGGCGCCG
>Ga0302324_100001172_pt1 | contig 64502 bp, 67 predicted proteins | sample Palsa_T0_1_FD_201949 | JGI IMG/M metagenome (GOLD analysis project Ga0302324, IMG submission 201949) | Peat permafrost microbial communities from Stordalen Mire near Abisko, Sweden - Palsa_T0_1 | ecosystem: Environmental > Terrestrial > Soil > Palsa > Peat permafrost | place: Sweden: Abisko...
CGACGGGACCGATCTCATCTACAAGAACCACTACGATATTGGCGTCGCGGTAGGCTCCGAGCGCGGCCTGGTGGTGCCGGTCGTGCGCGACGCCGACGCCCTGAGTCTCGCCGAGATCGAGGCGACGATCGCGGCCCTGGGGCGCAAGGCGAGAGAGGGGACCCTGGCGCTGGAAGATCTCCAGGGTGGAACCTTCACCATATCCAATGGCGGGGTCTACGGCTCGCTGATGTCGACGCCGATCCTCAATGCGCCGCAGTCCGGCATCCTGGGCATGCACAAGATCCAGGACCGGGCGGTGGTGGTCGGCGGCCAGGTCGTGGTGCGGCCGATGATGTACCTGGCGCTTTCCTATGACCACAGGGTCGTCGACGGCCAGGGCGCGGTGACCTTCCTCGTCCACGTCAAACAGGCGATCGAAGATCCTCGTCGCCTGCTGCTGGAGGTTTGAAGTCCCCTCGCCGATGCGGCCGGTCCCGCTCACCCTGCGCCAACGGGCCTCGTGGCTCGCCCACCTCTTCAAAGCCTCGACCCAGCAGCATCACAGCGAGTTACGGCCGGTCTTCGCGCCCCACGTCCCCGCCGACGCGGTGATCATCGATGTCGGCGCCCACGCCGGGCAGTTCTCCAAACTGTTCGCGCGCATGGCGCCGGCGGGCCACGTCTACGCCTTCGAACCCTCTGCCTACGCACGATCGGTCCTCGCCCCGGCGCTGCGCTTCAATCGTCTGGACAACGTGACGATCCTTCCCCTGGGTCTCTCGGATGCGCCCGCGACGGACGTGCTGCATACGCCGCTGAAGCGTCGCGCGAGCCTGGGCTTCGGGATCGCGCATCTGGGCCACACGTTGGCCGGCGAACGGGCAATGGATCAGACGATCCTGTTGACGACCCTCGACGCCTTCGCCGAGGAACAGGCCCTCGATCGGCTGGATCTGATCAAGGCCGACATCGAGGGCTGGGAACTGAGGGTCCTCGAGGGGGGCGCGAGAACCCTGAAGCGCTTCCGCCCGGCCCTCTTCCTCGAGGTCGACGGCGCCTTCCTCGCCCGCGCCGGCGATACGCCACAAGCACTTTTCACCTGGCTCGCCGGGCTTGGATATTCTGGTTTTGCCGTTCCCGGCCTTGCGCCGACCCCAGGGTTCACCGGCGTCGGCGACTATCTATTCCTGCCGGCCGCAAAGGCCTGATCCCGAAGCTCTCGACCCCCTATATCGCGGCCGAGCGTTGCTTTTTAAGAGAAAGGCGGCTGATGGCCCGATACGACGTGGTAATCATCGGGGGCGGTCCTGGCGGCTACAACGGCGCGATCCGGGCCGGCCAGCTCGGCCTCAGGGTCGCCTGCGTCGAGATGCGCGCCACCCTGGGCGGAACCTGCCTCAATATCGGGTGCATCCCTTCGAAGTCTCTGCTGCGGGCTTCGGAGCTCTTCGAATTCGCCAGGACCGGCTTCGCCGGCTTCGGCATCGAGGCGGATCCGCGGTTCGATCTGAAGGTCATGATGGACCAGAAGGCCGCCTCGGTGAGCCAACTCATCAAGGGCGTCGAGTTTCTCTTCAAGAAGAACAAGGTGGACTGGATAAAAGGCGCCGCGCGTCTGGTTGGCAAAGGCCGGGTTGAGGTCACCGCCGCCGACGGCGTCGTGACGACGCTGGAAGCCCAATCGATCGTCATCGCCACCGGTTCGCGTCCGACGCCGTTGCACGGGGTCGAGGTGGATGGCGCGCGCGTCGTCGATTCCACCGGCGCGCTCGAGTTCAGCGAGGTGCCGCCGCGGTTGATCGTCATCGGCGCGGGCGTCATCGGCCTGGAACTTGGCTCGGTGTGGCGCCGGCTTGGCTCGGCGGTGACCGTGGTCGAGTTCCTGGACCGGATCACCCCCGGCGTCGACGGCGAAACGGCTCGGGCCCTCCAGCGCGCGCTCGCCAAACAGGGCGTCGTCTTCAGGCTCTCCTCCAAGGTCACCGGCGTCGCGGCCGGCGCCAACGGAATGGCTGTCACGGTCGAACCGGCGGCGGGGGGTCAGGCCGAGATCCTCGAGGCCGATCGGGTGCTGGTGGCGATCGGGCGTAGTCCGTACACTGAGGGACTGGGCCTGGACGACGTAGGCGTGAAGATCGATTCCCGGGGTTTCATCGAGACCGAAGATTTCGCCACGACCAGTCCCGGGATCTACGCGGTCGGCGATGTCATCCCCGGGCCTATGCTGGCGCACAAGGCCGAGGACGAGGCGGTCGCCTGCATCGAGCGCATCGCCGGCAAGGGCGGGAGCGTCAATCACGACGTCATTCCGAGCGTCATCTACACGCATCCGGAAGTCGCGTTCGTGGGCAAGACCGAGGAGGAGCTGAAAGCCGCCGGCGTCGCCTACAAGACCGGCAAGTTTCCCTTCAGCGCCAACGCCAGGGCCAGGGTCAACCACGAAACCGAGGGGTTCGTGAAGGTCCTGGCCGACGCCGCCACCGACCAGATCCTCGGCGCGCACATGATCGGCGCCGAGGTTTCCGAGATGATCTCGGAATATTGCGTGGCCATGGAGTTTGCCGCCTCGTCCGAGGACGTGGCGCGCACCAGCCACCCTCATCCCACGCGCTCCGAAGCGCTGCGCCAGGCGGCGATGGGCGTCGAGGGCTGGACGATGCAGGCCTGACCGGGGGGTCTCCCCTCGGATCGGGGCTCGGTTGGGCTGCGGCCGCCTCAGGTTCGCGGGCGAGCTTGGGCTCTGGGGTGGGATCTGGCGTAGACGTCCATCAGGCCGGCGGTGTCGACGGCGGTGTACCGCTGGGTCGTGGACAGGGAGACGTGGCCGAGAAGATCCTGGATCGAGCGCAGGTCAGCCCCGGAGCCGAGCAGGTGGGTTGCAAAGGAGTGCCTCAGGGCGTGAGGGGTGGCGCGCTCTGGAAGTCCCAGGGCGGCGCGCAGCAGCTGCATCCTCGCCTGGACCTGCCGCGGTCGAAGCGGACCTCCGCGCGCGGCGCGAAAGAGAGCATCGTCAGGACCCAGAACGAAGGGCTGGAGAGCGAGATAGGCGCCGACGGCCTCGCGCACGGCCTCCAGCACCGGGACGAGGCGGGTCTTTCCGCCCTTGCCCACGATCCTCAGGGATTCCGCCAGGGGCGCGTCGGCGCGTTTGAGCGCAAGGGCCTCTGAGATGCGCAGGCCGCACCCATAGAGGAGGGTGAGGACGGCCAGGTCGCGGGCCGCGGCCCAGGGCGCGAGATCATCCTGGTCGGAAACCTCCTGAAGCAGGCCGAGCACCTGGTCCTCGGAGATCGGCCGCGGCGTGCCCGGCCGGATTCGCGGACCGCGCACCAGGGCGAGCGCGGCGTTGGGCGTCGCCAGGCGATGGTCGAGGTAGCCATGGAACCCGCGAATCGCCGACAGCGCCTGGGAAAGGGATCTTGGCGAAAGCGGCTTGGCGCCGGTACGCCGGAAGGCCAGGTAGGCCCTGAAGTCGGCGGCGGAAACTTCCCCCATCTGCGCCAGGCTGGGCGTCCCGCCTCGATGCGTCGCCAGGAATCCGAGATAGGAGATCATGCACCCACGGTAGGCCTCGAGCGTCCTGGGACTGGCGCGCCTCTCCTTCTCCAGGTGCTCGAGCCAGGCGCGGAGCGCTTCTGCGGCGGAGATGATTGCGGGGCCTGCTTCGACCCCCGCGGCGGCGGCGGCCGCCTCGCGCCCGGCCGCCGGTGAAAACCCTGGCCCGTCTTTCCGCAACAACCGACGCCTCCGCTTGGGCCCGCCATCAACGCGCCCAACGGTTAACCGCCTGTTGGGAGGCCGAGGCATCAGGCCCGCCTTTCCTGGACGCCGCAGCGATTCTCGGTGATGAGTTTGGTCGCATGGACCGACCCGCTGGCGCAGGCCGCATCGCGCAGGTTCTGCTGCCGCTGCCCTTGCCCGAAGCCTTCGACTACGCCGAACCGCAGGATCTGGAACTGAAGGTGGGCGACATCGTCGCCGCGCCGCTGGGCCCAAGGATCGTCTGCGGCGTGGTCATAGGGCTGCGCGGCGCGGAAGGCGTGAACCGGCCCCTGCGCCCCATCGAGGCGCGGCTCGAAGCGCCGCCGCTGCCGGCCAGGACGCTGGAGTTCCTCCGCTGGGCCGCGAAATATGCCGTCGACGCGCCTGGGCAGGCTCTGGCCATCGCTCTGCGCGGCCTGCGGGCCTCCAAGCCACGCCCGCGGGTCTGTCTCGTGGCCACCGGCAAGCTCCCGGCGCGGTCCACCGCCGCCAGGTCACGAATCCTCGACATGGCCGCCCAGCCCCGGTCGCCGGCCGACCTCGCCCGCGCCGCCGGCGTTTCGACGGCGACGCTGAAGCCGCTTGTCGCCGAAGGCTGCCTTGCCCCGACGCCGGTGATCGTGGATCAGGCCATCCCGGCGCCCGACCTTTCCCTTCCCGGTGCGGCGTTGAATCCCAGCCAGTCGGCCGCCGCCGAAACCCTCGCCAAGATGCTCGAGCGCGAGGCCTTCTGCGCCGCTCTCCTCGATGGCGTGACCGGGTCGGGCAAGACCGAGGTCTACCTCGAAGCGACGGCCGAGGCGCTGCGCATCGACCCACAGGGCCAGGTGCTCATTCTTCTTCCGGAGATCGCGCTCACCCACGCGGTCATAACCAGGTTCGAGGCTCGCTTTGGCGCTGCGCCCTTGGAATGGCACTCCGGCGTCGCCTCGCCGCGCCGACGGCGGGTCTTCGAGGCGGTGGCGACCGGCGAGGCGCGGATCGTGGTCGGGGCGCGGTCCGCGCTCTTTCTGCCCTTCGCGCGCCTGCGGCTGATCGTCGTCGATGAGGAGCACGACAGCTCCTACAAGCAGGAGGAGGGCTTCATCTATCAGGCCCGGGACCTGGCGGTGACCAGGGCGCGAATCGAGGACTGCGCCGTGATCCTGGCCACGGCGACGCCCTCGCTGGAAACCCTGTTGAACGCCCAGACCGGCAAATACGCATGGCTGAGGCTCGATGATCGTCACGGAGGGGCGGCGATGCCGCAGGTGGATCTCATCGATCTGCGAGAGGCCCCTCCGGCCCGTGGCGCCTGGCTCTCGCCGGTCCTTGTCGAGGCGATGGGTCGGACCCTGGCCGCCGGCGAACAGATCCTGCTGTTCCTCAATCGCCGCGGATATGCGCCGCTGGTGCTCTGCCGCGCCTGCGGGGAACCGCTGAAGTCGCCGGACACCGACTCCTGGCTCGTGGAGCACCGGTACACCGGTCGGCTCGTCTGTCACCTCACCGGTTTTTCGATGCCCAAACCGAAGACCTGCCCAAATTGCGGCGCGGCGGCCAGTCTGGTTTCCATCGGACCGGGAGTCGAGCGCATCGAGGAGGAGGCTCGCGCCATCTTCCCCGAGGCGAGGCTCGCCGTATTCTCCTCGGACACGGCCGCCGATCCCGCCGCCGCCCGCCAGCTCATCGAGGACATGGCGGCCGGGTCCTACGACATTCTGGTTGCAACCCAGGCCGCCGCCAAGGGACATGATTTTCCAGGCCTGACCCTCGTCGGCGTGGTCGACGCCGATCTGGGTCTGAGGGGAGGCGATCTGCGCGCCGCCGAACGCACCTATCAACTCGTCACTCAGGTATCCGGCCGCGCCGGCCGTCGCGAACGCAAAGGGCGGGCGCTGGTCCAGACCTGGGCCCCGGAGCACCCGGTCATGCAGGCGATCGCGGCCGGCGATCGCGACAGGTTCGCCGCCGTGGAAATGGCCGAACGCCAGGCAGCCGGCCTGCCGCCTTATACCCGGCTGGCAGCCCTGATCGTCTCCAGCAGCGACGGCCCCCGGCTCGATGCGTTCGTGCGCGCCGCCGCCGCCGCCGCTCCCAACGTCGACGGCGTCGACGTCTTCGGACCAGCCGACGCGCCGTTCGCCCTCGTGCGCGGCGTGCGCCGCAAGCGCTTCCTGGTCAGAGCCGAGCGCTCGATCGATCTTCAGGGCTTTCTCGCCGCCTGGCGCGCGCGAATGAAGGCGCCGGCCTCGGTGCGGGTGGTCATCGATGTCGATCCCTACAGTTTCCTCTAGCGGCGGCGCGGTCGCGATCGCGATCGCCCGCGCGAATCACCCCTCGCCTCGCCTTTGCTCAAGTCGGCCTATCGCTTTTCGGCGCGGTCACGCGGCGGATCGACGCAACCTGGAGGCGAGCGGCGTGGCCCCGACCTCGGGCGAACTTGCTGTCGGCCGCGCCACCGGGCGGGCTCGACGCGATCGCAGTTCGCCGGGCTCTCTGGACTTATTGTTTCACTCGTGAAACTTGCGTGATCAGGCTGTCAATTCGGGCGCCAGCCGATTTTGATGTACCTCAGAGAGATCATCCCTTCCGTCTACATGATCTCAATTCTGCGGTGGATCGACTTCGTGAAGTCAGCCCGCAAAACCCTCAATGCATGCAGTAAGCATATTTCCCGGTGTAAGTGGATAATCTTGCCGGAATCGCCCGTTCCACTGTCTGCGCTCTGCACAAACTGCCCCGGAAACCAGCGCTCCGCGCGCGGACTTCACGACTTCGCGATCACGACGCCGCGGTAAACACTCTTTTCATCAGCGTAAACGAGGGTTATCCCAGGACCAGCCGTCGGGGGAGTTATCCGTAACATGCGTCAACGGATGAGAACCGTTCTTGGTTCCCTAGCCGCCGCCTTGCTTGTTTGCGCCAGTCCGGGCGGGGCTTTCGCCGACTCCTACTGGCAGTGCGTCCCCTTCGCCCGGCTCGTCTCGGGCATCCAGATCTTCGGCGACGCCGACACCTGGTGGGAACAGGCCGCTGGGCGCTACGAGACCGGGTTCAAGCCCAAGGCGGGCGCCGTCCTCTGCTTCAAGCCCACGGGCCGGATGCGCCTTGGTCACGTCGCCGTGGTCAGCCAGGTTCTCACCGATCGGGTCATCCAGATCACCCACGCCAACTGGTCGATAATCGAGGGCGAGCGTGGCCAGGTCGAGAAGAATGTCACGGTGATCGACGTCTCGCCGGCCGGCGACTGGAGTCAGGTCAAGGTCTGGTACGATCCGGCCGGAGACCTCGGAAACACGGTCTATCCGACCTACGGCTTCATCTATCAGGACGCCTTCGCGCAGGCCTCATCGCGGTTCGCCGCCGCCCAGGACGCCGCCGTCACCATGGCGCGCAGCGCCGCCAATTCGGTGGTGGCCGCCGTTCGACCAGGCGCCGCGCCTCTGCAGTTGCTGGGCCAGGCCGCCGATTCGACCGACCGCATCGCCGCCCTCATTCAGCTCGCCACCGGCCAGGGCGAGACCCAGAAGCACTGAGCCTGCCCGGGCCGCCCGCGCCGTCGCCGGCCGCCGTTCCGGCCCGCGATCCAAGGCGAATCGAGCTCACCCTCCCGGGCCGAGGCGCCGGAACCGCCAGCCTGCTCGATTTCGGGCCGGCCGACCGGCCGGTGGAGGCGGTCTTCCTGCACGCCAATGGCTTCAACGCCCTCACCTATCGCGCCATCCTCGGCCGGGTCGGCCAAGAGCGGCGAATCCTCGCCCTCGACCAGCGTGGCCACGGCAGGACGACCCTGGCATGGAAGGCCGCCGGACGGAAAACCTGGCTCGACCTGCGTGACGACCTCCTCGCCGTGCTGGCCGAGCTCGATCTTGGGCGGGTCGTTCTCGCCGGACACTCGATGGGGGGAACCGTGGCCCTGTTCGCGGGCGCCGACGCCCCCGAGCGGGCGCGAAGCCTGGTGCTCCTCGATCCCGTGGTGATCGCCGATCCCATGCTTCCGGGGCCCGGCGAGCTGGACCGATCAGGGATGGTCGAGGCGGCGGGGCGTCGCCGATCGGTGTTTCCAAGCCGCGCCACGGCGATGGCCGCTTACCGCGGCCGGGGGGCCTTTCGAACCTGGCCCCAGGCCATGCTCGCCGACTATGCCGAGGCCGGCTTCATCGACCTGCCGGAGGGCGGCGTCCGCCTGGCGTGCGATCCCGCTTGGGAGGCTTCGAACTACGCGGCGCAAAGGCATGACACCCTGGCCGCCTTTCGCCGGTCCCTTTGCCCGATCCGCATCCTGAAGGCGGAACGCGATTCCACCTGCCGGCTTGGCGTTCACGCCGATGAACTCGCGGCCGCTGGCCGGATCGTCATCGAGACCGTACCCGGGACCAGCCATTTCCTTCCCATGGAGCGGCCGGATCTCGCCCAAGCCGCCCTCCTGGAGGCGATCGGCAGGCCCTGAAGGCGCGATGGTCGCTTAGCTCAGGCGGGGACGCTCGCCGCCTTGGTGAAGAGGCGCGACCATCGCGGCTTTTTCCGCGCCCTCCATTTGCCTCGGTGATAGGCGTCCGAGACCATCAGCGGCACGACGGTGGTGGCTTCGGCGAACACCATCTGTTCGTAGGTGACGTCCACCTTGCCCCACGAGCAGGCCTCCTTCAGCGTCGAGGACGAACAGGCGCCGTCCCGCACGTCGGCGACCGTGACTTGGATGGCGTACCGGTGAATTTCCGCCTCCTCGCCAAGGAGTTCGGCGCAGACGACGGTGTCCTGGGCGAAATTCTTCGGAACGCCGCCCCCGATCATCAAGAGTCCGGTGGTTCCGGCGGCCACCTTGACGTCGGTGAGTTCGCGAAAATCCGCCACCGAATCGATAGTCAGATAGGGCCGCCCCGCCTTGATCCTCTCGCTCTGGTGCTTGACCAGGCCAAATCCCGCCGAGCTGTCGGTGAAGGCCGGGCAGAAGATCGGGCACTCTTCCTCGAACGCCGTCTGGATCAGGCTGCCGGCCTTGCGCGCCCGGCCGTCGGCAAGCCAGCGTCCGATTTCGAAGATGAACTCCCGCGATGAATAGGCCCTGGGCTCCAGGCCGTCGGCGATCTCCTTGATCGCATGATCGCACGCCTTGAGTTCGTCCTCGTCGATGTAGGTGTCGTATATCCGGTCGATGGCCAGGGCTCGCAGCTCGCGGTCGTCGATGGCGCCCGCGGCCCGATAGTGGCGAAAACCGAGGGCCTCGAAGAAGTCCATGTCGATGATGGACGCGCCGGTGGCGACGACGACATCGGCCATCCCGTACCTCAGCATGTCCCGGTAGACGTGCATGCAACCCCCGGCGCTGGTCGAGCCGGCGAGCGTGAGCCAGACCGAACAGGCCTCGTCCTCGATCGCCATGGAAAGGATGTCCGCCGCCCGCGCCGTGTCCCGCGAGGTGAAGCTCATCTTGCGCATGGCCTCGATCATCGGCCGCCCGTCCCAGGCGGCGATGTCGATGTGCTCGACAGGCGTCGAGAGCAGCTCCGCCTTGGTGTTGGTCCCTGGCGTCGACATTCCGCAGCCCTTATCGCCGGCGTCGCCGGCGCCCGCGGGCGCCCTTGAGGTTCACCACCGTCTCCGGCTCGGTCTTTTGCACTCCCGCCGCCCCGCGAGCGGCGAGGCCGAACATCGAGGCCATCGGCGGATCGAGGCTCCGCACCGTCTCGGTCTCGCCAAAGCCGTTGAAGCGCGTCGAGAGAGCCACGCCGTAGGCGCCGATCATGCCGATTTCGACATAATCGCCCTCGCGCACGTCGCCGGGGAGCCAGAACGGCCCCGGCATGTGGTCCACCGAGTCGCAGGTGGGGCCGTAGAAACGGAATGGCCGCAGCGGCGCCTGGCCGGGCCCGTCCGCCCTGATCAGCTTCGCCGGATAAGGCCACCTGGAGTGGGCGGCGTCGAACAACGATCCGTAAGCCCCGTCGTTGAGGTAGAGCGCGTCGCCCTTGCGCAGCTCCACGCGGGTCAGAAGCGACGAGCCCTCCGCCACCAGCGCCCGGCCGGGCTCGCACCAGAGCCGGGTCTTCTCGTGGACCATCATCTCGCCAAAGCCGCGTTCGATAGCGGCGAGGTAGTGCGAAAGATCCGGCGGGACCATGCCTGGATAGATGGAAGGAAACCCGCCGCCCACGTCCACGACATCGGCGAGGACGCCCGCCCTCGCCAGGGTCCTCGAGACCTGGGCCATGGCGGCCTGAAACGCGGACGGGCGCATGCACTGGCTGCCGACATGAAATGAGACGCCCATCAGATCCCCGCCTGCCCGCCTGGCGGCGAAAAGCAGCGGCGCGGCCTTTCCTGGATCGATGCCGAACTTGCCTGCGAGCGCATAGGCGGCCCCGGAGGTCTCGACGCTCAGCCGGACCATCAGACCGAGATCCTTCGCCCCTCCGGTGGCGTCGAGGATCTTCTCGAGTTCGTCATGACTGTCGAGCGCGAAGGTGCGCACACCGTGATCGAAGTAGGCCGCGGATATCGCCGCCCGGCTCTTGACGGGGTGCATGAACGCGATGCGCGCGCCGGGCGCACAGGCGCGCACCAGTTCGATCTCCGGAATCGAGGCGACATCGAAGGCTTCGACGCCCGCCTCGGCGAGCGCGCCAACCGCCCACGGCGAAGGGTTGGCCTTCACCGCATAGAGCACTTCACCGGGAAAGTTGTTCCTGAACCAGCGCGCCGCTACGGCCAGGGCATCGGGACGCACGAGTGCGACAGGATGTTCCGGCGGCCGCTCACGGACCAGGTCCAGGGGCGAATGATACGTGTGCAACGCACGTAACCCCCTGCAGATTGTTTAACCCAGCCGGCGTTAGCAGCGCTTTTCTAGGGACATCGGGTCCGCCGGAGCGCGCGAGATAGGGAGTTCGATGGGGGATGTAAAGAACAAATCCCGCCACCGCGCCGCGCTCTTCGGGTTTCCCCGGCGCTGGTGGGATATCAAACCGTCGCGCCGCGCGAAAATCGGCGCTAGGAGCGGACTTGGCCCACTCGGGGGAAAGGGCGTGAGCGCCATCGTCCCTGGATTTCTTGCCGCCTCTCATCAGGCGCCTCCCGGTTGACCGGCCGCGGCGCCCTCGCTGGCGCGCTGCTATGCGCCCTCTGGCTTTTCGCCTGCGCCAGGAGCGACGCCCCTTCGGGCCGCAGCGGCGCCGGCGAGGTGCGGATCTCGATCCCGGCCAACGCGGCGACGGATATCGTCTCGTCCTGGCGCCCGGTCCTCGCCGACATGAGCCGGCAGACGGGATTGCAGGTGACCCCGTTCTTCTCCGCTGATCCGCGACGGCTTGTCGCGGTCATGAAGTCCAAGCAGATCGATGTCGGACTGTTTTCCAATGGGGCCGGGCTCGAGGCCGTGAGCCGCGCCGGGGGTCTGGTGTTCGCCGGGACTTTCGACGGGGCGGGCCGGGTGGCCCACGTCTCGGTCCTGATCGTCGGAGCTCGGAGCCGGATCACGCTCGAGGCGGTCTCGAGATGCAACCGGCGTTTGACCTTTTCCATGGGCGAGCCCCTCTCGACGTCGGGGTCGCTGGCGCCCCTCGCCTACCTTTTCGCCGCCCGCGGCATCGATCCGGCGACCTGCTTTCGCCAGGTCCGCAAGGGCGCCGATCATCAGGCGAACCTTCTGGCCGTCACGGCCGGCCGGGTCGACGTGGCCACCAGCGACTCCGCCTTTCTCGACCTCGAGCGGCTGGCCGGGAGCAGGGAGGCCGGCGAGGTCAGGGTCATCTGGCGCTCGCCGCTCCTGCCCGAGGACCCACTGATTTGGCGCCGGGATCTCGATCCGGCGATCAAGGAAAAGCTGCGCCAGTTCTTCCTCACCTACGGCCAGGGCGACAGCGCTCTGGCCGCACGCCAGAGGGCCGATCTGGCGAGGCTGGGCTTCGGCGGCTTCCGTCCAGCCGACGACAGCCACCTCCTGCCGGTGCGCGAGATGGAGGCCAGCGCCCAGTGGCTCGAGGCAAGGCGGTCCAGGGATCCCGCCAGAATCGCCGCCGCCGCCAGGACCCTCGAGGCGATCAGGACCGACCGCGTCGCCCTCGAGGCGCGGACGCGCACGCCGGCTGCCGCGCAATAGGCGGGGCTCGCCCTGTTCCTGTCTCAGCCGTATGAGCCGGCCGTGGAGCGGGCCGACGGCGAGGTCTCATTGGCGGCAATTCCGGGGCGCCTGGGTCGGCGAAGCCGGGCCAGGCGGCGAAGGCGGCGCCAGAAGCGACTCTTCTCGGGCTCGGGGTAGGGTTGAAGGTGGCGCTGGAATTCCTCGGCGCAGGCCCGCCAGGTGAAGCGGCCGGCGAGGCGGCGGACAGCGCCGCGGTCGATCTGAAGAGCCTCGAGGCAGGCTTCGCGCAGGCCCTCTGTCTGCGAGGGGGCGAGCACGCCGCCGCCGGTTCCCGGAATCAGGTCGACCGGTCCGGGCGCCGAGAACGCCGCCACCGGGGTCCCGCTCGCCCACGCCTCAAGGATGACCAGGCCGAAGGTGTCGGTCAGCGAGGGAAAGACGAACACATCTGCGCAGGCGTAGTGGGCGGCGAGGGCCTCCCCGAACTGGGCCCCGGCGAAGAGCGCTTCGGGATACTTGGCCGCCAGCTCCTCGCGCTGAGGCCCTTCTCCCACCACGACCTTGGTCCCGGGAAGGTCTAGGGCGAGGAACGCCTCGAGGTTCTTCTCCACCGCCAGGCGTCCGACGCTGAGCCACACCGGCCTGGAGAGACCTTCGAAAACGTCGGGCTCGCCGGCCATCCTCGGCCGGAAAAGCTCGGTGTCCACCCCCCGCGACCACTGGGAGATGTTGCGGAAACCATGGCGCTCGAGCTCCTCGCGCATGGTCGGAGTGGCGACCATCACCCGCCCCGACGGCTTGTGGAACCAGCGCATGTAGGCGTAGCCCGCGGCGAGCGGCAGCGGCAGGCGGGCCGAGACGTATTCGGGGAACCGGGTGTGGTAGCTGGTGGTGAACGGCAGCTTCCACTCGAGGCAGATCCGCCTCGCGGCCAGGCCGATCGGGCCTTCGGTGGCGATGTGAATGGCCTCGGGCTCGAAGGCCTTGAAGCGCTGCTGCACCTTGTCGTGCGCGCCCATCGCCAGCTTGATCTCCGGATAGCTCGGCAGGGGAAATGTCGGGAACTGGTCGGGGCTGATCACCTCGACCTCGTCGCCCATGGCCCGCAGCTCGGCGACCACTCGGGTAAGGGTGCGAACCACCCCGTTGACCTGGGGCTCCCAGGCGTCGGTGGCCAGGAGAATCCTCATTGTCGCAGCCGTTCGACGCAGCTCGCGCCGGCTCGGCGCGCGACGGCGATCATAGACGACCGATTCGCCTGCGCCCACACTCCGTCAGGAGTCAGGCCGCCGCCCCTCTCGGCGCCGGCGACCAACGCCGCGCGCGCAAGCCCTTGAGAACCAGCCGCATCGCTTCTATGCGAATGGCGGCAACCACCTTCAGGGTCAGCAGGGGGTGGCTTGCGAAAGCCGCGGCGAGGGTCGCGTCGGTAAGCGGGCCGCGCCTGCCGCAAAAGGAAGCCGCGATCAGGCGTTCCCCTCGAGAGTCGCTCCCTTCGACCGTGACCGCGATCCTCTCGCCGGGCGACAGGACCGTGAAATCGTAGGTCATGTCCATGTCCATGAAGGGCGAGACGTAGAAGGTCTTGGCGCAGGACTGGCGGATGCGGCCGCCTTCCTCGACCGTCGGGATCACATAGAAGTGGCGCTCACCGTGGGTGTTGTTCACCTCGTAGATCATCGCCGCTAGCTCGCCGCCCCGCCGCTGGCAGAAATAGAGGCTCAGCGGGTTGAAGACGTGTCCCAGCATCCTTGGCATGCAGAGCAGCCGGACTTCGCCGCCGTCGAGATCGATCCCGAAGGCCGCCAGCGTCTCGTCCACCCAGGCCCGCAACCCTCCGCGGCGGCCCTCGCCATGATCGGCGTCATGAAAGGCGAAGAGATTGAATCGGTTGTGCGAGAAGAGCCTGAGGGCGCGGTCCAGATCCGGCGCCGCGTCGATGTCGATGAGGATCTGGAACATCGAATAGCGCAGATGATGGGAGCGCGGCAGAAAGCGCCGGTGAACCACTTCGCCGGTGTAGATATCTCCCGCCAGCCCGCTCACGCGACCCTCTCCAGGCGTGGAGACCTTGCCGCCGGGCGTCCCAGGTGGATGCGTCCCGATTCGTTCGGCGTCGACCAGGGCCGCCGCCCCGAACCGAGGGCTTCGGCGACGGCCAAGCCGGCTTGCAGGCCGTCCTCGTGGAAGCCGGCCCCGAAATAGGCGCCGCACCACCAGAGGCCGCCTTCACCCTGCAGCGACCAGAGCTGTCTCTGCGCCTGCATCGCCGCGGCGTCGAAGATGGGATGCCCGTAGATCTCGGTGCGGATAACCTTGGCGGGATCGGGGGCGCGCTGCGGGTTGAGGCTGACGAAGAGCGGCGCGTCTTCCGGAAGGCCTTGAAGGCGGTTCATCCAATAGGTGATGCTGGGCGCCGCCTGGCTGCCTGGTCCGCTGCCGCCGACATAATTCCAGGCCGACCAGGTCCGTCTGCGCCTTGGCATCAGCGAGGCGTCGCAGTGCAGGACCGCGTGGTTTCGGCTGTAGGCGAAGGCGCCGAGCAAGGCCCGCTCCCTGGCGGCGGGCGATTCTACGAGGCGCAGGGCCTCGTCGGCGTGGGTAGCCACCACGACCTCGTCGAAGCGCTCGACGCCGCCCCGGCAGTCGCGCACGATCACCCCGGCCGGCGTGCGCGCGATCGAGGTCACCATACGGCCCCTGCGCACCTTGTCGGCGAAGGCGGCGGTGAGGCGTTCGACGTAGGTCCGGCTGCCGCCTCGCACGGTTCGCCACAGCGGGCGGTCGCGGATCTTCAGTTCCAGGAGGCCGTGGTTGTCGCAAAAGCGGATGAAGGCCGCGGCCGGATAGGTTCTGATGTCGCGCACCGAGGCCGACCAGATCGCGGCCGCCTGGGGCAACAGGTGATCGTTCTGGAAGGCCCGCCCATAGCCCTCGGCGGTCAGGTAGTCCCCCAGGCTCGTCATCTTTGCGTCCAGGGCGCAGGCGTGCAGCGGCGCCTCGCGATAGAACCGCGCCAGGTCGCTCAGCATCGACCAGAACCTCGGGCGGACGAGATTGCGCCATTGGGCGAACAGGGTCGAAAAATCGTTGCCGCCGTATTCGAGCGCGCCGTTATCGAGGCTTACGGCGAAGCCCATGTCGGAGGGCTGGGTCGGCACGCCCAGATGGGCGAAGAGAGCCTCGAGGTTGGGATAATTGGCCTCGTTGTAGACGATGAATCCCATGTCCACCGGAACCGGGCCGCGCGGCGTCGGCGCCTCGACAGTATGGCTGTGGCCGCCCAGGCGCGTCGCGGCCTCGTAGAGCGTGACGTCGTGGACGCCGCTCGCCAGCCACGCCGCCGACATCCCCGAAATGCCCGAGCCGACGACCGCGATCTTCGACGGCGCGCACCGATGATCCATGATGGCGGCCCTGCTTCCCCTCGACAAAGTTCGCGGCTTGAACGTCCAGGTCCAGCGCGCATAAGGCTCCTACGGCCGCGAGCTGCTTTCGGATCAGGCTTGGCGACAAAGCGCCTTGGAGTGATCCGCCGCGCGGCACGGTGCGTAGGAGCGCCATGAATGCCACGTTCCACGACCTGGACGCCTTGCGCTCCGGCGACCGGCGCGCCATCCGGGGGGCGCGCCGCCGATCTGTGCGCATGACCCCGTCCGCGCGATCCGCAACGCCGAGCGCCGCGAGCTTCGCCGCGCTCATCGGTGCGATCGCCGAGCGGGGCGACCGCGACGCCTTCTCCGCCCTCTTCGGCTACTATGCGCCCAGGGTGAAGAGCTACATGCTGAGGCTGGGCGCGTCCCCGGAGGCCGCGGAGGAGCTGGCTCAGGAAACCCTGCTGATCGTCTGGCGCCGCGCCGGCGCCTTCGATCCGGCCCGCGCCGCGCCCTCCACCTGGATATTCACCATCGCCCGCAATCTTCGCATCGATCTCGCCAGGCGCGCGGCGCGGCCCACGAGCCAGGTCGACCCCTCCGACGTCGTCGAGGCGCCGCCCGCGCCCGACGCGGCGTTCGACGAGGCCCAGTCAGGCGCCCTTATCGGCCGGGCGGTCGCCGCGCTGTCGGCCGATCAGGCCCAGGTCGTGCGTCTCGCCTTCTTCTCCGACAAGCCCCACGCGCGGATTGCCCAGGAGCTGGGCCTGCCTCTGGGAACGGTGAAGTCGCGGCTGCGACTGGCAATGGGGCGCCTGCGCGCCGCCCTCGAGGACGTCCGATGAACCCTGCCCATCACCCTGCGCCGGAGCGGCTGTTGGAATTCGCCTCGGGAAGCCTCGAGGCCGGTCGCCGCCTGGTGGTCGCCAGCCACCTTTGGGCCTGCGAAGCCTGCGCCCGCCAGGCGAGCCTGGCCGAGGCGGTCGGCGGCGTCCTCCTCGACGACCTGCCGCCGGCGGAACTCAGTTCGGACGCCTTGGCCAGAGCCCTCGCCAGGATCGAGACCCCGGCGCCGCCGCCGCCCTTCCCACCGTCAGCAACCCCGGCCGACTGGATCATGGTTCCCCCCGAGGTCTCCTGGGCGGCGCGCCGTCGCCGCTGGGCGGCCCCCGGGGTCTGGGTCGCGCCGGTAGCCAGGGGTCCGGGCGGCGAGCGGAGCTATCTGCTTCGAGTCGGGGCTCGGATGAGCGTTCCGCGCCATACCCACAGAGGGACCGAGATGGTCTGCATCCTCAAGGGCGCCTTCGTCGACCGCGGCCTCGTCTATGGCCCCGGCGATTTCGTCGAGAGCGACGAGGAGATCGACCACCGGCCCACGATCACCGGCGAGGGCGAGTGCGTTTGCCTCGTCGCGGCCGACCATGCCCTCGTTCCCCGCGACTGGGTCGGGCGCCTCTTCCAGCCTCTCGTAAGGATCTAGCCACCCTCTTCCGCGAACACCCGCGCCACGATCGCCTCCAGCCCGGCGGCGTCGTCGGCGTCGAAGGCGGCGAGATCGGCGGAATCGACGTCCAGCACCGCGATCAGGGCTCCGGCCGAGTCCCTGACCGGCGTCACGATCTCGCTTCGCGAGCGGGAATCACAGGCGATGTGGCCGCCGAACGCCTCGACATCGTCGACGAGGATCGTGCGGCCCTCGCGCGCGGCCGTTCCGCAGACGCCGCGGCCGAAGGCGATCCGCAGGCAGCCGAGCGTCCCTTGATAGGGGCCCACGACCAGCTCGTCCTTTTTGGCGGGGTCGACAAGATAGAAGCCGGTCCACAGGAATTCCTCGAACGCCGCCGCCAGCATCGCCACCACCGTGGCCATCCTCGCCGTGAAGTTCGTCTCCCCCTCCAGCACCGCGGCGATCTCCGCGCCGGCATCCTGGTAACGCTGCGCCTTCGAAGCCATTTCTGCTAGGCTCACCTTCCCCATCGTCCACTTCGAGGATCGGTCCTTTTCGCAGAGGACGCCCCATGACCACCCACGTCCGCGAGATCGCCGCCGCCATGAAGTGCCTCGATGACTTCATGGCCGCCTTCAACGCCAGAGACGTCGAGGCCTTCGAGGCGACCTTCCACTTCCCCAGCGTCCGTCTCGCCTCGAACAGCCTGACGATCATCGAGCCTGGCTATCACCAGGCCCAGATGTTCTCGCGCGGGGCTCTGGCCGAATGGGACCACTCGGCCTGGGATCGTCGCGAGGTCATTCATGCCGGTCCGGACAAGGTTCATCTCGATACCCGCTTCACGCGCTACGGCGCCGATGGCGGCGTCATCGGCGGTTTCGATTCGATCTACGTCGTCACCTGCGAGAGAGGCCACTGGGGCGTCAAGGCCCGTTCGAGCTTCGCCCCCTGAAGAGCCCCTTCAGGTGTGGAAGAGTTCGCTGACCGACCGCCCTTCGTGGATCCGGCGCATGGCCTCGGCGAGGGCCGGCGCGATCGAAAGGACGGTGAGCTTCGGCGATGCGCCCGCCACCGGCACGGTGTTGGTGCAGACGATCTCGAGCACGTCAGGCTGGCTCGCCAGGAGCTCGAGGCTGCCCTCGGCGAAGAGGCCGTGGGTGCAAGCGATCCGAACCGAGCGCGCCTGCCGCAATCGCAGGTGATTGAGAAGTTCGAGGACGGTGCTGCCCTTGGCGATCTCGTCGTCGAGCACGATGACGTCCTTGCCTTCGACCTCGCCGATGATGGCGCTGATCGTGACCTGGTCGTCCTCGAACCTCTGTTTCGCGCCCATCGCCACGCCGGCCCCAAGCATCCTGGCGAAGGAGGCGGCTTCCTTGGCGTTTCCCAGATCGGGCGAGACGACCACGGCGTTAGAAAGGTCGTAGCGGCGGAAGTGCGAAGCCAGCTCGCGCAGCGCATGCAGATGGTCGACCGGCACGCTGAAGAAGCCGTGGACCTGCGGCGCGTGCAGGGTGACGGCCAGGACCCTGTTGGCGCCCGCCGTGACCAGCAGGTCGGCCACCAGCCTCCCGCCGATCGAGATTCGCGGCGCGTCCTTCTTGTCGGACCTGGCGTAGGCGTAGTGCGGCATCACCACCGTCGTTCGCCAGGCCGAGGCGCCGCGCGCCGCGTCGATCATCAGCAGCAGCTCGACGAGATGCTCCTGCACGGGCCGGCAGAGGGGCTGGACAAGGAACACGTCCCGACCGCGGCAGTTGGCCTGAAGCTGCACCTCCAGGCAATCGTTGGCGAACCGCTGCACCCGCGATGCAAGAAGCGGCGCGCCCAGTTCGGCGCATATCTCGGCCGCAAGGCCCTGGTGGGCGCTGCCGCTGAAGACGGCGATCTCGCTCATCGGGGCCCCCGGGCGGACTTCAACCGCGCCACCGTTATTCCCGACCTCGCGCCCCCGGACAAGCCGGCGCAGCGGATGGGGTCCCGCGGTGGTCGGTCACCGGAACAGGCGGGTGGTAGGCCCGGCAGGACTCGAACCTGCAACCAGACCGTTATGAGCGGCCGGCTCTAACCAGTTGAGCTACGGGCCCCAGCTGGGAGGGGCTTGCGGATAGCATGGGCGCCTATAGCCTTGAAAGCGCACGCTCCGCAGCCCTGGGAGGATCCCTTGAGTAAGACGGCCGCCTCGTTCCGCGCCGCGATCCTCGCCGCCCTCATCGCCGCTCCGGCCTGCGCCCAGAGCCTGCCGCAGGACCCCGCCTCCGGCGCGACCCGGCTCGACCTCGCCGCCGAGGGCGAGGCCAGGGTCGTCCCCGACATCGCCCGCGTCGCGGTCGGGGCCGAAACCACGGCGCTCTCGGCGCGCGAAGCCATGGCGGCGAACGCCGAGACCATGTCCCGGGTGCTGGCGGCGCTGCGGCGCGCCGGCGTCGCCGAGCGGGACGTCCAGACCACGACCATCGGCGTCGCGCCGCAATACGCCTACGAGCAGGGAAGGCCGCCGAGGCTCACCGGTTACCAGGCGTCCAACGAGGTGAGCGTCACGGTCCGCGATCTCGCAGCCCTGGGTCCGGTCATCGACGCCGCCGCCGGCGCCGGCGCCACCACCATCGGCGCGGTCAGCCTCGGCCTGGCCGAACCGGTGGCGGCCCGGAACACCGCCAGGATCGCGGCGGTGAAGGCGCTCGAGGACAAGGCCTCGCTCTACGCTCGGGCTGTTGGATACCACATCGTGAGGCTCGTCAGGCTCGAGGAGGGCGCGCCCATGGTCGCCTTCCAGCCCCGCTCCATGGCCCTGATGGCCGGCAAAGCCGTCGCGGCCGCCCCGACCCCGGTCGAAGCCGGCGAGACCACGGTGCGGATCGAGATCACCGGCAGCTTCGAACTGGCGCGCTGATCGCCGGGGCGCCGATCGCCCAGCCCTTGAACCCCCCTTTAGACTCCCGCCTGCTGGAAGGCGTCGGCGAGGCGGGCGGCCATCTCCTGGCCCGGGAGGGCGCGCTGGCCTTCCATCACCGCCGAGAAGATGAGGTCGCGGCGCGTGTCCTGGGTGCGGCCCTCGGCCCAGCCGACCGAGCGCGAACCGTCGCTCGTCGAGGGACAGCTCGCCGTCCGCCCCCCGGGCGTGACAGCAAGGGCGAGCGCGGTCTTGCCGGTCAGCGTTCCCTGGCGGTCGCAGGCCGGCAGCGGCCGCTCGCAGTTGAACATCTGGCCGTAGCGATAGACGATCTTGCCCGAAGCCGGATCGGCCAGCAGGACGCAGGTCGTCGGATCGCCGATCGTCGGCCCGATCGCCGCGTCCAGGGCATCGGCCGAGAGACCCCGCGCCGCCGCCGGTGGCTTCGAACAGGCGCAGAGAGCCAAGCCCGCGCCGCCCATGAGGGCGATGAACGCCCCGGCGCCTCTCACCGGCCACGCCCCGGCGGCGGCTTGGCCGCTTTCGGCAGCAGGGCGATCAGCTCCGCCCGATCGAGGTATCCCCGCCTCTTCTTGTCGAGCAGATCGAACCTCTGGTCGGCGACCTGCAGCCATTCCACCAGGGTGATCTTCCCATTCAGGGCCTGATCGGCGCTGCTCACCGGCTCGGGATCGGCGATCAGCATCGCCGGGCCCTCCGCCGAGGTGGCGACCGCGTGTTCCTCGGCCGGAGCGGCCAGTTCCGGAGCGATGTTCTTCTCGTAGATGGCTATCTTGAAGCCGTCGATGACGCCATCGCCGTTGCTGTCCAGCACCTTGAAGAAGGCTTCGGCGTCGGAGCGGAACTCGGCGCGGTCGATACGACCGTCATGGTTCGCGTCCACCCGGTCGAACCAGGCGTCGAACGGATCCCTCGCTCCGGCGGCGGGACGGAAAGGCTCCCCCGAGGGGCTGATGAACACCCGCGCCTGCGCTGAACCCGGCGGGCTCGCCGCCGAGGCGCCGGCGGCCACGGCCGCGAAGAGGAGCGCGCAAACCGCTGTTTTCATCGCCCGACTCTCACCCCTCCAAGACGAAGCCGCCGAGCCAGGTCTGCCAGATGGTGACCATCAGCCAGTGCAGCGCGACCCCTGGCCAGAGCGATCCGGTCTTCTGGCGCATGACGCCACAGCCAAGGCCCAGGATTGCGGCGCAGGTAAGGAAATCGGGCCGCACGAAGGTCCGCTCGGCCGCCGGCAGGAAGGTCTTGGCCTCGACGACGTGCCAGAGCGTGAAGACCCCGGTGGCCAGCGCGAGGTCGCGGAGCGGCCGCCGGGTTTCGCCACGGCCCGGGATCAGCAGACCCCTGAAGAACGCCTCCTCGCCGATCGCCGGCGCGATCAGCACGCTCAGCAGCCGCAGCGGCAGGCCCTGCGTCCTCGCCGGCCCGATCGCGTAGAGGCCGGTGGAAAAGCCCACCGCGCCGAGAGTGGCCAGCGTCGCCGCCCCAGTTCCGGCCGAAAAGGCCCAGCCGCGGGCGTCCGGCCAGGTCGCGAAGGCGCGGCCAAGGCGCGAGGCGAGGGCGGCGATCAACTGATCCACCGAAGGGTCGCGGCTTCGACCGGGTTCACGAACGGACGCCCCTCGCGACGGCTCGCGGACCATTCGCGCTTCAGCGACTGGTACCACTTGGCCTGGCGGTCGGCGTCGTCGATCCACAGCATCGGCGGATCGTACTTCAGGCCCTGGTTCTGCAGGTTCACCATATCGCCGTCCTGCTTCAGGAACCGCCGCGCGGCGGCGCGGATGAAAGGTCCGGCGAGGGCGAAGACCGGATGGTCGGACCAGATCAGCTGGGTGATCCGGGTCTTCCTTTCGGTCACCGGCGTCAGGCACGTGAGGGAAAGCACCTGGCGCGCGCCCACAGTCACGTGCTCCCAGCGAAATCCGGGCAGGCGAAAGGTGATCTCGGTCAGCGGCGAGCCGCCCAGCAGGGCGTAGGCGCGGGAATTCGACGACGGCGGATGGCGGACCATGGTGAAGCCAGCCGGCGCCGGCTCGAACTTCTTGGTCTTCTCGTGGAGCGAGCCGCGCGACCTCCACCACCACTGGGCGTGGACGAAGGGACCATGGGCGGGGTCCATCAGTCCCACCGCCGCCTGGTCGACGTGGACGTCGAAGTCCATGACCAGCGTGATCCTGGGTGCGCCGCCGGCCACTGCGGGAAACACCGGCGGCGGCTCGTCGGGCGCGGCGCCGCCGCGGCCCTGCGCGCCCATCCAAATGAAGACCAGGCCCTGGCTCTCGGCGAGGGGATAGCGCCGCACGCCGACGCGGCTGATGTCGAACTCCTGGCCGGCGCTGAGCGAGGGGATGGCGGCGCAGGCGCCGTCGAGGCCAAACCGCCAGCCGTGATAGGGGCATTCGACGCTCTCGGCGCCGTCCGCCTCGCGCGCAAAGCGCCCGGCCGACAGCGGCGCGGCGCGATGGGGGCAGATGTCCCGCAGGGCGACGAGCGCTCCGGTGGGGCTTCGCCCCAGCATCACCGGCTCCCCCAGAATCTCTTGGCGGGCCATCGCGCCGCGCCTCACCTCGCGCGACAGGGCCGCGAAGTACCAGATGTCGGTGAGGAAGCCGTGGCCGAATCCGCTCCTGCCGCCTCCCGCCTCGGACGTGGCCCCGGGCGCAATCGTCGTCTCGCCTTCGCCCATGGCCGCATCTAAGGGCTCGCCTCGACTGCGCGCAATCCTGGCCGCCGTCATCGTGAGGAGGGGCAGGGGCGCGCCTTGACCTTCGTCGCCCCCGGTTAGATGGTGCCGCTCCCTTCCCTCGAGGAGTGAAAGCGCGGCCATGGAGCTCTTCGATCTTTCCGGCAAGGTCGCCGTCATCACCGGTTCTTCGCGGGGCATCGGCAAGGCGATCGCGACGCGGCTGGCCGAGCACGGCGCCCAGGTCGTCATCTCCTCGCGCAAGCCGGGACCCTGCGAGGAAGTCGCCGGCGCCATCAACGAGGAGCATCCCGGCCGGGCCGTCGCCATTCCCGCCAACATCTCTTCGAAGGAGGATCTCCAGCGGCTGGTGGACGAGACCCGTAAGGCCTACGGCAAGATCGACATCCTGGTCTGCAACGCCGCCTCCAACCCTTACTTCGGCCCGATGAGCGGCATCGGCGACGACGCCTTCCACAAGATCCTCGACAACAACATCATCTCCAACCACTGGCTGATCCATATGGTCGCGCCCGAGATGAAGGCGCGCCATGACGGGGTGATCATCATCATCTCATCGATCGGCGGACTTCGAGGCTCGTCGATGCTGGGCGCCTACGGGATCTCCAAGGCGGCGGACTTCCAGTTGGCCCGCAATCTCGCCCTAGAGCTGTCGCCCGACAACATCCGGGTCAACTGCATCGCCCCGGGCCTGGTCAAGACCGACTTCGCCCGCGCCCTCTGGGACACCCCCGAGGCCGAGAAGCGCTCGAGCGCCACGACGCCGCTGCGCCGCCTCGGCGAGCCGGACGACATCGCCGGCGCCGCGGTCTTCCTGGCCTCCCGCGCCGGGGCCTGGATGACCGGGCAGAAGATCGTCGTCGACGGCGGCTCGACGATCTAGGGCCGAGGGTGGCCTCTTTTTTCGCCTCCTCGCCCAACTCCGGTCACACGAATCCCCTCCGAGCCGCTAATAGGGTCGGCTCTGTCGACCAAAGGACGGCGCCAAGGCAATGAGGACGATCGCGACGATCGCCTGCAAGGGCGGGTCCGGCAAGACCACCATCGCCACCCATCTGGCGATCGGCGCCCACCTGCGCGGCCTTTCGACGACGCTGGCCGACTCAGATCCCCAGGGTTCGTCACACGAGGTCCTGCGCGCGCGCCGCGGCGAGGGCCCTGCCTTCACCCGCTCGAGCGGGCCGGGACTCCTTAGGGTCCAGGTCACGGCCGTCGAGGCCGGCTGCGACGCGCTGATCATCGACACCCCGGCAGGAGCCGAGGAGGATCTCGGCCACGCCCTGGCGCTGAGCGACCTCTCGATCATGGTCCTGCGCCCGACTTTCCTCGACCTCGCCGCCGCCGTGCGCACGGTCGAGATCGTCCGGCGATTGCGAAAGCCGGCCCTGATCCTGCTCAACCAGGCGGGCGTAGCCCGCGAAGGCGTCGAGCCTCCCTCGGTGGTTCGAGCGCTCAAGGCCCTCGAGGTCATGCGCCTGCCCGTGGTCCCGGCGATCATCCGCGCCCGCCAAGCCTATCAGAGCGCGCTCGAAACCGGCCGCTCGGTGGAGGAACTCGGCGCCGATCCGGCCGCCGCGCGCGAAATGGGCGAGCTCTGGGCTTTCGTCGAGCGCTTCGCCTTCGGCCGCTGCGCCCGGGAGGCCGAGCCCCGCCGGCGCGCGAGCGCCTAGCCGCCGGTCGCGCTCCGGGACAGGTCCCGGGCCTTGGCCAGGCGGCGGACGCCTTCGTCGAGGGTCTCGTCGCGCTTGGAAAAACACAGACGGATGATCGAGGTGACCGGCGCCTCCTCGTAGAAAGCCGAGACGGGGATCGCCGCCACCCCCGCTTCCTTGACCGCCCGCAAACAGAAATCCATGTCGTCCTCGGCGACGCCGGAAGCGGTGAGGTCGATGTCGAGGAAATAGGTCGCCTGGCTCGCGAGCGGCGCGAAGCCTTCGGCGCGCAAGCCCGCGGCGAGGCGGTCGCGCGAGGCCGCGAGCTCGGCCGGCATGGTGGCGAACCACGCGTCGCTGCTCTCCAGTCCGAAGGCCACGGCCGCCTGAAGGTTCGGCGGCGTCGTGAAGGTCAGGAACTGATGGGCCTTGGCGAGCACGGCCGAGAGCGGCGGCGGCGCGCACAGGAACCCCACCTTCCAGCCGGTCAGGGCGAACATCTTGCCGGCCGAGCCGATCTTCACGCACCGCTCGCGCATGCCGGGAAATCGCATCAGCGGCCGGTGGACGGCGCCGTCGAAGACCACCTGTTCCCAGACCTCGTCGCAGAGCGCGACCGCGCCGAAACGCAGGCAGAACTCCGCCAGCAGCGCCAGGTCCTCGTGGGGGAAAACCCCGCCGGTGGGGTTGAGCGGGTTGTTCAGCACCGCCAGGGCCGTGCGCGGGCTGAAGGCCGCCTCCAGGGCCGCGCGCTCGAGGCGCCAGGCCGGTGGCTCCAACCGCACCAGCCGGGGAACGCCGCCGGCCCGCCGCACCATCGGCAGGTAGGAGTCATAGACAGGCTGGAAGAGCACCACCTCGTCGCCCGGCTCGATCAGGGCCAGGAACGCGCAGGCCAGCGCTTCGGTCGCCCCGGAGGTGATGGTGACTTCGCTCCGCCAGTCGAGATCCAGGCCCTGCCGGCGCCGGTAGTGGTCGGCCACCGCCGAGCGCAGCTGCGGCAGGCCTTGCATCGGCGGATACTGGTTCGAGCCGTTGAGGACCGCCTCCGCCGCCCGCCGCCGGATCGGCTCCGGCCCTTCGGTGTCGGGAAAGCCCTGGCCCAGATTGATCGCCGCGTGTTCGGCGGCGAGGCCCGACATCAGCGTGAAGATGGTCGTGGGCAAGGCGCCGTAGAGGGCGTTGGCCATAGCTTGCCTCAGATCGGCCGCTTCACGCGTCCACCCGCTCGCGGCGCTTGCGATAGGTGGGGTTCAGGATCTGCTTGCGCAGGCGGATCGACCTGGGCGTCACCTCCACCAGCTCGTCGTTGTCGATGTAGGCGATGGCCTGTTCCAGGGTCAGGCGCCGGGGCGGGGTCAGGCGGATCGCCTCGTCCTTGCCCGAGGCGCGCACATTGGTCAGCTGCTTGGCCTTCATCGGGTTGACGTCGAGGTCGTCGGGCCGGGAATTCTCGCCGATGATCATGCCCTGGTAGGTCTTCTCGCCGGCGCCGACGAACATCGTTCCGCGTTCCTCCAGGTTCCACAACGCATAGGCGGCCGTCTCGCCCTCGGAGTTGGAGACCAGAACCCCGTTGCGGCGTCCCTCGATCGCGCCCTTGTGGGGCTCGTAGTGGGAAAAGACGCGGTTCAGCACCCCCGAGCCGCGGGTGTCGGTCAGGAACTCCCCCTGGTAGCCGATCAGGGCTCGCGAGGGCGCGAGGAACGAGAGCCGCGTCTTGCCCGCCCCCGAGGGACCCATGTCCGAAAGCTCGGCCCGCCGCTGCGACAACTTGTCGATCACCACCCCGGCGAATTCCTCGTCGACGTCGATCAGCACATCCTCGATCGGTTCGAGCCGCCCGCCGGTGGTCGGGTCGGTCTGGTAGATCACCCGCGGCCGGCTGATCGAGACCTCGAATCCCTCGCGGCGCATGGTCTCGATCAGCACCCCCAGCTGGAGTTCGCCGCGGCCGGCGATCTCGAAGGCGTCCTTCTCGGCCGTCTCGGAGACCTTCAGCGCGACATTGGCTTCGGCCTCGCGCAGCAGCCGCTCGCGGATGACCCGGCTTTGGACCTTCGATCCGTCGCGCCCCGCGAGCGGCGAATCGTTCACCGAGACGGTGATGGCGATGGTCGGCGGATCGATCGGCTGGGCGGGGAGCGCGCCCAGGGCCGCGACATCGCCGACGGTGTCGGCGACGGTCGCCCTGGAAAGGCCGGCCAGCGCCACGATGTCGCCGGCCAGCGCCTCCTCGATCGGCTGGCGCTTGAGGCCGCGGAAGGCGAGGATCTTGCTGATCCTGCCGCGCTCCACTTCGCTTCCGTCGCGCGACAGCGCCCGCACCGCCATGCCGGGGGTGAACCTCCCCGATTCCACCCGGCCGGTGAGCAGCCTTCCCAGGAACGGATCGGCCTCGATGAGGACCGCGAGCAGCTGCGCCGGCTCGCCAAGGCGCCCCTCGGCCTGGGGCGCGGGGGTATGCTCGACGATCTTCTCGAAGAGCGGCGCGAGGTCCTTGCGTTCATCGCCCAGGTCGCCGACCGCCCAGCCCTGCTTGCCGCTGGCGTAGAGGTGGGGAAAGTCGAGCTGCGCCTCGCTTGCGCCCAAGGCGGCGAAGAGATCGAAGGCTTCGTCGAGGACCCTGTCCGGCTCGGCGTGGGGCCGATCGACCTTGTTCAGGACCACGATCGGCCGCAACCCCAGCTTCAGGGCCTTGCCGAGCACGAACTTGGTCTGGGGCATCACCCCTTCCTCGGCGTCGACCAGCAGCAGCACCCCATCGACCATGCCGAGGATCCGCTCGACCTCGCCGCCGAAGTCGGCGTGACCGGGCGTATCGATGATGTTGATCCGCGTCTCGCCCGCCGCCCCGACCCAATTGACCGAGGTCACCTTGGCGAGGATCGTGATCCCCCGCTCCCGCTCCTGGTCGTTGGAGTCCATCGCCCGCTCGAGATGGCTCTCGTTGGCGCGGAATATTCCCGACTGGCCGAGCATCTGGTCCACCAGCGTCGTCTTGCCGTGGTCCACGTGGGCGATGATGGCGATATTGCGGAGTGCCATGGGATGGCGGGGCGAGCGCTTCTAAGGGAGGGGAAGAGAGGCGCGCTTGTATCGCGATAGGCCCCCAGGAGCCACCCCGACGGCTACAACGCTTGCCAGTCGGTCGCCGCCAGATCGGCCATCAGCGCCTCGAGGTCGTTCTTGAGCCGCGCGAAGCCAGGGCTCCGCGCCAGGCTCGCCTCGTCCATGTAGAGGCCGCGGTTCACCTCGATCTGCACCGCATGCACTCCGCGGGCGGGCCGGCCGTGATACTCTGTGGTGTAGCCGCCGGCGTAGGGAACATTGCGCGCCACCTTGTAGCCCATCGCCGAGAGCGCATGCTCCAGCCGCCGCGACAGCGTCGGCGAGCACGAGGCCCCATAACGGTCGCCCAGCACCATGTCGCAGGTCCGCCCGGCCGCCGCCCGCGCCGCCGCCGACGGCATCGAGTGCCAGTCCACCAGCACCGCCAGCCCGTGGGACGCCTTGGCCTCGGCGATGAGGCTCGTGAGGGCGGCGTGATAGGGCCCGTGCACCGCTTCGATTCGCGCCCGCGCCTCGGCGAAGGAAAGCTTGCGGTCGTAGATCTCCTGGCCTTCGCAAACGACCCTGGCGATCGCGCCTAGCCCCGCCGCCACCCGCGCCGTGCGGGCGCGGGCGTAGGGCGGCAGTTCGTCCTCGAACATCGCCGGATCGAGTTCCCAGGCGTCGCGGTTGACGTCGAGCCAGACCCTAGCCAGCCGCGCCGTGATCAGCCTCGCCCCGTGCGCCGGCGCCCGCTCGATCAGGGTGTCGACCCAGGCGTCCTCCGAGCGGCGAATCGTCGCCTCGTCGAGCTGCGAGGCCGCCATCATCGTCGCCGGATAGATCCTGCCGGAGTGCGGCGAGGCGAAGACCAGCGGCGAGACCGGCGCTCCGACGGGCGGCCGCTCGATCACGAACGGGGCCAGAGCCTCCGGCGCCATCGCGCCGCCGGCCTCGGCGGGCCTCGACGCGATGGGCTCCCAGGCATTCATGCCCGCATCATCCCCGATCGCGGCCCGGGGGGCAAACGCCGTCCCCTGGACCGTCTCTTGCAGAGGGGTTCATCGGCGATTTACGCCTGAGAGACTAGTCTATGACGTCGCCTTCCCACCTCGAGCCACCGATGTCCCCCGCCCCCATGCCGCGAATCCTTCTCGCCGAAGACGACGAATCCCTGCGCGGCTTCCTCGCCCGCGCCCTCGAGCGCGCCGGCTACGATGTCGTCGCCTGCGCCGACGGCGACGAGGCGGTCGCCGCGCTCGACGCGAACTTCGACCTGCTCCTCACCGACATCGTCATGCCGGGCCTCGACGGCATCGAGGTCGCCCGGATCGCGGCCCAGAGACATCCGGCGCTGCGGATCATGTTCATCACCGGCTTCGCCGCCGTCGCCCTTTCCGCCCCCGGCCGCGCCCCCCCCGGCTCCAAGGTGCTCTCCAAGCCGGTCCACCTGCGCGAGATCGTCACCGAAGTCGAAAAGATGATGGCCCCCGCCGCCTGAAGTCGGCCGTCCTTGCACCCCCGCCGGGGCGCCGATATATCCCAAGGCCCTCCCTCCGTGGACGGACGCGTAGCTCAGCGGGAGAGCACTACGTTGACATCGTAGGGGTCGCTGGTTCGATCCCAGCCGCGTCCACCATCCAGTCCTGGGCTTCCCTGACGTGGTCGCCTGCCCGCCGCCCGAGGGGCGCCTAGGCAACCTGCGCGGCGCCACGCGCCCGAGTTTCATTGTCGGATGAGTGCGGCGTGAACCGCACGAGCGCCTCGAACAGGGCCTTCGCCTCGATCGGTTTGGTGACGTAGCCGTTCATTCCGATGGTCAGATATTCGGCCACCTGGTGGCTCATGGCGTTTGCCGAGAGCGCCACGATCGGTGTGCTCGGGCGTCCGGCTTTCGCCTCGCGGGCCCGAATCGCCTTGGTGGCGTCGAGTCCGTCCGTGACCGGCATCTGCACGTCCATCAGGATGAGGTCCCATTGATCGACCTCCCAGGCTTCCACCGCCGCGGCGCCGTTGTCGACCACGGCCGGATCGATGCCAATCTGGTGGAGCAGTGTCCTTATGACGAGCTGGTTCATCCGGTTGTCCTCGGCGACGAGCACCCGGAGGGAGCCCACTCCGCCGGCGTTCGCGGCGGTTTCCGGCGAGGGGAGAACAGCGACATCCCGTGGTCCGCCGACCTTCGCGACCTTCAGCGTGACGTTGAACGTCGAGCCTCCGCCCGGCGTGCTTACGGCGTCGACGCAGCCGCACATGCGTTCGGCGAGTTCGCGACAGATCGACAGTCCCAATCCGGTTCCGCCGAAGCGCCGGGTGGTGGAAGCGTCGGCCTGAGTGAACTTCACGAACAACTGGCTGAGTTTTTCCGGCGCGATGCCCTCGCCAGTATCCGACACGCTGAGCCTGAGACCGTCTGGAATGGACTGGGCGCGGACGCGGATTTCTCCAGACGCGGTGAATTTCAATTCGTTGGAGATCAAATTGTAGAGGATTTGGCGAATGCGCGTGGGATCGCCGCGATAGGTCCCTTCCGCACCCGAGATGTCTACGCCGAACGACAACCCCTTGCTGTTCGCCAGGGCCGTAAAGGCGGCGTAGGCGCCCTGCATCAGCTCGCCAAGATCGAAGTCAATCGACTCGAACTGCAGTTTGCCCGCCTCGATCTTGGACAGGTCGAGCACGTCGTTCAGTATGGCCAGCAAGGCTTCTCCCGATTGGCGCACCACATCCAGGCGGGCGCGCTGGGCTCGGCTCAACGGATCCATCGCCATGGCCTGGATCATGCCGAGGACACCGTTCAACGGTGTCCGGATTTCGTGGCTCATGGTCGCCAGAAAGGCGCTCTTCGCGCTCGACGCAGCTTGGGCGTCGCCGGTTGCCGAAAGGAGCGCCTCGTTGCGTCGCCCCTCATGGCGGAGGAGCGCGCCGGCGACGATGACCAAGGTCAGGAACGCAGCCGCCAATTCCGGGCCTGCGATGCCCAGCAGACGCGCGATCGGGCTGTGGGGCTTCCATGCAAGGCGAACCACCACCCTGCCCGCCGAGTCCGAGACCGGCACGCTGTCGTAGCCACGGGGCGAACCCGACGCCGGCACGATCCGCAGGTCATCCAGCAGGTATCGCCGTTTCACCTGGGCGATGAACGCGGCGTCGACCGGCTCCCCGACCACGACAATTGGCGCTCGCGGACCGGGGCGGATCTGGCTCGATCGGTCAGTCTGCACGAGGGCCGCCGCCAACAGGATGGCCTGTCCCCCGCGCGGCGCGACGACGCTGGCGTCAATCGGTGCGGATGGCGACGTATCGCCCAGCCTTGCCGGTGCGCGGGCCGCCTCCCGGGCGCGAATCTCGCTGACGAGAGGGCCAACCGCTCTTTTCAGAGCGCCGAATCTTGCCGGATCGACAACTCGCCCCCGCTCGAAGGCGAAGATCGGCGCGCCGTCCCGGTCGAGCACGTACTCGAGTGCGTAGCCGTCGGTGTGCCAAAAATATTGTCCGGTGAAATCGCGGGCCCAGCCGGGATCGAATTTCAAGTCCAGGTGCGAGACGGCATCGTCCCATATGGTGTTGGGCGCAAGACTGCGTCTGATCTCTTCGGAACGCAATTGAAGCCCGTTGGCGACGAGCTGCTCTTCTCGCGCGCGTGACGTCTGGTCGAGACGTGACGCGGTCACGTAGACACCGCAGGCAAGGGCGACGACAAGGACGACGACGCCAAGCAGAATAGGAACCGCGGCGCTACGACCAGCCACCCCGGTCTTGTCCAACAAGCCGATGTCCGGCCGCATGTTCATGGCCCCGCCGCAAGCGGGCGCCCAAAACGCCAGAGCGCCGGCCCAGAGCCTTTGTCACCCGACAACCTTTTCGTTTGGATGAATTCAAGTTGGCCCAGACTGCGGACGCGCCACGGACTCTGCCAAGGCAAGCGTAGCCCGGCGGTAATCTCAGAACCGTTCGCCGACCATTTCCTCGCTCTTGGCCCAGAGGGCCTTGGCGTGGCCGGCGTCCAGCGCGTAGCGGCGTACGCCTCCCCGGAAGCTGGCGTCGTCGACGATCTCGGCCACGTGACAATCCTCGCAGTAACGCCCGCCGACGGCGTCGGCGGCCGCGACAACGCCGGCCCAGACCGAGGTCGCTGCGCCTTGCGGGACGGTCTTGTAGGTGAAGGCCGGCGTTCCGGGCGCCTGGTTGGCGGTGATCGCGTCCGTCAGTGTCTGGCGGACCTCCGCCGTCATATAGCGGCCGAGTTCGGTCTGGATGCCGCCGGGGTGCACGGCCGTGGCCCGAACGCCCTCGCCCTTGTGGCGGGCGTCGAACTCCACCGCGAAGAGGATGTTGGCCGTCTTGGAGCGGCCGTAGGCGACGAACTCGGCATAGGGCGTGCGCTCGAAGTTCGGATCGTCGAGATCGACATCGGCGAAGCGATGGCCGGCCGAGGAGAGGTTGACGAGGCGCGACCCCGGCTTCAGCAGCGAGGCGATCCTGTTGACGAAGACGAAATGGCCCAGGTGATTGGTGCCGAACTGGGTCTCGAAGCCGTCGGCCGTCGTCCCCTTGGGGCAGGCCATGACCCCAGCGTTGGCGATGACGAGATCGAACGACTCGCCGGTCGCCACCAGGGCGTCGGCGCACGCGCGCACGCTGGCGAGCGAGGCCAGATCCAGTTCGACCAGCTCCAATCCGCCGCCCTTGGCCGCCTGGGCGCGGACCTGCTCGGTCGCCGCTCGCGCCTTGTCCAGGTCCCGCGCCGCACCCACGACCTTGGCGCCATGCGCGGCCAGGGTGCGGGCGGTCTCCACCCCCAGCCCGGCCGAAACGCCGGTGACCAGGATCCGCTTGCCGCTCAGGTCTGCGCCGTCGAGCACTTCGTCGGTGGTCGACGTGGCGCCAAATTGTCCAGCCATGGTCTTCTCCGCTGTTGGGGTCGCTGTTAGCCTTCAAGTTCCGTTCGCGCCGTGGGCGGGGCCCCGTTGCCAGGGGCCGGCGACGCAATTAAACGGAGGGTGTCTCCCATACATATACGGAGGACTCCTCCGCTTATCAAGGACGAACGATCGTGGGCATCGAGGCAAAGCCGGAGACTCCTGCCAGAAGACCGCGCGCAGACAGCCAGCGCAATCGCGGGCTGCTCCTGGAAGCGGCGAAGGCCGCCTTCGGCGAATTCGGCGCCCAGGTCAGCCTGGAGGAAATAGCCCGCCGCGCCGGGGTCGGAATCGGCACCCTCTACCGACACTTTCCGACCCGGGGCGCGATAGTCGAGGCCGTCTACCGCCATGAGGTCCAGCAACTGGCGGTTTCGGCGACGCGCCTGCTGGCCTCCTCGTCGCCCGGTCAGGCCCTGCGCCAATGGATGCGCCTCTTCGTCGACTACATCGCGACCAAGAAGGTCATCGCCTCGGCGCTTTCCTCCATCGTGGGCGACACGACCGATCTCTACGCCCAATCGGGCGCGCGGATCACCGGGGCGATGTCGATGCTGGTCCAACGCGCCGTTGCGGCCGGCGACATCCGCCCGGACGTCGATCCGGATGATCTCCTGCGCGCCCTGGTGGGGTTCACCTACGGTAACGCCAGTCCAAAGTGGCATGCCAGCGCGCTGCGGCTGATCGACATCCTGATGGACGGTCTGCAGCCTCCGCGCGCGCTCTAGAGGCGATCGGCGGCGACGCTCCCAGCCCCCGAGCGAGGAAGGCGCGGCGCCCGTCGTCGTGCTATCGGTGGCCGCAGAGGCGTTGCGAGAGGGCGTGACGTGAGCGGTCGGATCGGACCGATGGCGGCAGGGGCGCTGGTCTTGGCGTGTGGCTGGGCCGCGTGCGCCGGACCCAAGGACGATGCGAGGCCGGCGAACGCCCCCGTCGCCGCAGCCGGCAGCCTGCGGTCGTTCGTGCTCGGTCTGGCCGACATCTCCGACGCCGCGGCGGCCGCCGAGGCCAGGCAGTTGGCGCCGTTGGCAGCCGCGGGAGACGTTCAGGCCCAGACCTACCTCGCTCTCATGTTCGAGGCCGGCAAGGGCGAGCCGCAGGACTACGCCGAGGCGGCGAAGTGGTACAAAAAGGCCGCCGATCAGGGGGGTGTCGACGCCGAAAAGGCTCTCTCCCGGCTCTATACGCTGGGCGAAGGGGTTCCCCGAGACACCGCCGAGGCGACCCGATTGGAGCTCGGGGCCGCGCAGGCGGGCGATGCCGAGGAACAGGTCGAGATGGGCGGACTCTATCGATCCGGCCTCTACGCGCCAAAAGACCTCGACGAGGCCGTGAGGTGGTTCCGTAGGGCCGCCGACCAGGGGGACGCGACCAGGGGGACGCGACCGGGGAGACGGAACTGGCAGACATGTACGCAAGCGGCCAGGGCGTTCCCCAGGACTTCGCTGAGGCCGCCAGGTGGTACGAAAAGGCGGCCGACCAGAACGATCCTCTCGCCCAAGGGGCGCTAGGCGAGCTCTACGCCAACGGCCAGGGCACGCCGCGGGACCCCGTTCGAGCCGCTGGATGGTATCGCAAGGCCGCCGGCCAGGGCTACGGCCCCGCGCAGTTCAGCCTCGGGTCGTCGGATGACGGGGCAAAGGCCCATTCGCTTGCCGTCAAAAACCGCGACAAGGCGGCGGCCAACATGACGGCCGCCCAGATCGCCGAGGCCGAGCGCCTGGCCCGCGAATGGACCCCGACCATCACCGGCCCCTGAGGCGGCCCGATGAGTGCGCCGCCGCCGGTGGCCTGTCGGCCGGGCCTGTGGAATAGGAGATCGAGATGGATGTTCCCGGTAAACCGGTGCTCCTTACCGGCGCGTCCGGCAAGCTCGGGCGGGTGCTGGCCAAGGCCCTGGCGGCGCGGGGCTGGGACCTGCGCCTGACCGATCTGGCGCCCTTTCCTGGCCCGGTTCCGGAGGGCGCGCGGTTCGAGGAGGCGGATCTTGCCGACGGCCCGGCGATCCTGCGCTTGGCGCGGGGCTGCGGCGCCATCCTGCATTTCGGCGGCGTCTCGGGCGAGCAGCCGTTCCAGACCGTGATCGAGCCGAACATTCGCGGCCTCTACAACGCCTATGAGGCGGCGCGGATTGTCGGCGCGCGGATGGTCTTCGCCTCCTCCAACCACGTCGTCGGCTTTCACGAGCGGACGGAGGTTCTGGGGCCCGACTGCTCGTTCCTGCCCGACGGCTACTATGGCCTCTCCAAAGCCTACGGCGAGCTGATGGGGCGGCTCTATCGGGACAAGCACGGGGTCGAGAGCGTCTTCCTGCGCATCGGCTCCTGCCGAACCGAGCCGACCGACGAGCGGATGCTGAGCACCTGGCTCTCTCTCGACGACCTCACCAGCGTGGTCGAGCGCAGCGCCTTGGCGCCGATCACCGGCTGCGTCGTGGTCTGGGCGGTCTCGCGCAACACTCCGATGACCTGGTGGCGAAACGACGACCACGCCGTGCTCGGCTGGGCGCCGAAGGACAGCGCCGACCCCTATGCGGCCCAACTCGAGGGCGCGAATACCGGCGACCCGATCGCCGAGCGCTACCAGGGCGGACCTTTCTGCGCCATCGACTATTCCCGAGAGGGGCCGCCGGCGAGCGAGAGCCGGCCGCGATGAGCCCCGACAGGCCCTTGCGCTGAGGCGCCTCCCTAGCCGTCCGGCCCCGGCGCCGCTTCGAAATAGTAGTGGTAATGATTGCGGCAGCCCGGGTTGAACCGGGCCCCGCAGGCCTGACACACGCTGCCGCTCTCCAGATAGCGCCGGATGCTCATCTGCGATCCGCAGGCGCCGCAGAGGACCGCGGCCTCGTCCCACTCGTGGCGCGGCCAGGTCTCGATGGCGTGGTCGGCGAGCGCCTCGTGGCAGTCCTTGCAGGCGTAGTAGGTCTGGCAACACCGCATCTTGATCGCGATCACGTCCAGAGCCGTGTGGTAGTGAACGCAGCGGGTTTCGTCGTCGACGTCGATCCCGACGACGCTCGGGCGCGCGGCAGGATTCACCGGATCGGCGATCGGGTGCGGGCCGGGGCGGCGCAGCTCGGGGCCGCCAGCAGCCTCATCATCGCGACTCTCCCCTGCCATTGCGCGTCGACACCTAGCCGCCGGGGAGGCCTTGTCAAACCGAACGCAGCATTGTGTCCCCTCCTGATGGTCTGGCGGGCGGCCTGAAGGCGGGATAGGATTCGGCGCTTGGCCGGAGGGGACGGCGCGCGCCGATGAGCGACGACGACGCACGCATCGCCGCCTACGAGAAGTTCGAGAGCTGGGGCGTGCCCGCCACCCGTCGACTCCACGACCAGGGCCGGCTGCCGGAGACCGTCGCGCCTTACGGACAGGCATGGCTCGACGGGAAGGGCGAAGGTCCTCCCCTCGAAGCTGCGGCCCAGGGAGAGGCGCCGGGCGCCGCCCCGATCCCGCCCGCCGATCCGCCGAAGCGCTCGCCCTGGAGCGCCGCCGCGACCTTCTATGCGATCGCCTCGGTGGCGATCGTCTTGGGGATCCTGGGTCTGAACCTTCTCTGGCGCGCCCTGGCGACGAAGATCCTGGCGGCGCCGCACTGACGCTGGATCAGGGGTCCTCTCGAGGCTCGGCCGGTTCGGGCGTCCGCCAACGCTGCGGGGGGGCCCTCGACTTGAGGTTGTCGAGGCTGGCCAGCAGCGCTTCCGTGAAGGCGGACCGATCGCCGCTCCACCGCATCGGCGCGCCGACCAGAACCGTGCAGTTCATCGGCACCGGGACGATCGCGCCCTTGGGCAGGACACGGCCCGCGCCCTCCAGCCAGACCGGCGTCACCGGGGCCAGGGGAAAGTCCTGGGCCAGGCGTGCGACCCCGGCCCGAAGGCGGCCGATCCGGTCGAAGCCCTCGCCCCTCGTGCCTTCGGGGAAGATGATGACGATGTCGCCAACCGCCAGCGCCTCGCGCGCCGGGCCCAGCACGTCCTCGCCGGCGCTCGCCCGCCGCTCGATCGGCACGATCCCCACCAGCTTGCGCGAGAACCAGCTGATCAGCGGCCCTTTGAGGAAATAGTCGGCCGCCGCGATCGGACGGAGGCGGCCCATCAGCCTCGCCGGGAAGATGGTCAGCAGCACCAAGGTGTCGACATGGCTGGTGTGGTTGGCGGCGATGATCGCCGGGCCGGCGAGCGGCAGGTGCTCGCGACCGATGACGTCGGCGCCGGTCAGGAACCTCGCCAGCGGCCGGGCGAAAAGCATCAGGAAGGCGAGGCGGGCGACGTTCATCGATGCAGCGCGAAGAAGGTCAGCAGGTGGAAGTAGAGCGGGGTCGTGAAGGTGAGGCTGTCGATCCGGTCGAGGATGCCGCCGTGTCCGGGGATCAGGTGCGATGTGTCCTTGACCCCGATGTCGCGCTTGACCGCCGAGAGGGTCACGTCGCCGGCGAATCCGGCCAGCGGCAGCGTCACGGCCATGATCGCCAGGTTCACGCCCGCCAGCGGCGCATAGATCGGGCCGATGACCCAGATCAGCGCCACGGTCGTCGCCCAGCCGCCGAGAAAGCCTTCCCATGTCTTGCTGGGGCTGACCCTGGGCATGATCTTGTGGCGGCCGAGGAGCTTTCCCCAGACGTACTGCGCGACGTCATTGGCTTCGGTAGCCACCAGCAGCAGGAAGACCAGGCCGGCGGGCCCGGCCGGCATCGGCTCGCCGGCCGGGGTGCGCATCAGGAACACCGCGAAGCCCAGGGTGTAGACGCAGGTCACCACCCCCCAGTGGAACGTCGCCGTCCGCTGCAGATAGTCCCTGGTCTGGCCGATGATGGCGATCAGGAACGGCAGGGTCAGGAAGACATAGACCGGGATGAAGACCAGGTAGATGCCGTAGAGATCGGCGGCGATGAAGCCGTAGCTGATCGGCACCGTGAGATAGGCCGCGAGGATGATCAGCCGGTCCTCACGGCGGCTGGGCGCGAGCGACAGGAACTCGCGCAGGGCGATGAAACTCACGGCCGCGAAGAAGACCAGGGTCGCCTGCCAGCCGAGGTAGATCGCCGCCGAGACCAGCGCGACCATCACCCACCAGGAGTTCACCCTCTGGCGCAGGTTGGTGAAGTCGCCGCCCGGACGTAAGAATGGCGCCGCCGCCGCGACCAGCGCGCCGGCGGTCAGCAGGGCGACCACCGCGGCCAGGCCCCAGAAAAGGGCCGGGCCGACCGGCGTGGGGACCAGGGCGGGGATGGACTCGATCGCCGAGAGGGGCGCGGGTGGAGGCGAAGCGGGCATGGCCGGAGCGACCTTTTCCCTTGCCAGGCTTGTTCGCGCAACCTGGACCCACGTGGCCTTCGCCTTCGTCGCCATGGGCGCCTGGACGCTCTACGCTAACCGCGCCCACGGCGCCGCCGCGCTTCGCCCGGCCCTGGTCCAGGGCGCGATCTCCGGCGCGATCACCCTGGCCCTGAAGCGGGCGCTCGAGGCGATGAGCGCCCGACTCTCGCCGCCGCTCGCCTACGTCCTGCCACCGCTCATCACCGCCTCGACGATCCTGGCGCTGCTCCTCGCCGTCCACCTCGCCATCGGGACCCCGGAAATCGCCGCCACCATCGCCGTCCCGTGGACGGTGTCCAGCCTCTACGCCGTGATCTATTCGGCGGCCCTGGCGAGGCCCGGCCGTGGCTAGTCCGGAGAACCGCCGGCCGCTGAAGACCCGAAACACGCCGATGGCGCGGCGGCTGGCGAGGCTCCTGGCCGACCGAGGGGCGAGCCCGGACCTGATCTCGGCGACCAGCGTCGCCTTCGCGGCGCTGGGCGGCGCGCTATTGCTGACGGGCGGCCAGGCCGAGGGCCAGATCCGCGCCCTCCCCTTCCTGGGCGCGGCCGCCTGCATTCAGCTGCGGCTCCTCTGCAACATGCTCGACGGCATGGTCGCGGTCGAGCACGGCGCCGGTTCGCCCGTCGGTCCGATCTGGAACGAGCTCCCGGACCGCTTCGCCGACGTGCTGTTGCTGGCCGGCGCCGGCTACTCTGTCTGGAGCAGCCATCTGGCCGGCGGCGCCGAAGCCGGCTGGATCTGCGCTTGCCTGGCGCTCACCACCGCCTATGTGCGCGAGCTCGGCCGTGGCCTCGGCTTCCCGGCCGACTTTGCCGGACCCATGGCCAAGCCCCAGCGGATGGCCGCCCTCACCGTCGGCGCTCTCGCCAGCGCCCTCGAGCCGCTCTGGGGCTGGCGCGGCGTCAGCCTCTATATCGTCCTGGTGGTGATCGGCCTTGGAACCGCCGTCACCATCGCCCGCCGAACCCGCACCCTCGCCCGCCGCCTCGCCGAACGGGACCGGGAGGGCTCCTGAGATCCAGCTCGGTTGGTCCCTCTGTAGGGAGGTCGTGACCAGAGGCGCGGCGACGAGGTTCGCGATCAGGGCGCGGGGCAGTCGCTTGGCGCTGGCTGGCCGGCGAAGCGGTCGGAGATCCAGGCGACGGCGGCGGGGGCGGTCTTCTGGGCGATGGGGCCGTGGGCGGCGTCGGGAACCACCACCATCCTCACCGGCTCGCCGACCGCGCAGAGGCCCTTCATGTAGGCCGCCGTGACCTCGGGTCGAACGATGTGGTCGGCGCCGCCCTGCGACAGGAATACCGGAACGTCGGCCGGCAGAGGGCCCGGCGTATTGGCCGCGAGCAGGGCCTTCCAGGGCGGCTCTTGGGCGACGCCGCTGTCGGCGAGGAAATGTTGGGCCAGCGGCCGCGCGAGGTTGCGCCTGGCGAGAATATCGAAGACCGACTCGATGCAGAGCCTGGCGAGGCGATCGACGGTCGGGGCCGCGGCCGGGTCGAGGACCTTCTCGATCGGGGCGTCGAAGACCCGCGCCCAGGACCACAGGGTCATGGCGGCGATGTTGCGGCCGGCCGGCGACCGCAGATCGTCGTCGAAGAGCGTCGCCAGGTCGGTCGCCGGGGCCGCGGCCGCCACCCCGACCAGACGGAACTCCGGCGCATAGCTGGGGGCCATCAGCCCGGCGAACAGCGCCGCGTGGCCGCCCTGCGAGTGGCCCCAGACCGCAAAGCGCGCGCCAGCCCCCGCGCCCGGCAGAAGACGCACCGCCCGCACCGAATCGAGCACTGCACGGCCCTCGCTCGCCCCGACCAAATACGGGTGGGGACCGGCGGTCCCAAGGCCTGGATAGTCGGTCGCCACCACCACGAAGCCGCGGCCCACCATGTCCTTCAGGCCGGCGATGAACTCGAACCGCCTGCCGGCCAGCGACGGGGCGCAGCGCTCGACAAGGCCGCTCGTCGGGTGAGCCCAGGCCACGACCGGCCGGCCGCCGGCCGGCGCCTCGCCCCGCGGAACGACCGCCATTCCCGAGACCGCGATCGCCTCGCCCTCCAGGCCGATGGATCGGTAGAGGATCCGGTAGGCGCGGCTGTCCTTAGGTCCGCCAGCGATCGGGCGCGAGGAGATCAGCGTCCCCGGCGCCCCGGCGATATCGGCCTGCCTGGCCTGTAGGGGCGCTTCCCGGGCCTTGGCGGCGATCGGCGCGCAAAGCAGCAGCCAGCAAAGCAACAGCCATCGGCGATGCCTGGCCAAGATCCCCGGCTCCTCTCGGCCGCCACGGTAGGCGCCCGTCCGGCGCGCCGCAATCCCGATCCCCCGTCGCGCCCGTCGCCCCAGCCGGACCCTGGTCCGGGCGCCGCCGATCCGGCATCTACCGGATCACCGTGACCGGAGGCCCGCCATGTCGAAGATCGTTATCGAGGCCCTGAGCGCCTCGCCGGAGACTCGCCAGGCCTTGGCCGAGATCCTGGTCGAGACGGTCGCGGCCGGCGGCTCGGTGGGCTTCATGCATCCTCTCGACCCGGCCGCGGCGGCGGGGTTTTGGGACGGCGCCCTGGCCTCGGCGGCCAGGGGCGAACGGATCGTCCTTGGGGCCTTCGCCGGCAGGCCCCTGGCGGGCACGGTGACCCTGCTGCTCGACTTTCCGCCCAACCAGCCGCACCGCGCCGAGATCGCCAAGATGATGACCCGCCCCTCCCATCGGCTGGCCGGTGTGGCGAGCGCCCTGGTGCGGGCGGCCGAGGATCTGGCGGCGGCCCGGGGGCGGACCCTGATCGTCCTCGACACCGCCGCCGACGGCGGCGCGTCGGGCTTCTACGAGAAGCTCGGCTACGTCTTCGCCGGCGCGGTCCCCGACTATGCGCTCAAGCCCCACGGCGGTCTCACCGCCACGAAGTTCTACTTCAAGCGGATCGGCCCGGACGCCAGGTAGCGTCGCCGATCAGGGCCCGGGGGTCGGCTTGGCGCCCGGCGGGCAGGCGCCGAGATAGCGGAAGCTCATGTGGCCGTTGATCACCCGCGGCGAAGCGGCGCCGCGGGCGTAGATCTTCATCGTCCCGTCCTGGGTGAAGGCGGTGTTCGGGTCGCCGACGACGACCCCGTGGAGCACCCAGGTGGCCCCGTCGGTATCGACGCAGGTGCTGTCGCTCTCGATCGCCCCGGCGGCGGTGCGCACGACCTCGTAGCGGCTGCACTTGCCGATGCGCGGCTGGACCACCGGGTGGGCGGCGGCGCAGAAGGTGCTCGAGACCGGCTGCTCGCCTTCCACCTGCACGTCGCCGCGCCAGAGCCCCGCCCTTGCCTGCGGGATGTCGGCCTCGGCGATCGGCGTTTGCCCCTTGGTCTGGGGCCGCGAGCAGGCGGGGGCGAGGGCGGCCAGAGCCGACAACAGGATGAGAGGAACGGCGCCGCGCATCGGTCGGAGCCTATCCCGGCGCGCGCCCCGGCGCCAAGGCCCCGTCAACCACTTGTAAATCATGACTTTTCACCGGGATTTAGGGTCAATCGGCGATAAGGCTTTCCAACACCCACGGGAGCCTCTGTCCGATGCAGGCCCTCTTCGACCGGTTCAAGCGCGACGGCTTTGGCGCCACCCGCGGCCAGTACGCCGTGATCGCCCTGCTCACCGCCATCGCCCTCGTCGCCACCTACGCACGCGGCTAGGCCGCAGCCTCGCAGGCGTGAAAACGCCGCCGGCCCTTGGGGAACCGGCGGCGCACTTCACCGTGGCCCCGTTCGGAGGATCGCGGTCCCGGCGGGATAGATCTGACGCCTCGCGGTCTTAACGCAACCGACTTCGCCTCGCGCGCGAGCGCCGCCGTTGCGCTAGTATGCGCGACCCCTCCGCCCTCGAGGTCGTGCGCCCATGCCCGAGTCGCTGAACGTGCTCTTCATCACCGCCGACCAGTGGCGCGGCGACTGCCTGTCGGCGGCCGGCCATCCGATGGTCATGACCCCGCACCTGGACGCCCTGGCCCAGGAAGGCGTGCGCTTCGCCCGCCACTACGCCAACGCCGCGCCCTGTGGGCCGAGCCGCGCCTGCCTGCACACGGGGCTCTATCTCCACAATCACCGGTCCGTCACCAACGGCACGCCGCTCGACGCCCGCCACGCCAACTGGGCCAAGGAGGCGGCGGCGCTCGGCTACGATCCGGTGCTCTTCGGCTACACCGACACCAGCGCCGATCCCCGGGGCCTGGCGCCGGGCGATCCGCTGCTCTCGACCTACGAGGGTCCGCTCCCCGGGATCCGGGTCGTCTGCGAGATGGGCGGCCGGCCGACGGCGTGGATCGAGCGGCTGAGGGCGCAGGGCCTCGAGGTCCCCGCCAACGCCGCGCAGGCCTACGGCTGGCGCCGGCCAGGTCCGGACTGGGAGGACGGCGCGGCCCATCCCCGGCCGCTCGCCTTCCCCGCCGAGCTCGACGACACCGCCTTCCTGGTCGGCGAGGCGATCGACTACATGCGCGCCGCCAAGGGTCCGTTCGCCCTCCACCTCTCGCTGCTGCGCCCGCACCCGCCCTTCGTCGCGCCCGAGCCCTACAACGCCCTCTACGATCCGGCGACCGTCCCCGCCTTCAACCGCCGCGAGAGCGCCAAGATCGAGGGCGCCCAGCATCCGTTCCTCGCCTGGTGGCTCGCCCAGCGCCCCTTCGGCGCCCCCGCCAACGAGAAGCGCCTGCGCCGGCTCAAGGCCGTCTATTTCGGCCTCATCACCCGCGTCGACGCCGAGATGGGACGGCTGTTGAGGTTCCTCGAGGAGAGCGGCCTTCTGAACCGCACCCTCGTCATCTTCACCACCGACCACGGCGAGCAGCTGGGCGACCACTGGCTGCTCGGCAAGGGCGGCTATTTCGACCAGAGCTACCACGTGCCCCTGATCATCCGCGATCCGCGACCCGGCGCCGATCCGGGCCGCGGCCGCGTCGTCGAGCGCTTCACCGAGAGCGTCGACGTGATGCCGACGATACTGGCGGCCATCGGCGCGGAGATCCCGCTCGCCTGCGACGGCGCCGATCTTGGCCCCTTCCTGCGCGGCGAGGACGCGCCCCCCTCCTGGCGGCGCGAAGCCCACTTCGAATACGACTTCCGCGACGCCGCCGATGACGCCGCCGAGCGCGACCTGGGACTGACCCTGCATCAGTGCGCCCTGGCCGTGGTCCGCGCCGAGGACTGGAAATACGTCCATTTCACCGGCCTGCCGCCGTGCTTCTTCGACCTCGAGGCCGACCCTGGCGAGTTCGAGAACCTGGCCGCGATTCCCGGCCACGGCGACCGGGTCCTCGCCGCCGCCCAGAAGCTGCTCTCCTGGCGGATGAACCACGACGAGCAGACCCTCACCCACATCGCCCTCACCGACTCCGGCCCGGTCCTGCGCCCCTCCCCCCGCTACTGAGCGCTCGCCGTCCGCCAATTCACCCGGCCGGCCGATTGTGCTCTATGGCTTCGGACATCCACCCACCTCCAGGACCTCCGCGCCATGGCCATCGATTTCGAAATCCCTCCCGAAGCCAAGGCGGTCCGCGAGCGGGTGCGCCAGTGGGTGCAGGACGAGTGCATCCCGGCCGAAAAGGAGCTGGCGGCCGGCCGCGACTACAAGGAGCTGCTCGCCGAGCTGCGCGGCAAGGCCAGGCCCCAGGGCCTCTGGTGCCCGTTCATCCCCACCGAATACGGCGGCATGGGCCTTGGGCCGCTGGCCAACGCCCTGGTCCAGATGGAGCTGGGCGCGAGCCACCTGGGCGCCCTTTCGATGAATAGCCAGGGCCCCGACGACGCGACCATGCTGACCCTGCTGACCCACGGCACCGACTACCAGAAGGAGAAGTTCCTCAAGCCCCTGCTCGATGGCGAAAAGCGCGTCTGCTACTCGATGACCGAGAAGGCCGCCGGCGCCGACGCCACCGGCATGCAGACCAGGGCCGTCAAGCAGGGCAACGAGAACTATCTCCTGAACGGCGAGAAATGGTTCTCTTCGGCCGCAAGCGCCGCCGACATGGCGCTCGTCATGGCCATGACCGATCCGGAGGCCCCGCGCCACCAGCGCTATTCGACCTTCATCGTCGAGCTGCCGAACCCCGGCTACATCATCAAGCGCGACATCCCGACCATGGGCATCGAGGGGCCGCTCGCCAAGGTCATGGGCGGCGGCCACTCCGAGATCGAGATCAAGGACCTCGAGGTCCCGGCCGAGAACCTGCTCGGCGGCGAGGGGCGCGGCTTCGACATGGGCCAGCATCGCCTCGCCTACGGCCGGCTGCGCCACGGCATGCACAACGTCGCCATGGCCCAGCGGGCGCTGGACATGGCCGCGGCCCGCGTCACCACCCGCTCGACCTTCGGCCGGCCGCTCAGCGAGCGCCAGGGCGTCCAGTTCATGCTCGCCGATTGCGCCAGCGAACTCTACATGGCCCGCCTGATGCTGCTCCACATCGCCTACAAGGCCGAGAAGGGCATGGACATGCGGCAGGAGAACTCGATCGCCAAGGTCTTCCTCGCCCACATGGTTCACAAGGTGGTCGACACCGCGATCCAGCTCCACGGGGCGCTGGGCTACAGCCTCGATACCCCTCTGGCGGCCTGGTACACCCACATCCGCGCCCAGCGGCTGGTCGACGGCCCCGACGAGGTCCACCGCTGGACTGTTGGGCGCAACGTCATCAAGGCCTACCAGGCCCACGGCACCACCGCCTCGGCCGCCGGCGGCGATCTGCTGTAGGAGACGGCGAGTAGGTTATCTCGCTGGCGCCGCTGGGGCCGGGGCAGGGGGTCGCGGGGCCAGGAAGACCGGCCCGCCGACGTACGAGACATAGACCCTGCGCTGCTCGCGGGCCACGTAGATCCGGTGCGAGCGGAAGAAGTCGGCGCCGAGGAGCATTTCCAGACCCACCATCGAGGTCGGAATGCGGGAGAAGAGCGCTTCCTTGTCGACCCCGAACATGTCCGCGACCGCAATCCGGGCGTTGCTGATCGTCTCCTCGCCGAAGGCGAAGGTCCGAAAGACCCCGACGAACACTTGCACCGGTTGGCCGTCCAAGCCTCGCATGGCGCCGCCCGACACTACGCCCGACGATTTCACCGTCACCCCCGCGCTCGCCGCGATCGCGGTGGTGACCATCGAGTCGCCCGCGCCGGTGTCCATTTCCGCGGTCACTGGAACGCCGTTCAGGCGAACGGTGACATCGAGCTTGCTGCCGATCGGGCCCAGCAGCGGCGCTACCGCATAGGCAGTTCCCCAATAGACCACCTGGTCTCCGGCGCAGTGCTCCGACTTGAAGAAGCGAATCTTGCCTTCGGGAAGGTCGAATTCGATGTCGGTCTGCAACAGGAACCCGGCCCCCAGCAGCCCCTGGAGGCCCTTGGCGAAATGACTGGAGACCGGCCATTCGAGGTTGTGGCCGACGAAATCGCCGATCTTGAATTCCTTGATTCGGACCGTCCGGCCTCGTTCCTTGCCACCGACGCCATAGAACTCGATCCCCCGGTCCGGCGCTGGCGTGAGACCCAGTCCCTGGGCGGCGTCGCTGGTGAGCATCGTGAACTGCGAACCGGTGTCGATGATCATCCGCGCCGGGTGTCCATCGATCTCCACGGCGACGCTCGGGCTCCAACCGTTGGTGGACACCGGAATTTCGGCGAGCTGCCGCAACTGGCAGTGCGCGGCCTCGTCCGCCGCCAACGCCGCGCCCGGCAGGACCAGCGCCGCGAGTGCGACGGCGAACAACCGTGCCCCCATCGCCGGCGCCGCGCCTATCTCGACGCCGAGGGGCCGGAGTCCCCGAGGTCGGCCTGGAACACCGGCCCGCCGGTGTAGGAGACATAGACCTGCTGCTGGGCCTGGGAGACGTAGATCCGGTGGGACCGGAAGAAGTCGGCGCCCAGCGCCATCTCCGGCGCGGCCGCTGCAGGCGTCGCCGCGGCGCCCGTGGGTCCCCCGCCTAAGTCGAGGTCGCCGACGACGAGCTGGGCGTTCCTGATCGTCTCGTCGCCGAAGGCCAGGGTCGAAAAGCCGCCGACGAAGGCGCCCTTGGGATATCGCGCGCGGGCCGCCGGTCGCCCCGCCACCGGCGGCCAGACCGCGGCCGCGCCACTGCATTGCAACTGGCCCGACGGAAAGGCGCCTTGCGATCCGCCCGTCACCCCGAGCCGCGCCGCCGCCGCGGTCGTGACCCCCGAACAGGCCGCGCCGGTGTCCATCCGGGCGACCACGGGCTGGCCGTTAAGCAGCACCTTGACCTCGATCATCGGGTCGGCGGCCGCGAGCATCGGCGCGACCGAATAGGCCTGCCCCCAATAGACGACCTGGTCGCCTTCGCAGCTCCCCGGCTTGAAGAACCGGATCTTGCCCTCGGGAAGATCGAACTCCACGTCGTCCCGCAGGAGGAAACCGGTGCCCACCCGCCCCTGGGCGTCGCCGCCGCCGTCGGTCACCGCCATGTCGGTGTTGTCGACCGTCACCTCGCCGACCTGGAAGGCCTTGACGCGCACGGCCGCGCCCTGGCCATCCCCGGCGGAAGTCGGCGCGAGCCGCAGCTTCTGGGCCGACCCACGAAAGACGGCCGTGACCAGCGTACCGGTGTCGACGATCATCTTCACCGGCTCGCCGTTGATCTGCGCCTCGATCACGAGGTTCGCGCCATCGCTGGTCACCGGGACCTCGCCAAGCTCGGTCAGCCGGCAGTGCGTCGCCGCCCCCGCCTGCAGGGCCGAGCCCCCAAGAAGCGCCGCCGCCAGTCCAATGGTCGAAATCCAGGTCCGCATCGCCGGCTCTCCCGATCGTCCCAAGCCGCAGACATACATCCCCGCCGGGCAAGGCGACAAATCCGTGACCAGGACCGCTTCGCCGACCGCACCTGGCTGGTCTAGTTTGACAGTGCCGAGAGTGCCATCCGAAGTGACCCAGCCTGGGGAATCCGTCATGATCCGTCCCATGAGGGGCCTGATTGTCGCGTTCGCGCTCATGCTCGCGGCGGCGCCGGCGTGGCCGGGCCGGGGGACCGCGGAGACGTCTGCGACGGCCTCCGCGGTCCCCGCGCAGCTGCCCGGCATCGGCATCGCCGCCCGGCGGCCGGTTTTCGGCGGCGCCTGCAAGACCTGCCCATGGGGGGCGATGGCCGATGTGGTGAAGGCGGCGCTCGCTCCGTACGGCTACGACGTGCAGATCTGCTACCATTGCTTCATGGCCGATGCGCCCAGGATCGTCGGCGATGCGCGCTTGCCGCCGCCGTGGAACCCGCACATGGGCGCCGGTGTCATCCCCGACAGCTACATCCCCGAGCCGCCCAAGGGCCGGGTGGAGTTCGGCGCCACCTCCGACCAGTTCCTGATCGCGGCCTATGACGGAACCGGCGCATACGCCAGGGACGGTCCGCGACGACAGCTGCGCCTGATCGCCAACATCGCTTCGCCCGTCTACATCATCGTGGCGGTCAGACGCGGCGCGGGCGTCACCGATTTTACGCAGCTGAAGGACCACGAGGGCCCATTGAAGATCGTCGCCGACGCCGACGTCTCGGGCGTGATCTTTCCTTATTATGGGGTCTCGACAGAGTCGCTGAAGGCGGCCGGCGCGACCTTCGTTCCCGCGCTCATTCCCGCACAGAGGGCCGACGCCGACGTGATCATCCACTTCGGCACGCTTGCAAACGCGCCTGAGTTCAACATCTGGCACGACGCCAGCCAGAGGGAGGATCTGGTCTATCTACAGCTGCCGGACGACCTGCTCGCCAGGTTGACGCACGACCTCGGCCTGGAGCGCCGCGACATTCCCACCGGCCTGTTGCGCGGGCAGGAGACGCCCATCCATGCCGTCGCACGCACCGGCACCGCCGTCTACGGCCGCTCCGACATGCCGGCGAGCTTCGCCTATCTGGTCGCCAAGGCGATGGACGAACAGCAGGATCTGTTCGAGTGGAGCATGCAGAACTTCTCCTACAACCGCTATCGGGTGGCGAAGGTCGGCGACGTCCCTCTCCACCCGGGCGCGGCGCGTTACTACCGTGAACGGGGATACCTGAAGTAGCAAAGCGCGCTGGATGCGCGCTCTTTTCCGACGGTTCGAATGACGGACAGGCAACTGAAGACGAGGGCGGAACGACGATGAGGCGATTGACCCGGCTGCGGCGAAACTGGGCGCTGGCGATTGTTGGACTTGGCGCGCTGGGCGCGGGCCCTGCCCTGGCCCAGGACCAGAGCCACACGCTCCTGGGCGTCAATTGCGCCGCGCCGCCCGCCTATCACTGCCCCGACACGGACTGTCCGGCAGCGGTCATGACCCAGCCCGGCGACACCGTCGAGATGAAGACGCGGCGCACGTTCTTCCTCGACTGCCCTTCGGACTACAAGGCCGGCGACAAGGTCAACCTGGTGCTGAGCCTGCATGGCTTTGGCTCCTACGCCAACTGGCAGAGGAACTACTTTCCGGCCATGGACGTGAAGGACAAATACAAGCTCGTCGTCATCACCCCCGGATCACCCACGCGGTACTGGAGCGAAGCCGATGACGAATACCTGCACGACATCGTCGACCTGGTCGTCGCGAGGGTCGGCAAGCAGAACGTCCTTCATTTCATCCTCGCCGGCCACAGCCAGGGCGGCCTGACCTCCAGCCGGATCGTCTGCACCGACTACTTCAAGGACAAGGTCGATGTGCGCGTCAGCCTTTCGGGCGGCCGCGTCGGCGAGGTCACGCCCGCCAACCGAGGGTTCGGCGCCGGCGGGCCGCCGGTCTACATGAGCGCCGAGCCCTACACGCCGCCGCCGCCGTTCCACATACCGGCGCCGGCCGGCCCGCCGGGCGGCGCCTGCGACTACTCTTTCATCTTCTCGAACGGCGAGAATGAATCGACCCCCGCCGCCACATCGCCGCTCGCCGACAAGTATGCATGCAGCGCCCGCGTCCAGCTCCCCGACGTGATCGATCCGAAGCCCGGCTACGTATGGGATGCGAGGCGTCAGGACCCCGGCACCGACGGCTGGGGCCACTATCCCAAATCCGGCCGCGCGCTCGTCTACCGGTTCCCGAACTGCAAGGACGGCCGCGTGGTCGCCGACGTAGTGAGACTGCAGAAAGGCCACACCGAGGGCTACGAGCCGAACGTCACCGACGAGATCATCGCCCTGGCGGTCTCCGCGAAAGGCGGCAAGATCGCGGGCGGGTCATGGGCGCCGCCGCCCCCGCCTCCGCCGCCCGCGGGACCCTTCGGCCGGCCGCCACCGACGCCGGCCGCGGCCCCAAGCCGTCCCGCCGCCAGCTAGGAAACGGCCTGGTCGCCAGGACGCGTGGCCATGACCACGGCGATCGCGAAGCTGACGCCATAGCCCCACAGGAGCCATGCGGCGCCTCTCAGGATGGCGGCGCCGTCAGTCCCGTAAACCTGGGGCGCCCACCGTAGGACGAGCGCGTCGAGCATCATGGCGCTCGCCCCCACGACGCCGATGCCCGGCAGCAATTGGGCCTGGCCTAGCCTGGCCAGCCGGCGCGCGAGGAGGATGCTTGCCCAGCCAACGGGCGCGGCGAGGGCGAACGAGATCACCGCCTGGATCGGCCCTAGGAGCGCCGTCGGGACGTATCGGATGTAGAGGGTCGCGAGCGCCCAGTAGGCGAGGGACACGATCACCAGGATCAGGATTTGCGACGCTTTGAGCATCTCCACCGGCTCCCGTCAGAAAATGTAGCAGTCGCTACATAGCACGCGGTTGTAGCGCCTGCTACAGGGATCTTTAGGTGACCAAGACGTCAGAGAGTCCAGAACCTAGACGCCATGCGGCCCGCAGATCGGCCTTGACCGACCGGCTGGCGGACATCGTCCTGGCCGAGGGTCTGGCTGATTTTGGCCTTCGCCGCGTGGCGGCGCGGCTCGCCACCAGCGACCGGATGCTGCTCTATTACTTCGACACCAAGGTCGAGCTGGTCCTGGCCGTGCTGACCCGGATTTCGGAGCGGCTCTCCGGGGCGCTACAGATCACCGCGGACGCTGTGCGGATGAAGCCCGATGCGCTTCTGGCCCGCGCGTCGGCCCAGTTCGCCGATCCGGCGATCGCCCCGTTCATGCGGGTATGGATAGAGGTCAGCGCCATCGGCGCCCGCGGCGAGGAGCCATACCGCGCCTTCGCCAGCCAGACGATCGCCGCCTGGCTCGATTGGCTCGATGCGAGGCTCGACCTTCCGGCCGGACAGGTGCGCGAACGCTGGGCGGCGGCAATCCTGACGATCCTCGAGGGCGTCGCGATGCTGGAGCTGTCCCGCCCGGCGTCAACCGCCGGCGTCGGCACTCTCCTGTCGAAGGCCTTGGCGAGGAAACCGCCTGGCCGGCGCTACACCGAAAGCAGGCGCCCGAAGAACGACCGGTAGCGGCGCAACGCCACCCTCAGGTCCTCGGTCGAGACGTCGGCGTCCCGGTCCCATTGGCTCTCCAGCCGGGATCGCTCCTGCGCGAACATTTCGGCCAGGCGCTGCGTGGCGCCGGCGACGAGAGCGTCCGCCAGCTCCACGGCCTTGTGAGGCTCGTCCACGAAGCCGGTCTGGACCGCGTCCCATTTCGCGCGGAGGCCACCGGCTTCGTCCGCGGGGAAGAGCGCCGCGGCGGGCTCGTCTGGCGTCGACGAAACGATCGGATGCGAGGGGGCGGCCGGCTCGGCGAAGTTGGGCAGTTCCGCTTCGCGCCGCTCGGGGGCCGGCTCGACGCCGGCCAGCGCGGCCGTCGTCAGGCTTTCAGCGCCTCGCGTTGCAGAGTCCTGCCTCGAATCATCGCCCGCAGCGGGCTCCGGACCGGTCACTGAACACTCTCCGTTTGCCGTTGCTGCTCGGGCGCGGCTTCAGGCTGCCCAACGAGTTCGTCGAACAGCGAGCGATAGTGGATCATCGCCTGGCGCAGATCTTCCGTGCTCGCCTCGCCGCGCTCCTGGGCGAGGGCGATATCGTGGGCGGCGCGATAGTTCTGCACCACCTGTGGGTGGTCGACGGAAAGGTCCGCCGAACGCTGGTCGAAATCGGTCACGGGATAGCCGCGCGCCTCCATCACCTGGCCGACGAGTTCGTCGGCGCGGACTACGGCGTCCTTGGGATTGTCGACGAACTGCGCCTGCACCTTGCTCCAGGAGTCGAAATATCGGTTCCGGTCGGCCGCCGGCAGCGGCCGGATATCGAAACCCGCGACCCGTTTGGCCCGTTGTTGCAGCTCGGCTTCCGCGTGACCCCTGTCTCCGCTCGCCTCGACGGCGCGCGCATACTCAGGCCCGAACCGCGACTGCAGCCGGCCTGATTGTCTCCGTCTCGAGATCAGCGTCGCCGCGACGATTGCGACGGCGACAAGAATAATCGCGGCTGCGACGATGATGACCATCGTCGTGTTCATTCCCATGATCGTGGCGTTCATCTCTATCGCTCCCGGCGCGTCGCACGGAGTAAGCGTGCAACCACCAGGAACGGTCCAGGCGCTCTCGGGGTTCCGCGCCAGAGTCGCTTCACCAAAAGTATTTGCTCCGCCACGGTGGCTCGACCGTCTTTTGTCTTCAAGTCAAGCGCGCGCCATTGCCAGTGTTCGTCGAGACTTTACTTGACAGAAAAATAAAGTCTGGGCGACCCAGAGGGTGAATTCGGCGACAACGAACACGACGATCGGAACATCTATCTGATCTGTCCGTTGGCATGTGGCGTCGCCGAGGTTGGACGCCATGGCCAATTCTTTTCCCCTCCTGGTTCTTATCTTGGCCGCCCTCGCGGCGCCCGCCGCTGTCCGCGCGCAGTCGGCGACCGGCGAGAGCCAGGTTTCCCCACCCTCTGGGGCCGACCGGCTGTGGGCGATCCGTCCGCTGGATGGGACCGACGCCCGGATGATCCGCCGGGCCGTCCTCATCTCCGATCTGCGCGCGGATCAATCTCGCCGCTACCTCTATGCCGACACTGCGCGCACGCCGGCGGACTCCCAGCCGCCAACGGCCATCGACTACCGGTTCGCGCCAGAAGGCCTGGTTGGCTTCGTGGGCTACAGTCACGACCCGGAGAGCCATCCGATCGACGAGGCAGGCCTGGCCGCAACCAGGGGGTTCGGTCGTCAGGGCGGCTTCCTAGGAGCCTCGCTCCACTACGATTTCAAGTAGGCGCTCCCCAGCGGCCTGGGTGACCGACGGCGTCCAGGTCGTGGCCTTGACGGTCGAACTTGCGATGATGGCCTGGTATTTCTCGGGGCTCCAAGGCGCGCTGACCGGATGATCCCACCGCGGAAGCGAACCCGGTAACGGGGAGTATCCTTTCGCGAGCCGGCTGCGTCTTGATGGGCGTGGCTGAGCGGCGGGGAAGAGCGACATGGAGAGCGGACTGATCGGGGCGGAGGGTCGGGGCGCCCTGGAGCGGGCGTGGACGACTTACATCGACATCGTCGAGCCGCTCCGCGGGGACCTCTATCGCTACTGCCGGCGGCTGGCGGGCGGGGTCTGGGACGCCGAAGACCTGGTTCAGGATACGCTGCTGCGCGCGTTCGGGGCGATCGCCCGTCGCGACGACCAGCGCCACTACTGCGCCGAGCCGGGAGACGTGCGCAACGGGCGGCGCTGTTGCTCAAGGAGGTCTTCGACTTCAGGCTGGAGGAAATCGCCGAGATGCTGACCACGACGCCAGGGGCGGTGAAGTCGGCGCTGCACCGCGCCAGAGCCAGGCTGAGGCGCGCAGAGACGGACGGGCTCGGGGAGAACGGGCGCGCGGATGGGGGCCGCGAGGTCTCCGTCGAGGTGGTCGACCGGTTCGTGGCGGCCTTCAACGAACGCGACATCCCCGCTCTGACGAGCCTGCTGCTGGAAACCGTCTCCATCGACGTGGTCGGCGACGGCGGCGAGCGCGGGCGGGACGCCAACTGGATCAGGTTCACCTTCCCAGGTCATGACGGAGAGCGGCGGGACTGGCACTGGGCCGAGCGCCGGATGCTCGATGGGGAAGCGATCTGCGTTCATCTCCACCGCGCCGACGGGGCGGACGTTCTTGAGGACGTCACCAGGCTCGGCACCGACGATGGGGGCGTCTCGCGCATCCGTTCCTACACCTTCTGCCCACAGACCCTGGAAGAGGCGGCTTCCAGGCTCGGCCTGCCGTTCATCACTCACGGCTACCGCTACCGATCCGACGTGGCGGCGCAATAGGGAAGCGGTTCCCACCGAACGCCGACGGCTGGGGGATTCGGCTCGCCCTGAACCTCCAGGGCCTCTTTTAGAAGCGTGACGAGGCGAGCTTGACGTCGGCCAGGGACCAGGCGCGGGCGAACGCCGTTCGCGCCTTTCCGGCGTCGGCGGGCTTGCCCTGGGCTTCGAGGGCCTGGGCGAGGCCGAAGAGGGCCCAGCCGTCATCCCGGGTGGTTTCCAGGCTGGCGCGGTAGACGGCCTCGGCTTCGGCGTCGCGATGCGCCTGAAGGAGGGCCGCGCCCAGGACGTGGCTGACCGGCTGATGCCAGTAGGGGGGCTCGGTGTAGGGGAGCGCCTGCTCGATCGCCCACGCCTTGCGGAATGCGGTCACCGCCTCATCGAGGCGCCCGGAGAGGCGCGCGATCTCGCCATCGAGGAGCGCCAGGCAGAGATCGACCATGCGCGCGGCCGGCATGCCGGCGGCCTGATACCGGGCGTAGTCGGCGACGGTCATCGAGGCCAGGCGGTCGCGGTCGGCCCTGGCGGCGGCGAGATCGCCCAAGTTGGCGTGGGCGAATCCCTGGGCGTAGAGCCAGACGGCGGTATCGAGGGTCAGGGACGCCGGGGGCGCGGGCTCGGCCAGGACCTGCGCCCACTTGCCGAAATCGAGCAAGGTCGCCAGCGGCGTGAAGCCATAGAGCTCCACCGCCGGAACCGCGCCGGCCGTAGCGGCGGGGTCGGTCGCCTTCACCAGCCGGCGGGCGGCGTCGATCGCCGCGCCATAGCGCCCCTGCATCTGCGACGACGCCCACAGGAAGTGGATGTTGTGGCCATAGTATCCCAGCGGATAGAAGCCCTGCGCCTTGCAGGCGGCGATGTATTGCTCGTCGACCAAGGCGGCCAGTTCGTTCACCCGGGCGGCGTCGGCGTAGCGGCCGACGCGGTAATAGATGTGCGAGGGCATGTGGACGATATGCCCGGCCTGCGGCATCTCGCTTTCCAGCCTGTCGGCGGCCGCCTCGGCCCGCTGCGGCGTCGTCGAGGCCTCGACCGCGTGGATGTAGAGGTGCGCCGCGCCGGGATGGTCCGGCGCTCTGGCCAGGATCGCCTCCAGGGTCGAGACGATCTCGCCGCCGTGGCCCTTTGGCGTCACGCCGTCGGCCTGCCAGTAATCCCAGGGCTGGGTGTCCATCATCGCTTCGGCATAGAAGACGCCCGCGTCGAGGTCGCCAGGCCAGGCCCGCCATACCGCTCCCATGGCCGCGGCGAAGGCCCGGTCCAGGGCTTTGCGGTCGGCCTTCGGATCGGGGGAATAGCGGGTGGCGAGCGCGTCGATCCAAACCCGCTCCTCCGGCGAGGCCTTCGCCTCCAGGGCCTGAGCCCGGCCCAGCGCCTGCCAGGCGGGCTTCACCGCGTCGGCGCCCATCGGCAGGTTGATGTTGGGGCCAAGCGCGAAGGCGACGCCCCACCAGCACATGGCGCAATCCGGGTCCAACCTGGCCGCTTCGCGGAACGAACGGATCGCCTCGGCGTGGTTGAAGCCGAAGAGCAGCTTCACGCCCTGGTCGAACAGCATCTGGGTGCGACGATTGCCGGTCGAGATGGGGTGGTGGTGGTCGCCCAGACCGTGGAAGACCGGCGCGCCGGGCTTGTCGGCCTGGCCCATGTAGACGGCCGGCATCGGCGCCATCGCGCCGCTCATGCCGCCCATGGCGTCGTCAGGCGGCGAAGCTTGGGCCAGGCCGCCAAAGGCAAGGCCGATCAGGCCGCCAAGCACCAGAGAAAGATCGATCCTGGCCATCGGCCGCGGTTACGGCGCCCGCGCGGCCGTGAAAGTCCCGGTACGGCCGTCGAAGGTCACCGATCCCCGGATGACGCCGTCGGGCCCCGCGACGCCGGAGAAGATCGGGCCGCCGGGCGTGTATTGCCACTGGAACGTGACCACCGCGCCACTGACGGCGCCGGCGGCCGGACCGACGCCCGCCGGCCCCCTGCAGGTTCCGGCGAGGCGATCGCCAGCCTGCTGAAAGACGCAGGTGGGCGACCAGGTCACCCCATTGATTCCGCCGGAAGGCCCAATGAGGCCGCTCACGGACCAGGTCCCCGACATGCTGACCTGAGCAGAGGCCGCGACAGGCGAGATAACGGCGGCCACGAATGCAAGTGTTGGAATGAATTTCATTACGACCCCCCAGGAGGCGCCACGGTCTGCAACCGAACGATCCGTGAACGACAAGACAGTATCAACCGCCGAACCGCCCAGCAACGACCTGCTCGCTACGGTGGACGTGACCGCCGAGACATAAGCCTGAAACCTCGGCATGGGACCGCGGCTCACAGATGTTCGGGGGCGGCGGCATAGCGGAACGGAACCAGGATCGTGACGGCCCCAGGTTGCCGGCGAGGATCCGGCGATCGATGCTGAGTTCGGCCCTCTGCGGGGCGGCGTCGCTCGCCTACGCCTCCGCCCTCGCCCAGACGACGCCCGCGCCGCCCCAGGGGGCCACGTCGCCGCCCGCCACCGCGCCGAAGCCGCCGGCCAAGCCGGCTCGCAAGCCGCACGCCAAGGTCGACCAGGGCGATCAGCCGACGACGGTCTCCGGCCTCACTGTCCACCCGCCCAAGTCCGAGTACGGAGCGGCCGTGGGCGACATCCAGCCCGAGCTCCAGCTGTCGCCGGCCGACATCCAGTCCTACGGTGTCAGCACCGTGATCGATCTCCTGAACGAGATCGCGCCCCAGACCCGCAGCGACCACGGCCGCTCCAGCAGCACCTCGACCAGCCCGGTCATCCTCATCAACGGCCGCCGCATCTCGAGCCTCAACGAGGTCCAGAACATTCCAACCGAGGCGATCCTCAGGGTCGACATCCTGCCCGAGGAGGTGGCGCTGAAGTACGGCTACACCGCCGACCAGCGGGTGGTGAATATCGTCCTCAAGCCCTCCTTCCGGGCGATCACCGGCGAGGCGGTGGGCGGGACGACCACGCAGGGCGGCGACCAGACCAGCCAGGACGAGGTCGACCAGTTCCGCGTCGAGGGCGACACCCGCCTCAACCTCGACCTCAAGTACCAGTACGCGGCCGGCCTCACCGATGCGCAGCGGGGCCTCGCCGAGCCCGCCGCCGGGGCGCCCTTCGCCCTTGCCGGCAACGTCGTGGCCCCGGGGGGCGGTGAGATCGATCCGGCCCTGAGCGCGCTCGTCGGGGCGCCGGTGACGCTCGCCGGCGTCCCGGTCGGCCTTCTCCCCGGCGAGCGGCCCACCCTCGCCGCCTTCGTCCCCACCGCCAACCTTCCCAACGTCACCGACACCGCCGCCGACCACAGCCTCCTGCCGACCACCCAGACGCTGACCGCCAACGCGGTGATGGCGCGGCCGATCTTCTGGGGGATCAACGCCACCTTCAACGCCACCCTTTCGGGCTCGACCAGCCTCGCGCTCCAGGGGCTGCCGGGCGTCTCCCTCCTGGTCCCGGCGGGCAATCCGTTCTCGCCGTTCCGGGCCCCGGTGAACGTCGACCGATACGTGGCCGGCGAGGATCCGCTGCGGCAGTCGATCGACGGCTGGACCGGCCGCACCGGCGTCACCCTCAACCGGGATGTCGGCAAGTGGCGCCTGTCGCTGACCACCGCCTACAACCACAGCTACACGGTCACCCAGACCGGGGCCGGCCTCGACACTGCGGCCCTCCAGGCCGAGCTGACCGCCAACTCCCCCACTCTCGACCCGTTCGGGCCGCTGCCCCTCTCGCTCCTCGCCCTCCAGCAGACCCGCGCCGTCGCGGTCACCGACGGCGGCAACATCCAGGTCCTCGCCAACGGTCCTCTTTACAAACTGCCGGCCGGCGACATCTACGCGAGCGCCAAGCTCGGCGACGTCGAGGCGGCGGGAAGCTCTAGTTCGCAGATGTTGAACGGAGTGCTCGGGGCGCAGACCCTGGCCCGCAACGACGCCCAGGGCCAGCTCAATGTCGACTTTCCGATCGCAAGCCGGGAGCGCCATGTGCTGAGGCCGCTCGGCGACCTCTCGGCGTTCGTCTATTCGGCGATCGACGAATACTCGGACTTCGGGCCGCTGCCGACCCTGGGCTTCGGCCTCAACTGGACCCCGATCCCCGGCTACAACGTCATCGTCTCCGAGATCCACGATCACCAGGCCCCGACCATCCAGCAGCTCGACGGTCCCGTAATCGCGACCCCCGGCGTGCGCATCTTCGACTACGGGATGGGCCAGACCGTGGCGATCACCCAGCTCACCGGCGGCAATCCGGACCTGAAGGCCGACGACCGCCACGTCCTGAAGGTCGGTCTCACCTTCAAGCCGTTTGCGACCCACGACTTCACCTTCACCGCCAACTACATCGCCTGGAAGATCGCCAACTCGATCCAGACCTTCCCCGCCGCCACCGCCGCCATCGAGGCGGCGTTTCCGGAGCGGTTCATCCGCAACGCCGAGGGAGAACTCATCGAGGAGAACGACACGACCCTCAACTTCGCCAGCTGGGACAAGCAGGAGCTGCGCTGGGGCGTCAACTTCTCGATGCCGGTCGGCAAGCAGCCGCCTCCGCCGGTCTATAGCCGCAGGGCCTATCAGCGGCGGCGCACGGCCCCGCCAGGCGCCGGCCTTGGGGGCTTAGGCGGCCAGGGGCCGGGGGCCCCCGACACCGGCGGCGCTTCCGACCAGACCGGGACCGGGGGCGGGACCGGGGCCCCCCAAGGACAGGGCGGCGCGCAGGGCGGCGGTGGGAACGGTCCGATCCTGCTCCCGCAGACGCTGGGCGATGGGGGCGGATTCCGGGGCGGCGGGTTCGGCGGCCGCGGCGGCCGAGGTGGCTTTGGCGGCGGACAGACCCCCGGCGGCCGGTTCCAGATCGCGCTCTACCACACGATCTACTTCATGGATCGCTATCAGGTGACGCCCACCGGGCCGGTCCTCGACCTGCTCGACGGAGCGCCGGTGGGCACGACCGGCGGCCAGTACCGGCATGAGATCGAGGGCCAGCTCGGCTTCACCGACAACGGTTACGGCGTCCGTTTCAGCGCCGACTGGCGCAGCGCCACGGCCGTCGTCGGCGGCGGGGCGGCCTCGACCGGAGTGCTCGAGTTCTCGGACGTGTCGACCATCAACTTCAGGATCTGGGACGACTTCACCCCCAAGACCGCCCTGGTGAACCGCTTCCCGATCCTGCGCGGGGTGCGCCTGACCTTCAACATCACCAACCTCTTCAACCAGAGCGTCAACGTCCGCGACACGGTCGGCGCGACCCCGTTCAACTACGAGGCGGCGGTGCTCGATCCGACCGGCCGGGTCATCTCGCTGAACCTGCGCAAGGTCTTCTATTAAACCGGCGGTACAGGCATTGGACTGTGGAAGCTGTCGGACCGACAGGCCTTCATGACATTGCTTTTCTGTGATGCTTCAGGTCGCAATGGCGGATCAGAGTGGGCCAACGAGGTTTTCCGGCATGAATGCGCAGGCGCCCAGACCCGTCGTCAACCTCGACGAACTGCCGCTCGCGGCCACGTCGCGCGGGGCCAGGTTCGCGGCCCAGACCTGCGAGTTCGGCCTCATGCTGGGCCTCTCGCACCTCGGCGCGGCGCTCTTCGTGGTGCCGCCGGGCAAGACCGCCGGACCGTTTCACCGCCATCACGTCTCCGACGAGATGTTCCTCATCCTCTCCGGCGCCGCCGACTATCGGCTCGGCGATACGCGCTTGCCGGTGAAGGCCGGCGACTGCCTCGGAGCTCCGGCCGGCGGGCCAGCGCATCAGATCATCAACACCGGGGCCGAACCCCTGCGCTACCTCGCCTTTTCCAACAACGGCATCGCCGACGTCGTCGAGTACCCAGATAGCGGCCGGATCAGGATCGATGTCGGCGCCGCCGGCGCACACCGGGAAGACGCCACCTTCAAGGCCGGCGGCCGGCTCGCGCCGATGGACGCGTGGGAGGGCGAAGACGTCGGCGAGGAAGACCGCTGAGCCGCCAGGGCAGCCTTCAGGGTGAATAGCGGGTGAAGACGAAGTCGCGGGCCTTGGCGGGAACGTGGCAGGAAAAGCAGCCTGGCGCCGCCACGTGGGTGGGTTTGCCGTCATCGAACTGAGCAAACCCCCAGCCGCCGGTGGAGGCGTATTCCCTCGCATTCTTGACCATGAACTGAACGTTAGTTGGCGGCCCAGCAACGAAGGATTGGCGGCGGCCGAAGGCCTTGTCGTATTCCTCCGACGGGACATAGCTCCAGGCGAGCCGAGCGATGATCGCGCCATCCGGGAAGGGGCGTTTCCCATCCCGATAGGCCTTGATCGCCAGGTCATTGCCGAAAACGGCGCGTATGTCGTTGAGGGCGCCTTCCTCGTGGGCCACGGAAATCAACCTCCAGTCGCGGTAGCCGGGCGGGATCTTGCCGCCGAAGATCAGGGTGTTTTCGTAACCGGCGCCCGCCGCCGCGACTGTCATGGCGCCGCCGACGCCTGCCGCGATGGCGCCCATGATCGCGAAGAATGGGATGCGTTTCATTGGACCAGTCCTTTCATCTCGACGCCCTTGCGCCAAGACACGCCGACAATCCAGGATGCGATCTCATGACATGCGGATCAGCCCGGCTTGGCTTGACCGCCGCTCTATTGCCGGTAGTGACGCATGATACCTTGGCGTTACGGAGGAGATCGCCGATGCTTCCTCTCATTGTCGCTCTCGCCTTGGGCTCGACGCCGGACCTTGCGGCGCAGTCACCGAATGGGCCGGCCCCGCCCCCAGCCCTTGTCGCTAAGCGACTGACCTGCATCGATATCGACCCCTACCTCGTCCGTTACGTTCCGCCGCCGCAGCACTCGGCCACGAACCCATTGTTGTGGTGGATAGGGGACGAGACGACCGCTGGGTTTCCGGTCCAATCCCTGACGACGCAATGTGCGGGCCCGAGGTGGGTGGGCCAACCCGCGCCAGGGTCCCGCCCCGCGCCTTAGCGGACCCAGGCTGGCTTACGAGTCTACGCCCCTACGACGACCCTACGCTCTCCCGCCGCCCCAGCTCCGCCATCGCGTGCCGCAGGACGTTGGCGTCCATCGCCGCCTGCTGGGTCATCCACTGCAGATAGTCGAGCGGGGCGGCGGTCCAGGCGAGGCCGCGGTGCTTGCCGAAGGGGATGGCGCTGAGCGGCCGCGGCTCGTGGCTCCAGGCGATCAGGCGCTCGATCGGCGCGGCCGCGAGGAGTTCGGCCAGCAGATGGGCGGTGACGTAGGCGTCCGGCCCGGCCCGGTGGGCCGGCGCGGCCAGGGCCGGGTCGAGGGCCAGGTCGCGCCACTCGCGCAAGGCCTGGTTGGAATGGCCGGGCGCCAGCGGCCAGGCGCGAAGGGCCGCTTTGTAGGTGCAGATCCATGGCAGGCCACCGTCGGCCTCGGCGCCGATGAAGCGACGCTCGAAGGCGCAGTTGTGCGCGACGAGGATATCGGGCGCGGGCTGGGCGAGCAGGGCTTCGCGCAGGCGTTCCTGCGTCGCCGCCGGCGCGTCCTCGGGGATATCGGCCTGCGTGATGTGGTGGATGGCCGAGACGGCCGCCGGGATGCCGTTCCTGGCCGCGAAGAGCCGGGCGCGGGGTAGCCGGACCCGGGCCCCGGCGCCGGGCCGCCACTCGACGTCGACGCAGCCGAGTTCGATCACCTCGGCAGGCGGGGCGAAGCCGGTCGTCTCGATATCCACGACGCGCAGGCGGATCGGCGACCACGGCTCGGACTTGATCGACGGCCTCATCGGGCGCTCTCCTGGGCGATCGCGATCAGGGCCGAGAGGAACACCGCCAGGCGGAAGAAGGCCTCCAGCGCCAGGACGCCGCCGGTAAGGCCGAGGGCGAGGAAGATCAGGAACAGCATGACCGGTCCTCCCCTCAGTGCGCGCCGCGGTAGCGGCGGCCGTGCGGGCGGCCGTGGAGGACGGTGACGACCTCGCCGGTGTCGCCGGCGACCACGAGGGCGAGCGAACGCACCCGGTCGGCGAGGTCGCCCAGGGTCGCGCGCAAGTCGCGGTCGGCCAGGTGCCCTCGCGAGAAGCGCAGCACCGAGCAGCCGTCTCGGGCCGGCAGCTCGACGTCGGCCCAGGCGAAGACGGCTTCCACCGCCTCGTGAGTGACTCCGCGCTGGTTAGCGCGGACGGCGGCGTGGCGGGTGAGGTGGGCGAGGGTCATCGGGGGCGCTCCTTGTTGATCGATGGCGGCGACCTTAGGATGCCGATGCGTCAGAAACGGACGTAGGAGAGAGAATGCGCCACGAAAAAGCCGCCACTCTGCTCGGGCTGGCGCGGCGCCTGGCGGCGAGCGCCGAGGGCCTGACCCTCGATGAGATGAGCGCGGCGTCCGGGCTCGGCCGGCGCACCGCCGAGCGGATGCGCGACGCCCTGGAGAAACTGTTCCCGCAGATGGAGGGGGTGGCCGACGGCGCCTCGAAGCGCTGGCGGATCCCGGCCGGCCTCGATGGCTTCTTCAACGCCCCGACCGCCGAGGAGCTGGCCGAGCTCGGCAAGGCGGCGGCGGGCCTGCGCGCCGAGGGGGCCGAGCCCCGCGCCCACGCCCTCGAGGGGCTCCAGCACAAGATCGAGGGGGCGGTTCGCCGTTCGACCCTCGCCCGCATCGCCCCCGACCTCGAGATCCTGGCCCAGGCTGAGATGATCGCCGTCGCCCCCGGGCCCAAGCCCTTCGAGGACCCGGCGATGATCGCCCAGCTGCGCGAGGCGATCCTGGCCCAGAAGGCGGTCCGCTTCCACTATCGGGGCGGGTCGACGCCGGGAGCTGAGCGGACCGTCACCCCCTACGGGATGATCTTCGGCCGGGCCAACTATCTGGTGGGAGCGGCGAGCGGGGCCACGACGCCGGTGAACTGGCGGCTCGACCGGATCGAGGCGCTCGAGGTGCTGGACACCTTCGCCGCCAGGCCGGAGGCGTTCTCCCTTACCGAATACGCGTCGCGCTCCTTCGGCATCTTCCAGGACAAGGTCGAGGAGGTGGTGCTGGAAGTAACGCCCGCCGGCGCGCCGGACGCCCTCGGCTGGCGCTTCCATCCGACCCAGCAGGTGGAGAAGCAGGCGGATGGCTCTGTGCTGGTCCGCTTCCGCGCCGGCGGCATGCGCGAGCTCGCCTGGCACCTCTTCACCTGGGGCGACACGGTGCGGATCCTCGCCCCCGAGCGCCTGAAGGCCGAGATGACCGCCCAGCTCGCCCGCGCGCTCGCCTGTCACGGGGCGGCGGACGAGCCAATCGCTTAGGCCTATACCCACAAGACAGCCCAGGTCCGCTTCCTGGCATGATGACCCTGACCGTTGACCCCCGAGCGTCGTTCGCCAATCCATCCGCCGTGCGCGCCGCTCTCCTTGCTGGAGAGTCTTTTGACTCCGGCGCGCGCCTTGACGTAGCGTCGTTGATCCGCTCCTCGCAGCGTGTGTGGGTGGACGCGGCCTCACGGGATTGCGGAGGCGCAGAATGAAACGCAGGATGCTGGCGGCGGGCTCGGCCCTGGCGCTCCTGACTATGAGCGGGGCGGCGCAGGGCGCCACGACGTTCTCCTACACCGGCTCCGAGGTCACTTGGGTCGTGCCGACCACCGGGGTCTACGACATCACTGCCTACGGAGCGCAGGGCGGCCAGCTCGAGGGAACCAGTTTCTACGGCGCCCCCGGGGCCGAGATCGGCGGCGATGTGACCCTGACGGGGGGCGAGACATTAACCCTCCTCGTCGGCGACGAGGGCGGGGCCGGTGCAGCCCGCGCCGCCGGCGGCGGCGGCGGCGGCGGCTTCGTGGCGCTGGGAACCGGCGCGAGCGCCACCCCCATGGTGGTCGCCGGGGGCGGCGGCGGCGCGGCTCTCGAATCCGCCGCCGGCGCCGGGACCACCACCACTTACGGTAGCCCCGGCCGGGGCGACGGAGGCGCCCCCGGAACCGGCGGGGCCGGCGGCTCTGCCGCTGGCGGCGGTGGCGGCGGTTTCGACACCGCCGGCGGCTCGTCTCCCTCCGGCGGCGGCCAGGGCGGCGCCAGCTTCCTCGGCGGCGGCGGTGGTGGGGGCTCCGGGCCCGGCGGCTTCGGCGGCGGCGGCGGCGGCGGCTACAGCGGCGGCGGCGGCAGTGGAGACGATGGCGGCGGTGGCGGCGGCTCCTACTTTGACGGCACGCCGGTCGTCGCCACGGCCGGCGAGAATAGCGGCGCCGGCCTGATCGACATTAGCTTCGTCAGCGCCATCGCCAGCATCCCCGAACCCGCGACCTGGGCGATGATGCTCGTCCGCTTTTTCGGCCTCGGCGGCATGATCCGCGCGCGCCGCAAGGTGGCGACAGTCCCGGCTTGAGTGGCGTTACTACCTGCGTTCAGAACGCCCCGGGTCAGACACGGTGCGGGATCTCCGCAGTCTTGTTCAGCCGCGATCGCCGCTTGGGCGAGACTAGCATCGCCGCCGCGACCTGGAAGCGCTTGGTATCGGCCAAGCGATGCGTGACGCCAACGACCGGGGAGCGGGCGAGCGACCGGGTAGTCTCAGATCTCCAAGCTCGCGTGGCAGGTCCCTTCGGCGTTTTCGGCTTGAACGTCGCGCGCCGGACTGGCGGAAGCCTCCCGACCGGAATCTCTTTCACGCCAGCTCGATCCGCGCGCGATGGCCGGCGGCCGCCGCCAAGCGCCGGTCGGGGGTAAGCAACAGCGCGTCAAGAGCCTCGGCGAGGGCGACAGACGCCATCACAGAGGGTCAGATTGTCTCGCAACTCCCAGGTGCGCGGCAGAAGGCCGTGCGAATAGCGGCGCGGCGGCCAGTCCTCCAGATCCGCGAGCGCTGCGAGGCCGGCCTCGGCGTCGGCTCAGCTTCTAATGCTCTGCCCCCTTGGGGGAAGTGGCTCGGCGCCCTGTCGCGCCGAGACGAAGGGGGACCTTCGGCCTTCACGGATATCGCCCTAGGCATGTACTCCACAATCGCCGTGAAACGACGCAACGAGGGTCAATGGCCACTACCAAGTTCGCCGCCGCCGGTCTCGCGCTCGCCGCGTTCTTGCTCGGGACTACGGCGCAGGCCTTTCCTTGGCCGCCCGGACCCGGCCAGGTTCAAATCCCGCTGTGGCCCGGCGCCGCGCCCGATCCGTTGCGCGTCAACGGCCCCGAATTCACGGCGAGCGATCCAAAGGCACTGATCGGCGGCAAGACGGTGACCTCGATCAGCCGCGTCTCGCATCCGACGCTCACGCTTTATCGACCCAAAGGCAGGAATACCGGCGCCGCCGTCGTCGTCTATCCAGGCGGCGGCTTCTGGATTCTGGCGATCGACCTCGAAGGGACCGAGGTGTGCGACTGGCTGACGGCCAAGGGCGTCGCCTGCGTGCTGGTCAAGTATCGGGTGCCAGGCGACGACAAGAAACAGAGTTCACGTACGGGCCCGTATCCGCAAAGCCCGGTGGCGCTCGAGGATGCTCAACGGGCGATCGCCCGCACCCGCTTCCATGCGAAGGATTGGGGGATCGATCCGCGCAAGTTCGGCGTGCTCGGCTTCTCGGCCGGCGGCTATCTCGTCGCCGCAACCGGCGCCCTGGATCGGATCTACAAGCCCATCGATGCGGTAGACCGCCAGAGCGTGCGCCCGGATTTCGGCATTGCGCTCTATCCGGGCCATCTGTGGATCGACGACGCCAGGTTCGAGCTCAATCCCAATGTGCCCGTTAATACGCACACGCCCCCGACCTTCATCGTACAGATCGAGGACGATCCGGTCGACAGCATCAATAACGCGCTCGTCTACTACATCGCCCTGAAGAAGGCCGGCGTCCCGACCGAGATGCACCTCTTCGCCAAGGGTGGTCACGCCTTCGGCCTGCGCCATACCAATGAGCTGGCGACGGACTGGCCCCGGCTGGCGGAACGCTGGCTGGAATCCATAGGAATGATCGGGCGGTAGGGACGATCGCCGCCCTCGCGGCGTTTCCCGCTTCACGGTCGCGCGCGGGGGCGAGTAGTGTTTGGCGCCCGCTGTCCGCGCGCTCGATCGGCTTGAACGGATGGCCGGGCGGACCCTAGATACGGAGACTCCCATGTCCTCAGCGCCGGCGTCGGCAGGTCCCGATCTCACCCGCGGCATCGGAGCTTCGGAGATTCCCGAGGACGGCGTCCTTGGCGGCCATGTCGGCGACGATCCGGTGGTGCTGGCCCGCGTCGAGGGCGCGCTGGTCGCGGTCAGCGGCGCCTGCA
>Ga0302324_100001173_pt1 | contig 64469 bp, 50 predicted proteins | sample Palsa_T0_1_FD_201949 | JGI IMG/M metagenome (GOLD analysis project Ga0302324, IMG submission 201949) | Peat permafrost microbial communities from Stordalen Mire near Abisko, Sweden - Palsa_T0_1 | ecosystem: Environmental > Terrestrial > Soil > Palsa > Peat permafrost | place: Sweden: Abisko...
CCGTTGGCACCTGTGAGACTTCTTCGCAAATGCTGCAATTCATTGAAATCGCCGACCTTCTTCTACTTCAGAGCGGAACGTCAGTCAGCAACGGTGTTCCAATTGGCGAGACGGCAGCGACCTAGCAGATTGAAAACAAAAATCTTTGGTAGGGGCGGTGGGGGTCGAACCCACGACCAACGGCTTAAAAGGCCGCTGCTCTACCACTGAGCTACGCCCCTAAACAAACCTCAACATTTTACACTAAAAGGACCTAGAGCCACGCGACGGCAAAGACCGTGTCTAGACGGGAAAAGAGACGCGAAATTACGGGTGATGTCGGTTCACACCATTCTGGGACACCGCGGGTGGCCGTCAGCTACGACGGAAAGCTCGCTTGGATGATGGCCCAGGTGGCGATGACGCTGGCAGCCGAGGTGAAGACTCCGTACTCGGCATAAATCTTTGTCGATGCTTCGTAAGCCTCTTCGATATTGTTGTCGGGATCATCGAGATCAACTCTGGACAATTTCAAGTTGGGTTTTGCCGGCATACTTATCTTCCTTGGATTGCCCAGCGGCGTCATACGGATTCGCCAGCGCCGCTACAGAGCAGGTGGGCTCACGTTGCTGTAGTCGAAGCGCATGGTTCGGTGACTTTTGCCGGCAGCGCCGCCAACGTCCAGATCGATCTCTTCTTTCAGCGGGACTCCTTTGCTCTTGGAGATCCAGATGGTGGCGTCAGTCTTGGTTTCCTCCCTAACGGTATGCGCCTGATAGACTGCCGCGGCTTCGCCGTTCACTACCTCGTCGCGGACATACCGGCAGGTTCCATTTTTGTTGCGTTGGTTCTCTTGCTGTTGAGCCAACATATCTGCCGCGGTCATCGAGCTGCGGGTCCATTTGCCCTTGACCATCACGTAAATGGCGCCCTTTGGACCTCCTGAATAGATCATCTCGCTGTTCTCGGGCACGTTCTTGTTGTAACCGGCGACATTGGTGCTGTAGATGTGCGTCGGCGTGGTGATCGCCTTATTCATGGCCTCAAAAAGGCTGTTACAGTCGTCGGCCTGGGCGATGCTATTGCAGGAAAGCATCAGCAACGACAAGACAAGAAAAGCCAAAAGCAGATCGCTCGGCACGGTTCGCAAAAGGCGCGACCGGGTTCGGGATGACAAACGTAGTGGCGGGATCGACAGGTACGGGAGCGGCGGGTGAGCGGGCCGAGCCGGACGGCTTCTCCCAGACCCGGGCAATGAAATCATGCAATTTCCGCGAACCATCATTCGGTGTTCCCTCCGTGTTGTGCCTGAGTCTCCGGTAGGTGTCCCTATTCGTCAACCAAATACCGCAACAATTGCAGGCCGGAATCGAACGTCACCGCCTGGCACACAACGGAGTGGTGCTATGCACCCAGCCACGGAAGACACCCATGTGCGAATCTTTCAAGCTTGAGCAGCGCTCAGCCGAAGTGGTCTCCACGTGGCGTAGAGCTGCTGACAACAAGAAAGACGGCGCCGAACTCCCCGTTGTCCGATTGCTTGGCGTTTCTAGTTGCGTTCACGACGCGTTGACGGACGGCGTCGGTAACAGTGACGCACTCGTACGTACACCCGCGAGGGCCGAGAAATGACGCTCGTTGATGAGCACGGAGCACCCGCTGGCAGAGTGCGTATTAAAAACCGCTCTGTCTTACCGATCAAGGCTGTCTGGGTCAACAAAGCGGCGTCCTACACAGCTTGAGGAGGAAATGGGTGAGCCCTTCCGAGCAGAGCTCTCAGGGTAAAGTGAAGGCGACGTAAGCGCCGCCGGAGCCAGACTTCGGGTCCTTGCCTCCGGCTGCGGCGATGACGATGTACTGGCGGCCGTTGATCTCGTAGGTGGCCGGTGTGGCGTTGCCGGCGAATGGCAGGGTGGTCTCCCACAAGAGTTTGCCGGTGGACTTATCGAAGGCGCGGAATTTTTTGTCGAAATTGGTGGCGCCGATGAATACCAGGCCGCCAGCGGTGACGATGGGTCCGCCGTAATTTTCCGTGCCAGTGTTGGTGATGCCCTTGGCGACGAGATCGGGATATTCGCCGAGGGGAATCTTCCAGGCGTAGTCGCCAGTATTCAAGTCGATAGCGTTGAGGGTGCCCCACGGCGGCGCCACGGCGGGATATCCTTCAGGATCCAAAAATTTGTGATAACCGGTCAAATGATATTTCATGGCTAGCGGCGGAGGTCCGGCGCTCTCTACTTCCTTGTTTCGGCCGCTGGATAGATATTCGATCAAACCGTAAAGCTGCATGTCGTCGAGATTGGGGAATCCGGGCATGCGACCGCGGCCGTTCTTGATGGTTGCGCCGATCTGCTGCATCGACAGGCGATCGCCGACGCCGATGAGGGACGGAATGGCGGGAGGCGAGCCGGCCATATTTTCGCCGTGGCAAACGCTGCACTGGGTCATATAGGTGGCTTGGGGAGTGTTGCCCGGGGAATTCTCCGCGAGTGCGCCGGTCCAAGCGAGGTCATTGGCGTTCAAATACAAGATGCCGGTCTCGGGATCGGCAGCCTGGCCGCCCCATTCGGCGCCACCATCGAAACCGGGAAAGACGACGGTGTCTTTGCCCACGGTGAGGGGGACGAACTGGCCATCGCTCCGAAAGGCGCGAAAATGTTCCAGTGCCCAGGCGTGGGCTTCGGGAGTGCGATTGGTGAGCAGATCTTCGGTGAGGCGCTGGCGCGCATAGGGAGCGGGCCTGGTGGGCAGAGGCTGTTCGGTCGCGGCCACCTCTCCGGGCATGTCGCTCGGGGGATACTTTTTATATTCGATCGGAAATAGGGGAGTGCCGTTGGTGCGGTCGAAGAGATAAACGAAGCCCTGCTTGGTGGCCTGGGCGACGGCGTCGACGCTTTTGCCATCACGCTGAACGGTAAGCAGGACCGGAGGCGAAGGGAAGTCGCGGTCCCACAAATCGTGGCGCACCCCTTGAAAGTGCCAAACGCGCTCACCAGTGTCGGCTTTCAGCGCGATAAGACAGTCCGCGAATAAATCGTTGCCCAGGCGGTCTGCGCCGTAAAAATCCATGGCCGCGGAGCCGGTTGGGACGTACACAATTCCGCGCTGGGGATCGAGAGTCATGCCCGCCCAGTTATTTGCGGCGCCCGACTGCTTCCAGGCGTCTTTCGGCCAAGTGTCGTAACCAAACTCGCCGGGATGCGGAATGGTGTGGAAGGACCAGACCGGTGCGCCGGTGCGTACGTTGAAGCCGCGGACGTCACCCGGCGGCGCGGGCAGGGTTTCCGGATTTCTTCCGCCGACAATGAACAGATCCTTGTAAACGACTACGGGACTGGTGGGGAATATCGACTGCGCGGATGCCGGCTCGCGCCCCAGGTTTTCTCGAAGATCGACTCGGCCTTCCTTGCCGAAACCGGCGACCGGCTTTCCGGTGTTGGCGTCCAGTGCATAAATGAAACTCACCACACCAACGAGTATGCGCTGGTCTTTGCCGCCCGACCAATACGCCAGACCGCGAACCGGTTGGCGGCCGACCATTCCGGAATCGAACTTCCAGAGTAATTTGCCGGTGGCGGCATCCACGGCGAAGACTTTCTGCGTGGGAGTCAGGCCATACATCACGCCGGCGACAATGATCGGGCTGGTCTGCAGGCCGCCGGTTTCACCGCTGTCATAAGTCCAGGCTACTTGAAGCCGGCTGACGTTCGATTTGTTGATTTGCTGCAGAATCGAGTAGCGATTGCCTTCGACGTCGCCGCCGTAGACGGGCCAATCCTGGTTTGTCGTGGCGGCAGCTCGCCCGGACTGCGCGAGGGCTCTTGCACTCGCGTGCGCCCAAGTGCGAAGGCCGGCCGCGTCGAGGATAACCAGCGTGGCCAAGCACATAACCGCAGCCGATAGCGTTCTCGATCGGAGACTCATACCCACTCCTCTGCGGTACCGCTAACGTTTAACTGACAAGACGAACGGGCCAATAGCTTGGCTATTGACCCGTCCCTTGTACATCGTAGGTGGTTTGCGGCCTAGAACAATAACTTCAAGGCCAGTTGGATTTCCCGCATGTCGATACCCGGGTTTAGCGAGGTGATGGTTCCGAATCCGCCACCCGCCTGGGAGACGCCCGCAGCACTGTAGGTGCTGATCGTCGAGCCGGGATTGGCGTAGTTCGCCTGGTTTAGCAGGTTAAACGCTTCCACACGGAATTGCAGATGGATCGCTTCGTGGATCGGGAATTCCTTGAACAAAGACAAGCTCAAGGAGCGCGATGGAGGACCAAACACTTGGTTGCGACGCTCGTCGCCCAGTGTGCCCGGAGCCTGCAGCGCAAACGCATTCACGTTAAACCATTCCTGAGGAGTCGGATTCGACAACGCCACCGGGGCAATCTGATTCGGACGATCGTTGCCCAAGTTGATGCCGCTCTGCACACCGTTGGGGTTCTGCACTACGAACGGGGTGCCCGAGGACCAGAAATAGATGCTGTTCACCGACCAGCCCTTGACTAGCATGCCACGAGCGCCGGTATAAGCCTTGCCGAACGGCAGATCGTAGTTGAGGCTGACGGTTACGCGATGACGAACGTCCAGGTCGGCGTTGCCGTAATCGTATTGATTCCAGCCATGATAGGTAACTGGAGTTCCGGTGCCGTTGTCCACCAAGCAGGAGCCTTCGCAGTTTCCGATCGCTTGCCCTTCGTCCTGAACCTGAGCGTTGGTAAGGTTATGCGCCCAAGTGTAATTGGCGTTCAAAGCCAAGCCGCCGCGGAAGCGACGCAGGAAAGTGAGTTGCAGCGCGTTGTAATTGGACACGCCCTGACTCAAACGTTCGTTGATTCCCACACCGGGCAGGTCGGGGTAAGGATAGGTGCCACCATCCGCGATGGGAAACGGCAATTGATTGACTTGCTGTTGAGTGGTGAGACGCCGGCCGGAATTCCCGATATAGCCGATGGTAGCAACGTTGCCGAGGAACTCTTTCTCGATTTGCAGGGTGTACTGCTCGAGATAGCTGTTCCGGTAGTTGAAGTCGGTGGTGTTGAACGAATTGTAGTTGGCCGGATCAGTGGCCAGGGCAATGTCCAGCACTGGCGTCGGCAAACCGGCCTGCAACGCCGGACCCATGAAGCCATTGGCGAACGGGGCCGCGCACGGGATGGAGTTGAACCCAGGTGCGCCGCAAGTGAAGTTGAACGCAAACGGAGCGTTACGCATGGCCGCGCCGCTGGCGTAGCTGCCCGGGAAGAAGCTCATCCCAAAACCGCCGCGAACGACAAGGCCCTTGCCGACGGTGGCCGCAAATCCGATGCGCGGCGCGATGTCCTTATAGTCGGTCTTCACACCGGCGGTTGGTCCGGAATTCTGAATGCCGGGCAACGCCGGGGAAATCAGCAAACCGATGGCGGGATCGAAGTTGGAGAACGCACCGTTCTCCGCTGAGAATGGGGTGAAGATGTCGTAGCGAACGCCCAGGTTCAGGGTCAGCCAGCGCTTGGCGCGCCAGTCGTCCTGCGCGTAGGCCGAAGGCTCCCAACCGCGAAGATTCGGACTCACCAAGGTATTTCCGCGAGTGACCGACGCGGCATTACCCTCTAACAGGTCAGCCAGCGAGTTGCCGGAAAAATCGCCGAAGGTGTAGTTGCCGCGAGGATAGGAGCTCTGCCCGGAATCCAAACGGCGGCGGATAAATCCGGCACCGAATTTGAAGCTGTGAACACCCTTGGTCCAGGTCACCGCTCCCTGATACTGGAAGGTGTTGTCGATGGTAGTCAGAGGCACGTAGGCATCGTCACCGAGCGCGCTGTAGCCACCGTTGTTGAAGTTGATCGACGGCAAGCCGGAGGTCACCGGGTCGGCGGTGTTGATGCAGCTCACCGTGTTGCAAGGGAAGCCGAAGGTGGTCGCCAGGTTCGTGCCGTAGTTCAAAGGAAGTGAGGCGATATTGCTACGCAGGAAGCCGGCCTTCAATTCCAACAGCAAATCGGGGCGGAACACATGCACGAATTGCAGCGCGAAGCTCTGCTGGCGTTCCTTGGCTGGGCCCGGGAAATTCCCGAACGGACCAGTGCCGGGATTCACTCCGCCAACGTCCGGGAAATTTCCCGGAGTGAAGGTGTTCACGTTGTTGAAGGAGTAACGGCCGAACATGGAGTTGCTTTCGTTGAAGTGATGATCGATGCGGATATCGAAATCATCGGTCACCTGAGTTCTGCCGGAGGTGTAGGTGAAGTTGTTGGCGGCGCCCGCGCTGGTGGGCGCTGGGAACAGCTTGAAGTACGCCAAGCCGATCGGAGAGGTGACCGGAACGATCGGGCCACCGACATCCGAGAAGTTTCCGGGATTCTGCTCTTCAAACAGGGTCGGTACGGTCGAAGTCGAGGTTTGCCCCTTCACTTGACGGAAACCTTCGTAGTCTCCGAAGAAGAAGGTCTTGTTCTTGATGATCGGTCCGCCGACGCTGCCACCGAACTGGTTCTGCCGCAATTCCGCTTTAGGCCGGTCCGGAGTCGGATTCGGCACCCAGTTATTGGAATCGAAGATGTCGTTGCGGAAAAATTCGAATACCGAACCGTGGAAGCTGTTGGAGCCGGATTTGGTGATCAGGTCCACCACTCCGCCGACCGAACGGCCGATTTCCGCGGTGTACAAGTTGGTCAGCACTTTGACTTCTTGAATGGCATCGATGGAAGGCCGCACGCCGATGGTTCCGATGAACCGTTCGTTGTTGTCCATGCCGTCGATCATGTTGTTGTTGACTTCGTCGGTCTGACCGTTGGCCGAATAATTGGAAGCCAGGCGGCGGTCATCCGGACGGGTTCCGCCGGACATGGAGTTGCTTAGTCCGGGACCCACACCTGGGGTGAGCTCCACCAACTGGATAACGTTGCGACCATTCAGCGGCAGGTCCTGGGTGGCACGCTCGGTAATCAGCGCTCCGACCGTCGAGCTGTCACTTTCCAGCGCCGGTGTGGTGGCCTCGACCTCTACGGTCTGGTTGGCCTGCCCAATCACCAGTCCTGCGTCTACGCGGGCACGGTCTCCGGCAGCCAGGGTGATGTCGCGGGATACGAAGCTCTTGAACCCGGTCGCTTCAACAGTCAGGGTGTAGGTGCCCACCTGAAGCTGGGTCACGGTGTAATCCCCGTTATCGCTAGACTTCACGATTTGGGTAACACTGGTGCCGTTGTTCTTGATGGTTACCGTGGCCCCAGCAACCGCTGCCCCGGTTTGATCCGTCACCGTTCCCACCACGTCGGCAGTCGTTACCTGGGCTGAGACATTTGAGATTGTTACGAGAAGGAAAAGAAGCAGGAAAGAAGCAGCTACGAACGCTTTACGAACGTTACGGACACACGCCGAAAATCGAATCGATACGTCTACCATGTTTCAACCACCCCTTTATTTCGAGATGTTACTTACGTCTTGCCGCCCTGGAATCTGTCCTCGACGTACCCTCGAAAAAACTACCTCGACGAATCGATTTTCGTGATACTAACAGCCCGTCCTCGTTATTGTCAATGTTGAGTGAACGAAACATTTATACTATTGACATACTATTGATCGTTACGCCTAGTTTCGCTCACTAATGCTGGTCGCTCATCGATCGAACGCGGTCGCATTCTCGTTGGCAACGAAGCTGGACACGCCATAATGCTCGGGTGATACTATAACAATCACCTAAAATGCGCGAATGATTTCTTTACGATTGACAGGAATGCTCTCTATCAATAATCTCAATCTACTCGAGGTCTCCCATGCATCGTAAAGCACACCAGTCCCTACGCGCAGCGCTGTCTGCCACTGCCCTTTTCCTATCCTTAAATAGCGCCGCGCCCGGTGCTCTGGCTCAGGACGCGCGGCAGGCCCATCCCGGCCGAACGACAGTCTCGCTAGACGGAATCTGGGATATCACCGATTCGGTATCCCCTGACGACGTGCCCACTACGTTTAGCCATAAAGTGCCGGTGCCCGGGCTAGCGCACTCTGCGCAGCCGGCTTTTGCCGATGTCGACCTGTTCGATAGCCGGGAAATCATTGCTAACCGAGTGCGGCGCAAGGAGTTGCCAGAGTCCGCGAACGTCACGACGGCGGGTGTGTCGCGCCAACAGCGTAACTACTTCTGGTATCGCACGACGTTCGATCCGCACTCGAAACAGGCGAATGCCATCCTTAAGATCAACAAAGCGCAGTTTGGAATCGCGGTGTGGCTGAACGGTCAGAAAATCGGCGAGCACTTCCCGTGCTTCACGGCCGCGTTCTTTGACCTGGGTCCGAATATCCACTGGTCGGCACCGAACGAATTGCTCATCCGGGTGGGTGCGCACCCCGGGGTGCTGCCGCCATCGGTCTCCGCCGGCTCGGATTTTGAGAAGAACCGCTGGACCCCGGGGATCTATGACGATGTTTCGGTGTTGCTGAGCGGCGATCCGGTGATCTCCTCAGTTCAAGTCGCGCCGCATATAAATCCCAGCGAGATTGAGGTTCAAACCAAGCTCCATAACTACAGCAACCACGAGGTCAAGTTTGCGCTGCGGGAATCCGTGCACGAGTGGAAGCAGCCGGCGTCAAAATCGGCGGGCGGTGGGAATGAGAGAATGTCCCTGGCGGCGGGAGAAGAAAAGACGGTCACTCATCGCTTCAGCGTCCCGAATGCCAAGCTTTGGACTCCCGAAACACCGAACCTGTACGTTTTGGAAAGCGACACCGGCAGCGACAGCACCTCGACGCGCTTCGGGATGCGGGAATTTCGTTTCGATACTCCTACGCGTCGAGCGTACCTGAACGGCAAGCCGTACTTCATGCGCGGTTCGAATATCACCCTGCACCGTTTTTTCGAGGATCCCGATTCTGGCACGCTGGCGTGGGACGATGCGTGGGTGCGTAAGGTACTGATCGACATTCCCAAGAAAATGCACTGGAACAGTTTCCGGTTTTGCATCGGCCCGGTGCCCGACAAGTGGCTGGACATCGCGGATGAAGCAGGGTTGCTGATTCAAAACGAATACTTTGTCTGGACCGGCGATCAGCACGCTTTTGAGATGAACTATTCCAAGACTTTCGATCTCAACGAATTGGCAGGCGAGTATCGCGATTGGATGCGCGATAACTGGAACCACCCCAGCGTGGCGATTTGGGACGCCAGTAACGAAAGCTGGCAGCCAGATTTTTCCAGCAAACTCATCCCCGGGGTTCGTGCACTGGATCTTTCCAATCGCCCATGGGAGAACAGCTATAACCCGCCAGCCGGCCCCGACGATCCCGTGGAGGATCATCCCTACGAATTCGTTGGGATGCATTTCAAGGGTTGGGACATCCCTGATTTCAAAATGGTCGATCTGGAGTCACGCGGCGGTGGCGAGCGCAGCGGCATCTCCGTTCCTACCGGCCATGCGTCGATCCTCAACGAATACGGCTGGCTGTGGCTGAATCGCGATGGCAGCCCGACGTTGTTGACCAATGATGTGTATCCTGTTCTCTTAGGACCCAACGCGACGGCCGATCAACGGCGAGAGGAATACGCGTACTTAGTGGGCGGAGTCACCGAATTTTGGCGGGCTTATCGCAAGTATGCTGCGGTGCTGCACTTCGTCTATCTCACCGCGTGCGATTCCAAAGGCTTTACCTGCGACGAGTTCCGGGACATAAAGACGCTGGAGCTCGATCCGTACTTCGCCGATTACCTGGGCAATGCGTTCAAGCCGCTGGGCGTCTACGTGAATTTCTGGCACGACCAGCTCCGGGCCAAGAGCCACCAGGTGTTCCAGGTGATGCTGGCGAACGATCTGTACGAAACAGAATCGGGCGATCTAGATCTGGTGCTTGAAGACGACAAGGGCGCGGTGATTGCACACCAGACTTCGCCATTCTCGGTGGCGCCGCTCGGACAACAGACCCAGTACATCAACTTCGATATTCCCGATGCTACCGGCAAGTGCATGCTCAAGGCCATCGCGAAACCTTCCCACGGACCGCAGCAGGAATCGACGATTAGCCGCCGCCGTGTAGAGCTGGTTACGGGAAATTAGACAGCGCGCAATCATGTCCATCCATACGGTCAATGTAGATTTTTCCACGGGCGTGCTATCCGGCGCGTCGCTGGTTCAAGGTACCCGTACGCTAGCAGATCTGGCGGGGATGTTTGCCGATCAAACCGCATATGCCGCGCTCGATCCGTCGCGGGTGGTTTATCGGGTGCAGGCCTTTCAGCCGGTAAGCGCGGACACTGAGGGCGGGCTGTTCTGGGGCGCTACGTTTCTTGAATCCGGATTGGTTGGCGATGAATACTTTATGACCGCAGGACACTTTCACATCAAGCGCAATCGGGCGGAGTATTACAGCACGGTGGTAGGGCACGGCGCTCTGATCCTGATGGACGAGGCGCGGAATTCGCGGGTCGAGTGGATGACGCCCGGCACCACTCATTACATTCCCGCGGCCACAGCGCACCGCGTCGTTAATATTGGACACACCCATTTGTCTTTCCTGGCGTGCTGGCCAAGTGACGCGGGCCACGATTACGAAACTATTCGCGAGCGAGGCTTTAGCGCTCGTTTGCGGGCCATCGATGGCCAGCCAACGCTCGTGCCTCAACCATGAATTTGCTCGCCGTCGATCTCGGTGGCAGCCACGCGTCCTGCGCACTGATCAGCAACGGAACACTTATCGACTCCGCAGACGCGGCCATTGCGGGAAACTTAAGACTGGCGCCGAACCTTTCGCTGATCGCCGATCTGTTCCACTCGCTGCTGCGGCGCAACGCCGTCGGTACGGAAACCTGCTCGGGGATTGCGTTCAGCTTTTGCGGCCTGGTGGATACTTCGGCGCGCCGCATTCTTTCCACCAGCGGAAAATATATCGACTTCGAAACCGTGGACCTGGCGGCGTGGTCGCTGTGCAACTTTAATCTGCCCCTGCACCTGGAAAACGATGCCCGCGCGGCTTTGCTGGGAGAGCGTCATGCAGGCGCGGCGCGTGGTTTTGACGACATCGTGATGATTACGCTGGGAAGCGGCATCGGTGGGGCAGCGATGATGCAAGGACGTCTGGTGCGGGGGAAACATTCGCAGGCGGGCTGCCTGGGCGGCCATTTCACCGTCAACCACCTCGGCAGCGTTTGCAAGTGCGGAAACATCGGGTGCGTGGAAGCAGAAGCTTCCAGTTGGTCGCTGCCGATGCTGTGCGCGCATCATCCTAAATTCTCCGACAGCTCGCTGTCGCGGCTTCCGCAGGTGACTTTTGCGGATTTGTTCCGGCTTTCTTCTTCGGACGATGCCTGCGCTGTAGATATTCGAGATCACTGTCTGCGGGTTTGGGGCGCTTGCGCGGTCAATCTGATCCACGCATACGACCCGGCGGTGGTGGTATTCGGCGGTGGCTGCATGAAATCTTCAGATCAGATTCTTCCTGTGGTCACCGAATACATTCATCGTCACGCCTGGACCCCTTGGGGGCGCGTGCAGGTACGCGCGGCCACTTTGGGAAGCCGCGCGGCGCTCTTCGGCGCGATTCCATTGTGCGAAGAACGACTTTGCTAGCACCGCGTATATCCTATTACGACAAATTTCCGGTGATCGCCATCGATGCTCCGCCGGATTCCGCGTGGAGCGGCTGGCAAGCGATAGGCCAACGCATCGGCGGCGAGCTTTCCCGTGGCGCCACCCGCATGGCCTTCGAGTGTTATCCCGGCGTGTCCGAAAATGCCATATGGTTGGCGCTGGAATCCGCGCTTCGGCCGGCGTTCGTAGTTCGAACGTCGGCGATCTGGAAAGATCCCGCGGAACTCAATCGCATGGTGGCACGTGATCTGACCGACGATCCGGTGTTCGGGCGCATGAACGGCTTCACCATCGAGGACTTTGCCGATCCCTCGCGTCTGGAGCTATGCCGCGCTGAAATCCGAGAACATGGTACGTCGCCAATCGTGGTCATCGGCACCGGAACTTCACTGCTGCTATCCGAGCCGCAAGTGCTGATCTACGCGGACTTGCCGCGCTGGGAAATTCAGAAGCGGCAGCGCTCCGGTCAGATTGACAATCTGGCCGCTGAGAATCACTCGGAAAGCGCTTCGGCGAAATACAAGCGCGCTTATTTTCTGGATTGGCGGGTTGCCGATCGCATCAAGCGCGGACTGTTGGGCAGCCTGGACTATCTGCTCGATACCACCGATTCCTCGAATCCCACTTTGCTGACTGGCGATCTGTTTCGCGACGCGCTGCGCCACACCCACTCTCGCCCTTTTCGCGTGGTTCCTTTTTTCGATCCGGGACCCTGGGGAGGGCAATGGATGCGCGACATTTGTGGACTGGATAGCCAGGCTCCGAACTATGCGTGGTGTTTCGACTGCGTGCCGGAAGAAAACAGTCTGCTGTTCGATTTTGGGCGCGGGGTTCGCACTGAAGTTCCCGCCTTGGATCTGGTGTTTGGCCATCCGCGCGAGTTACTTGGTGATGCGGTTCACGGACGATTCGGCGCAGAATTTCCTATCCGCTTCGATCTTCTGGATACCATGCAGGGCGGCAACTTGTCTCTGCAGGTTCATCCGCTGACGGAATACATCTACGATAAGTTCGGGATGGCTTACACCCAGGACGAAAGCTATTACATGCTGGATGCCGCATCCGACGCCTCGGTGTATCTGGGGCTGCGCAGCGGTATCGATCGTTGCGAAATGGCACGCGAGCTAGCGCAAGCGCAGGCTGGCGGGGCAGCTTTTGACGCCGAGAAATTCGTCAACCGCTGGCCGGCGCGTAAGCACGATCACTTCCTGATTCCTGCCGGTACCATTCATTGCTCTGGCGCAAATGGTGTAGTGCTGGAGATCAGTGCGACGCCGTACATCTTCACTTTCAAGTTGTGGGATTGGGGACGTCTTGGTCTGGACGGCAAACCGCGGCCGATCCATTTGGAGCACGGTTTGAACAACATCCAATGGGATCGTGACACCGATTGGGTCAAGTCTGCGCTCATGAACAAGACCCGAGTCCTGGCCGAGCACGAGCTCTGGACTGAAGAACGCACCGGGCTACACCCGCGTGAATTCATCGAAACCAGGCGGCATTGGTTTTCCGGGCGGGTCTCTCACGATACCGCGGGCGGCGTACAGGTTTTGAATCTTGTGGAAGGAGACGGCGCCGTTGTGGAGAGCCCGGAAGATCGCTTCGCTCCCTTTGAAGTGCATTACGCGGAAACATTCATTGTGCCCGCCGCCGTCGGGCGGTATTCGGTGCGGCCAACTATCGCTGGCGCGCGCTGCGGGACCATTCGCGCATCGGTGCGCACATGAGTTGCTTTGATCCCGGATTCGACATTCGCGCGACCCACGATCCTCTGGGATTCGTATACGGAGCTGACACCTTCGGACCGGTGCCGGAGCTGCGGCCGCTGAATGCGATTCGGCCCAGCCTTCGGGAACCGAATTGCGACGGCCCCGATCCGGTGTATGCCATCGCCATGGATGTGGGCAAAATCTCCGATCAACCGGAGTTTCGGCGGCGCAATATGCTCTACGGCGCGGTGACCTACGCCGCCGGGCGTCTGGGGGCCGAGCCGGTGCGCAGCCAGGGCCACGTGCATCGCGTCAGTTTACACAGCGGCTGGTCGCCGCCGGAAGTCTACGAAATCTGGAGTGGCGAAGCGTTCATCTACATGCAGGAGTTTGCCGCCGACGATCCGGGACGATGCTTCGCGATCCACGCGGGTCCCGGTGAAATCGTGATTGTGCCTCCAGGTTGGGCACACGCCTCGATTAGCGCGAATGTAAATTCTCACGTCACGTTCGGAGCACTGTGCGATCGGGAATATGGATTTGAATACGGCGAAGTTCGCAAGCGCCGAGGGCTCGCGTGGTACGCGCTGGTGAACGGATCGCAACAGATACGTTGGGAACGCAATCCCCATTACGACTCGCCAGAACTTGAAGAGCGTTCCCCGTCGGATTATTCCCGTTTCGGCTTTTCAGGAAAGCAGCCACTGTATTCTCAAGTCGCTGCCGATTTCGGGCGTTTTCAGTGGATCTCCAAGCCTGCTTTGGCAGGCGATTTGTGGCCGACTTTTTCTCCATGACTCTGCCCAAAGCGAAAGTTGAGGAAACCGCGCTAGGTGGTTCACGGACAACGCCGGACACGCCACGGCGCAGCATTTATCTTCCGACGCTAGTAGCTGCTATGGGCGGTTTGCTATTTGGCTTTGATACCGCGGTGATCAACGGCGCCATCGTTTTTCTCAAGCGCCAATTCTCTCTGAGCGCTTCGCAAACCGAGCTGGCGGCCAGCAGCATCCTGGTCGGATGCGCTTTGGGCGCAAGCCTTGCCGGGCTGCTCAGCGATCGCTTCGGCCGAAAGCGGCTGCTGATCGTCGCCGCTACGCTGTTTGCGATTTCTTCCATCGGTGCCAGCGTTCCGTCCACGCTTTCACAGTTTGTGATCGCTCGCCTGATCGGCGGGCTGGCTATCGGCATCGCCTCCATGGTCTCGCCGCTGTATATCACGGAAATTTCCCCGCCAAAAATCCGCGGGCGGCTGGTCGCACTCAATCAACTCGCACTGGTCTTCGGAATTCTTCTGGCATTTTCCGTCAACTACACTCTAGCCGGGACCGGCGCAAACAACTGGCGCTGGATGTTTGCATCGGCGGCGGTGCCGTCTTTGCTGTTTCTGTTCACCCTGCTTGGCGTGCCGGAAAGTCCTCGGTGGCTGATGCAAAAAGGGCGCGTTGATCAGGCTCGGATGGTACTCGCAAAATTCATGAAACCGGAGGAATCGAAAGCCGAGTTCGAGCACATCTCTGTAGCGGTACGGCAGGAACGCGGCTCGCTTTGGGCCGCGGGCCTTCGCAAACCCTTGCTCATCGCCATCGCCCTGGCAGTGTTCCAACAGATCACCGGTATCAACACCATCCTCTACTATGGGTCGCTGATTTTTCTGGAGCAAATTCCCAAGCAATCCGATTCCTCGGCCCTGCTTGCGAATGTCATCGTGGGAGCCGTCAATCTGGTCGGTACGGTGGTCGCGCTCTTGATCGTCGACCGCCTGGGTCGCCGCCCGCTGCTGCTGGCTACTTTTTCCGGGATGGCGGCGTCACTGGTTCTACTGGCGCTGAGTATCCACTTTCATTTCGCTCCGGTGCTCAGTCTTTCCTTGGTGCTCGCGTATGTTGCGTGTTTCGCGGTGGGAGTGGGTCCCACTGTATGGATCATCATGGCGGAAATCTTCCCGACGAAAGTTCGCGGACGTGCCATGTCGCTGGCCACCATCAGTTTGTGGATGGCATGTCTGTTGATTACCTCTACGTTCTTGACGTTGGCGAAGGCGTTGTCGATTTCAGGAGCGTTCTTGTTGTACGCGGGACTTTCCGTTGCCGCCGCCCTGTTTGTGGCCTGGGGAGTTCCGGAGACGAAGCAGCGGTCGCTCGAGGAGATTGAGGCTTTCTGGCGATGAACAGTTCTACTGGCAACGGGAGTCGGAAAACAGTTTCACGCTCGGATCACTTCGATGCCACGTTCGAGATAGGGCGCGATCTGTTGATCGGTGGCGTCCGAATCGGTGACTAAAATGTCGATCTTCTTCAGCGAGCAGATGCGGTGAGAGGCTTTAGCTGAAAATTTGGTGTGATCCACCACCAAGATTCGTTTTCGGGCCTGATTGACCATGCTGCGATTTACCGCGGCTTCCTCCACGTTGTAACACATAGGTCCTTGGGCGGAGTCCACGGCGTTGGCGCCGATGAAGACTTTATCAAGATAGAATTCGCGGATAGCCCGCGCAGTGGTTGCCCCAACCAACGAAAACCAGTCTCCACGAAGATGTCCTCCGGTCACGAAGACGCTGATATTCTTCTGCTGGCTCAGCTCCATGGCTACATTGACGGTGTTGGTCACCACGGTGATACTCTGACGATGGCGCAGATTTCGCACCACTTCGGTGGTGGTGGTGCCAGCGGTCAGGGCGATGGTGTCGCCGTCTTCCACTAATTCCGCAGCGGCGACCGCGATCCGGCGTTTTTCCACGGACTCGGTCTTAATTTGCGAATCGAAAGTGGAGTCGTGCCGGAAAGCCTCGTAAATCATCGGCTCGACGAGTTGCGCTCCTCCGTGATTGCGCCGGAGCATCCCGCGATCTTCGAGCTCTTGCAGATCGCGGCGCGCGGTGGCGACGGAAACGCCGGTCCGCTCGCAAATTTCCTCTACGGTGATCGATCCCTTGGCCCGCAGCGCCTTCAGAACCTGATCGAGCCGCGAGTCCACGCTGGTTTCTTTACGCTTTTCTTGCATTCCAGTGCACCGTTTCGGCGAGCGACGCGCTGCCAGTGCCAAAGTCTAACTCATGTGTCAACGTTATAGCCAAGTTCCCGGGTTCGCGAACTGCAGCAGGTGCGGGCGTTACAACGCCTCGGCAGCTTTGGGCCGAATACGTTTGCGCTTCCATTCGTGATCGTGGCGTAGCAGGGATTGGTGCTTCTTGACCTGCGTTTCGATTTCGCTAAAGGCTTGTTTACAGCAGCTACGAACCTTCTCGGCAGTGCCGATGGCGTGCAAGGTTCCGGTTGGCAGGGACAAGTTCAAGGAAAAGGAGTGCTCTTCCTTGTGCGGATTTTGTGAACATACTCCGTGGAGCTGCACCAGGTCCGGGTCGTAGGCCTTTAGCAAGCGTTCCAGCTTGTCAGCAGAGCGCCTGGTTTGTGCTTCGACTGCTTCATGCGAACCGGTCAGATGTTTGTAGTTGATTGAGATCTTCATAAGCGTCACCTGTGGGATTTTCTGGAGGGGAGGGCTACGCAGAAAGTGATTGGGTTACAGCACATACAAAAAAAGGATAGCAAGTGGCGCATCGGGCTGCAAACATGAGTTGGATAGAATTTGATCTCACGGGCCCAACGACCGCGGCCGAAATTCATGAAACGCTCGGAACGTCCTAAATCTCAGTTAGCAACGGCAAGCGTGCCAGCCGAGCACCAACTCCTGGTTGGGCCGGCCGGATGGTCGTATTCGGACTGGTCCGGATATGTCTATCCTTCGCCGCGGCCGAAAGGTTTCCACGAAGCCTCGTATCTGGCGCAATTCTTCGACACCATCGAGATTAATACTTCGTTTTACCATCCGATGCGGGCGGAGCACGCGCGGCAATGGGTGGGACGGGTGGCAGCCAACCCGCACTTCCTATTTGCGGCGAAATTGTGGCAAAAATTTACTCACGTGGAGTCCGCGGGCTCTTTACCACAAATCTACGATGAACCTTCCGACGGGTTGAGAAGCGATGCCTTTGCGGCACACACAACGCGTATTCTCAAGCCGACTGGAGTTGACGAGGATGCCGTTCGCGCCGGCTTTAATGTGCTTCACGAAGCGGGAAAACTTGGCGCGGTGCTTCTGCAATTCCCTTTTTCATTTCATCGCAACTCGGAAAACGTCGATTACCTGGCCGCGTTACTGCGGCGATTCTCCGAGTATCCACTGGCTGTGGAGCTGCGCCACGCAACGTGGAACGATGCAGGCCTCTTTGCACTTCTGCGTGAGCACCGCACCGCTTTCTGCAACATCGATCAGCCGGTGATTGGGCGATCGATCGAGCCCAGCGACGAGACCACTTCTTCCATCGGCTATGTACGGCTGCATGGCCGGCGCTACGACACGTGGTTCTCCGACGACCCGTCCATACCGCCGCACGAGCGCTACAACTATCTCTATTCCCCCGAAGAACTGGCGCCCTGGAACCAGCGAATTCGCACCATGATCGAGCGGACGCGCAAGACGTTTGTGATCACCAACAATCACTATCTGGGGAAGGGCGTCGTCAACGCGCTACAAATTATCGCCGCGCTGAAATCCATCAAGCTTCCGGTACCGGAGCCGCTACGGCAACATTACCCCGTTCTGGAATCGATCGCCTCGGAACCTCCAGCGAGCCCCTCGCTTTTCCCGATCTAGCGCAGTGATGTAGTGTCGCGGCGCGTTTGGCAGTTTGTGAAATCAGGTTCGGCGTTCTCTCCGGGATTTCTTCGGATCAGCGATGATGTCCAAAGTTTCCTTTGACAGGAAAGGAATCGAGTCTAAGATGGCGCCACTTATGCACGCATCCGAGCCGAGTGCTAGGAGCCCTCGCGGGTCGGATAGGAAGGTCAAAATGAAGAAATATCTTGCGGAGGTTGTGGGGACTTTTGTGCTTGTATTCGGCGGGGTTGGCAGCGCAGTTCTGGCTGGCACGCACATCGGATTTGTGGGGGTGTCGTTCGCTTTCGGATTGTCGCTGTTGGCCATGGTTTATACGATCGGCCCGATTTCGGGATGCCACATCAATCCCGCGGTAACTTTGGGAGTTCTGTTAGCGCGGAGGATCGGCGCGGCGGAAGCTGCCGCGTACATGGTTGCGCAAGTTCTGGGCGCGGTCATCGCCGCAGCGGTGCTTCTGATCGTGGCGCGAGGCACGGTTGCCGGATACGATCCAGCAATCGCGGGCTTCGGCGCAAACGGCTTCGGGCTGCACTCCCCTGGTGGTTATTCTCTCGGCGCGGCGTTTGTGGTGGAGGTGGTTCTGACGATGTTTTTGGTGGTGACCGTTCTGGGAGCGACGGACGTCAAGGCACCGGTCGGATTTGCCGGATTAGCGATCGGATTGGTGCTGGTGCTAATTCACTTGGTGGGAATTCCGATCACGAACACTTCTGTAAATCCGGCCCGCAGCATCGGACCCGCGCTGTTCGTAGGCGGTTGGGCGCTGCAGGAGTTGTGGGTTTTTATCGTTGCGCCCTTCGTGGGAGCGGCGATCGCGGCAGGAATTTATTCGGCAATGCGCCTACCCGATGTGGTCATCAGCACCCCCAAGGGGGAGCGGGCGCTGGGCAGCCAGCAGGCGGAACGGCGGGCATAAGAGCGAAACACAAAGCCGGCGAGTGAAGCACAGGGACGTTTGCCCATCGGATCCGCTCTGCAAGTCGACCATTCGCGCGGCGCGAATGGGAAGAAAAAGTCGGCTTTCCTTGATGGAAATGACAATGGGTTTCGGGTCAGGATTCCGATTCGAAGATACCGCACCTGACTACGAGGCTTGTTCCTGGGCGTAAGCGAGATATTCCTCGTAGGGACCCTTGAAGTCCTCGATTTTGCCGTGGGCAAAATGCCAGATTCGGGTGGCCACTTCGTCGATGACATCGTGATCGTGAGTGACCAACAGAACGGTTCCATCGTAGCGTTGTAACGCAATATTGAGAGCGTTGATGGATTCAAGATCGAGGTGGTTGGTAGGTTCGTCCAACACCAGAAAATTGGGCTTCTGGAGCATGAGCTTGCAGAAAATCAGGCGAGCCGATTCGCCGCCGGAAAGCGCGCGGGTTGGCTTCATCGCGTCGTCGCCGCTGAACAGCATTTGACCCATGAGACCGCGAAGCTCCTGCTGCGAAGCGCTGGGATCGAACTGCCAAAGCCATTCGATCGCGGTAGTGCCCTTGGTAATGGAGTCGGTGTGATCCTGCGCAAAATATCCCACGGCAACCTCGTGGCCCCATGCGACGGTTCCACCGTTGATCGGAAATGCGCGATCGCAGTCGTCGATGAAGCCAGTGGCATTGCGGATCAGCGACTTCAACATGGTGGTCTTGCCGGTCCCGTTCCGCCCCATCAGCGCGATCTTTTCACCACGAGTAACGCTGGCGGTAAATCGGGGGATTACCTTCACGTCGTCGTAGGACTTCTCGACACTCTTGATTTCCAGCGGGTGGCGGCCGGAATTGCGCTTCATATCGAATTTTATGTACGGGCGCTGAATGTTGGAGCGGGCTAGCTCGGAGGTCTGCAGGCGTTCAACTTCTTTCTTGCGCGAAGTGGCCTGAGCGGAACGAGTACCGGCAGAAAAGCGAGCGATGAATTCATTGAGTTGCGCGATTTTCTTTTCGCGCTGCGCGTTTTCCGATTCGATGCGCGACCGGATTTGCGTTTTGGCCATAACCATCTCATCGTAGCCGCCCATGTACATAATGACGGTTTCGTAGTCGATGTCGGCGGTGTGAGTGCAGACGCTGTTGAGAAAATGGCGATCGTGGGAAATCACGATGAGCACGCCTTCGTAGTCGCTAAGATATTTCTGGAGCCAATGGACGGAGTCCAAATCGAGGTTGTTGGTCGGCTCATCCAGAAGCAAGGCCGTGGGAGTCCCGAAAAGGGCTTGGGCCAGCAAGACTCGGACTTTTTGTCCCCCTTGCAGCTCGCTCATCTTGCGCTCGTGAAATTCGCTCTCAATTCCCAAGCCGTCCAGCAAGGCTCCGGCATCAGACTCTGCGGTATAGCCGCCCTCTTCTCCGACGACGCCTTCGAGTTCTCCCAAACGCATGCCGTCGGCGTCGGTGAGCTCTTGGTGAGGCTTTTCGTAGAGTGCATCACGCTCCTGCAGGGCTTTCCAGAGGGCGGTATTGCCCATAATGACGGTGTCAAGAACCCGGAATTCATCAAAGGCGAATTGATCCTGACGCAAAATTCCCAGTTTTTTGGGGCGAGTGATGGAGCCTTTGGTGGGCTCCAGCTCCCCAGTGAGAATTTTCATCATGGTAGATTTTCCGGCGCCATTCGGCCCGGTAATGGCGTAGCGGCGGCCGGACATGAAGGTGCAGGTGACATCTTCAAACAGGACCCGGGGCCCAAAGCGCATAGAGACGTTGTTGACCGAGAGCATATCTATTCAAGTATATCAGCGGACTGCAGGGGATAAAAACACCCGGTGAAAATTTCTAGTACGCTTAGAACCCGGGTGATGGCGAAAAGGCGGAATTGAGAAGCTATTTGGATAGACCGCTATCCGATAGCGAAGGCATTCTGGCGACGAAGCCGCCTGACGAATTCCCAACGGCCCGGGAACATTCGATCCATCTCCTTCACTTTCAAGTGGTTCGGCTGAGCGGTTGGCAAAGTGCAGCGGGCCCGGCTGTTGGCGGTGAAAATGCTCGCATTACGCCTCGCGGGAGCAGCCGATCTTGCTGGCCTGCGTTTTTCCTGTGCATCCGTTGGTACCCCAAGGACTTGAGTGCCGAGGCTCCATTCGAAATGCACTTTATTTCTTGACAGGGCGAGACGACCAGGGGAAAATACCGGACAATTGTGCGCTGGTCGGCCGAATTGGAACGTCCCCAGTAAGTCTCAGCCCGGGTGCGCACAAGATGACTGCGCGAACTGGCGGCATGGAACATGGCCCGGTTTCGCAACGTCAGCGATTGCAGATGCAAAGATCCAATACTTCCTCGCTCAACGTCATGAAGTTCGCCTCAAGGAGGCCGGAATGATATTCAGAGTAAAGACCAGTCTGTTCGCGTTGCTAGCGATGGCACTTTGCGGGACCGTGGCCCGAGCGCAGACGGCAACGGTATCCCCGACGAGCGCGGCGTTTGGCGTGCCAACCGGCAGTACCGCCAGCGCGCCTCAGACGGTGACGGTGATTGCCTCCGGCGGAACGGTGACGGTGCAAACCGTCAGCATTGCCGGAAGCGGCGATTTTGCGATTCCGACCGGGACGGACGGGTGTAGTGGCCAAACGCTGGCGTCGCCATCGTCCACTTGTACGATCAACGTGGTTTTCACTCCAACGGCCTCGGGCTTGGAGACGGCAACGCTGAACATTCCCACCTCCGCCGGTGCGTTGTCTGTGCCGCTCAGCGGCGCCCTCGGAGCGATCAAACTTTTCGACGAGATCAACGTCAACACATCGAACCCCGATGGCACTCTTGCAAGTCCGTATGCCTTCAAGACCGCCCCGCTCAGCCTGCAATGCCCCGGCACTATCACCGCCAAACTTTCATCGACGCCCGATGGGAGCGGAAATGTTCTTGTCGACAACTACATCACCCTCAGTGTTAACAACACCCTGGTAAGCGTCCCTGCCGGAACTGGCCCGGCGGGTAATGTATGCAAGGGCGGTCCGTCCGATTCATTCGACGAATTGCAGTATCCGGATTGTTTTAGCTCAACTTATGAAGGCGCAGCCTCGGGCTCACTTGGAACCGATCCGGACACCAAGATCGGAACCTGGGGGGTTCCGGCGATTGACGTGAGCGGTGATCTTGTGAGCGGTTCGCAGAACGCTACTTTCAGTCTTCTGGATGCCGGCGGCGAGGTGGCCAGCTCCACGGTATTTTTGGTGACCAGCTGCAGCTCGCCTGGGGTACAGACCGGCGGAACGTTGACTGCCAATCCGCTGGATCCCAACAATCCCGGATCGCTGACGCCGCAGTTCCCGTTTAACACTACCGCAGGAAACCACATTACTTTTGCTGCGGATTTTCTTAATGCAAACCAATACGACGCTAACAGTACGACACCGGTCACACCGACCGTAACCGACACGGGGATCTCTCAAGGTTCGTTCGCGGGATATGTAACCGGGACATCGGCGGGGCCGGCAACGTGCGTGCTCCTGACCGGGGAAGTCGACTCCCACGGCAATTACTTGTGCAAGGCCTTCACAATCACCTGTACCGATTCGATGGGCAATTCGGCCGGCGCTAATTGCCCGCAACAGACCATAGCGAGGACGTTGCTATTTGAAGCTAAGCTTGACAGCCCCGAAGCTATTCCCGCGTTCACCTCAGGGCTTGGACCCGGCCTTCTGATGGGTTCGGACGATTGGACCGGCGTGGCGGGCTCCTGCGTATTTCCCCTGGTCGGCAGTTTATCGGGCCAGCTGTGTCCGCAAAACCCGCTGACGGAATTCAAGGGAAACGCTGATGCGACACCGGGCGCGACACCGCGCAGCGTCAATTCAACGTTCATTCCGGTTTACAATATGCCTTTGCCCCAAACCACGGTGACGATCCCGGCCGCGACAGCTTCAGGTTGGGTCAATAGCCGAACGGTGGTTGTGAATTTCGCCTCGAACCCGGCCAGTTATTCAGGATCATCACCGAATGGATTCGTGCCGGCGAACATTGCCAGCTTTACCTATGGCCAAGGCACTCCGGTTCCCGATCCGACGTTCCCGGTTGCAGGCGATATCACTACGTTGAACGGGACCTGTCCAGCCGCCGTTCCTGGAACCTTTAACAACACCGCGACTTTCACGTATAGCGCGGACGGACAATACAACAACGTGCATTACTTTGCGACCGACTGCGCGAACACCGAAGAGTTGAACTTCACGACGGTAAATCCGGCTCCGAACGCCAATTGGGCGCAATTCAAGACCGTGCTGATCAAGATCGATACCATGGCTCCCACGATCGGAGCGATCACGTTCTATCCTCCGTCGAATGGGAATATCTTCGCCGTAGGCCAGTCGGTGACCGCGAACTTTACCTGCTCGGACAATTTGAACGGTTCCGGCATCGATCCGACCACCTGTTTGGGGGCGGTGGGAACAACCACAGGAATCGCCAGTGGTCACAACATTCCGACATCGGTAGCGGGGACGTACACGTTTACGGTGACGGCAAAAGACAACGCCGGAAACCCGGCAACGCCGCAAACGGTCACTTACCAAGTGGTGGGTTCTTCGGACTTGGCGGTTCTGAACCTGGCCAGTCCGCTGGTCAAGACCGGAACCAACCTTACCTACGGGATCGCGGTGCTGAACCTGGGCCCGACGATCGCGGACAACGTGGTGGTGACCGACACCATTCCGACCGGCACAACGCTGGTGAGCGCTGGATATGCGGCGGTTACGTGCACCTTCGCGGGTTGCTCCGATGCGCCGGGCTTACAAGCTTGCAGCCACTCGGGCAGTACAGTGACGTGCAACATCCCGACGGTGGGCTTACTCAAGAACTTCACCGGAGATTTGGTCAAGATTGTGGTGGCGGTAACTGCACCTGCGAATACCACACTGAAAGACACCGCGACCGTAACCGAAGCGAACCAAGACCCGCATACCGGCAATAATTCGGGGACGGCTACTACCAAAGTTACCAAATAACCGGGACCAGCGAAGACCTGGTCATAGCGCCCCGACGCAGCAGCAGCGCCCGGGTAACAAAAACAAGGCTCCCTCAAGCTCCAGTGTCCGGCAAGTTCGAAAGAACTTAGCGCGACACTGGGGCTTTTATTTGTCGGGACCATTCCGGCGTTCTCCCGCCGGCGCAATCCGGGACGCCTTTAGGCGGCGGAGAACCAGCGGTTAGACTCGGCGTAGATGTTTTTTAGATCGGAGCGATCAAGAAGGTGTTCGGCGCCAGGCTCCTTTTTCATGTCATCGAGGAGACGCAAGGCTTGCGCATATTCGTTGACGGCGTCGCGAGGACTTCCCCCGAGACGAATGGCGGTGCCCAGGAGGTAGTGGATTCTGGCGGTCTCCACGCGTGATCCCAGCTTTTCGCTGCGGGTCAAAACGCGTTCGAGTTGTTTGCGGGCGCCCGCGTAGTCCTTCGAGGCGATCATGGCCTCGGCCAGGTCCGCGGTGGAGCGAAGGGACAAATACTTCAAATTCGATTTGTCAGCTTGCTCGATACCCGGGCGCAATTCTGAAATCGCGGAGGACGCATGCCCGTCGGCAATGGTGACTCTAGCGAGATTCATCTTGGCCAGAAGGATTTTGTCTCGATCTTTAGCCTGAGTGGCGGACCGCAAGGCCTGTTCGTATGCAGAGCGGGCGCCCTTGGGATCGCCTGCATAATATTTTGCGTCACCCTGTGCGAGTGCGATAGAGATGTCCAGGGTGGGATCCTTCAAATCCCGAGCCATCTCCTGGGCTTCTTGCGAGGGCTTCACCGACTCATCACCGCGGCCTGCGAGCACCAGGGTATCGGCCAAATTATTGAGCGCGTCAGCCAATTCGCTGCTGTGATTGTCAACCGAGCGGTAGTCTTTGACGGCGTCCTGCATAGCGGTCACGGCGGCGCCGAGGCGACCCTGGTATTGAAGAATCAAACCAATTTGAACCGACTGTACCGCGGCGCCTCTGACGTTGTTGGTCTTGCGAGAATTTTCTAAGGCGCTTAAGACCGAAGCGTAAGCCTTATCATACTCGCCGGTAGCGGTGTAAACATCGCCCAAGGAGCTCAAAGTGAGGGCCACGTACTCGGGGTCGTTCAGTTTCTGGCGGAGAATCAAAGACTGCTGCAAATAGGTCTGGGCATTGTCGGTGTCGCCTTTGGCGAGGTATACGCCGCCGATGTTGCTAAGGCAAAGGGCCTGGTAATTCTCATTGTTCATGTCGCGTTGTAGTTGCAACGATTCCTTGTAATCCTGCAGGGCTTTATCGTAGTCGCCCCAGCTTTGATACAGGACACCTCGCCCGATGAGAGCTTCGCCGTACTCCTTCTTGATGCCGTTGTCGTGCAAAATTTGAATGGCCTGGGTGTAACTAGCAAGTGCTTCCTTGGGCTTGCCCAGGGTGCTTTGTACCTGGGCCACCTCGGAAAGGTCACTGGCAAGAACGCGCTTCAGGCCTAATTTGCGGGCGATCTCCATGGACTGTTGGTAATTGGCCATGGCCTCCTGAGGTTTATTGAGCATGCGATAAGAGATGCCGATGGCGAGCAGAAGCAATGATTTCTGTTCCTGGTTGTCGACTTGAACCGAAAGACTGAGACCCTGGTTCAAGTGCTCCAATGCGGCTTGAGGATTGTCGCGATAGATTTCGGCGGTCCCGAGCCGCCAAAGCGCTTTGATGTTCTTGGGATCGCTAGCGAGGATTTTTGAGAATTGAGCCTGGGCCTTTTCGAATTCGCCAGAGTCCAAGTACAGCGAACCGAGGGCGTATTCCACGTCAACATCGTCAGGAAAGGTTTTGGCCAGATTCTCATACGCTTCGATGGCTTTCTTACTGTCTTTGGTGATTCGGGCGTGATTCGCCTGGATTAAATATCGCTCGGCCTGAGGAAGTTGCTGGCTAAGGTCGACAGCCTTACGGGAAGCCTGTTCAGCGTCGGCGTCGTACCCCAGCGCCGAATCTGTTTCCGCAAGACGAGAGTAGGCCAGAGCGAACTGTGGATCTTCCTTGATGGCGTCCTGCAAGGCTTTGACGGCTTCCAGGTTTTTGCCATCACGGATCAATTGGAGACTCTGATTGTAATCGCGAAGAGCGCCGACCGACTGTGAACTGGGCTGGAAGGAACTGGTCTTGAGCTCCCTGAGGACATCGGGAGAGACGGACAGATTGGTGCGAATTAGCTCAGCGAGCTGATCCATGGTCTTGGGAAATTCCTTTTCGCTGGGAGAGTCGATGCGCAGTGGAACGCGGCGATCGCGCTTGAGGTCTTGCAGCGTGGCGTCGATGCGAATTTGATCGCCAAATTTCGCGTAGCGACCCCAGACCAGAATGTCCGCATTCGAAAATTCAGCGAGACGCCTGAGGGTGTCAGGATCGAAATCGGCGTTGGGAGGAACGCGAAGATCTTTCAGAATTTGAAAGAGGCGATCAGAAGAAACGGTGCGTAGGCGCGCCGATTGTCCGACATCGGTGCTCAGAATATTGGCAAGAGTAGTGCCAATCCAGTCGATCGAAGCGTCGGAGGAGGCGTTATGAAAGGGGAGAATCGCGAGGGCGATGGGTTGAAGAGCGGCACCCGACTTGACCGAAGAGCTGGGCAAAAACTTATCCCGCAGCACGTAAGCGCCGGCACCAAGGACAACTACAACCGCACCGATGGCAAGGCCCTTTTGATATGGCGGCGCATAACGAATGCGCCGAGTGGCGGGAACGATGGTGCCGCGGGGAGCGCCGCCACCCTTCCACAGCTCGAGATCGTCCACGATGGCGCGAGCAGACTGATAGCGTTGTTCGGGCTCCATCTCCAGGCATTTTGAGACGATGTCGCTGATTACCCCTGGTACGCCGACGTTGAGTTGCGAGAGCGGAGTGGCACGCTCCTTGGTGCGCTTGAACATCGTGGCCATGGCGGTTTCGGCCTTGAAGGGCGAAGTGCCAGTGAGCATTTCGTAGAAGATGATCCCAAGAGCGAAGAGATCAGAGCGCGCATCCACCTTCTCGCCCTTGGCTTGCTCTGGCGACATGTACTCAGGCGTTCCCATGAGCGCGCCGGTCTGGGTCATGCCCGGAGTTTCAAGCGAACGGGCAATACCAAAATCCATGACATAGACCCGCCCGTCTTTGTCGACCATGGTGTTCTGCGGTTTAAGGTCGCGATGAACGACGCCGGCGGTATGCGCGGCGTCCAGGGCAGAGGCGATCTGAATTACGATCGGGACGGCTTCTTCCGCCGTCATTTTGCCTTTCTCCTGAAGCAGCCCGCGAAGATCGCGTCCCTCGACGTACTCCATGGTGATGAACTTGATGCCATGGGCCTGCCCGAGGTCGAAAATCCGGATGACGTTGCGGTGAGTGACCTCGCGCGCGAGGATGAGTTCCTGTTTGAAGCGGCGAAGGATTTCGGGATGGCTGGCGAGGTCCGGGCGTATCAGCTTGAGAGCGACGAGGCGCTCCAGTTCCGTGTCGCGCGCTTTGTAGACCGCACCCATGCCGCCCTGACCCAGGAGCTGCAGAATTTCGAACCGGTCGGCTAGGACCGTGCCGGGTTCCAGCTGACCTTTGGAAGCCGCTTCGCTGGACGGCCGGGGAGTGACGGCGACGGACCAAGCTTCGGTTCTGCCGATGGCAGAGCCACCCATTGCCGTGGGAGAAATCGTGGCGTCCGCGAAAGGCAAGGGGGTGCTGCATTTTCCACAGCGGTCGGCGCTGGGCGGATTATCCGCCTGACAAAGAGGGCATTGCATGGGCTGGTGGTCAGATACACCAGGATATTCAACATTATGGTTTGTCAGCGGATAAATGCAAGTGAGAGTTCAAGATAGGGGGCGAAGTGATCAGCGATTGGCTAGGCATTTTCTCTCGGTTCACAAAGCCGATACATATCGGCGATGACAATAAAGGGCAAAAATGCATTCGCGACGTGGGAAGGGGCGGTTCGCTCGGGGGAGCGGAACACCGGCGGGTCCGCGCGAGGTCGGGCGTTGCGACTCCACGATGTCGGAAGCGGAATTCGAGCGGAGTGCGGAAAAAGGGGTTTGAGGCTAGAGGCGGGGCGCTGCGAAGGAGTAGCTGGTGTTGTTCCGTATCATTTTGAAACAGGGAGGCTGGCTGATAGGCGAGTGCCTGGTGCGCCCTACGACGAGGTGGGCGCCAGACGATACCTTATTCTTCGGGTGCGAAGGCTGGCGCGCGCACCCAACGAAAACATCTTGGTGATGAGATGTTCGGCCACTTTGAAAGCAGGGGAAGAAGAAAGGACCAGAACGGGATGCTCCAGGAGAGAAACGGTTCGGTATATTCTGGAATTTAACCAGGTATCCTGGCGGATGACGTGGTCATAGAACTGGACGTACTCGGGACGGCAAATATAAAGCTTGTCGGGAGTGGAAAGAAAGGCAATGAAGCGACCTTGGACGGATCGGAGCCAGTCAAACGTAGCCATGGCAACTTCCGGCCAGATCGGCGTGAAGGCGTCATCGACACATATGACTCCACCGGCGACCAGGACGTTTTCGGCCAGGAAAAGATCATTGGCTACGTGCCGGTACATGTGGCCGCCATCGACGCTAAAAAGCCGAACGGGTCCTACGCGTTTGGTGATTTCATCGGGGCCTACTTCGAGGGAGCTGCCTTTCAGTATTTCTTCGGGTGAGAAATTGACTCCATATTTCAAGGAATTGACGGTGAAACCAACAGAGCGGCTGATGCCCTGTGGATGTTTATGCAAGTCGTCGTCTTCGAACAGGTCGATGGCCAGGCTCTTCTCACCTTCGGAACGCCCGGCTGCCAGCAGGAAAAAGGAACGACCATAATGCACACCTATTTCCGCGAGGGACCCGTGAATCTCATGCTGAACTTGGGCAGCGATGATTTCGCGCATGATAAAGGCGTCCAGGCGGTGCAGAAAACCTTCGGTTCGATAGTAATTCCAGCGGAGATATTCGCCCATTCTTTGTCGCGCTTGCAGGGACTGCTGCATGGATATGCCTCCTCGGCATCCAGTCCGGTGGCAGAGAGTGAACTGCGGCAAGTAACCACGTGCGACTAATTCACCTTGAGAGCACTTCGGCTTTGCGACTTGCGCCAGGGGAAACTTGTTGCGGTTGCAGTTCGTGGGTAGGGCCTGCTGCGCCGGGCCGGTAATCCTTTAATGATCCGTGCGATTGCAATATGGGCGCGGAGGTTTCGAAAACCGGATCGTGCGTTGTGGGAATGGCGGCGGGAACCATGGTTTGTGCGAACTGGATCGCCAAGCGGTAACACTGAATCAGTCTGCGGCAGTTTTCTTCTGCCGAATACTTCTGAAGATACGCTTCCCGGGCGGCGGCGCGCATGATTTGCAACTCACCGGGATGATCAAAAGCCCACTGTAGTTTGAGCCCCAGGTCGGCGGCGTTCCCGGGTTCGAACAACAAGCCGTTGCTCAAATCATCGACAACTTCGGCGATTGCTCCAATTCTGGAGGCGATCACTGGGGTTCCCTTCGCAAAGCTCTCGATGGCGACCCGTCCAAATGTTTCATACCACTCGGAGGGAAAAACCAGGAGCTTGGCGGCTCCCATGAGATCGCTAACTTCGGAAGAAGGCCTCACTCCTAGCCACTCGATGTTAGGAAGGTGCTGCGTGGAAGCTCGCAATGTTTCGGACAATGGGCCCTCGCCCACGATTTTCAAAACGCAGCTGGGTTTGAGGCGTTTCCATGCGCAAAGCAGCGTCTCGATACCCTTCTCCCGGGTGAGCCGCCCTGCGAATAATACGAAATCACCTTTGCCGGTGCCCGGGCCCGGATCCGGATCGACAAAATTGCCCTTCGTGACAATTCGTTCCGGCGCAAAACCTTCTTCCAGAAATTTGTTGCGGGCAAAATCGGTGAGGGAGATATAGAGATCGACATTCTTTTGCCACGTTCCCCAAAGTTTGTGGACCGCAGTCATGGTGGCGACCGTCAAACTGGCAGCCGCACTTCCGCGATAGCATTTGTTGATGACTCCGGGATATTTGAAGGTTTTGCCGACGCAGTCTTCACAGACATGGCCGTCCCGAAAGAGCAGAACATTTGGGCACAGCAGCCGATAGTTCCGTAGCGTTTGCACCACGGCTACTCGGTGCTTTCGAGCCGCGGAATACACCGATGGCGACAGCAGAGGGAAAAAGTTTTGTACGTGGAGTACGTCGTAGCGGCGTTCGCAAAGTTTGCGATCGACAAGTTCGAAGGAGGGTGGCGACCAGATGGAGTGCAAGGCCACCTTCAGCTTGCCGATCTCGTTGACCTGATCGTTGTGGAGAAGAATGGTTTCGACAAAGTGGCCGGCGTCGCGAAGCATCCTCCACTCCAGTCCAAAGCTTTCGTCTTCGCCACCACGAATCTGGTAAGCGTTGTGAAGCATGAGGATGTTCATGGGGTTCTCGAAGCAACCAGGGCAGCTGACGCGGACGGTTGCGAAAGTTGGGTGGTGGGAAGTATCGTGGCGCCGAGCGACCCGGACGATCCAGTTGTAGTTGGATCGAAACTGGGAGCGAGTTTTGGCAGCGGTAAAGGGCCACCTGGTCGTCGACCATGGAGCAAAGTCCTGGCCGGCAATTCGATCAGCTTGTAAGTGCACACCGAAGCGGTGATGGCTACGGCCAAAAAGGTAATTCCGAACAGCCAGGCCGGAAGCGTTACGTGCAGAAGGTCAAAAAAAGCTTTTAACCAGCTTAAGACCGGGCTGTGAATGATGTACAGGCTATAACTGGCTTCGCCTAACAGCAGAAGAGCTGGAAAACCGAGGCCGCAGTCCTCGGCCGCCAAGCCGACGATGATAAGAGCAAAGAGTGGAGCGAGCAGCCCGTTATGGACAAGTGGGTACGGGAGATGCTTTCCCAAAATCAAAACCATAAGAAGGGTCATGACCGAAGCCGATACAGCGATTTTCGGCTTAGGCAGGCGAAAGCCGTCAAGATAAGCCGTGGCTAACATCACGCCGAGCACGAATTCCGGAAAACGAAGCAAAGGATTAAAGCGCACCACGGTAAGCCACGCCGCATGACTTTCCGGTGAGACCCAGCCTTCGGGACTGATCCAAAGATAGAGAACCGGTGCGGCAAGCGAGAAAAGCCAGACTGACGTGAGCGCCTTCCAGCGGTGCTTCGTGAAAACGGAAGCGCCGAATGCGAGCGTCCATGGGAACAGCAGGTAAAAGAAGGCTTCGCAAGACAAGCTCCAACCCGGAGCGTTCCATGCGACAGCGGTCTTCGGATTCCAAGCCTGGATGAGGGTGAGGGACATAATCGCCGAGGAGAACCCGGGAACACCGCGGTGGGTAACCGAATGCACGAACGCGGGAGTGCCGAGCGCGAGGCCAACCATGTACATGGGCCAAATCCGAGCAAAACGCGCTCGCCAAAACTCGGTGCGAGTGAACTGCCGCGGCAAATAGTTGTAAGTCAAGATGAAGCCGGACAACAGGAAGAACAAACTGACACCAACATAACCGCGGTCGATGACGGGCTTGAGAAATGAGGGAAGCGGAAGAATCTGCCGCAAGTGAAATAACACTACCCAAACAGCGGCGCAGAAGCGGATCGAAGTTAAAGCTGGCAACGCAGCTGTTCGCATAACTAGGTGGCTTTGGGGATCAAATGGAATTGTTGGAGCGAAACAAACCCATGCAACTAACCGATTCGGCAGGTTGTGGATATACGATCGGCGCGATCAACAACGACTTCCTTCACTCCGGACACTACCCGGTCGTAAAAGCGCACGGTCTCCGATCGAATGAAGCTCCAGTCGTATTTTTCGGGCATGGGGCAGATTGCAGGTCTGGTTTGGCAGGCCCAATCCAAACTGGGCTTCAGAACAGCAGGGCTGAGCTCTTCTGAATAGGTTTGAACCCACTGTTCACCAAAATCACTCTGCAATTCCCCCATGGAACCCAGGTCTGGAACCAGAAGCGGACGGCTGCAAGAAAGCGCCAAGAGCGCAGAGCCTGAGTTGAGTACCTGGCGATAGGGCAAGACCACCAGATTGGAGGCGCCTAGGTAGGTAGCCACCTGGTTGGGATTAACAAACGCAAACCTGACCCGTACGCGGAAGTCCCGAGAAGCTTCGGCCAGGATGCTGGACGCCAGGCGGGGCGCGTTCGGACGTCCGACAATGTAGAGAAGCGCGTCGGGGGCGTCCAAGGCGCGGAAAGCGCGGACTAACGACTCCACGTTCTTGTATGCGCGGATGGCCCCAAAGAACAACAATACTTTGGCGTCAGGAGCAATATTCAGAGTTTGCCGAGCGTCAACGGTGGTCACCGGGTACTCGTCCCGGTAATGACCATGGGGAATAATGGTTGTGGGAATTGTGCCGAGGCGAGGAAAAGCCTTTATGGCCATGCCCAGCGCAGTTGCACTCAAACTGATGGCGCCGTCGAGGCGAGGAATGAAGCCTCGCCAGAACCAACGTTCGAGCGACGGATGACGCGCTTCATGAGACTTGAAGTTGTGCATGGTCCAAACAACTTTGGTGCCTCGCGAGCGCAGGCAATCCACTGCGGTGAAAAGTCCCTGAACTTTGCAGGCTGCTTTGATGGGATTGCGGATGTTCAGCAGCGATTCCGGCCAGTGAAGATGGCATATTCGAGACCGTCTGAGCAGGCCTCGGAGGCCGAATTCCTCGACACCCACCCCGGATTCCATCTCGGCATACAGAAGCGAGGTGTACGGGTTCGATGACGATTTGACCGGCCACGCTAGAATACGCATACCAGGGTTATTGGTATTCAGGAATGACACTGGTTTTCGGTCACGGCGGCAACGTAGTTGGTTACACCACGGAAATATTCGAGATCCTCGTAATATTCCTCGATTAGAAGGGTTTTTCCGCCCGGCAACACGCGATGGATGGAGAAATTATGATGGTTGAGAAAGTCCCAGAAATCCCGGAAGAAGGTTCGAGAATTTATGTTGCCAGAACCGAATTCGAACGAGATGGCTTTGATTTTGCGCGCTTGGAAGCTAGCTGCAGCGCCTTTCAGGGCTAGGAGTTCCGCACCTTCGATGTCCATCTTCATGAAGTCCACTACCTCAATGGCGTGCTCTTCGATAATGTCGTCCAGCGTTCGAATAGAGATGACCGACTTGCACTGGGGGACAGTCGAGAAGTAGGTTTCCTGGCGCTCAAACAAAGATGCTGCCGCCCAACCCGCTTGGCGATCAGCGGTGTAAAAACTCATTTGCCCGGGTTGATCGGATACCGCGGTGGGAATGGTTACTTTATTGGCGACCTCGATCTTGGCGAGCGCTTGCCAGCATTCCTTCTGCGGTTCGACCAGTAACAACTTGCGACACTTTGGAAAAAGCTTCAGCATCTCCATCGACCATTTCCCACGGTTGGCGCCAACATCGAGAAGAACCGGCGTTTTTGTCTGGACCAGACTCGCGGCAACGGAAATTTCGGAGGAAATGTCCCAGCCGGCACCACTTCCTTTTCCCTGAATCAGACAAGAACCGAGTTCGTTGTAGCGAATGAATTGGCCGCCTACGCGGTTCATGAATGCAGCCGACACCAGGGGAAGGATGGATTTGGCGATGGCCCCCAGATTTTTTCTGTTATGCAAATGTTCCATTGGTAGCACTCCGAAGGTTCAGGCGGCGGTCGCGAAGTTATTGTTGAGCGACAGCGATCTCCAGCGACGCACGCGGAGCAATTCCCTTCTTTAGTGTTGCTAGGGGAAGTTCGACAAACTGGTGCATGGCCCAGGCGTACCCCAAGACCAACGGCGCGGAAACCAGGCAAGCAGAAAGCATACCCATTCCTAATTTTTGTTCGACGGCGGTGATTACACATAAATGGATGAGGTACATCGAATACGACATCCGACCCAACCACCGAAGAGCTGGATGTTCCAGGCGTCGGACCGCCCAGCTATGGGGCGCCGCTAGAACGAAGGTAAAGATCCCTGCCAACGCTAGGCCCTGGACTGAGTAGCGGAAGGTATCGCGGAAAAACGATCCCCTCAGCAGTAGGCTCACTAGCAGCATCGCGAGGCCGGTGACCGCCAAGAGCTTTAGGTGCCGGCTTATCCATGCGGGCACGCGGTCCAAGAATGGATTCATGCACACCGCCAGCAAGCAGCCGAAAAGAATCGAGTCGAACCGGGTATCGGTGTGGAGGTAGTTGAAAACAGAGTGGAAATAAGTCAAGCAGACGCAACGCCAGACTAGAGCTGTGGCGCAAAGTCCGGCCAAAACAAGCGATCGACTTCTCGAAGACCAATGCTTGCGCAAGAAAAGCAGGAATAACCATGGGAATAGAAGGTAAAAATGCTCTTCCACCGATAAGGACCAAAGAATCGTCAAGCCACCATGCATTCTGTGCGGGGTGAACAAATCCGTATAGTTTGTGAGGTACAGACCAGCGAGAACTGTGGGTTGCCATTCCACACGGCCGACGAAGATACCGGCGGCCGTGAGCATTGCCCACACCGCCAAGGTCACATACATGGGAGGGAAGATTCGCAGCGTCCTGCGAAAGTAAAACTGCGAGATAGAAATCGTGCCGGTACGTTGCTTTTCGATACGCAAGAGCGTGGTAATTAGGTAGCCACTCAAGAAAAAAAAGATCGTTACGCCCAGGCCTCCTGGAACGAAAAAGCCCAGGCCGGTGTGCGCGAAATAAACCAGCATAAAAGCAATCGCGCGGATGCCATCCAAGCCGGGAATGTAGGTTCTTGTTTTTTCAGAGAACGGTTCAGACATCAGATGGTCGTTGAAGTAAGTAAGTCTAAGCGATTGAAACAGCTCGACATGCGCAGCTGCCTGAGCGCTGATTACGATCGCATCGGCTCGTAGTCAAGAAAATCGCGGGCTTCCGAGCTGGCAAATTGGGGCTCGTCTTCGTGCTGCTCTTGGGCGCATAGGCTGGTCCGGGTAAGCCAAAAGGCATTCGCGACATAGAGCATCCACAGAAAAGAGTTAGCGGCCAGCAGCGAGGACTCAGTGAGATTGGAGAGGATGGTAAAGATCAAATAGAGCAGTGGCCAGAAGTCTTCGATTTCTGTTCCGGTCCGGGCGGTAGCGAACCCCAGCGCGAGGTTCTTCCATATACCGACGATGAGCAGCGCCGCTCCGATAAACCCAAGGCCGAGAGCGGTTTCAAGAAAGCCGTTGTGGGCGTGGGGCGCTTCCCATCCGATCAGGTCGCGGATGCGATCGCCCTCGGCGCTGGTCCAAAACGAGGAGTAGCCGTAACCGAGGACAGGACGTTCGAGAATTTGCTCCTTTACGTAATGCCAGAGAGGCAGACGCCCGGTGAGACTCGAGGTTCGGCCGAGAGCATCGAAAACCGCGTCGGAATGTTCCTGGACCCAAATGGTGACGGGCACCGCAACAATCAACCAGACCATCAGAATCGGGATGAGCGAGCGCGGGGAGAGATTCAGAACTTTGCGGAAGGGCAACAGGCACAGAATCGCCAAACAGACGACGACGGCGGTCGCGGACCGAGACAAAAGCAAAAGAGAGAAACACAGCCCCATCATCGCCACGCAGCTCCCGCGATGGCGGCGGTTCCCGATGGCCAGGACCGCAAAGCAGAGCACTCCCAGAGCCATCATTCGTCCCAGAACATTTTTGACTTCGAACACCCCTTGCCATTCGCCGGCCGCCGCGATTCCGAGGCTAGGTATAGCGATGCAAACCAGTAAGCTGGCGATTGCGGTTACTCCGATGCACCCGGCGGCAAACCTCAACTGTTGCTTGATTTCCATGCGCAAGCCCATGTAAGCGCCGACCAGCGTGGTTCCCAGCAATGCTAAACCACGACGAAGAGTCATGCCCGGATCCAGGGACCAAGCTGTGGACATCAGAGCGAACAGACACAAGGCGATGATCCAGATTTCCCGACGAATCAGCAGCAATGCGCCTTTGTATCTGAGGACCAAGAGCCGCAAGAAGAATAAGTACAAAACGGAAAATGCAAATTGAATGATCAAGTTACCGCTGGTGGACGCATAGGATGATAAAGATGTGGACTCCTGGCCTAGATAAATCCCTACACCGCCGCCCGTTGCCATTAGCAACAGGACGAACAATGCGATTCGCTGAAAGGTGGTGTCCATTTAGGATCTTCCGATCAACTCACTGGAGCGGTGAGAGGCTCGCCGTAAACGGTTTGAACGTTGGCCTCCCAGGTGAGTGCACCGGAGCGGCGGAGCGCGCCGGCGGATAACTCACTGCGTTTTTCCGGATTGTTTAGTAGGTCTGAGAGCGTGCTGGCCATCAGGGCGACAACACCGTTTTCATCCAGCCTTCGTGTGGGAATGACTACGCCGCAAGTGTGATCGACAAACATTCCCGGTCCGCCCAAGTCCAGGCAAACGACGGGCAAACCAACGGTGAGGGCCTCCAATACCGCCATACCGCCGGAATCGTGGAGGCTGGGAAAGAGAAATAAATCAAACTCGCTATACTTGTGAAGCAGCTCTTTTCTTGGCATCCACGAAATCCACTCAACGCAGTCGTCGAGTTTTAGGTGGCTTGCCAAACGCCTCAAGCGCTTTTCTTCGTATCCGGTACCGACGATGGTGAAATGCACCGATTTCGTTTCGCCAAGCTTGGCAAGGGCCTGAAGAGCCAGATGGAGGCCCTTCCAGGCCACCAAGCGGCCCACATACAATATTTGTAGCTTGTGATTGACGCTCCGCGGTGAGCTCGACCGTTTTCGCGAGGTAGAAAGCAAGAAATTCTCGGGAGCAATACCGATGCTCTGCTGGACTCTGACTTTGTGGCGATAGGCTAGCGGCATTCTGTCCAGAGTCTCGGCCGTGCAAGTGAGAATCTCGCTGGCGTGCGCGTAGGTCGATCGAATGAGTAAATTGACGGGGAGCAGAGAGTTCGAAAGCCTGCGCACGGAATCCCACAGCCATCCGCGCCATCCCAAGCCTTTTCGGAGTCCTTTCGGTGTGTCTTCCCCTCCACCAACGGGGCCGAAGGTAAAAGGCGCTCCGACATTGCCCATGAAACTGGGGGCACGAAAGCTACCCCAGGTGATGTGATGCACGCGATCAAACTTCTCCTGCGCGTGCAATCGGGCCGCACAGCGAGACGCGGTGTATTGCCACAGGACATAGTAGGCGTAGTTCCCCAAGGGAAGCTTGTAGAGCGGTTGCACCGGCGCGGGTAGGTCATGAAACACAAATCTCATATTGTCGAGGGATTCTTTGTTGCGAGTGGCTTGAATAATTTGACGGTTGACGGAACGAGTGATTACGACGACATCATGCCCGCGGGCGGCGATACACTTCGCCCAATTCCATCCGATGGCCGGCTCCGATCCGGTTTCCGGACTACATGAATATGCGGACAACAAGACTTTCAATGCGCCGAAACCTCGGTATCACGATGGCGAACGGCACCATACTCCTTACCGTCGGAGCCGAATGTGGCGGCGAGCAGGCCTGCACCGCGGCTGATGCGTTGCACCCGACTAACCAGGCAGGTGCTTCCGAAGAGTGTCGATACTGGCAAAAGGGCGGTATGAGCGGCGATGCGCGCTATCCCTTTTAGGGCCTCGATGGCGCGATTGGATACGCTGGCTCCATGAAGATCGAATTCGACCTGAGCGGAGATCGCTCCGCCACGGAACGCGCGTCGCATGGTCCACAGCAGGTTGAGGCGGTCGTCGGTGATCCACTCCACCACCTCGGCGTGATCGGCCCAACGCATCTCAAATCCCGACGACAAGGCACGCCGGAAGAAGTGGGTGTCTTCTCCACCGGTTAAGGCGAACTTAGTTTCAAAATCTCCAATGGTGTCCCAGACCTGGCGATGAATCAGCACATTGCCGGTATTTCCACGGTGTAATTTCGTGCCGCTTACGTGACGCGATCGCTGGAACACCCAACTTCCCAGCAGCCAATCGAAATGGTTCTCAGGCGAATAGGAGAGAACCGGGCCGCACACAATGTGCGCGCAGAAATGATCCCGTATGACCAGGAGTTCGGCGAGCCAATCACGACATGGAACTTCGTCGTCATCGACGAAGGCCACCCATTCCGCAGAGCGATTCGCGATTTTCAGCGCGCGATTGCGTGCGAAGGAAACTCCGACCCTCGTTTCGAGTTCGTAATGGAGGGGAAATCGATACCCGGACTGAAGAGGGGCAACCACCGGCAGAGCAGAGCCTTGCGGATCGTTGTCAATCACGCAAACCTCCACTGCCCATCGGCGTTGGTCAATCCCGGATTGCCCGGACAATGCCTTCAGCAGCCGCAGTAATCCCTCAGGCCGGCGGAAAGTAGGAATGCAGATGAGAATCTTAGTGAGCATGAAAGGGTAACAGCGCAAAGGGGGAGCCTGCGAAACTGAAATACTGGCGCGAGAGATTGAACAACGATAAGAATTACTGGATCAAAACCGGTTGCGCTCCGATAACGGCGGAATCGGTCTGACTTTGACTCGACGCACCGTCGAGGGTGGTGATTCGTGACACCTGCCAGCCAGAAGGAACCGAGAAAGACTTGTTGCCGGCGGTGTTCCAGACAATGTGAGTGGGGGTACCGTTTCTATCGAAATCACATATCCAGGTCCCATCAGCTGAACTGGCACAGCGGTTCAATACCGCGCCGAGCATCCATTGTTGAATTTGGCCAAATGCCTTTCCGGCGGCGGTAAAAGTGGTGTTGTCTTTCTGGATCAGCTCAATGGGAGCAAAGTGATGATTTTCCCACGCAAACCAGTAGAAGCGGCTTACGCCCGCAGCCCAGTTGAGGAGGTAGGCGCGCGCAACGTAGGCCGCAGGCAATTCACTTGAGGGCAAAGGATTAGGACCGAGCCAACCAGCCTCGGTGTTCCACAGAGGCTTGTCGTCGACGTGGTACTCCTTCATTGCTCGTTCAACCTTTTGGATAAGCGGGATCAGAGACTCCGGCGGATTCATTCCCACGTAAAAGTGATAGCTGATGGCGTCGACGTATTGTCCGCCTCCTTTGCGAAGGAATTCGTTTAGCCAGGGCAGACCCTTTTCTTCTTCCGGCGCGGGAGCGATGACGATGTTAGCTGCATCGATCTCTTTCAGAATCGTGGATGCGTCCCGAGTCATGGCGATCATGGTGTCGACGTCACCAGCCCAACTTTGCGGGCGGTTGGGCTCATTCCAGATTTCGTATTGCTGGATGCGCCCTTTGTAGCGGGTGCCTACGGTACGAACAAAATTTCTCCAGTCGTCCATATCGCGAGGTACGCCGGAAATACCGGGTTGCGAGTCGGTCTTGGCGTCAGGGGTACTGGAAGCCCACTGCGGCGTATAGGTGAGGGCCATAAGAATCTGAACGTGGTGCTGTTGGCCCCAATCCACGTAACGGTCCAGCAGCGTGAAATACCAGTTCCCTTTTTGCGGCTCGAGGTCGGGCCAATTTACGTGGGACATTCTCCAACCACCGAATGGGACGGCCGGCCACGGGACCTTGGTGAGCGGGTGAAACAGGATATTCAGCGAGAAGAGAGATTCCGGAACTGGCGTGGAATTTCCAGGCAAAGTCACACTGCCATGGCTTGAGGCGCGGAGCGACCCAAGTAACGCGACGGCCAGCACCAAGGCGCCGAGACTCAATAGCTTCGCAAAGGAGAAAGCCGCGTTTTGCGGTGTTGATTTCATGCATACCTTCCGGGATCAAAGCGTCTGAACCCGAAATCGTTTCCGGCTAGAAAGCTAAGGATACGTCACCGCGGCGACCGTGGCGTTTTTGTTTTCGCGACTGCACAGCATGGTGGCAGCCAAGATCACTAAAATCAGCAAAAGAAAATCGGAAGCCAGGCTTGAGTACACTGCGCCTCGCCAAGAATATGCAGGAATCAGCCACAAATTGATGATCACGTTGAAACCGGCTACGACCGCTTGAATGGTCATGCGCAGACCCTGGTATCCTGCACCGGAGAGCGCGTCGGCAAAGCACAATTGGACGGTGCGGAGGGCCGGCAGCATAGCCAGCCAGCGAATCGCGTCGACGGCACGTTCGTATTCCGGTCCGAGAATTTTCGGGACGACGGGCGCGCCAAGGACTAAGGTGATAAAGATCAGCGCACTGTAGGCCGCCGCTTTTGGGAGCAACCGCCTCATGTACGCGACCGACGAGTTCACTCCGGCGCCCCCCGCACGAAAACATCCGGGAGAGGCGGCGAACAACAGCGAGCGAATGGGCACGAAGGCCACATCAATCAGACGATAAGCCGCGGCGTAAATGCCCGTCGACCCGAGATCGGAGAAACGCGAAAGCATGGCTTTGTCGATATCGTTGTAAACGGTTTGCGCGCTGGATCCGGCCGAAAAGTGGAAACCCTCGGCAAGCTCAGGCAGGATGCGACTCCATGCGATCCGTGGTGTGCCCAGACGTACGCTGACAATCGTGACCGCCAGCACAGCGGCAATTGCCGACGAGCCGCAGTAGAAAGCGCTCCACTGCGATGCGCTGGGATGCTTGCATACGCCAATGGCCAACGCGGCTGCGGCGAGGCGAACCACACTGAGCAGGACATTGATTTTGGCGGTCCATTTCATCTGCTCCAGACCCTGAAAAGCCAGCGCGGCAACGTCGGTGAAGCGGGCCGCCAGCAAATCCGAAAATGCGACCAGCAGAACTAATGTCATGGGAATGCTGGCGGGAAGCAGGAACCGTGCGAGGGCACTGACCAGCCCGAGCAGGACGACTCCAGAAGTGGCAGTCATCAGCAGCGCGTTCCCCCAATATTGCGGAAACAATTTCTGATCGCGAGAGACATTCTTGATCAGCAGATTGCCGAAACCCATGGTGGAGAAAGGCGCCACGATGGCCACCAGGGAAACCGCACCAACGAATGCCCCGTACCCCTCGGCGCCCAGACTCCGCGCAATCAGCACGAACGATCCGCCCTGCACGATGAGGCGCAGACCTTGACCTAGAAACATCCACAAGGTGTTACGAGCCAAGGCGCTGCGCTGCATCCACTCTCGAAGCGATGTCATCCCGGAAGGCCCCCCGTTCCCTGATTCGCGCGAGAATAAAACTTCTGGTCTACGCTGTTTAGACACTTGCGGCCATCTGCTGACCGTTGGACGCGACGGCAACTTCGGGCTCAGGCGAAGCACCATGAGTTTCCAAGATGCGTTCTTTTTCCTGGGGTGGGTGCATCGGGCGGCCAATGCTGTAATACATGAGGCCGGCGTTCGCCATGCGCAAAGGGTCGTAGAGATTGCGGCCATCAATCACGATCGGATATTTCAACAGGGAATGTACTCTCGGCAAGTCCAGGGCGGCGAACTCTTTCCACTCGGTAAGAATGAGCAAGGCGTCGCAGTTGGCGATCGCATGGTAGGGATCGCTAGCATATTCGACAGCAGCTGAGGCCAGAGCTTGTCTGGTCTTGGGCATGGCAGCGGGATCATAAGCCCGGATGCGGGTACCCTCTTTGAGCAGATCTTCGATGATGGCCAGCGCAGGAGACTCACGGATGTCGTCGGTGTCGCTCTTGAAGGCCAACCCCAGCACCGCGAGCTGTTTCCCACGCAGGGTCCACAGGGCACTGCGAACTTTTTTCAGGAAGCGATGCCGCTGTTCAACGTTGATTTCCATGACTTCGGCCAGCAGCCCGAAGTCGTAACCGCACTGATCCGCGACCGCGTGAAAGGCTTGGACATCTTTGGGAAAACAAGAGCCCCCGTAACCAATGCCGGCGTTGAGAAACCTTGGACCAATACGAGAGTCGGAACCTATGCCGGCGCAGACCTGCTGGATATCGGCCCCGACGGATTCAGAGATGTTGGCGACCGCGTTGATGAAGGAAATTTTCATGGCCAGAAAGGCATTGGAGGCGTGTTTGATCAGCTCGGCGCTGTTGGCGTTGGTGACGATGATGGGAGCCCGCTTGTGGGGGCGCTCGTCCCGAGCCACAGCGCCGGCTCGACGGTAATATCCGCCACCGGTGAGCGGCTCATAGATGGATTGCAGCAACGCGGCACTGAACTGGTCATCAACGCCGACCACAATGCGATCGGGATAGAGGAAGTCGACGACGGCGGTGCCTTCGCGAAGAAATTCCGGGTTGGAAGCCACGCTGAAAGAATCCTGGGGAGCGCCGTTGAGAAGCAGTGATTTGCGAAGCGATTGGCAGGTACGGACCGGAACGGTACTCTTCTCGACGATGAGTTTCTTTTCGTCTATGGCGGCAGCAATCTCGTTGGCCACGGCTTCGACGAAGGAGAGATCCGCTTCACCTGTCCAGGACTGCGGTGTGCCAACGGTGATGAACACCACGTCGGACTGCTTGACCGCTTCAGGCACGGAAGTGGAAAAGGTGAGGCGCCGGCCGCGATGGCGAGCGAGCAGGTCGGGCAGATGCTGCTCGTGAATAGGAACCTCTCCGCGTTGCAATGCGGCAATCTTGGCGGCGTCATTGTCGACGGAAATTACTTCGTGGCCAATTTCCGCGAAGCAGGCGGCCGATACCAGTCCTACGTAGCCAGATCCGATGACAGCGATGCGCATGTAATTCTCCTTAGATTTATGGATTAGGTTCGGACCTATGAAGCAAAGAGACCTTTTGCCGGCAGGAACGCGCAGCTGCGAAGTGATCAGCCGAATAGCAATTCCTGAGCGGGAGATTTCCCGGCGGTGGGGAATTGCCAGAGCCTGAGCGCTTGCAAGCTAACAAGAAACAGGTAGGCAGGATTGAGATAAAGATAGCGACGCCATAGCCGTGCGGGCTCCGCTGCGAACCGGAATAACCATTCAAGGCCGGCATTCTGCATCCACATCGGCGCTTGTGGAAGTTGTCCGGCGATGAATGGAAAGGCCGCGCCGACCGCGAGAACTGGCATGGGCAGAAGTTCGCGAAACTCATATGCGAACGCTTCCTGACGCGGGCAACCCAGGCCAACGAAGGCGATACGCGCTCCCGAGGACTGGATGCGGGCAGCCACTTCGGATTTTTCGCCGGGGGTGAGCCGGCGGAATCGGGAAGGCTCCATGCCGGCGATGATCAAATCGGGAAACTTCTCGGCGAGCGTGCGCTGCAGTGCGGCCAGGGTGTCCGGGGTGCTGCCATAGAAATAGACCGGCAAGCCATCGGCAGCGGCATGAGCGCAAACTTTCAGGGTGAGATTGGGGCCGTAGACTCGATCTGGCAATTGGGCGCGATGAAGAAAATTCAGAACCCAGCGAACCGGCTGGCCGTCCGGCACCAGCAGATCGAAATGATTGAGGCGGAATTTCTGTTCGGGATCGAGCACCCCGGTCATCAAACCGTGCACCGCCAACGCGGAGACCGAGGTATTGCGTCGGGCATGGGCAGCGGCAAGAATGACTTCCAGTGCTGCGCGGTAATCAACCGCGTCGATCAGGATGCCGACGACATTGCATTTGCTTGAAGTACGCATTCTTCCTCCCAACGTTCGATATTGCATTCAAAGATTTGCTGCAGAATTTGCGGCACGTTGTAGAGCTGTTTCCACCCGGGATAATGCTGTTGGAAACGGGAGAGATCGCTGATCCACCAGATGTGGTCGCCGCGGCGATTTTCGTCAATGTAGCGGGAGACCAAAGGCTTTCCCGTAATTTGTTCGCAAAGAGAGATGGCTTCCAACATGGAACAGTTGCTGTAGCGACCTCCGCCAATGTTGTAGACCTGGCCAGACCGCGGCGATTTGAAGAATTCGTGGAAGGCCCGGATGAGGTCGGCGCTATGAATGTTGTCGCGAACTTGTTTTTTCTTATAACCAAAGATGGTGTAAGGCGTTTCGGTCACCGCACACTTCATCAGATAGGCCAGAAATCCGTGTAGCTGGGTGCCGGAATGATTGGGTCCGGTGAGACAGCCGCCGCGGAAGCACACGGTTTTCATCCCAAAGTAGCGTCCATATTCCTGAACGAGTACGTCGGCGGCAACTTTGGAAACTCCGAAGAGGCTGTGAAGCGTCTGGTCGATGGAAAGACGCTCAGGAATGCCCTGTGCGTATTCGTGAGTTGGATCCATCTCCCAGCGAGTCTCCAATTCCTGCAGAGGCAAAAAGTTCGGAAGGTCGCCGTAGACTTTGTTGGTGGACGTAAAAATAAAGACGGCCTCGGGGGCGAATTTTCGGGTGGCCTCCAGCAGCACCGAGGTGCCGTTCGCGTTGACGGTGAAGTCCATGGTCGGATTGCTGGCGGCCCAGTCGTGAGAAGGTTGCGCAGCCGTGTGGATCACCAGCCGGATGTCTCGGTGATAGCGATGAAAGATGCGCGAGATGCCATCCGAATCGCGAATGTCGACGTCGAAGTGGCGGTAGGCAATGATTTCGCGCTCGAGGCGCTCGCGAACCCATTGCGTGGAAGCCGATTCACCGAAGAATTCGGCGCGCATGCCGCTATCTATGCCGACGATATCCATTCCCAGACTTGCAAAATAGGAGACCGCCTCGGAGCCCACCAGCCCAGCGGATCCAGTAATGATGGCAACGCTCATGATCGCAATCTCCCTTGGTATGCGGTTGTTGAATGCATTGGTTTCGCTGGCCGGAGTTGGTAGATTCGATGGCAATCGGGGAACGAGCCGGCGGGTATCACGCGGCGCCTGAACCTTTTACAACTGCGGGAATGGTGCGGGCCAAGATCTTCAAGTCAAGCCAAAGAGACCATTCGTCCATGTATTGCAGATCGAGCTGCATCCATTGTTCGAAAGGAATCGAGCTGCGACCCGCAACTTGCCAGAGGCAGGTGAGGCCCGGCTGGATACTGAACCGGCGCCGCTGCCAATCCTGATTGAAGCCTTGGTAGTCGCGCACCGGAAGCGGCCGAGGACCGACCAAGCTCATGTCGCCCTTCAGCACGTTGAAAAGCTGAGGCAGCTCGTCAATGCTGGTCCGGCGCAGAAATTTGCCGAGGGGCGTGATACGAGGATCGTTTTTGATCTTGAAGACCGGCCCGGAGGCTTCATTCAGGCTTTCCAGTTCGGCGAGACGTTGCTCCGCGCCGGGAACCATGGTGCGAAATTTGTAGATCAGAAAGCGACGCTTGTTGAGGCCCAGCCGCTCCTGCAAGAAGAAGATGGGACCAGCTGAGGTGAATTTGATCAGCGCAGCCACTGCGAGAAGCAGCGGGGTGAGCAGCACGATCAAGGTAAACGACAGAGTGATATCGAGGATTCGCTTGATCACCAGGGGCCAGCCATCACGGCCGCCAATGTAGGTAGCAATGGAATGATTGCCATCGACTTCTTCCGGGCGGGATTGCGCAGTTTTGAGGGTGAAGATATCCGAGGCGAAACGCATCAGGATGCCGTGCTCCTCGCACATTGCGGCGACTTGCGAGCAGTATTCATAAAAGGAACGGAGTGGCAGGTAGAAGGCAACTTCGTCCACCACGTTGCGGCGAAGATAGTCGGGAAGAGCAGCGAAGTCGCAAGCCAATGGAAGTCCGGAGACGATGAATTCGTCGAGATTGGACCAGGGATCGTCGACAAAGCCCAGAAGGCGAAACCCTCGGTCGGGACTTTCTTCCAGACGCTGAGCGAAATCCACAGCCCGCTGATTGGTGCCGAGGATTAAGACATACCGAAGATTCCGGCCGTGCCGGCGCACTCGGGAAAGCACATAACGCAGAACCATACGCGACGCGGGAACGGAAACGGAGCTAATGAGGAAAAAGAGCAACAAGAAGTTGGGCGTGGCCATACGGACGGAGAACAGTTCGGCTACCACGACCAGGCACGCGGTGGAAAAGCTGGTGGCTTTGAGAGCGTCAGAAACCTCGGCGGCGCGAGTGGAGAGTCGCTTGGAGCGATACATGCCGCACAGTGAGAAAATGGCGTGCCAAGCGAGCAGTGCTGCGAAAAAGATAGCGCAATTACCTAGCTTGACTCGCATCGACAGGAATTTTTCCAGGGAGACGCTGGTATCGGCGTAGACCATAACAATCGCCAGCCCAAAAGATCCGAGCAGCAACACGAGGTCGAACAATTTCAGAGCACTTAAGAGAAACCTACGTCTGGCTTCGGTCACGGAGCCCCTTAATCACCATCGATGGATCGCGTAATGCGAAATGTCTGGACGTACCTGTGAGGCGGGTTCAGCGAGGTTGCCGATCAGGCCGGTTCGACGGTGTAGCCAGTGATCCGAATTGCCAGCGATCGCTGAATCAGTTCTACAGAAATAACCATGCTGTGGTCACCGTTCACCGCCGTGAGAATGCCCTCAACACCTTGCAGACTACCGTCGCGGATGCGGACCCGCTTGCCAATATCGAGAAATGGAAAAGGACTATAGGGAACACCGCGGGTGAGCACCGCCTGGAGGCCTTCGATCTGCGCGTCGGGAATGGGAACCCCGATGCCGCGCGGGCCCACGAAGCCGGCAACACCGTAGGTGCGTAGGACCGCGACACGCATTCTCAAGTCCCGGGGAATACGCACGAAGACGTATCCAGGGAACAGCGGCATGTCCAGACCCACCCGGCGATCGCTCCATTGGCGGGTCGAGGCGCACAACGGCAGAAAAGCGGTGATTTCCTTGTTGTTCTGGAGCTCGAAGGTAACTTTTTTTTCGTGACGCGGACGGGTTTGCAGCGCATACCAGGAAAGTTCGGAAGGGATGGCCTCAGGAATCGAACAAATCTGATCGATCGGTAGACGCTGAATGGTAGACACAGCTCCGCCCTTCTGGGTCCCAAGGGATAACCCTATTGGAATGGAAATCGAAAGCCTGTTACTTCCCCGCCCGGCTACTGGACGTCGGCACTGGTTTCCCTTGCGAGTCACTCAGCAAGAGAAACGACGCACAGCTTTACAACTTGTTGTAAAGCGATTCTGGAATCGGAAAGGTGCGCTTATTGAACACCGCCCCGAGAATGGGAATATGCGCAGCGCGGAGATTCTCCGCCATCGCGACCGCCGTTTCGCGCCGCGTGGAATGCGCTTCCAGAACCAGTACAAAACCGTCAGTAAGTTTGCCCAGAGCGATGGCGTCGGAATAGCGCGTAAGCGGCGGCGCATCGATGAGCACGTAGTCAAACTCTTTGCGCAATTCCGCGAAACGCTCTTTTACCCGATTGGAATTGAGTAGATTCGGAGAATCCGCCGCCAACGCTCCACAAGACAGCAGGTAAAGATTGGGATCTCGCAACAACTTGATAAAGGAACGGATCGGACCTTGCCTTAGCAAAGAATCGGTGAGGCCATAGTGGTTGGTGGTGCCAAAAAGTTCCGGCAATCCCGGCGAGCGAAAATTGCCATCGACCAGGCAGACGGACCCGGTAACGTTGCTGGTCAGTGTTTCCGCGGTGCGAGCGCACAAACGGCTAACGCCGTTGCCGTGATCGACGCCGGCAAAAACGACCATCCGCGCGGGCGGTTGCGATTGCAACAGGAAGATTCGCTGCACCAGACGCAGCGATTCTTGGCCGGCAAGCTCATCCAGGTCGCCACCGCCGCTGGCCTCTCGGGCCATCGAAGGTAGCGTAGCGGCCGCCGCGGCTACTGGAGCGTCTGGGGCAGTCGGCGCGGCGCTGGGAAGAACGAATTCCCCGCCCCGTCCAGCGAGTTGCATCAACTCAAAATTGCGGCTCATCGTGTACCTGCCTTTACGGGCGGAGCATAGGAGGCAGGGTTAGCCGGGCGCTGCAGGTGAGTTGCGGACACTTTTGCGAATGAGTCGCGAACCCAGCGCTCCGGCTGGGACCCCGGGGTGCCCAGCAAAGAGTTCCGCCGGAAAGTATTCAGAGAAGCGGGCCAGCTGAGGGCAGCGATCAAAACGAAACAAGCGGCGGCGACTTTCCGTCGCCAGGAACCTACCAGCGACGGATGGCCGCGATCAGATCGGTTTTTGCTGCGCCGGTCGTGGCTGTTTTGCTCGGGTTCGTCCAGGATTGGAATGTTGAGACCGCCGAGATCAAGATCCTTCAACACTTCGAGTACGATATTTTCATCGATGGCTTTTTGCTCTAGTGCATATCCGAGCGACATTGCGTTGAAGCAAATATTGTTGATGTTTCGCGGAATGCCGCCGCTCTGCTCGGCGATGAGACGGCGTGCTCCAACGGTAAAAAGCGACGGACCGTGATAACCCGCTGCGGCCAACCGGTGGTGAATGTAGGCTCGGGTTTCCTCGATGGTGAAAGGCTCGATTCGAATTACCATGGACAGACGCTGGCGCAACTGGAGCAGTGAAGGGCGCGCAAGCTTTTTCGCTAACTGGGGCTGCCCGGCAAGAATGATTTGCATCAGCTTGGCCCAGGGTGTTTCAAAATTTGAAAGCAAGCGAACCGATTCCAGAACTCTTTCTTCCAGGTTTTGTGCTTCGTCAATGACCAGGATGAAGCGGCGCCCGCGACGCATCTCCTGCATGAGCAAGCGGTTGAGCAGATCGTGCATCGTTGGAAGATCTTTTCCGGACGCGTCAACTTCCAGATCGAGGAGGATATGACGAAGAAATTCGCGTGAATCGCAATCGGTTTGAAACACGAATGCGGTGCGAGCGGTGTTGCGCATGCCTTCCAGATATTGGTAGAGCAAGGAGGTTTTACCCATGCCCGGCTTGGCGATGAGCGCGAGAAAGCCGCGATTGCTTTCGGTGCCATACACCAGCGATGCGAGAGCCTCGCGATGCTTAGCGCCCAGGTACAGGAAGCGGGTGTCGGGCGTGTCGCCGAAGGCTGGCTCCGCGAGTTTGTAGTAGTCGAGTAGCATGCGTTAGGCCGCCTGCCGCGGAACCGCCGCCAGCACCGGCATATTCAGAAGCTTGGCTACTTCCTGCGGATTGCGGAACGACGGGTCGAGGTGCTCAGCGACAAAAGCCGAGGAGATCCCGGAAACCAAGGCGAACAGAAAGCCCAGAAGGACGACGAGAACGGGGCTGACTGCCGGGAGAGCCGGCACAATGGCAGGAACCGCAATCGCAACGTTGGCAATGCGCCGCTGATCAAGCGCGTCGGAAGTGCGCTCCTGCTCGCGCTTGCCGAGGTACAGCAGGTAGTTGCCCTCATCGGCTTTGGCTTCGCGGAGCAAAGCACCTTGCTTGACCGCTTTGGTATTTAACGAGGCCATCTGCACTTGCATTCCGGAGATACTGTGTTCGATGGCGACGGCAGAAGCTTGCTGAGCAGCCAGGTCGGATCGAGTTTTGGCGGCATCTTGCCGAAGGAATTCGTAGGTAGGATTGGTGTCGGTGGTTTCGTTGACGTAGGCAAGGTCGCGGGCTCTGGTGATCGCTTCGTTGGTTTCCTGGATTTCCTGATCGGCTTCCTGCACCAACGGATAGGTGGGCGCGTATTTGACCAGAAGCTGGGTGCGCTTGATTTCTGCCGCCAGCAGGGAGGCCTGCAGCTGCTGCATCAGGCTGTTGGCTGCCGCGGAAACATGCTGGGTGGAGATGCGCTCGGGAGTGACAGCCATCTGCTTTTCGATTTCCCGAATGCGTTCGCGGTCCGCAGCTGCAGCTTCACGCGCCTGATATAAATTGCCAACGGAGTTGGTGAACTGCTGGCCCATGTCGGTAAGAAGAACGTCCGGCGCGGCTACTCCCTCGTCGCGGGTGAACCCGGTAAGCTGGGCTTCGGCTTCCTGAAGCTGGTGGTGATATTTGTCAGTTTGCTCCGCGAAGAAATCCATGGAGCCCGCGGGACGTCGAAGCTGCAGATGTTTGTCGAGATACAGCTTGCTGAGGGTTTGTAGGACGCAGGCCGGCGTTTCGGGATCGCCGGTGGCGGCGAATTTAACATCGATTACATCGGAGGCCTTTTCAGCCTCCACTTTCAAGCCCTTGCCAAGCGAGTTGGCAGCTTTCTCGATCGCTGCGGCTTTTCTGCGCGCCGGATCGTTCGGAAGGAGAAAACTGGAAAGCGACCATTTCCTTTCCTTCGCGAGGCCGCAATTCTGGGCCACGGAGCGCAGCATGTCCTGGCCCTGCAACAGCGCGACTTCCGAACTGATCTGATCGGTGGTGAGCGGCTTGTTCATGACCGCTGCGTTCTGGCCGGCGCTGACCGCGGGATCAGAGCGGTCCTGCTCGACGACCACCTGCATGTTCGCAGAGTAGTAGCGGGAAGCCCACAACCACGCGAGCAGGATCGAGGCGGCACAGACGATCGAGAATGTGGCGATCATCAGGCGCTGATGGCGAAACATGGGAATCAGCAGGTCTCGCAAGGTCAGCTTGATTGGTGCTTCCTCGAGACTTTGCTTAAAAGTCGGCTTACTCATGGTGCTTTCCCCCAAATGCACTGCAATCCGATGGTGACGAATTACATCAGCGCCGACGTGGGACTAAAACTCGTCCCGACGCCGTACGGCACGTACTTCCGGAATTTGGTGATGGCCTTTTCCGGAACAAAGATGGTGTCGCCGGGTGACATATGGTTATCTTCGTTGACGTTTTTGCCATTCAGAATGTCGTTCAAGCGGAGCTTCTTTACTTCCATCAGATCGGGCGAAATGCGCCGAAACAGAAAGACCTGGGTTTTTGCCGTGGGTGCAAATCCGCCGGCGATGGCAATGGCCTGAGTGACGGTTATGTCGTAGCGGAGGTCGTACTGCCCGGGTTTATTGACTTGGCCGGAAACGATGAAGAACGGTTTCTGAAAGTCGATCAGGTCAACATCCACGATGGGATTGTTGAGCGTCGTTGAGTAGGCTTTCTTGATGGCCTCGACGGTCTCCGGAACGGTGAGCCCCTGAATGTAGACGCTGCCGGCGTTCTGCAAGCTGATGAAACCATCGGGCTGGACGGTAACGGTTTGAACCAGTTCGGGAGCCAGGGGAAATGAAATGAGCATGACGTCGTCGCGGTTCAAGCGATAACGGGAATTTCTGTGTTCCAGGACCGGGCGATTGAGATCCGCGGAATGCTGCTGGGTTTCACTGCTGGGGTTAGCCAATGAAAGATTGGAATTGGCAGCGGTTTCCGCGCTACGGACCGCTTGGCCCCAGAGCGCCGCGGGTGTGCACAGCAAAAACACTACGACGGAGATCGCCAAGCCCCTCAGACTAAACATGTGCAACGCCCTTTCCACGACAAAACGCAACGAGTTGTCGCGGTGCGACTTCGATTCAGATGCGAGCCGGCTGCCGCTTACTCCCCCATTTTCCGAGAGCCGATGCCTCTGACCGATTCGTGTTTGCTCATCTGCAAAGTATGCGTAGCAGCTAATCCTCGCAAGTGGCGAAACGACCTACGAACCGCAGGAGCAGTAGGTTTGCAGTCGACAAAAAATTTTCCTAAGAGATACGAGGAGCGTTACCAGGTGGTGCTGGTGCACCCTCTCCTGCCTAGGAGCACTTCGACTCCCGTGCCGTAACTGGCCTAACGAGCAGGGTTTTTGTGGGCGAGAAGCGGACAGGCCTGGCACCAGAATGCCTTGCGAAAGAATTCTCTTCGGGTGAGCAACGAAGCAACATTCTTCAGTACTTTCGCGTGAGGCTTTCTTTATGCACGCACCCAAAGAAGAACCAAAATCTAAAGCTGTTTTGAAATGGCCCTTCCGGAAATAAGCCATGAGTGGACGACTCCACCGAACGCGTTGGCAGTAGCTGCCACCCTTTTTGCACACTGCACCCATCGATTCCTGCGCGATAGAGAACCGTAAATCGATGCAAACCCCGCATTAAGGGCGGTCTGGGGGAAAGCAAACCTAGAAGCGGCTGAGTCGGCATTTCCCGAACTGAGCAATGTGAGGAGATGAGAATCAAAAGAGAGCCACAGCGAACAACGCTCGAATTCGGGAACGTCGAATGGGTATCGAGTTCCTCCGCGAGTGATATTTCCGGGGGCAGATATAGAAACATGCCGATCCGCCGCGTCCTCGAGAATGAATGACTCGACCATGGACTCTTCGTTTTCGGTCCAACCCGAAGGTGCGCTGTTATTGCTGCAAAACGACCCGAGCCGCAAGGATGACTCCGGTTCGAACTGACCGTTTGTACAGGGGAAGCTGAGCGGATGTCGGTGTTCGGCGTGGCGAGGAACCAAAAAATGAATGAGGGGAGGAATGTTTTAAGAGATGCTAAAAGTCGCCGTAGGATTTATACTTACTAGTACCAGGCCGGGAGTTCCCCTTACTTGGAGGTACGTTTCATGGGCTCTGCAGGCACGCGCATTGAGATCTTAATCGTTGATCGGGACAACATGGCTGGGCAATTGATGGCCGGAGCCTTGAAGAGATGCAGGAATCTGTTCGAAGTGGTTGGCGTGGCAACCAACTCGGCGGACGCTATCAGCCAAGTGGAAGCACAGAGGCCCCAGGTGGCGCTGGTCAGCCCGGAACTGGCGGATGGCGCGCAGAGCGGATTCAAAGTGCTGCAAACCTTGAGGGACTCGTATCCGCTGACGGCGGGGATCGTCATGCTGCCGGCGAGCACGCGCGAACCGGTTATCGCCTCATTTCGAGCGGGGGCCCGGGGGATCTTCTGCAGGGCGGAATCGTTCAAGGATCTGTCGAAGTGTATTCGGACGGTGCACGAAGGCAAGATCTGGGCAAGCACGCGCGAGCTCGAGTATGTCTTGGACGCACTCTCCCGGCTCAAGCCCGTGCAGATGGGAACCGGCACCGGCAGCGGATTGGCGCTGCTGACTCCGAGCGAGCAGCAGGTGGTCTCTTTGGTTGGCGAAGGAATGAAGAACCGCGAAATCGCACAGCAACTTGGCCTGACCGAACACACGGTTAGCAACTACTTGTATCGAGTGTTTGACAAGCTGGGGGTATCGAGCCGGCTAGAGTTGCTGTTATATGCGATGAGCCATCAGGACCCTGGGGTTCCGGTCTGAGGCTGGTTCAAAACTCTCCGACGAAAATGGACGACAAAACTTTTCCGCCAATGAAAGAGCCCTTGTGAAGCCTGCAATCGTGAGTTGTGCGGGGATGTCGTTTGCGCTCTTGGCCGCCGCTTGCGCCTTGAGTCTTTGCCTGAAGGCGCAGGACGAAGGGGTGAATGTGGCTGCAATCTATAAGAGCAAGTGTGCCGTGTGTCACGCTGCGGATGGCAGTGGAAATGTAACCGTGGGAAAGCAGTTGAACGTGCCGAGCCTCGGTGCTCACGAGGTACAGGTACAGACCAACGAACAATTACAACTGGTGATTTCCGAGGGCCGCGGGAAAATGCCCGGATACCGCGGCAAAATCAACGACGACCAAATCAAACAGCTGGTGAATTACATTCGCGGCTTGGCACCGCGGAAATAATGCTTGGTTGCTCGCGCTGGTTTAGTTCGGCTTGCGGACACTTTCCTGACGCGAGCTTTCCATGTCTTCGACAATCTCCTGAATACTCTCCATCAGTTTCCAGCTCTCAGTCTTGGAGACGACGCGAGAAATTCCGGCTTTTTGTGCGGCACTCTCCAAGCCCCAGACATCCACCAGCGTGAAGAGTATGAGCGGGATCGAAGGGTCGATGGAATGCATCTGGCGCGCTACCTCGAGCCCATCAAGGTCCGGCATGGCCAAATCGAGAAGAACCAGGGTGGGCTTCAGTTCGCGAAATTTTTGAACTCCAGCTGCGCCATTTTCGGCTTCGCCGCACACCGTCCAGCGAGAACTGACCAGGGCGGAGAGAACGCGTCGAGTTGCCTTGGAGTCATCTACAACCAGAATTTTGGGGTCCATGCACCGCTAAGCCTCAGAACGTATTTATAGCGACGGCACGGTCAGAAGGCCTATAGGGTAAGTTGGGTATTTTCCCGTTTACGCTCTGAAAGCATTGATAAGGCGTTGTTTGAGCTTGTTTTAGACGCCATTGATCGGATGCCAATCACCTTGGTTGCAGCCAAGCTGGCCCCAGGGCGGGACTCTTCCGTAATCGCAGCCTCCCGAGGGACGCTGGAGGCGCTCCCGGAGCGATCAAATCTTGCTGCGGACCAGCCTGCGGACCAGCTCCGTGGTTACCCCATACACCGCGTCCGACGTGAGTCCGTATACGTGCGAAGAAATAAGATAGGTGGCGGGGGCTTTGGATAACCCCAAAGCGGGCACGGCGATTTCGTCGGGTCCCGCAAAAAGGACCGTGTCAAACGGAACCCCAGCCAGCGACTTCGCCGCTGGTGCCATCTCGACCGTGGCGCCGTAGGCTGCACCCATGAGCATGCCAAATACATAGCGAGCCGCGGGGCCCGCTTTATTCTTCTCAGGCTTGGTAGGGTGGCGACCTTGAATTGCCTCGGAGATGGCGTCAGCGGTCTTTATGGTGGGATCGTCGGGCTGCTTACTCGGCTTTCGCTTCGGCTTGTCGTCGCTGAATGCTTCTGAAGCCGAGGCCCAAAGCTGTTGATACTGATCCATCGTCCAACAGGCAACGGCGCCCCCCACTGCGCCGGCCACGAGACCTTTCCAAACCACCGCTTTAGACATGCACTGACCTTCGTTCCATCTGATAATTTCAGAAAACCCAAATTACCAACTGGGGCCCAGCCGGGCTATCGGGTAGACGCCTCAGAATAGCATTGCGTGCACTTGAGAACGTCCGGGAAGGAGCGCGGGAGGATCAACACTCATGATGGAAATTTACGAGTACATTACGGTTTCTGTCTGCTGATTGTCTCCAGGCGGCCGCGCCAGGACTGTGAGTGCCCCAAAATGATCGGGGATGGATCGGAAGCGAGTTGGTTGTATACTCCCGGCGATGCGAGTTCTCAACATCGTGACCGGAATTGCGGTGCTGTTTACGGCCCTGGCGTTTGAACACTTGCTGTACCGCATGTTTATTCAGGAATCGCCGGATAGCGCAGCCCACAAAGCTGTTGTGATGTGCGTCGCGGCGGTGGGCATTTTGTCTTTTATTGGCGGATGCTTCCTGATTAGCCGAAAGAGCTAATAAGATTTTCTCATCTCGACTCCGTTTTCTATCTAACCACACCGTAGTCCGCCATGGTCGGGGTAGCACAACTTGTTACCGGCGTCTGGTGTTTAACCAGTGGGATCTTTTTACGCTTCGAGGTGTGTAATGAGGACTCGCATTGCGATTTCGCTGGTGTGCCTGGCTGCGATGTTGGCTTGCAGTGACCCCGCCGCCGCAGACTGGAGGCGACTGAGCAACGCCGATCTGCACGCCTTGTACCAGCAAATCAATCAGAGATATTTCCGAGGACAATTGCGAGATGTGCCGGTCGTTTGGGCCGACCTAGCAAGCCATTCAGCGATGGGCGAAACCGAATTTTCGAGAGACCGCGGGATTCGAATTGAGATCGACCCCAAATGGAACCGAACTGAAGAACATTTGATTGGGGTGATCGAGCACGAAGCTTGTCACGTCTACTTCGTGCAGGCCGGCGTTCATCCCAGCAAAGAACAATCGCACGGCCAGCCGTTTCAATCCTGCATGGCGCGCTACGGTCGAGTTTCACCCCGACCGTACGCTGAGTGAACTAAGGTTCCTTGCAGAAAATCGAATGGAGTCCCTTCGAACTGACGGCGGGACGAGCAGCAGTGCCTCGTGGGATTCGAATTACCGACCTTGATTCTTTATTACCCGCTGTTCGGCTTAGGGGGACCTAGCCAAAACTTTTGGGACCGACTTACAGCTAGGCAACAGTCCGATTTTGGGGACTCCTAGGTCCGCCGGTAGACGGAACCTCCGGTTCTTGGGTCACGCTGACGGATGCCTCAGGATCTCTGCCAAAGCATGAAGGCGTATCGAGTCGGCCGAATTCGCCGTCGTGCTAGCGCTGGTTTCCAACGAGGCTGCTTCAAGCCTCAACTTTGCCACCTTGCTGCGGCTCATGTGCGAACTCTCCGCGGCTTGAATGGCCTTTTGCAGAGCCTCGATTCGGTCTGCCGGCAAGGCTTGCGACCGGGACAACTGGTCAAGATAGGCCTTGGCGACGACCAACTGCGCAGGCCACTCGATTCTTTGCTGATTCTGCACATTCAGCTCAGTCACCCGAACCGCCTTCGCCGCGTCGATTTCGTTCTGGGTCAGAAACTTGCTCGGCGTCAGTTCAAAGACGTCCAGGCCGCGCGCAATTTCCGAACCGTAAATGTAGCCATTGTACCAATATGCGGACCAGTAGCCGCCCAGCACCAACACCTTCGGATCAATCGGCCCGCGGTCGAAGTAGGCAATCTCGAACGGGTGCGCCGGGTCAGTGAAATCCATAACCGAGACGCCACCCTGATACCAGGCCTGCACTTCGACGTCGCGGCCGGGAACCGGAATCAGCGAGCCATTGTGGGCCACACAGTTCTCGGTGTCGCCTTGCGCCGCCGGCAGCTTGTAATAGTTCGCGAAACTCAGCTTGTCGTCCTTCAGGCGGAAAATCGCATCCGCGCCCCACTTGTTCGGGTCGTTTGGACGGCACCGCGCCCCCAGGCCGCCGCCCCACTCATCGGTAAATACGACTTTGCTGCCATCGTTCGAAAACGAAGCCGAATGCCAGTACGAATAGTTAGGATCGTTCACCGCATCCACACGCTTCGGATGAACCGGATCCTTGATGTCGAGCAAGATTCCATTACCGGAGCACGCGCCCGCTGCCAAGCCAATCGCCGAGTACACCGTGATGTCGTGGCATTGGTTCGTGTCCGCCGCCTTCTCGCTACCCTTCTTGCCATGAGTACCACCGTTGTTCAGACCGTTCAGCGCGCCCGTCCGCGGATCGATAAATACCCGAGGACTGGACACCACCTGGGCGTCCTGCGGCGCAGCGACCGGAACCTTGATCACGTCGATACGAAACAGCGCGGTATTCGGGTCCTTGTCCGGGGGCTCACCTGAACATCCAGCCAGTTCCTCCGGTTGACGTACAAACGATGTGCCGGACACGTAGATATAAACGTTGGCTTTGTCGTTCGGATCGAGCACCAGTGTATGCGTATGCGATCCCCGGCACGTTTGAATCGCTGCGACTTGTTTCGGATTCTTGATGTCTGCGATGTCGAAGATTCTCACGCCGCGGAAACGGTCTTTTTGCGCTGCTGGCGAGCGACGCTTTTTTTCTTTTTCACTCCCTGCGGGTGGCGGAGGCTCCGGCGGAAACCCTTGTGAGCCGCAATCCAAGCGTCCATTGGGCATCTCCACCGACATAAACAGCAGATTTTTATACACCGATACGTCGCCCTGCCCGCCCGGACACACCAGCGAAGTCAGCAAGGCGGTGTTGGCCGGATGGGAAATGTCAAAGATATTCACGCCATAAAAATTCCCCTGGAACAGGTGGTCGCCCTGAAACGCAAAGTCGGAGTTCGCGAAAGCCAGCTGCGCGATCACCAACTGCAGCGGCTTCGGCATCTTTGAAGTGCCACGCAAGCCGAGCTGGCCAATGGTCTTCTGCACCTTCGGATCATCAGGATCAACGGTCCCGAGTTGAAACGCGTCAGGCTTCTTGAGCAACATGAGGTGCTTGATGCCCATCGACGTTTCACCCGCGTCATAGAGTCCCGGCGTCAGCTTGGCGCGCGGATCGTTCGCGTCCGACCCGGTCATCCCGGCCGGTAGCGTCGGAGCCGGCTCCGGAGCGAATGGATTCTCTTCTTCCTCGGTGGGCTCCTGTGCGGGCGGCGCAGGCCCATGCTTCAACATCTGTGCCTGCAGTCGGTTCACACCGAAACAGAAAATCAGCCCGGCTGCCGCCACACGAAGGGCAACACTGGACACTCGGTTCATCGTTTCTCCTCTAATGGTTTTTTCTCTAACATAGCTTCCATAATCCGGATCTCAGCCCGTTGCGTATTGTCCGCATCGGTCGCGAAGGTGAACAGATCAGCATCCTGCCCCGCGCCGGCGGTGTCGAACAAGTCCTTCACCATTGTCAACGCCCCATGGTGGTGCTGAATCATCCCTGTCAAAAATAATTTATCGAACTCGACGCCCTTGGCCTTCCGCAGCGCCTCCACTTGCTGCGGCGTAAGCATACCGGGCATCAGAGTCATCGGTTCGCGCGACATATCCATGCCCTTCATCCCCGACGGCGCCATGGACACCGGTTCCCCCCGGGCCGCTAACCACCGCTGCATAAACTTAATTTCGTCCGATTGCGACCTACTGATTCGCGCCCCTAACGACCGTAGGTCCTGGTTCTCGGTGTGGGAGGCAATCAGCGCCGTCATCTCCATCGCTTGGGAATGATGCATGATCATGCCCTGCATGAACTTCACATCCGCTTGCGACTGCGGTGGCACCGTAGCCCTGGTCGACGGCGGCAGCGTCCGGCTCGGCTTACCCGGTGCGCCCGGCTGCACCACAACGGGCGTCGCGGGCTCAGCCTGCTGTGCGTGCACAGTCGAGGAGAAGAACGCTGTGGAAGTGACAGCGGCGAGCAGCATGCCACCAAGCATCTTTCGCCAATGCGGTTCGATCCACTTTGATTGTGGAGGAAGGACCGATCCGACGCCCAGATATATATAGGAGCCTGGGCCAGGCGAGACCGAGTAGCGGTGGTTTGGGATTGACAGTTTTGTCCGCGCCTTCGCGTTCCAATCACGGGCGGCCAGGAGTTAGGCCCATGATCGGCCAGCGTCGCAGAATAAACTAAGAGAGTGTTCGATAGCAACGCTAGGAGGGATGTGGCAGCGACCTTCCTGCAGCGCGCAAGCTGTTCCCAGTTCACGCCGAAAAAACGGTTGGATTTCGGGAGTTCGCGTAGAGAATTGATATCCTAAGGTAAGGAAAATGCGACGTAAGCGCCGTGTATGGATTCTGGCGACATAGGGTGTCCAGGCGTCGTCCCAATTGGTACCGTTGAACGCGCGGATGCGCAGAAAACAATGTATTGCCGACCGTTCACCTGATAGATCGCCGGCATCCCTTCCACGGCTGCATCCATTGTCATCTCCCAGAGAAGTTTTCCTGTAGAGGAATCGATGGCACGCACCTTGCGATCGTGCGTGCCGGCAAAGATTAAACCTCCCGCAGTGAGGACAGGATTGACATTGGCGCGAACAGAACCGGTACCTGTGATGCCTTGCGACGCCAGCTCCGGAACATCTCCAAGTGGGATCTTCCACCGGATTTCGCCGGAGTTCAGGTCGTACGCAGTCATCGTTGCCCAGGGTGGTGAAATCACCGGCAGACCGCTTCTGCTTTCCATAAATCCGAAGCCACTCTTGTAATGCACGCTTTCCGGGTTGGCAGAACCTTTGTCGGAGGCTGATTCGCTTGCGGATGAGGTCGTCGGCGAACTCAATGGTTGGGAAAGATGTCTACGAATAAGATCGACATCCTGCTTCGAAAGTTTCGCAAAAGCGGGCATCGCGCCCTTACCATGCATCACAATGTTTCGGACCTGATCATCGTCCAATCGCGATCGCAAATCGACGAGCGAAGGAATCTCCGGCGGCGCTCCCTCAAGATTTGCTCGATGACAAATGCTGCAATTTGCTTCGTACAGCGCGTGTCCTCTCACCTCCGCTGATCCGGTTCTTGGAACTTCACTTGGCACGGTCAGCTTGAGCATGGCGGGAAGGTCTTTGGAAACGACATACAAGTAACCGCTCGTCGGGTCGATCGCTGCGCCGCCGTAGTTCGCGCCACCATTGTTACCCGGCATTTCTATTGTGTTTGCGGTGCTGGGAGGCGTGAAGAGTCCGTCATTGTGAGCCGACAGTATTTCTTCACGAAGCTGCGCCTGCTCATCGGGCTGTAAATACGGGCTAAGGTCGTCCACAGTAAACTTCTGACGAGCAAAAGGAACCGGCTTAACAGGGTACGGTTGCGTCGACCAAGTCTGCTCTCCCGGCATCCTCGACTTCGGCGCCGGGCGCTCTTCAATCGGCCAAAGTGGTTCACCCGTTGCGCGATTGAAGACCCAAACGAAACCGACTTTAGTGACCTGCGCCACGATATCGACTCGCTCGCCATTGTGAAGTACCGATGCAAGTTTGGGAGACGTGGCGTTGTCATAGTCCCAGATGTCGTGATGAACCATCTGGTAGAACCAGATGAGCTTACCAGTTCGCGCATTGATGGCGAGCAAACAATTGCCAAACAAGTTGGAGCCGGTCCGGTTTGCTCCGTAGAAGTTGTATTTCGGGCTTGCGGTGGGCACATAAACAATGCCGCGCTTTTCGTCCAATGTCAGGCCAGACCATGCATTTGCTCCGCCTACTGTCTTCCACGCGTCTTTCGGCCAGGTCTCGTAGCCGGCTTCTCCAGGGTGAGGTATGGTATGAAAACTCCATGCCATCCGTCCGGTTCGCACATTGTAAGCGCGAATGTCGCCGGGGCCGGAATCGTATTCCTCGTTGGTAGCCGATCCCAAAATTAGCAAATCCTCAAAGACGCGTCCAGGCGTAGTGGATTGCACCAGAGTCAATGATTTGGCATCACGCCCAAGACCTTCTCGCAGGTCGACCTGGCCGTTGGTGCCGAAATCCGCGATCGGTCGTCCAGTGCGGGCATCGATCGCCTGGAGCATGTTTTCGACTGCAAAAAAAAGTCTTCTTTCCGAGCGGTCCGCGCTTTCCCAATAATCAATCCCGCGGTTAGTGATCAGCCTCGATTTGGCGCCAGTAGGGTGCGACCACTGTTCTTTGCCAGTTTCGGCGTTCAACGCAACGATGGTGTTGTCGTGGGCCAGAACGTACATGATTCCGTCGACGACGAGAGGGTTGAAGGCATAGCTCATTCCATCACCGGTCTGAAAAGACCAAGCCTTGTGCAATTTGCTGACGTTCGAGCGATTGACCTGGTCAAGCGCCGAATACTGAGCGTCATCCGGGGAACCACCATAAGCCTGCCAGGTCGTATGCTTCTCAGATATTGGCGGTCTGTTGCGCGTGGTCTGCGCCTTGATGATCCCCGGAACGCAGTAAAAGACCGTAAATAAGAGCAAAAGCATGGCCGCTGCGGGCATGAGCCTTGAATCAGTTGACGTCCACGCTTGAACAGCCGTCTCGGAGTGACTTTTCACGTGTTCCCTCTGTTTCTTACTGTATGACACCACCCTGATCCATCGGAGGGCAAAACACATCAGCACCTGACCGTGTTGTCCAACAATCAGACATACACGGTCGGTAGCGATGCGAAGGTGGAATTTGTTGCATCCCAGCGTGGGCTACTTTTTCCGTCCACTAGGAAGTACTTAGTAATTGCTTGAACGGATCGTTAATCTCGTGTTATACCGTCTGCCAATTGGAGCATCGGATGCCAGACGTGGCGACCAACACTCCCAGTTGCCCCCTCCAGAACCACGCTGCCTCCGCTGGGGACACGCTTCCTTACCTTTATCTCCTTCGCGTCCAGCTGATCACATTTACGGCGCTCTTAGCGTTCCCCTTCATCGCGCTTTGGTTTTCGCCGAATCTTCTACTGGGGGTTTTCGACGTCACGCCGCCGGGCATGGTCTTCGTGACACTCGGCGCGGCCCTAACGAGCTGGACTGTGATGGTCACCTCCTGGCAGGTCCTCCTCTACGGACCCCAGCGCTTTCACATCCGGCCGTTTCCGATTCGGTCTTCCATTCTCTCGCAATTGCCCAGCCGTGTGGGACATTCGCCCGTTTTTGCGATCTTCTCCCTGCCTGTCACTCTTACCGCTGTGTATGTATCCAAGAACGGCGGCACTTCCACGTATCCTCGATTATTCCTCGGCGTGCTTGGAGGCGGCGTCCTGGCAGCGGTGATTTTGGTTGCCGGCGGCCAGTTCAAGCGACGGGGCTGGTCCGAAGCCAAACCTGTCACCGCATTTCTCTCTTTCTTCGGCCCCGGCTTCAAGAAGGACGGCAAATCCGTTCACGAGGGCCATTACATGGCCCTATGGTCCTTCTTACTATGCTTCATTATCTACGTCGCCATCGGCATAGGAAAATTCTTCCGTGTCGGGGACCCGGCGAAAGTTCCGACTCTCGCCGACCTTCTCCTTTTCCTGACGATTCTTTGTTGGGGATTGTCCGCCGCCACCTTCATCCTCGACCGGTTCCGTATACCGCTGCTGCTGCCATTCCTGCTGGCCGCTGTCGTTTCCGCTCATTTCCACGCCACCGACCATTACTTCTACATGTTCGACTTAAAAAGCTCTTCTGATCTCTCGCCCGCGCAGGTGATCCGCGCCGGCAAACCCGGGTCTACGGTCATCGTAGTCGCCGCCAGCGGAGGCGGCATCAAGGCCGCGGCGTGGACCACACGCGTTCTCACCGGCCTGGAAGAACACAACCCGCGCATCTTCGGCGATTCCGTTCGTCTAATCAGTGCAGTCTCGGGCGGCAGCGTTGGCGCCATGTATTTTGTCAGCGAGTATGACGCGAACGGCACAGGGCTTCCCTCCGACGCAATGACTCTCGAAAAAGCAGTCGCCAGATCTGAAGCTTCTAGCCTCGATGACATCGCCTGGGGCCTTGTCTATCCCGATTTTCTTCGTGTCTTCGTGCCCGTCTTCAAACATCTCGATCGCGGCGAGGCCCTCGAAGCAGCCCTCAGCCGCGAATTGCCAAATCGCAAACATCATCTGTGGAGTCCGCTGTCCGATTGGCGCGAGGGTGTCCTGGAAGGCTGGCGCCCTGCCGTCGTCTTCAATGCAACTGTCGTTGAAAGCGGCGAGCGCTTTCTCCTCGGCACGACCGACCTTTCGCACGCCGTCGGCCGCACTAGCCTCCGGGATTCGCAGTTTCCCCAATTTGCTGTGCGCGACGTTTCGCTGGTTACTGCTGCGCGCCTCTCGGCTACATTTCCTTACGTCTCACCGGCCGCCCGCCCAGACATTGCCGGCACGCAAATCCATGTCGTCGACGGCGGCTACACCGACAATTACGGCATGGCCACTCTTCTCACCTGGCTCGACGAAGCCCTCCGCGCTCCGGGAAATCCCGTCCGGCACGTCCTAATCATTGAAATTCGCGCCTCGCCCCCCGCTTCTGAGCCTCCGCCTCTCTCCTGGCGCGGTTGGCCCTTCCAGTCTTATGCGCCGATTTCCGCCATGCTCAACGTTCGCGATACCGGCCAGCTCCCACGCAACGAAGAAGAGCTCGGCCTCCTGCGCCGCTATGCCGCCTCCTGCAATATCGACATCGAAGACGCGGTCTTCGAATATCCTCCCGAAAACGCTCCGCTCTCCTGGCACCTCTCACCTAACGACAAGAAGCAAATCGAAACCATCTGGGCATCGGCAGCCACTGAGGAACAAAAACAAACTGTTCGCGCCTTCCTTGAAGCACCAGCTACCCCATTGGCAACAGCGCCGACCCCTTCCGTTTGCCAGTAGTTTTTTGTGTCTTCTTGCTTTGTCCAACAGGTCTCGACAGACCGCTTGTTTCCGTCCGGAAGCGGTGGCTCCCCAACTTCAACGAGCTTCCTATGTGTGCAGGCCTTTTTTCCGAGCGGAGATTTTAAAAAGACAATCAGGAGGCGGCTTATCTTTCCACTGGTTGACTTGGTTCGTTGGAATGCCATACGAAACTGAATAGCGCCATTTGTTCAACCACGGTGAATTCGAGAGATCAGGAGCAGAGCTTTGGCAAGCCAAACGCCGATTACGAAGCTTAGTGAAAACGAATTAAATGTCTTGGGTCGCGCATCCGGCACATCTTTGACGGCTCTGTGAATCGTGTCGCAGAGTGGAAGAGGTCATTAGGCGGCTCATCCCACTATCGTCGAGCGTTGGTATAGCAAAGACAAATGGAAGCACCGACCCAAGGTCAACCTTTTCGGAATCCGCTAAGCGCGGATTCGCTCGATTCGAAAGGTGAAACATCCCGCGGTTGAGCTTTGCACCTGTATGTACTCGACCTCCGGTCGTCCCAGCAAACGCTCCACCGCGGACTCGAATTTTCCGTCCGTGACGTATTCCTGCCCCGCCAAATTCCTCCCGCTAGCGTAGGCTTCCAGTGTTCTCGGGCTGTTGCGAAGCTCCTCTGGGAATCCGCCATTTTCGGCGTAGTGTTCGCATCGCTCGGCGTGAATGTAAACTGGACCGGGTTGCGGCAAAGACTCAACCGCGTTGAATCGGTCGTAGGTGAAAAGAATCCTGCGCTCGAACCCGACTTTGAACGTGCGCAGACAGTGGCGGCATGGTGCAGCATCTGTTGCCACTTCTACATGCGCGGGAAATCCATAACCCGGCGAGCGCATCGTCTTGCGTACTTCCTCCGCGACCACCGTCGGGATCGCTACCACACGAACTTTCTTCATCTCTTGCCTCCGATTCTTTCTATCGGCACAATGGCCTGCCTGCACAGTGTGAAGCGGTGAAACATTTGCTTCTATCCGCAAAGTGCTTCCAAACTATCCCGGCGTCGATCCATTGTGCAGTCTTGGACGAATTGCTTGGGCGGGGGTTCGTAGCTTGAGCAGATCAAAATCTAAGTGCTTACTCTAGTGTCGCTTACGAATCTTTTGCACCTTTCACAGAGCCTCAATTGTCCGCTGCGAAGAAACTTTCGCCTGCGGTTCGGCGTATTTATCTGCGGATAAACGCGAGTTTAATCGCGTCTAATTACGCCGCCGGGATCTTCGACGTGGGCGAATCCCACAGGGGAAAGTATCAAAGCGCTTCAGGCGCAATTGGGTCACACAGACTCGCGGCTGGCACTGTCGGTCTACACGCAACCCATGCCTGAGGCTCAGAAGAAGCTGGCGGGTAAAATCGCTCGGGTTTTGCTCCCAGATGTTCCCAAGTTGGAAAACGAAAGTCAGAAGGAAGGCGTGCTAATTCAGTGATTCAAAAGAAGTGAGCGGCCTGAGACATAGGTAACACATTGTACCGGACACATAGGTGA